>Ga0302320_10003168_pt1 | contig 38394 bp, 34 predicted proteins | sample Bog_T0_3_FD_202130 | JGI IMG/M metagenome (GOLD analysis project Ga0302320, IMG submission 202130) | Peat permafrost microbial communities from Stordalen Mire near Abisko, Sweden - Bog_T0_3 | ecosystem: Environmental > Terrestrial > Soil > Wetlands > Peat | place: Sweden: Abisko, Stordalen Mire... | reverse complement strand
ATGCCGTCCAGGCTCACGATGCTGCCCGTGCCGCTCGCCGTGAGGGCGCCGGCGCCGGTGTTCGTCACGTTGGTGGCCACCGACAGCGTGCCGCCGTTGGTCGCTTCGAGCAGACCCGTGTTGGCGATGTTGCCCGAACCATTCAGCGTGATGCCCACGCCGCCCGCGGCCGTGTTCGCGTCGACGGTGCCGGAATTGGTCAAGGCCAGACCGCCATTGCCGATCACGCCCGCGCCCTGAATCGTGCTCTGGTTGGTCAGCGTCACGCCGCCCACCGTTTGCTCGATGTAGGCCGTGCCGCCGCCGCTGGCACTCCCGAGCGTGAGCGTCCCGGCGCCGCTCAGAGTGACGTTGCCGGCGAGGCCGAGAACGGCGTTGTTGCCCGCACCGCCGTTGACCTGGATGGAACCCGCATCGGCGATCGTGGGGCCGACCGTCGTCAGCGACTGGCCCGTCTGGATGGCCAGCGTATTGCCCGAGCCGATCGTAAGATCATTGATCGTGGCGCTGATATTGAGCGTCACCGTGGACTTGCCGTCGACGATGTCGACGTTATAGGTCGCGCCGGGCGGCGTTCCGTTGTTCGGAACTTCCTTGGCGGACCAGTCGTTCGCCACGCTCCAAAGCCCGGATGCGCCCAGCGACCAGGTATCGGTCGTCTGAGCCTGAGCCGCGGGCGCGTGCGACAGCAGCGCGAGCACGGAGACGGACAGGGCGGTATTCGCGTGTAGCGGCAAGCCAATTCGTACTTTCATTGCATTCCCCTAACCTTAAGTTGATATCGCGGCTGCGCGGATCTTTGGGCTCTTGATCGACGGCCCCTCCGACGGCCCGATCATGTGCCAAACAGAGGGCCGCTATCATGAGATGGCGCAAAGTCGCGTCAAAACGTGTCAGAGGATGGGAGAATATCTTCGCGGTTCCTGTGGAGTCCCGTTTTTCTTTTCCGTATCAATTACTTATGCAAGATCTCGCGATTAAAGGCGGGTAAGCACGGAAGGATCGGAGATCGCTCGACCGCGCCGGGTGCGACGCGCATCGCGCGGCGAAGCGGCTCAACGAAGCGAGGACCGGCGCTCGGCGGCGGACTCGCCCGCTATGAACCGGAGAGCGACTGTATCCGCCAGGTTGGCGGCGATTCCGTGCTCAACGGCGCGGCGGCGATATCTGGCTCGGGACGCCGAGCGCCGGGATTCTGGTGGTCGATCCCGTGTCGCTGCAGACCCGTGTCCTGCACCACCAGAAAGGCCTCTCAACGACGCTCGACGATGACTCGGTCGGAGGTCTGTTTAGCGACCGAGGACCGATACTCGACGATTCCGCTCGGCGACGACTCGACCGGTTTGCCTGAGGACAGCGCCAACGGCTCGGCGCTCATGCGGGACGGTCGCGTCGCGCTCAGCATCGGAGACGGAATTTATCGGATCGGGCCGCAGGGACGCGTTGTGGAGCGTGTGCCCCTCAAGCTGGAGCCGGCGCCCGCATTGGCAGCGGCGATGGTGAAGCTCGACGGCCGCGACTTGTTCGCCCGCGTTCAACCCGTCGGACTGGTCTGGATCGATGGGCTCAGCAAGCGCGCCTATCCCGTTGCCCTTCCCGGGCCGCGCACACCTGCGCGGCTCAAACGGCTGATCGACCGTTGCCAACCCGCGCTGGTCTCCGAGCATCTGTCCTGGGGTTCGGTTCAGGATTTCCTCGGCAGGCGCATCCTCATCGAGAACCCGTCGAGCTACCTGCGGTTCAACGGGGAGGTGCTGACCGAGTGGGAATTTCTCGAGGCGCTTGCCGCGCACGCCGATTGCGGTCTCCTCGTCGACGTCAACAACGTCTTCGTCGGCGCCCGTTTGCGAGGCGCCCGTTTGCGATGCCGTCTGGGATCTCTATGACGTCGCACTCGATCGCTTCGGTCCCGTGCCGACCTTGATCGAATGGGACGCGGAAATTCCCCCTCTAGAGGTCCTGCTGTCCGAAGCGGACGAGGCCAATCGCCGCCTGGTGCGCCGGCATGCTCTCGTTGCGTGAGACGCAGATCGCGTTCTGTGCGGCGAACTGGCGCACACGGCGTATTTATGCTTCGGCCACGTTGCCGCGCTCGAGTGGGCCCACCAGATCGTGATGACGGCGGAAGAGCGCGGCCCGGTCGACATGGCGGTGCTGCACGCCGTCGCGCCCCGAGACTACGAGAGTCTCCTGTTCGTGCCGCGCCCGGCGCTGCGTTTGGTCGAATCGAAGTTCCCGATCTTCGCCATCTGGCAGGCCAATCAGCCCCATGGCGCGGCCGACGTGCCGTTTCGCCTCGATCAGCGCGGCAGCCGCGTGCTGTTGATCCGGCGTGCGGATCATGTTGAATTGCGTGAAATGGCGGCGGGCAGCTTCGAGCTGCTGCGCCAGTTCCAGCTCGGCGCCCCCTTCGGTGCCGCCGCGCCGGCCGCGGCAGCGGGTGCAGCAGCCGCGACCGCGCAGTTCGACCTCGCGACGAGTCTGCCCGAGGTGATGAGTCTCGGGGCGATCGCCGATATCACGCGATGCATGCCGCAGTTTAATTCATGGTTTTCGGGGGACTTCGTGATGACCGATCGTAGTTACCTGGCGCGCCCGCTCGAACTCCTGGCGAGCATGGCAGTTTCTCAAATCGGGGTGGCTCAAGGTGACCAGCTGGCAGAGTACGCTCGCGCTGTTCCGCGACGAATACCATGTCCCTCTGCTCCCGCCCGACGTCGCCGCGGTGACCGGTGCGTGCGGCGAACTGTTGTTTCCGACCTTGCTCATGCTCGGCATCGGCGGGCGCATCGGACCGATCGGGCTGTTTGCCGTCAATGTGATGGCGGTCATATCCTACCGGCAGGTGCTGTTGGCGGACGGTTTCGAGGCGGCTCTCGCGCAGCATGTCCTTTGGGGATTCATGTTGATCGTCCTCACCCTCTTCGGCAACGGCGGCATCGCGGTCGATCGGCTCATCGCCGGGCAACTTCGATCGACGCGTCCGTGGTAACGCAGCGCCCGGCTCGGCGCCGGGACGTGCGGGCCGACGGCATCGGAAATCGCGGGGATGGTGAACGAGACGCCGTCTGAACCGGGCCGGTTGAGCGCGGACGATGAGCTGGCCGCGCTACGCATCATCGCGGAAGGAACCGCAAACGAGACGGGCGATGCGTTTTTCCGAACGCTGGTCGAGCATCTCGCGAGGGCGATCGGGACGCATCACGCTTTCATCGCGAGATTCATCCCGCCGCAAAGCATCTGCACGCTCGCCTATTGGTCGGACGGCGGACTCGTCCCGAACATCGAATATGAGCTGCCGGGAACCCCTTGTGCGGAGGTCGTTCACGGCAGTCTGTGTTTTTATCCCCGCGGTCTGGAGGAGAAATACGCGGAATCGGAACCCGGGATCCAGAGTTATCTCGGCGTCCCGCTGATCTCGACCGACGGACGCATCCTCGGACACCTGTGCGCCTTCGAGGAATCGCCGATGGCCGATCCGCCGCGCACGCTCGCGATAAGCCAGCGGCGCGTCTTCGCTCGCGTTGGCCCGATACTTGCTTCGTACCGTCGTAGTTCACGAGCACACCACTGCAGGCAACCCTGGGAAGCAACGACGTGCTGCGCCTGATTCATTCGAAGTCGATGAGGCTCGCAACCGTCGCGTTGGACGGGAAGCTGGTCGGTCCCTCGGTCGACGAAGTCCGCGCGACCGTCGGCTACTTGCGGAGCGGGCAGAAGGTGTGTCTCAACCTGCAACATTTGAGCTATGCCGATGCGCCCGGCATCGGTCTGCTGTGCGCGATGCGCGGCGAGGGGATCCTGTTGGTCGGTGCGACACTGCTCATCGACGGCTTGATCAAACTTCACGGCGATCAGTCTGCGCGGTCCGCGGATGTGGAAGAGCTTCGATGAGCGCCATGCGCGCTCGTTGATTTTACGATGACCCAAGAGGCGAGCATGAACGATTCGATTACCGAGTTGTCAAGCGAAGAAACGCACGGCCGAGCGCGCTCCCCGCAGCGGAGGAACTCTTTAACCGCATTACCGAGGCGGCCTACCTGCGCGCCGCGGCGCGTGGCTTCGTGGGCGGCCGACCAAGAACGAAACGATCAGATCAATTCAACCCCGGAGGAGTCAATGCGATGAAGAAATCAAATGCAGTGTTACAGGCGGCTCGGCCCTGGTCAACCTCGCCGAGCAGTACGCTGGGCAGCACCGGCTGCATCGGATCGACGTGCTGATCGCGGGGACACTGCCATGAAAAAGGCTCTGCACGATCGATCCCACGCGCCGCCGCGCTTTCCGGCCACGATCGAGTTGGCGCGCGACGCGCTGGCCGGCCTCGAGCCGGCCTTGCAGCGCGAGTGGCTCGTCACCAATGGGATCGGCGGATTCGCGGCAGGTACCTTGAGTCTCATGAATACGCGGCGCTATCACGGACTGCTGTTTGCGGCGCTGCGCCCGCCGGTGGAGCGCGTGGCCTTGGTCGCGAAGCTCGAGGTCACGGTCCTGTATGCGGGCTCGCGACTGCAGCTCGCGACCAACGAATACGTCGATGGCACGATCGATCCGCACGGCTATCGCCACCTCGAGTCGTTTCGTCTGGACGGGCTCGTGCCGATCTGGAGCTGGCTCATCGGCGACGCCCGCCTGGAGCAGCGGCTGTGGATGCGTCACGGCGACAACACGACGTACGTGCAGTTTACGCGCTTGGGCGGCCGGGGTCCCATGCGCCTCACGCTCGAGCCCCTCTGCACCTACCGCGACTATCATTCGCAGTCGCGCGGCGAGCGCCGCCTCGGCATCGATTCCATCGCGGATGGCGTGGTGATTCACGCGCACGAGGGCGCGCAGCCGTATCGCCTCGTGAGCGCGGGTGCGACGGTGCAAGTGAACCCCGCGACCTATTGGAATTTCAAGCACCGCGAGGAAAGCGCGCGGGGACTCGAGGATGCCGAGGATCTGGTGCGCCCGGCCCGCTTCGAGATCGACCTCGCGCCCGGCGAGACCCGCGCCATGATCTTGAGTGCCGAAGCGCACGAGCCGATGCCGGCAGCCGATGCGTTCGCCGCGGAACGCCGGCGGCAGAGCGAGCTCGTCGCGCGCTTCGATCGCAGCGATCATGCCGTGCCGGGTCCCGAGTTCGCGCAGATCGAGCAGCTTGCGCTCGCCGCCGATCAATTCGTGGTCGAGCGGCGCGACCAAGCGGGCAGGCCGCTCGGCAAGACCATCATCGCCGGTTATCCCTGGTTCAGCGATTGGGGTCGCGACACCATGATTGCTCTGCCCGGTCTCACGCTGGCCACCGGCCGCCCGGAGATCGCGGCGAGCGTGCTGCGCACTTTCGCAAAGTTCGTGAGTCAAGGGATGCTGCCCAACCGCTTCCCCGACGGAGGCGAGCTGCCGGAATACAATACGGTCGACGCCGGTCTCTGGTTCTTCGTGGCCGTGCATGAATACCTGCGTGCAAGCGGCGATGCGGAATTCGCGGCGGAGATCTATCCGACGCTCAAGGGCATGGTCGGCTGGCACGTCCACGGGACGCGCTTCGGGATCGGCATGGATGCCGCGGACGGCTTGCTGCGGGCCGGCGAGGCCGGTGTGCAGTTGACCTGGATGGATGCCAAGGTGGGGGACTGGGTGGTCACGCCGCGCATCGGCAAGCCGGTGGAAATCAATGCACTGTGGTTCAACGCCGTCTCCATTTTGCGCGACCTGGCGGCGGATCTCGGTCAAGCCCAGGACCATCGCGAATTCGGCGCGCTGGCGGGCCGTATTCATGCCAGTTTCGACGCCTTCTGGTTCGACGCCGGCGGGTACCTGTACGACGTCATCGACAGCGCGGAAGGCGACCCTGACCCCGCGGGGCGCCGCCGCGATTCGAGTCTGCGGACCAATCAGATCTTCGCGCTGTCGCTGCCGCACGCCCTCCTCAGTGACGCGAAGGCCCGGCAGGTGCTGGAAGTGTGCACGGCGGAACTTTGGACGCCGGTGGGACTTCGCTCGCTCGGGCCCCGCGACGACCGCTTTATCGGGCACTACGGCGGCGGGCCCTGGATGCGCGATGGCGCCTACCACCAGGGCACCGTGTGGACCTGGCTGCTCGGACCCTTCGCGACCGCGCACTTTCGCATTCACCGGGATGCCGCCGCGGCGCTCGACCTGCTGCGCGCCATTCCGGCTCATCTGCGCGAAGCCTGCGTCGGCCAGGTCAGCGAAATCATGGACGGTGACCCGCCGTTCGTGCCGCGCGGCTGTTTCGCACAGGCCTGGGGTGTGGCCGAGATCTTGAGAGCCTGGAACGAAATCGCACGCAATCGAGCAAGCGTCCGCAATGACCTGGGATAACACGGCGCGCTACCGCGGCGACGCAAGAGGGTGACACGATGAGCCAAGAAAACCAGCGTCTGGCCGACTGCATCGGCGCGACGGGGGCCTGGAAAAAATGGGGACCCTATCTGTCCGAACGCCAATGGGGAACGGTACGCGAGGACTATAGTGCCCACGGCAATGCCTGGGACTATTTCCCCCACGATCATGCCCGCAGCCGCGCGTATCGCTGGGGCGAGGACGGCATCGCCGGCTTCTCCGACGAAAGCCAAACCTTATGTCTATCGCTCGCGCTCTGGAACGAGCGCGATCCGATCTTGAAGGAGCGTCTGTTCGGCCTGACCAACGGCGAAGGCAACCACGGCGAAGACGTCAAAGAGCTCTATTACTATCTCGACGCGACGCCGACGCATTCCTATCTGAAGATGCTGTACAAATACCCGCAGGCGAGGTTTCCCTATGCGGACCTCGTTGCCGAGAACCGGCGCCGCGGCAGCGGGGCGCCGGAATACGAACTCCTGGACACGGGCGTCCTCGACGATGATCGCTATTTCGATGTGTTCGTCGAATTTGCCCAGGCCGCCCCCGACGATGTCGTGATGCGCGTCACCGCGCACAACCGCGGCGACGCGGCTGCACCGCTGCACGTCCTGCCGCAACTGCTGTTTCGCAACACCTGGAGCTGGAAGGCGCAGCGCCCGAAACCGAACATTCGCGCCGAGAACGGCGCGGTCGTCGCCGAGCACGAGCGCCTCGGTGCCTACCGTTGCCACGTCGACAGCGCGAGCGGCGCGGCAGGCCATTGGCTCTTCACCGAGAACGAAACCAACGTCCGCCGATTGTACGGAGCCGACGCGGCGGGCCCGTTCAAGGACGCGTTCCACGAGTACTTGGTCGACGGCCGGCGCGAGGCGGTCGCGGGCCGCCCCGAGGGCACGAAGGCGGCGGCGCATTTTCGGTTCGACGTTCCGGCCCATGGCTCGGTCAGCCTGCGCGTGCGCCTGTCGCGCGCAGCGCCGTCCGAGCCTGCGGGCGACATCGACCGCATCATCGATCAGCGCGCCGCGGAGGCCGACGAGTTCTTTGCCGACCTGCAGCGGGACATCGCGGATGCCGACGCGCGCCTGGTGCAGCGGCAGGCGCTCGCCGGGATGATCTGGAGCAAGCAGTTTTTCTACTTCGACATCCCCGAGTGGATCCATGGCGATCCCGGTCAGATCCCGCCGCCGAGCGAGCGGCGCAATGGCCGCAATCGGGAGTGGGAGCATTTGAACAATGCCGACATCATCTCGATGCCGGACAAATGGGAGTACCCCTGGTACGCCGCCTGGGATCTCGCCTTCCACACGATTTCCCTTGCGCTGGTCGACTCGGAGTTCGCCAAGGACCAGCTCGTGCTGCTCACGCGCGAATGGTACATGCATCCGAACGGACAGATTCCCGCCTATGAATGGGCCTTCGGCGACGTCAATCCGCCCGTGCACGCCTGGGCGACCTGGCGCGTGTACCAAATGGACCGCAATCACCGCGGCGGCCAGGGTGATCTCGCCTTCCTCGAGCGCGTGTTCCACAAGCTCATGCTGAACTTTACCTGGTGGGTGAACCGCAAGGATGCGGAAGGGCGCAATGTATTCCAGGGCGGCTTTCTCGGCCTCGACAACATCGGCGTGTTCGACCGGAGCGCACAACTGCCGACCGGCGGCCACATCGACCAGGCCGACGGCACGAGCTGGATGGCGATGTATTCCCTGAACCTCATGCGGATCAGTCTGGAACTCGCCCAGCACAACCCCGTGTATCAGGACGTCGCGACCAAGTTCTTCGAGCACTTCCTGCACATCGCCGCGGCGATGAGCAACGTCGGCGACGCCGGCATCGGCTTGTGGGACGACGAGGACAAGTTCTTCTACGACGTGCTGCATCTGCCGGATGGCGCCATGGTGCCGCTCAAAGTGCGCTCCATGGTCGGCCTGATCCCGCTGTTCGCGGTCGAGACCCTGGAGCCCGAGCTGCTCGACAAGGTGCCGGAGTTCAAGCGACGCCTGGAGTGGTTCCTGAAATACCGTCCGGAACTCGCCTCCCTGGTGTCGCACTGGAACGAGGAGGGCCGGGGACATCGACGCTTGCTGTCGCTGCTGCGCGGCCATCGCATGAAGCGCCTGCTGGCGCGCATGCTCGATGAGACCGAATTCCTGTCCGACTACGGCATCCGCGCGATTTCCAAGCATCACGACCACCATCCCTACGTCTTCAACGTCGGCGGCATGGACCTGAGCGTTCAGTACCTGCCGGGCGAGTCGAATTCGGGACTGTTCGGCGGCAACTCGAACTGGCGCGGGCCGATCTGGTTTCCGGTCAACTATCTGCTCATCGAGTCGCTGCAGAAGTTCCACCACTACTATGGCGACGATTTCAAGATCGAGTGTCCAACGGGTTCGGGAATTTTCGTCTCGATCGACGACGCGGCGCGCGAGATCGCGACCCGCTTGACCCGGATCTTTCTCAAGGATGCGCACGGCAAACGGCCGGTTTTCTCCCAATACCCGCGCCAGCAGGACGACGTTCACTTTCGCGACCACGTACTGTTCTACGAGTATTTCCACGGCGATACGGGCCGCGGCGTCGGCGCCTCGCATCAGACCGGCTGGACGGGTCTGGTCGCGAAACTGCTGCAGCCCCGCCAGCGCTCGAAGAATTGATCGATCATCACCAAGAGTCACCTGCATGGGAATCCCGATTCATCCCGCGCATCTGCCCCAACCCCTCATGCCTCAGTGCCCGCCGCAGCACAGGCTGCAGGGACAAAAGGCCCTGGTCACGGGCGCCGGCTCCGGCATCGGACGCGCCATTGCGCTCGCGCTCGGACAGGCCGGCGCGGACATTTCCCTCGAGGCTCCCATATTCGGGATGAGCATGAATCCAGCGCGCTCTCTGGCCTCGGCGTTTCCAGCGGGACTGTGGAGCGACCTTTGGATCTACTTCATCGCACCCGTGCTCGGCATGCAGGCCGCGGCCGCGTGGTATGCCTATCGACGCGGCCTGCGCGCGGTGACCTGCGCCAAACTGCAACACCCGTTGGATCAACGTTGCATCCATTGCGGCCACTCACCGTCGCCGACCGGCGAAGCGATTTCCAAGACCCCCGAGGTGCTGCGATGAATGCTGCCAAGACTGCCGATGCGCTGATCGTCGGCTCGGGCGCGGGCGGATCGGCCGCGGCGTACCAACTCGCCCGAGCGGGCCTGCGAGTCGTGCTCGTCGAGCGGGGCAGTGCGCTTCCCAAGGATGGCAGCACACTCGATGTCGACCGGGTCGTCCATCAGGGCGAGTTCAAGAGCCACGAGGTCTGGGCCGACAACCGCGGCCGCAGCTTCGCGCCGGAAGAGTATTTCAATCTCGCCTGCTCGCGGTTCGGTCCATCGAGGCGGAACCCGACCTACGACGCATAGGCGACCGACTCGTCATCCATGAGCCGGGTTGGGTCCGATCCGAATTCAAGGACGAATGCAGCGGCCGCTGAGATCGCGCCGGGCGCTGCGTCGTTCATGGATTCTTCCTGCGCAAAGGGAGCGCCGCCGTTCAGGATTTCGACACAGCGTCGTCATGCCTGAAGTCGCGCTCCGGCACGATCGCGTGTCGATGGCCCCGCTTGCGGAAGAATTCGCGCGCGATCGCGAGAATGCCGCTGTCCCTGGGGTCGGCGAGACTCTCGATTCCGGAAATCCGCTTTGCGAGTCCCGGGTTGTGCGCCTGGATATAGGTCTGCAGTTCGAATTTCGAGTTGCCGGGACCGGCAATCAGCGTGTGACCGCTATGATCGAGCGATGTCATGATTCGATGCATGAAGGCATCGTCCACGGCATGATTCGTGCCGTCCTCGTGCTGCGCCTCGTGATGCTTGCGCGGTGCCGAATCATGTGCGACCACGAGCTTGATCTCGTCGGTCGGACTGAAATGAAACACCTTCGCCTCATGCCGGTCGATGAAGACGATCGCATCGAAATACTCACTCATGGGCGATAGCTCCTGAGGCAATTGCTCCCGGAGCAGTGGCTCCGGGAGGGCTGACCACCGGTTAGCGGCCGCTCACGCGGCATTACGCGCGCGTCCCGTCCGCCAATACGTCTCCCGGCCGTAGTGCTTGTAGAGGTTCGCTTCCGCGTCGCGGTTGAGCGTGGCATCGTCCGTATAGACCGGTGCCGCCTTGATCGCTTCGCGGTCGAGAGACACCGTGACGTTCGACTCGCTCCAGTTCACGTGCTTGATCCATTCCGGTGAGACCAGGACCTGGTGTCCGACCCACCAATTGCTGGTGTTCGCGATCAAGTAGCGAATCGACCACGTCGTATCGTCGACGAGAAATCCCTGAATATGACCCAGGGCGCCGTCGGTCGCGAGGATGTGATAGCCCTTGACCGCGTTGCAGCTGCGAAGATGGGGATCGCTGTTGTCCTCGCTGGACGGCGAGCGCAAGTTTCCGAGGTACCCGTCGTAGTCCTCTTCGTCCCGTCCCGACCAGGCCTCGACCGGGTAATAATTCGCGCCCCACAGCCCGGCGCCGCCCCAGTAGTACGGGTAGCCGTAATAGCCGAGATAATCCCGCTCGTATTGACGCGACACCGGCCTGTCGGTGTCGATGCTGGGGCTGTTCTTGATCTGCTCCTGGGTGATCGACGCGGGCAATACCGCGGCGTTCCAACCGGGCGCGCCGACCGAGTAGGGCGAGATGAGCACTTCCCGGCCGCCGAGCCAGGAACCGGTACTGGCGACGATATAGCGCACGACCCAGGCCTGATCGTCGAAGTAGAAATCCTTCACTTCGCCAATCGGGCCATCGGACGCCCCGATCGCAAATCCTTCCAAGCTCTTCACACTGCGCAACATGGTCGGCTCCTCATCGAAAGTTCGGTTTGGTATCCAAAAAAGGACTGTAGGCGCACGGTGTCATTGCCGTCTGTTCGATGCCCCACGTCCCGGGGCAAGACGCTCCCAGCGTCGGGGCAAGACGCTCGCAGCATTGCTGTACGGGGCCGTCACGAAATCGTCATGTTCGGCGCAATAATGGAACGATCCAGAGTCACGTCCCGGGGGGAATTCGCGCATGACCAAACTCACGGCCGACGAACTGGCATGTCTCGTTCGCGACGAGGTCGCGGACAGCTTCGACGAAGAGCTGGAACTCGAACTCGACGACGAAAGGATCGCGGAACTGCTCGACGATTCCGCCGTCACCGCCGAGAAGGCCGCCCGTCAGGTCTATTTTCGGGAGCTGTTCCGGCTACAGCGCGAACTCGTCAAACTGCAAGACTGGGTGGTCGCCCGCAACCGGAAAGTCGTCGTGCTGTTCGAGGGACGCGATGCGGCCGGCAAGGGCGGCGCGATCAAGCGGATCACGCAGCGCATGAATCCGCGCGTGTGCCGGGTGGCGGCGTTGCCCGCACCGAATGAACGCGAACGCACGCAATGGTATTTCCAGCGTTATGTGAGCCACCTGCCGGCGGCCGGAGAAATCGTGCTGTTCGATCGGAGCTGGTACAACCGCGCCGGCGTCGAGCGCGTCATGGGCTTTTGTACCGATGCCGAGCTCGAGGAGTTCTTCCGTGACGTGCCGGAGTTCGAACGCATGCTGGCCCGATCCGGCATCGTCCTCATCAAGTACTGGTTCTCGATCACCGACGAGGTTCAGCATCTGCGCTTCAAGGTGCGCATCGAGGATCCCTTGAAGCAATGGAAGCTCTCGCCCATGGATCTGGAGTCCCGCCGGCGCTGGGAACAATATACGAAAGCCAAGGAGGCCATGCTCGAACGCACCCACATCCCGGAGGCCCGCTGGTGGGTGGTCGAGGCCGTCGACAAGAAACGCGCGCGCTTGAACTGCATCCACCACTTGCTGAGTCAGATGCCGTACGCGGAGATTCCGCGTGGGCCCGTCGTGCTCCCGGAACGCGTGCACAATCCCGAATACATCCGCGCGCCGGTTCCCGCGGATATGTACGTGCCGTCGATCTACTAAGCCGGCGGGCGCTCCGGGCGGTAGACGCCGGTCGGGAGTGCTTGTCAGAGCGCGCGGTTCGGCGGATATTCATGGTTCGGCGGATATTCCCGGTTCGGCGGATGTTTCGGATGCCGCACCAATAAGATGCCCTCCCGCGAATTGATGCCCTACCTCGAATACAAGGAATCTCGGCCGTGCACCCTGCTCAGTCTGCATCTCGCTCGGTAATCTGTACCTGCTCGGCACTGTTGGTGGGCGCCTGGATCGCCGGCTCCGGCTTGGCGACTGCGGCCGACCGGCCGCCACTGTCCGCACCGGATGGACCCGGCCCCTATGCGATCGGCCACACGACGGTCGTCGTCACCGATCCGTCGCGAAATGTCGATGGTACAAGCACTGCGGGCGGCGCCGGCGGCGGGCGGCCGCTCTACATGCATATCTGGTATCCCACCGCGGTCAAGACCTCGCGGCATCTGAATTACACCTGGAACAACCCGCTCTACAACGAGAATCCGGGGGGTCACGTATACCTTGGACTGCCGGATCTTCCGGCCCTGAGCTTTCCGGGCAGCATTTCCTCGCACACGATCGCCGATGGCGCGCCACTCGCGCCCGCGAAGTTCCCGTTGCTCGTGGCCTCCCACGGCAACGAAGTTGCGGCGGCCAAGAACATGCCCGATACCCTCGAGACGCTTGCGAGCCATGGCTATGTCGTCGCCTCGGTCGAGCACACGGGCAACGACGATGCGTGGTATCAGGCCTCGTTCCTCGAAGGTTATCTTATCTTGCAGCTCGGTCCCAACGATCGCATCGGACCCGGCGACCTGATTTTCCAGCGCAGCCTCGATGTGCGCTTCGTCATTGGTGCGGTATTGGACGGAACCGTGGATCAAAAGGCCGGCATCGCGTTCTCGCAGGCCATCGATCCCGAGGAGATCGGCGTGCTCGGCTACTCGCTCGGCGGCGAGACGAGTCTCGCCACGGTCGCAGGCCTAGGCGGGGCGTTGCTGCCGCCCGATACCCGGGTCAAGGCTGCATTCATGGGGGCGGGCAGCAACTACGGCTTGGTGCTCACACCGGCGGATTACGCGAACGTCAAAGTGCCAACCCTCTTCTTCGGCAACGACACGGGTATCGCTTACGATAATTTCAACGCGTTCACCGGGAGCCATCCGAAGTATCTCGCCGACGTCGGCGGCCTCGCCCATCACCTCGCGGGATACCAGACTAGCTGGTGCCAGGATTTCCACAATTCCATGCAGACGGTGAACCCGCTGGTTTATCCGGATATCTTCCTGGACCCGGCGGCCTTCAGTCCGACGGACATCGTCAATTACGTCTTCGACGCGACTTTTTACTTCAGCTATTCGGGACCGCGGGAATCGGGGGTCTGGGAATACTGCGAGCCGTCCGTGTTCGACGGGATTAGCGACGCACAGTTGACCGCGGTGCTGTTCGGTGATCCCGAGACGCTGGCGGTCAAGACCGAACTGCAGCCTCTCATGCCGCTCAAGCCAGAGCTCGCCATCGCCGAGACGACGCGGCTCGCGAATTGGTACGCGGTGTCATTTTTCAATACGACGCTCAAACACGATGCGCAATTTGCACCCTACCTCACGGACTCCGCGGCCAACCGCCGCACCAACCCGCTGGTGAACTTCGTCGCCGATTGCGAGACCGTGAGCCCGCAGCCGCTCGACTTGGCGTCGAAGGACCGGATTACGTTCATGCCGAGCGGCGCAGGCTACGAGCTTGAGGTCACGTCCGGAGCCTCCCTGCTCGAACCCGGCACGACACCGCTGAAAGTGGGCAACGACGGCAGCGTCTACCTGAGCTATCCGGGCTTTGCGTTCCCGGTTCCGGGTCTCTCCCAGCCAATCGACACGCTGATCGTCGACGAGAACGGGCTCATCACGGCACGCACCTCGCCGGACATCAATGGCATCGACGACAACGGCTCGCCCTGGTACATCAAGGGCCAGCTCCTGTTGAGCAATCGCTTCACGATCGCCGCGCTCATGAAGGATCTCGATAGCACAGCCGCAGGCAAGGGCGGCGGCGTGTTTGCGCGCTTCGACGCCCAGGGCGGCCGCCTGATCATCACCTACAAGGGCGTTCCCGCGTTGGGCACGAGCGCGCCGAATACCCTGCAGATCACGATTTCCAAGAGCGGCAAGATCGAGATGACGATCGGCGAACTTGCCGACACTGGCGCGCTCTATTCACCCGATATCCTGGGCACAATCGGCATCGCCGCGGGCGGGACCAAGGCGCGGGCGCTGCGGCATACGCTGCCCGTCGATTTCGCCGCGCACCGCGGGCGGGGACCCGAGTTCGTGCCGTTCGGCAGTGACGGGGCGATCTTCCAGCAGTTTTATCGGGGCAAAAACCCGGTCTGCGCGGCGGGGGCTGCGGGCGCGGCGGCCGGATGAGGCCGCCGCCGCGCCGAGCGATCAGATCATCTTGCCGAGAATCGGTACGAGCAGCAGCGCGACGATGTTGATGATCTTGATCAGGGGGTTGATCGCCGGCCCCGCCGTGTCCTTATAGGGATCGCCGACCGTGTCGCCGGTCACGGCGGCTTTGTGGGTATCGGAACCCTTGCCGCCGAAATGGCCTTCCTCGATATATTTCTTGGCGTTGTCCCAGGCCCCGCCGCCGGTCGTCATCGAGATCGCGACGAACAGACCCGTGACGATGGTGCCGATCAGCAGGCCGCCGAGCGCCTGCACGCCCGACCCAGGTCCCATCAAGAAATTGACGACGAATACGAGCACGATCGGCACGCCGATCGGCAGCAGCGAGGGTACGATCATCTCCTTGATCGCCGCTTTCGTGAGCATGTCGACGGCGCGCGAATAGTCGGGCTTGGCCGTGCCTTCCATGATCCCCGGAATCTCGCGGAACTGGCGCCGGACCTCTTCGACCACGGAGCCGGCGGCGCGGCCCACGGCCTCCATGGCCATCGCGGCGAACAGGTAGGGCACGAGACCGCCGATGAATAAGCCGATGATCACGGCGGGATTCGACAGGTCGAAGCTCGTGGCGTGGCCGAGGACTTCCTCGAGTTTATGGGTGTAGTCGGCGAACAGCACGAGCGCGGCGAGTCCCGCGGAACCGATCGCGTAGCCTTTCGTGACGGCCTTGGTCGTGTTGCCGACCGCGTCGAGCGGGTCCGTGATGTCGCGCACGCGCTTGTCGAGGCCGGCCATCTCGGCGATGCCGCCCGCATTGTCGGTGATCGGACCGTAGGCATCGAGAGCGACGATCATGCCGGTCATCGACAGCATCGCCGTGGCGGCGATCGCGATCCCGTAGAGGCCCGCGAGCTGGTAGGACGCCCAGATGCTGAGCGCGACCGCGATCACCGGCAGGGCGCAGGCCTTCATCGAGACCCCGAGGCCCGCGATGATGTTGGTCGCGTGTCCGGTCTGCGAGGCGGCCGCAACGTGTTGCACGGGCGCGTATTCGGTGGCCGTGTAGTATTCCGTGATCACGATCATCGCGGCGGTGAGCATGAGCCCGACGAGCGTGCAAAGCCAAAACGCCATCGCCTGGGCGCCCATGAGCCACTGCGACACGAAGTAGAATGCCACGGCGGACAGAGCGGCCGAGACGATCACACCCTTGTAGAGGGCGTTCATGATCTTGCCGCCCTCCTTGGTCGAGACGAAGAACGTGCCGATGATCGATGAGACGATCGAGATCGAGCCGAGCACGAGCGGGAAGAGAATCGCGCGGGGCCCGAGATTCTCCATGACGAGACCGCCGAGCAGCATCGTGGCGACGAGCGTGACCGCGTAAGTTTCGAACAAATCGGCGGCCATGCCCGCGCAGTCACCGACGTTGTCGCCGACGTTGTCCGCGATCACGGCGGGATTGCGCGGATCATCCTCGGGGATGCCGGCTTCGACCTTGCCGACGAGGTCGGCGCCGACATCCGCGCCCTTGGTGAAGATGCCACCGCCCAAACGCGCGAAAATCGAGATCAGCGACCCGCCGAACGCGAGGCCGACGAGCGAACGCAACGCCGACTCGGGTGAGTCCAAGAGTTTGAGCATGGCCAGGTAATAGCCCGCGACCCCGAGGAGACCGAGCCCGACGACGAGCATGCCGGTGATCGCGCCGCCGCGAAAGGCGACTTGGAGCGCGGCGTTGATGCCGTTGTGAGCAGCTTGTGCGGTGCGGACATTGGCGCGCACCGAGATGAACATGCCGATGTAGCCGGCGAGACCCGACAACACCGCACCGACGAAAAACCCGCCGGCAGTCGCCCAACCGAGGAACAAGCCGAGCGCGAAGAACAGCACCGTGCCGACGATCGCGATGGTCGTGTATTGGCGATTCAGATAAGCGTTCGCACCGGCCTGGATGGCGGCCGCGATTTCCTGCATCCGGGGGTTGCCGGCGGGTTGTTTGAGGATCCAGCCGACCGAATAAATGCCATAGACGATGGCGAGCACACCAGCCGCGATCGCCAGCCAGAGCGCGTTGTCGAGGGTCATCGGAGCGTCTCCCTAAGTGATCTTATTATATTGAAAACTAACGTTTTTCTTGAGCCGTTGGGCGCGGCGATCATAGCACGAATGACCGCTCGAGCCGCGGCGGAACGCCGATGAGCTTGAGTTCGACATAAGCGGGCAGGCCGTCACGGTAGGGCGGATAGTCTTCGCCGCCGATCAGCGGCTGCAGATACCGGCGGCAAGCGGCGGTGATGCCGAAGCCGTCGCTCGTGATGAAATTGCGCGGCAGCTTCTTCTCGCGGTTCGCGATCGCGGCGAGGGGCGCTTCGCCGATGCTCCAGCGATACGGCTTGGTCGATTTCCTCACGATGATCGGCAGCACCGCGTTCTTGCCGGCGAGCGCAAATTCGACCGCGGCTTTGCCGACGGCATAGGCTTGTTCGACGTCGACCTTGGAGCCCATATGGCGCGCGGAGCGTTGCAGGTAGTCGGCCACCGCCCAGTGAAACTTGTAGCCGAAGGCCTCCTTCGCCATCGCGGCGACCAGCGGGCCGACGCCGCCCAGCTGCGCGTGGCCGAAGGCATCGCGAGTGCCCGCCTCGGCGAGGAAATGGCCGTCCGCGTCGCGCACGCCCTCGGAGACGACGATCACGCAATAACCGTATTTCTCGACCGAGCGCTTCACCTTGGCGAGGAACTTGGGTTTGTCGAAGACGATTTCCGGAAACAAAATGATGTGCGGTGCATCGGCCGCTTTGGAACCGGCGAGACCGCCGGCAGCCGCGATCCATCCGGCATGTCGTCCCATGACCTCGAGCACGAACACTTTCGTCGAGGTGCGGGCCATCGAGGCGACGTCGAGGGCCGCCTCGCGCGTCGATACCGCGATGTACTTCGCGGTCGTGCCGAAGCCGGGGCAGCAATCCGTCAGCGGCAGGTCATTGTCGACGGTCTTCGGCACCCCGATGCAGGTGAGGGGATACCCTAAACCCGCGGCGACTTCGGCGACCTTCTGGGCCGTGTCCATGGAGTCATTGCCGCCGTTGTAGAAGAAATAGCCGATGTCGTGGGCCTTGAAGACCTCGATGAGGCGCTCGTATTGGGCGCGGTTCTTGTCGATCCCGGCGAGCTTGTAGCGGGCCGAGCCGAAGGCGCCGCCGGGCGTGTGCCGCAGAGCGCGAATCGCGGCGGCCGACTCCTTGCTCGTATCGATGAGATCCTCGGTGAGGGCCCCGACGATGCCGTCCCGCCCGGCGTAGACCTTGCCGATCTTGCCGGGATATTTGCGGGCGGCCTCGATGACGCCGCAGGCGGAAGCGTTGATGACCGCGGTGACCCCGCCCGACTGGGCATAAAACGCGTTCTTGAGAACCGGCCGTCGGCCTTTTCGAGACTGCATGCGCTACCCCCTTGACATAAGGCGCGCAGAATAGCCGATCGGCGGCGGATCAGCATCCCCATCGACGGCAAGCCACACAGCCCGGGCGGCCCGGTTTGACGACCGGGTCGGGCGAAGGTACGGTAGCGCGCTTTCTTACTCTGAACCATCAACCATGCGCATCGTTTTATTGGGAGCCCCCGGTTGCGGCAAGGGCACGCAGTCGCAGTTGCTCGTCAAGGCCTACGCGGTCCCGCAGATATCCACGGGCGACCTGCTGCGCGAGGCGGTTGCGAAGCGGACGGACCTCGGGCTGCGCGCCAAGGCCGCGATCGACGCGGGCAGCCTCGTCGACGATCGAATCGTGCTCGGGATGATCCGCGAGCGATTGTCGCAGCCCGACGCCGCCAAGGGGTTCATCCTCGACGGCTTTCCACGCAATCTCGTCCAGGCCGCTGCGCTCGAGCAGATGCTCGTCGACCTCGGCCAACCGCTCGAATCGGTCGTTCTGTTGAACCTCGATCTCGGCGTGCTGTTCAAGCGCCTGACGGGCCGTCGCATCTGTCAGGATTGCGGCCGCGTATTCAATGTCCTGACCGCGCCAGGCGGCGCGGCGCCGCATTGCGAGAAGTGCGGCGACCATCCGCGTTTGATCCAGCGTCCCGACGACAAGGAGGACGTCATCGGCAAACGCCTCGAAGTCTACGAAGCGCAGACCAAACCGCTGGTCGAGCACTATCGTCAGAACGGCCTGCTCCGCGTCGTCGACGCGGATGCCGAAATGTCCGTGGTGTTCGCGAGCCTCAAGGCCGCGCTCGCCCGCAAATTGCCCGCAGCGCAAGACGCCTGATCCCAGCGTCCCCTGCGTCCGCACCGGGGCTAAGGGCGGCAGGCGGCGAGCAACTCCTCACCGATCTCGGCACGGCGCCAGCCGGTTGTGGCATGCACGTCGCGTCTGCCGAGCGCGAGCGCCTTGAGATCGCCCCGCGGTGCGAGGATCTCGGCACTCACGTCGAGCGAGGCCGCGCGCGCATCGACGATTTGGGCGAGGCGCTGCGCGAGCGCCTTTTGTTCCGCGGTGGGGCGAATTTCCTGGCTGGGCTCGAGATCGGAGGGTTCCGTGCGACCCTCCTCGCGCAGCGTTTCGAGCAGTTCGGCCGCGAACCCGGCATTGAAACCGGCCGGCATGCTGCGCAGGCCGACGAGGCCGGCGACGCTCGTCGGATTGGCCTCGGCGAGTTCGAAGATCGCGGCATCGGGAAGGATCCAGGAACGCGGCAGGTCGCGCGAGCGGGCGACCTGTTCGCGCCAGACGGCAATGGCCTTGGCGCGCGACCGCGGTCGCGGCGGCAATTGGGCGAGACCGCGCAGGCGCTCCCAGGCGAGCGCCGGTTCCGGTTCGTAGAGCCGCGAATCCCCGAGTGCAGCGCAATCCTCGAGCGCCCACTGTTCACGGCCGAGGCTACGCAAGCGATCGGCGAGCTTCGCGGCGACATCCTCGAGATGGCGGACGTCGTCCGCGGCATACTCGAGCTGCGCCGACGAGAGCGGCCGCTTCGACCAGTCGGTGCGCGTCTGTCCCTTCGAGAGCACGACGCCCGCCAGCAGCTTGACCAGTTCGGCGTAACCGATTTGCGGCTTGAACCCCGTGCATCCGGCGGCGATCTGTGTATCGAAGACCGGCGAGATGATGCGCTTGGTGGTGAGATAGAACGCCTCCAGATCCTGGCGCGCCGCGTGGATCACCTTACGCGTCCCCGCGGCCGTGAGCGTGGGCACGAGGGCCGCGAGATCGACGCGCAGCGCGTCGACGCACCAGATGCCCGTCCCCGCCGAGATCTGCAGCAGACAAAGCTTCGGAAAGAAGGTGCGCTCGCGCAAGAACTCCGTATCGATCCCCAGCCATGGCTGGGCCTCGAGTTCGCGCGCGAGCGCCGGTAGCTCGTCGTCTCGATCGATCCAAATGGCGTCGGGCATCGTGGAAATCCGCGTGTACAATTTAACCGGGCGAAATTTGCCCGCGATTATGACTCAATTGACCGATGCTGCGACTCGCGAAAGCTTTTTGGGAATTGGCGCTCTGGCGCATGTCGCCGGCCCAGTTGCCCGCCTCCGTCTTCTTGCTGAGCATCGTGGCCGGTATCGTCGCACTGCTCGAAGTCCTGGGCGCACTGTTGCCGCCGACGTCCACCGAGTGGATCGCGACACGCATCGCGCTGTCGGTCGGCTTGCCGCTCGCCTGGACCTGGACGGTGCTCATGATCGCCCGTCACCGAGAACGGTTCCTGCAGACCGCGATTGCACTGCTCGGTATCGGCGCGCTGCGTCAACTCGTGATGTACCCCCTGGATTCCCTATTGCAGTCGCTCGGTTCGCTGCATCCGATTGCGACGCCGCTCGTGTTCGCGCTGCTGGTCGGGCTGGTCTGGTACATGCTCGCCTGTGCCAACGTGTGGCGCGCAGCGCTCAATTCCGGCCTCGTGGTCGGCGTCGCCGTGAGCTTGGGTTACCTCGCGGTGTCGATCCTGCTGGAACAATCGTTGATCCCCGATGTCTGATTTGCGCGGGCACGATCCCATGCACGTACACATCTTAGGCATCGCCGGCACCTTCATGGGTGGCATCGCCGCGATCGCGAAGGCCCTCGGGTTTCGCGTCACGGGTTCCGACCGCAACGTCTATCCGCCGATGAGCACGCAGCTCGAAGCGCTCGGCATCGAACTCGTGCAGGGTTACGAACCCGCTCAGCTCGAGCCGCGTCCGGACGTCGTCATCGTAGGCAACGCGCTCTCGCGCGGCGTTCCCGTCGTCGAAGCCCTGCTCGACAGCGGCATCCCGTACGCTTCAGGGCCCGAGTGGCTTGCCCGCCACGTGCTCGCGCAGCGTCACGTGCTCGCCGTCGCAGGCACGCACGGCAAGACGACGACCTCCAGCATGCTGGCGTGGATCCTCGAGCGCGCCGGTCTCGATCCGGGTTTTCTGATCGGCGGCGTGCCCGACAATTTCATGACGAGCGCACGCGTCGGCGGCAGCGGCGTGTTCGTCATCGAGGCCGACGAGTACGACACCGCGTTCTTCGACAAACGCGCCAAGTTCGTCCATTACCGGCCGCGTACCGCGGTGCTCAACAATCTGGAATTCGACCACGCCGACATCTACCCGGACGTCGCCGCGATTCGTACCCAGTTCCACCATCTGGTGCGCACCGTGCCGCACTCGGGCCGCATCATCGTCAATGGCGGCGACGCAAACCTCGCCACGACCCTCGCGATGGGCTGTTGGACGCCGTGCGAGCGCTTCGGCGTGGGCGCGGATGCCGAGTGGCGCGCCGAGGTCGTGCCCGGCAGCGCCGAATCACGCTTTACGGTGCTGCACGCCGGCCGGCCGGTCGCGGCGGTCGAGTGGCCGCTGATCGGCGAGCACAACGTCGCGAACGCGCTTGCGGCGACTGCGGCAGCCCACCATGTCGGTGTTGCGCCGGCCGTGGCCGGCGCCGCGCTCGCCAGGTTCCGCGGGGTCAAACGGCGCATGGAAATCCGCGGCACGATCGGCGGCGTCACCGTCTACGACGACTTCGCGCACCATCCGACGGCGATCGCCACGACCGTGCGCGCGCTGCGCGGTCGCGTCGGGAGCGCCCGAATCCTGACCGTGCTCGAGTCGCGTTCGAACACGATGCGCCTGGGGGTTCATCGCGAGGCGCTTGCCGACGCGCTGGCGCCGGCGGACGCCTGTTGGTTCTTTTGTCCCCCGACGCTCGGCTGGGATCTGCCCGCGGCCGTTGCAGCGCTCGGAGCGCGCGCGCACTTCGCTGCATCGATCGAGGAACTCGTCGCGTCGCTTGCGAACGCGGCGCGGCCGGGCGACCATGTCCTCATCATGAGCAACGGCGGTTTCGGCGGACTGCATGAGCGTCTCGTGGACGCGCTCGCGGCTCCGCCATGACGACCATTCCGCTGTTTCCGCTCAACATCGTCCTGTTCCCGGGCGGACCGCTGCCGCTGCGCATCTTCGAAACCCGCTACGTCGACATGGTGCGACGCTGCATGCGCGAGGGAGAGGGCTTTGGCGTCGTGCTGATTCGCGAAGGCAAGGAGGTGGGTCCCGCCGAGACCTTCGACATCGGCACCCTCGCGAAAATCGTCGATTTCGACCAATTGCCGGATGGACTGTTGGGATTGCAATGTGTCGGGGAACGCAGGTTTCGGATCCTCGCGCGCCGTCGGCAGGCGGACGGGCTCCACATCGGCGATGTCGAGTGGCTCGCGGCCGAACCCGAACTGCTCGTGCCGGAGCGCCATGCGCGCCTCGCCCAGCTGCTGGGCGGCGTGCTGCCGCAGCTCGGCGAGGCCTATGCAGGCGTCACTCTGCGGCTCGAGGATGCGGCCTGGGTCGGGCATCGTCTCGCCGAGATTCTGCCGATGGATCTCGCCGACAAGCAATTCTGCCTCGAACTCGAGGACCCGATCCGCCGGCTCGACGTGCTGGGGCCGCTCATCGAGATCTCGAGCGATCAGGGCACGGACGCCGTGGACTGAGGCGCGCCGCTCGACGCCGCGGGCACCCAGCGCGAGCGCGTGAGCCACAGAATCAAACCGAGCGCCGCCGCCCAGGGCAGCATCCAATAGCCGACGAGGCCGTCGAAGCTGCCGAGCCAAGCGTCGGGCCCGCGCGAGGGCGTGCGTATCGTGCACTGTTGCATGATGCGCAGCACCAGGACCCAACCGGCATGCAGGCCGATCGCGACTGCGATCGCGCCCGTGAGCACGCGCGTCAGGCTGAGTACGAGTCCGATCGCAACATACGCCAGCAGCGAATCGATGACGTTTGCCGGATCGCCGAGCGGCGCAAACGATCGTGCAAGCAAATCGAAACCGCTGCGCCACACGACTTGGTCGGCGGGAATGCTCGCTTTGGCGAAGAAATGCAGGATCGCGAACAGGCTCGCGGTCACGAAGGTCGCGGCCCAGGGGCCGGACTCGCGCTCGATCGCCGTATGAATCGCGCCGCGCGCGAGCGTTTCCTCGAACAATGCAACCGCCAGGCCGGAAGAGAGTCCGTTGACAACGATGCGCAACACGGTGCCCGATGTCACGACCAAGCGGGGGTCGAAACCGCGCAGGCCCTCTCCTAAGATGAAAGCGGCGCCCACGGCTGCCGACGCCACGCCGATGCCGCTCCACCAGAGACTCGTGCGCACGAACCGCCGCCACGGCTGGCCGAAGCCGAAGTCGCGCTTGCTGCGGATGCCCAGCCGCCGGAACAGGCCTGCGAGCAGGACGATGACCACGAGCATCGCGAGGCGGCCATAGACCCGGTGGAACGGCCAGACATGCACTCGCGAGACGAGTTCGTAGACCGGATACGCGATCGCACCCAGGATCAGCGCCGCGAGCAGCAAGACCCCGACGAACCACGCGGTCGCGCGCATTGCCGTCAGGCGGCGAAGGCGCGTTCGGCGGCGGCGATCGTCGCGTCGATGTCCTCTTCGGTGTGTGCCGCGGAGAGAAACCCCGCCTCATAAGCTGAAGGCGCAAAATAGACGCCCGCGCCGATCATGGCGTGAAAGAACCGGTTGAAGCGCTTGACGTCGCTCGCCATGACCTTTGCGTAGCCGTCCACGGTCGCCTCTTCCGAAAAGAAGAACCCGAACATGCCGCAGACGTGATTGGTCGCAAACGGTACGCCGGCGCGTGCGGCCGCGGACCGCAGCCGCTCGATGAGGCCGTCCGTGGTCTTCCCGAGGCGCGCGTGAAAGCCCGGGGCCGAGAGCAGTTCGAGCGTCGCGATGCCCGCGGCCATCGAGACCGGATTGCCGGAAAGCGTGCCGGCCTGGTAGACGGGCCCCAAAGGTGCGAGCTGTTCCATGATGTCGCGACGGCCCCCGAATGCGCCGACCGGCATGCCGCCGCCAATGATCTTGCCGAGCGTCGTGAGATCGGGCTTGATGCCGTAGAGGGCCTGCGCGCCGCCGCGCGCGACCCGAAAGCCCGTCATGACCTCATCGAAAATCAGCAGCGCGCCGGCGCGATCGCATTCGCTGCGCAATGTCTCGAGGAAACCCGGCGCCGGCAACACGCAGTTCATGTTGCCCGCGATGGGTTCGACGATGACGCAGGCGATCTCCGGGCCGATTTGACGGAACGCTTCGCGCACCTGCTCCGCATCGTTGAACGTCAGCGTGACCGTGTGCTGGGCGAGTGCCTTGGGCACGCCGGGCGAGGTGGGCACGCCCAGGGTGAGGGCGCCCGAACCGGCCTTGATCAACAGCGAATCGGAGTGCCCGTGATAACAGCCCTCGAACTTGACGATCGTCTCGCGGCCCGTGAAGCCGCGCGCCAGCCGGATGGCGCTCATGGTCGCCTCCGTTCCCGAACTGACGAAGCGCACCAACTCGATCGAGGGCACATACTCGATGACCCGCTTCGCGAGTGCGGTCTCGAGTTCCGTCGGAGCGCCGAACGACAGACCGTCGGCCGCGACGCGCTGTACCGCCTCGATCACGGCCGGGTGCGCGTGCCCCAGGATCATCGGGCCCCAGGAGCCGACGTAGTCGATGAATTCGCGCCCGTCGGCCGAATACGCGCGCGAACCCTTGGCGCGCTTGAAGAAAATCGGCTCGCCGCCGACGCCGCGAAACGCGCGCACCGGGGAATTCACGCCGCCGGGAATAAACCTGCAGGCTTCCGTATATAGGCTCAAGCGTCGCTCCTCGCCCTCTTAAGTGAGGCGCGATCTTACCTCAAGCGGCGGAGGGGTTGGCGGTACCGGCCGTCGCGGCGGCGGGGATGAGCGGTCCCTGCGCCCTCGCCAAGGGCAGCGCGAGCCGCACCTCGAGGCCGCCATCCGGCAGATTTCTCGCCTGCGCCCCGCCACCGTGCGCCGCGAGCACCTGGGCCGTGATCGCAAGCCCGATACCCTCGCCGCCCGAGTCGCGGTCGCGCGCTTCGGCGACCCGGTAGAACGGTTCGAAGATGCGGGTAAGATCGGCGCCGGGAACGCCCGGCCCCTGGTCGCGGATCACGATCTCCACTTCCTCGCGCATCCTCGCGACATCGACGTCGACGGACTTGCCGGGCGGGCTGTAGCGGATCGCGTTGCGCAGCACGTTCTCGATCGCACTTTGCAGGAGCTCCCGGTTGCCGCGCACCGCGGCCGCGGCGCCGCCGCGGAGCCGCACCGTACATTGCTTGGCGGCCGCTTCGAAATTCGCATCCTGGATGACTTCGTGCAGAATCTCCTCGAGCGCGAGATCCTCGCGCTTGAACGGCGTGTCGGTGCCGTGCAGCCGCGCGAGCCGCAGCACCTGACCGATCAGAGAGTCGAGGCGTTCGACCTCGCGCTCCAGACGGTCGAGCTGCACGGTCGGGTCGGCGGACCGCTGCCGGGCAATTCCGAGCGCGACACGCATGCGCGCGAGAGGCGAGCGCAGTTCGTGGGAGATGTCGCGCAACAGCTGCGTTCGCGCGGTTCGAGTCGCCTTGAGCTGATCGGCCATCGCGTCGAAGTCGCGGGCGAGCACGGCAAGTTCGTCCCGCCGCCCATCGAGACCCGCGCTCACGCGCACGTCGAGTTTTTCCGAGGCCACCGCGCGCGCGCCGGCCTGAATGCGCCGGATCGGCGCGCTCAAATGCTCGGCCAGCCACCAGCTCGCGAGCGCGCTCACGATCAGCACGATGCCGAGCAAGGCGAGCGGAATGCCGGGCAGGCTCAAGGCGCCGAACAGGCTCGGCCGGCGCGGCACGAGCAAAATCGTATACGTCGAGCCGTCCGCGGCAACGAGCTGCGGAGCGAGCCGCGATGGGCGGAAATTGAGCGGCGTCCGCGCCTCGTCGCGCCCCGCGTCGAGCGCGGCCGGCGGCGGCGGGACGGGCGACGCGTCCGGTGGCGCGCCCGGCGGCAAGGCATGTGGCACAAGCGGCATCTCACGCGGCGGGTCGAAGGAATGCGCGCCTCCCGCGCCCGGGCCTTCGTGTCGGATGAACTCCCAGCGTCGCGTCGCGGATTCCGTCAGGGGGCGCCCCAGAATGTCCGCGCCGTCCGGTCCCATGATGAAGAACTCCCGATCGGGCAGTGAATTCTGGTTTTGGCGCAGCCACCGCGTGAGCCCGGCAACGCCGTCCGTGGCGAGCACGGCGGAGGCCGTGAGCGCCACGGACGGGCGCCGCTGCCATTCGATCGATTCGTAGTTGCGCGCGGCGATCGCGTAGGTGACGGCGATGCTGCCGACGACGATCACGGCCATCGCCATCCAGAACAACATGAAGATCCGCGCGAAGAGACTATGCATCGCTCGCGGTCAACGTGTAGCCCGAGCCGCGCACGTTCTTGATCTCCGGGTGGGTGCCGGGCTCGAGCGAGAGCTTGCGGCGCAAATTGCTGATGTGAGTGTCGATACTGCGATCGTACGGCACGAGCTTGCGGCCGAGCGCCTGCTCGGTGAGCGCATCGCGCGAGATCACGATTCCGGGCGAGCGCATCAAGATCTCGAGGACGCGAAATTCGGCGCCCGTCAGCGGTACGACCTCACCAGCGACACGCACCTGATGCATGCCGGTATGCAGGGAAATCGGTCCGATGTCGTAGACGTCCGGGGCCGCGCCGCGCGGGCCGCGGCTGCTCGCGCGCCGCAGGATGGCGCGAATCCGTGCGACGAGCTCGCGCGGGTTGAACGGCTTGCTCAGATAATCGTCGGCGCCGAGCTCCAGGCCGACGATCCGATCGACGTCGTCGCCGCGCGCCGTCAGCATGAGAATCGGCGTCGTATGCGCCGCGCCGAGTTCGCGCAACACGTCGAGGCCGCTGACGCTCGGCAGCATGACGTCCAGAATCAAAATGTCGAAGCCGTTGCCGCGCAGCTCGTCGAGCGCGACGCCGCCGTCATGCACGCTCTTGACCTCGAAGTGCTCGGTGTTGAGGTATTCCGTGAGCATGAGACAGAGTTCCCGGTCGTCGTCGACGAGAAGGACCTTGGGTTCGGCCGTGCCGGCGCCGGCCGGAATGGAAGCCGGGTTATTCATGGTTGTGCCTCTGCATGGCGTTACTTTCGCATACACTCGGGGTGGGCGTCGAAAACGCGCGACCCTTTGCACAACTTTGCAAGGCTTTACGCTCGGCTTGTCACATGTTCACTGCACGGCGCCTAGAATCGCCGCCACGAGCAGCCACAAAACCCCAAGAACCATCAGACCTCTCGAGGAGAATTGACCATGAAATCGATCCGAATGTTTGCCGCGGCCTCGGTCGCGGCCGGCGCGGCGCTGATCGTCGCGGCTCTGCCCGCGACACTTGCCGGAGCGCAGGACGGCCCGGCGGCCGCCGGCCCGCCGGCTGCCGGCGCCCATCCGGGCGGTGCCGGACATGAGTGGGGTCCGATGCACATCTACAGCCAACTCGGCCTCTCGACGACGCAGAAGGCCGATATCCACACGATCCTCGCAGCGGCGGCTCCGGCCATGAAGACGCTGCACGAGCAGGCTCGCGCGAACGAGGCGAAGCTGCGCCAGACGAGTCCGGACGATCCCGGCTACGCGAGCGTGTCGGCTGAGGTGAGTCAGACCCATGGCAGCCTGGCGAGTCAGATTGTCGCGAAACGCGCCGACGTGCGCGCCCAGATCTACGCCCTGTTGACGCCGGCGCAAAAGACCCAGCTCACGGCGCTCGAGGCCAAGTGGCAGGCGGAAGGTCCGCAGCATTGGGGCCACCATCCCGGTGCCCCCGGCGCACTGCGCGGTCCGCCGCCTCCGGATGCCGCTGAGTAAGGGCTGAGGCATACAGTCTGCCGGTCGCCATTCGCATGAACCGTCCGTCGCCCGTCGCCCGTTGTCGGGCGGCGGGGTCGCGAAGCCGGAGGTCTTCCCGCGAGTCGGCGCTTACTTCTGGATCGCGGTGATGCCGTCGCGTTTGAGCAAAGCGATGACGCTATCCTGGCCCACCAAGTGCCCCGTGCCCACGATCACCAGATAGTTCTTGTCCTGATCGAGCAGGGCCTCGATCTGCGGCAGCCACTTGCGATTGCGTGCGCCCAGGAGTGATTGATAGAGCACCGGATCGTGGCCGAATTCCTGCTGCAGTTCGCCGCGAAACCACTCGGTGTCGCCGCGCTGCCAGGCGCGCACCATCTCGCCCGCCTCGCGCGGCAGATCGCCGGCCTCTTTGAGACTCGAGTCGAGGTATTCGGCCTGGGTTTCCGGCGTCATGTGTTCGAACAGCGCGATCTGGTCATGCGCGGTCTCCAGACCCGCGACCGACTTGCCGTCGGCCTGCGCCTTGCCGAGGAAGAACATTTCCACGCCCGACTCGGCCGAGAAGCCCTGTGCGGACAGCTGTGTCTGCGAAATCGCCTCGGCGACGAACCACGGTGCGAAGCGGTCGAAATTTGCGAGGTCGATGCCGAGCGCGCGCGCGCTGGCCGCGGCGCGCGCATAGCGCTCCCGGCCCATGACGTCGGCGAGCGTCTTGCCTTCGGGCAGCAGCGCGCCCTGCAGCATCTCGGCCTGCAATTCGCTCATGTCGAGATCCTTGAGGTTGATCTCCATGACGAGCGCCTGCGAATTCGCGTAGGCGGCAAGCAGCGGCGGCGCGAGCGGGTAATCGGCCGCCCGCAGCACGTGGATCGAGCCGAGCAGGTAGACCGTGTTGTGCTTGCCATGCAGCTCCCACAGCGTATGCACCGCGCCGTCGGCATGCGCGGCCGCCACGAACAGTGCACAGACGAGCCAGAGCGCGCGCACGCTAGAGCGCCGCCGTCCGTAACGCCGCCTCGGCGCCGACCCAGTGAACACGGGACTCGATAAGGCCGTCGGCGTGCAGGCGAAAATCGCGGTAGGCGGGCGGCCGGACGTCGAGCGCATAGCGCTCGCTCGCCGGTTGGAACTGGGCGCCCGTCGAGGGCGTCGCGAACAGCCGCACGTCGCCGCGCATGCCGTCGAATGCCTGGTGCACGTGGCCCCAGGCGACGGCACGCACGTTCGTGTGGGCATCGATCACGCGCCAGAAGTCTTCCGCGTCGGCGAGTCCAATGCCGTCGAGCCAGCGGCTCCCCATGGGGATCGGATGATGATGCAGGCAGACCAAGGTGTGGATGTCCGATGCCCGGAGCGTCGCGTCGAGCCGGGCGAGTTCCGCGGGCGCCAAGCGGCCGCCGACGTGGCCCGGTTCATGGCTGTCGAGCATGATGAAGCGCCAGGCGCCGATCTCGAGCGAGCCGCACAACTGGAACGGCGGCGCCGCGAGGTGCCGGGCCATCACCGACGGGATGTCGTGGTTTCCGGGCACACAGAGCACGGGCTGTTTCGATTCCGCAAAAATCTCCCGGAACCGCACGTAGCCATCCGCGTCGTCCTGCACGAGATCTCCGGTCACGAGCAGGGCGGCATAATCGGGAATGGCCGCGAAGGCATGGGCGAGCACGTCGCGCACGCTGGCCTCGGTTTCGACGCCGCGCAGCGTCGCACCGGGGGCACCGTAGAGGTGCGGGTCCGTGACCTGGATGACTCGCATGCAGGGCATCCTAGCAAACCGTCCTCGAGGGAGAGGTGAACTGGATCCTACGGAAACACTTCGCGCATTTCACAATAAAGCGTGCGCGGAAGTCGCGTCGGATCCAGTCCCTTGGTGAAAGCGCCAAATTCGCGCGCCGGGCGTCCAGCAAGCGGATTGTCGCCTTCCACGTTGCTGGCGGAGCCCGCATAACGGAGAATACGAGTTCCTGTCATTACAAGAAGAGTCGTTATGCCCAGCCGCCTTGAACTTGCGAACGCGATTCGGTTTCTCTCCATGGATGCCGTGCAAAAGGCGAATTCCGGCCACCCGGGCGCGCCGATGGGCATGGCCGACATCGCCGAAGTCCTGTGGCGCGATGTGCTCAAGCACAATCCCGGTAACCCCGGCTGGTGGAATCGCGATCGCTTCGTGCTGTCGAATGGGCATGCCTCGATGTTGCTGTATTCCCTGCTGCATCTGACGGGGTACCCCTTGTCGATCGACGAACTGCGCCGGTTCCGACAATACGGCGCCAAGACCGCGGGTCACCCGGAGCGTGAAACACATCTCGGCATCGAGACGACGACCGGACCGCTCGGCCAGGGAATCTCGAACGCCATCGGGATGGCGCTCGCCGAGCGGACGCTGGCGGCGACGTTCAATCGACCCGGCCACGAGATCGTCGACCATCACACTTACGTGTTTGCGGGCGACGGTTGCCTCATGGAGGGCATTTCGCACGAGGTTGCCTCCTTCGCCGGCACGCAGCAACTCGGCAAGCTCATCGTCATCTACGATGACAACGGCATTTCGATCGACGGCAAGGTGGTCGGGTGGTTCGCCGACGACACGGCGAAGCGGTTCGACGCCTATGGCTGGCACGTACAGGCGCAGGTCGACGGACACGACAGCGCGGCGGTCGCCGCGGCGCTCTCGGCCGCGAAGGCGGTCACCGGCAAGCCGAGCCTCATCTGCTGCAAGACCATCATCGGTTGGGGTGCGCCCAACAAGCAGGGGACGGCGGCCATGCACGGTGAGGCGCCGGGCGCCGCCGAGATCGCCGCAACCCGCAAGCATCTCGGCTGGGAATCGCCGCCCTTCGAGATCCCTGCGGACATACGCGCCGCCTGGGACCAACGCGACAAGGGTGCGCGAGCGGAACAGCAGTGGCGTACGCAGTGGAACGCCTACAAGAGCGAGTTTCCGGCGCTCGCCGCCGAATTCGAACGCCGCATGGAGGGCCGGCTGCCCGCGGGCTTCGATGAACTCGCAAATGCCTACATCGCGAAAGTCCAGAGCGACGGCGCAACGCTTGCGACCCGTCAATCGTCCCAGGCCGCGCTTTCGGCGTTCGGCCCCACGCTGCCGGAGTTGTTCGGCGGATCGGCCGATTTGACCCCCTCCAACGGGACCTTCCGCAAGGACTCGGTGGTGTTGACACCGCAGGCACCGGGCGGCAACTACGTGCACTTCGGAGTCCGCGAATTCGGCATGTCGGCCATTTTGAACGGCATGGCCGGCCATGGCGGATTCGTCACCTATGGCGCGACCTTTCTGACGTTCTCGGATTACGCCCGCAACGCACTGCGCATGGCCGCTCTGATGCGCCTGGGGGTCATCTTCGTCTACACCCACGATTCGATCGGCCTCGGTGAGGACGGACCGACACATCAACCGATCGAGCACATCGCGTCGCTGCGGCTCATTCCGAATCTCGAGCTCTGGCGTCCCTGCGACGGTGTCGAGACGGCGACCGCCTGGCGCATCGCCATCGATCGTCGCGATGCGCCGACCACCCTCGTGTTCACGCGTCAGGCCGTCGTGCATCAGCCGCGCACCGCCGCGCAGATCACCGCGATCGCGCGCGGCGGCTACGTGCTCATCGACGGCGAGGGCACGCCCGAGGTGATCGTGATCGCCACGGGTTCGGAAGTCGGTATCGCCTCCGAGGCGGTACGCCAGGTCGCCGCGACGGGCCGCCGCGTGCGCCTCGTGTCGATGCCGAGCACGAATGCCTACGAGCGCCAGGATGCGGCGTACCACGAGAGCGTGCTGCCCGCCGCGGTCACGCGGCGCGTCGCCGTCGAAGCCGGCGTGCGCGAGACCTGGTGGCGCTACGTAGGGCCTTCCGGCCGGATCGTCGGCATCGATCATTATGGTGAGTCGGCGCCCGCGAAGGAATTGTTCGAGCATTATGGGTTTACCGTCGACAACGTCGTGAAGGCAATCAACGCCGTGTTGGCGGACTAAGAAAATAGCAAGGGGATCAACGCAGATGGCAATCAAAGTAGGCATCAATGGTTATGGTCGGATCGGTCGCAACGTGCTTCGCGCGCTCTACGAGGGCGAGCACAAGAAAGAGATTCAGATCGTCGCGATCAACGACCTGGGCGACGCGAACACGAACGCGCACCTGACGCGTTTCGATACCGCACACGGCCGCTTCAAGGGCGACGTGCACGTCGACGGCGACTCGATGGTCGTGAATGGCGATCGCATCCGCGTGGTCGCGCAGCGCGACCCCGCCAAACTGCCCTGGGGCGAACTCGGCGTCGAGGTGGTCCTCGAATGCACGGGCCTGTTCACGAGCAAGGCGAAGGCCTCGGCGCACCTCACGGCCGGCGCAAAGAAAGTCGTGATTTCCGCGCCCGGCGGCGACGACGTCGACGCGACCATTGTCTTCGGCGTCAATCAACACGTGCTCAAGGCGACGGATACCGTGATCTCCAACGCCTCCTGCACGACGAACTGTCTCGCGCCGCTCGCGAAGGTGCTGCACGACAATATCGGCATCCTGGCCGGCGTCATGACGACGATCCACTCCTACACCAATGACCAGGTGCTGACCGACGTCTACCATTCCGACCTTCGGCGCGCACGCTCGGCGACGATGTCGATGATTCCGACCAAGACCGGCGCCGCCGCGGCGGTCGGACTCGTGCTTCCCGAACTCAAGGGCAAGCTCGACGGTTTCGCGATCCGCGTCCCGACGATCAACGTCTCGCTGGTCGATTTGAGTTTCACGGCCGCGCGCAAGACCAGCGTCGCCGAGATCAACGACCTCATCAAGAAGGCGTCGACCGGCGCGCTCAAGGGCGTGCTCGCCTACAACGACCAGCCGCTCGTTTCGGTCGATTTCAATCACGACCCGGCCTCATCGACCTACGACGCAACGCTCACGAAAGTCATCGAGGGTACGCTCGTCAAGGCCTGTGCGTGGTACGACAATGAGTGGGGATTCTCGAACCGCATGCTCGATACGACGCTCGCCTGGTCGAGAGCCGAGTAACCTCGGAAGGGAAGTTGAACCGTGAAGATCAATAAAATGGCCGATTACGATCTCGCGGGGAAGCGCGTGCTGATCCGTGAGGACTTGAACGTTCCGATCCAGGGCGGCGTCGTGACCAGCGATGCGCGCATCCGCGCCGCGCTGCCGACGATCCGCCATGCCTTGGAGCAGGGCGCCCGCGTGCTCGTGATGTCGCATCTCGGGCGTCCCGAGGAGGGCGTGTTCAGCGAAGAGGCATCGCTCGCGCCCGTCGCAAAAAGACTCGCGGAACTCCTGGGCGTGCCCGTGCCGCTCAAGCGCGATTGGCTGGCCGGGGTCGAGGTGGCGCCGGGCGCGGTCGTGCTGCTCGAGAACGTGCGCTTCAACAAGGGCGAGAAGAAGAACGCCGATGCGCTGTCGCAGCAGATGGCGGCGCTCTGCGACATCTATGTGATGGATGCCTTCGGCACGGCGCATCGCGCCGAGGCTTCCACCCATGGTGTTGCGAAGTTCGCCAAGATTGCGTGTGCGGGGCCTCTGCTCGTCAGCGAACTGACGGCGCTCGAAACGGCGCTCGAGAAGCCCGCGCGCCCGTTGGTGGCGATCGTCGCCGGCTCGAAGGTGTCGACCAAGCTCACGGTGCTCGAATCGCTGCTCGCCAAGGTCGATCTGCTGATCGTCGGCGGCGGCATCACCAACACGTTTCTTGCGGCGCTCGGGTACAACGTCGGCAAGTCGCTGCATGAGCCCGAGATGCTGGACATCTGCAGGCGATTGCTCGATCAGGCCAAGCAGCGCGGCATTCAGATCCCGATGCCGACGGACGTGGTCGTCGCCAAGGAGTTCTCCGCCAAGGCGGAGGCGGATGTGAAGCCGGTCAGCGCCGTCGGTCCCGATGAGATGATCCTGGATATCGGTCCCGATTCGGCGGAGCACTTCGCGTCGATGCTGGCGTCGGCCGGCACGATCCTGTGGAACGGCCCCGTCGGCGTGTTCGAGTTTCCCCAGTTCGGCGAGGGCACGCGCACGCTGGCGAACGCGATCGCGCGCAGCAAGGCCTTCTCGCTCGCCGGCGGCGGAGATACGCTCGCCGCGATCGAGAAATACAAGATCGAGGACAGCATTTCCTACATCTCGACGGGCGGCGGCGCCTTCCTCGAGTTCGTCGAAGGGAAGACGCTGCCGGCCGTCGACATCCTCGAGCAGCGCGCCGGATGATCTCCCTCCTCCGTCGCACCAAGATCGTCGCGACACTCGGACCTGCGACCGACGATCCGCGGGTGCTCGCCGACATCGTGCGGGCCGGCGTCGACGTCGTCCGGCTGAATTTCTCCCATGGCCAGGTTGCCGACCATTCCAGGCGGGTGAGTCTCGTGCGCGAGGCCGCCGCCGCGGCGGGACGCTATATCGGCGTGCTCGGCGATTTACAGGGTCCGAAAATCCGCATCGACCGCTTTGCCGCCGGCAAAATCGTCCTCGTCGAAGGCAGTCCGTTCGCGCTCGATGCCTCGCTCGGTGTCGACGCGGGCGATCAGCGTGCGGTCGGGGTCGCTTACAAGAAACTGCCGACCGACGTGCACGTCGGCGACGTGTTGCTGCTCAACGACGGACAGATCAGCCTGCAGGTCGAGAGCATCACGGGTCCTCGTATCGAAACACGCGTTCTCGTCGGCGGCGAGCTCGGCAACAACAAAGGCATCAACCGCCAGGGCGGCGGCCTTTCCGCGGGTGCCCTGACCGACAAGGATCGCGACGACATCCATACGGCCGCATCCTTGCAGGTCGACTACCTCGCCGTCTCCTTCGCGCGCGATGCCGCCGACATGAACGAGGCGCGCGCGCTGCTGCGCGAGGCCGGGGGCCACGCGCTGCTGGTCGCCAAGATCGAGCGGGCCGAGGCGATCAAGAATCTGGTCTCCGTCGTGCGCGCAAGCGACGCCGTGATGGTCGCGCGCGGCGACCTCGGGGTCGAAATGGGCTATGCGGAACTCGCCGGGCTGCAGAAGCTGATCATCTCCGAGGCCCGCCATCAGAACCGGGTCGTGATCACGGCGACCCAGATGATGGAGTCGATGATCGTGAATACGATCCCGACCCGCGCCGAGGTCTCCGACGTCGCGAACGCCGTCATGGACGGCAGCGATGCGGTCATGCTCTCGGCCGAGACCGCCTCGGGCAAGCACCCGACGAAGGTCATCGAGGCGATGTCGCAGATCATTCTCGGCGCGGAGAAATACCAGGGTGCACACGTGCGCATCCGGCAGCGCCAGTCCGGGCATTTCGAACATACCGACGAGGCGATCGCGGCCGCCGTGATGTTCACGGCGAACCACCTGAACGTCAAGGCGATCGTGGCGCTGACCGAGTCCGGCAGCACGGCGCTGTGGATGTCGCGGGTCCGTTCCGACATCCCGATCTATGCGTTCACGCGTCAGGAGATCACGCTGCACCGGGTGACGCTCTACCGGGGCGTCTATCCGGTCGCCTACGACGTGACCGACAGCAGTTCGCAGAAATTCTACGACTCGGTGTTCCGCCAGCTGCTGACGCTCAAACTCGTCGCTGCAGGCGATCTCGTCATTCTCACCAAGGGCGCATTGAGCGGCGTGTCGGGCGGCACGAATTCGATGCAGATCGTGAAAGTCACCGCGCAATGACGGCATGACGCCGGAGTTTCGCGGCACCGATCGGTACATCGCGACCGAGGAACTCATGATCGCGGTGAAGGCCGCGGCAACCCTGTCGCGGCCGCTGCTCATCAAGGGCGAGCCGGGCACCGGCAAGACCCTGCTCGCGGCCGAGATCGCCCGCTCGCTCGCCAAGCCGCTCTACGAGTGGCACATCAAATCGACCACCAAGGCCCAGCAGGGGCTCTACGAGTACGATGCCGTCTCGCGCCTGCGCGATTCTCAGCTCGGCGATCCGCGCGTGCAGGACATCCGCAACTACATCATCAAGGGCTCGTTGTGGGAGGCGTTCGACTGCGACGTCCAGCCCGTCGTGCTCATCGACGAGATCGACAAGGCCGACATCGAATTCCCGAACGACCTGCTGCGCGAACTCGATCGCATGGAGTTTTCGGTCTACGAGACTCGCGAAACGGTGCGCGCGAAGCACAGACCGCTGATCGTGATCACGAGCAACGACGAGAAGGAGTTGCCCGACGCCTTCCTGCGCCGCTGCTTCTTTCACTACATCCGCTTTCCCGACGAGGCGACGATGACGCGCATCGTCGATGCGCATTTTCCGGATCTGAAGCGTGAACTGCTGCGCGAAGCGCTCGGCATGTTCTTCAAGGTGCGGGACACGCCCGGCCTGAAGAAAAAACCTTCCACCTCGGAATTCCTCGACTGGCTCAAGCTGATCCTCGCGGAGGACATACCGCCCGAGGCGCTGCGCGGCGACGACCAGCGCAAACTCATCCCGCCGCTCTATGGCGCGCTGCTCAAGTGCGAGCAGGACGTGCATCTGTTCGAGCAGCTCCTGTTCCTGGGCCGAAGGAATGCTCGTTAGGTTTTTCTTCCTGCTGCGCGAAGCCGGCGTGCCGGCAACGATATCGGAATTCTTGAGTCTGCTGGAGGCCCTCGCCGCCGGAATAGGCGCCGGCAGCGCCGAGAGTTTTTATTTTCTCGCGCGCACCTGCCTCGTCAAGGACGAATCCCTTTACGACCGTTTCGACCGGGCCTTCGGCGCCCATTTCAAGGGCGTTGAAGAGGTGTTCGCGCTGCTCGCCCGGGAGCTTCCGCCCGATTGGCTGGCGAAGCTCGCCGAGCGCCGCTTGACCGACGCGGAAAAGGCCGAGGTGGAATCCTTGGGCGGCTGGGACGCGCTGCTCGATGCGCTGAAGAAGAGGCTCGAGGAGCAGCGCGGTCGGCACGAGGGGGGCAACAAGTGGATCGGCACGGCGGGCACCTCCCCGTACGGCGCCTACGGTTACAATCCCGAGGGCGTACGCATAGGGCAGGCGGGCTCGCGCAACAAGAGCGCCGTCAAGGTCTGGGACCGGCGCGACTTCGCGAACCTGGACGACGAGGTCGAGATCGGCACGCGTAACATGAAGCTCGCGCTGCGCCGCCTGCGCCGCTTCGCACGGCGCGGTACGCCGGCCGAACTCGCGCTGCCCGAGACGATCGACGCGACGGCGCGCTCGGGCGGCTGGCTCGATCTCAAGCTCATGCCGGAGCGGCACAACATCGTCAAAGTGCTGTTGATGCTCGACGTCGGCGGGTCCATGGATCCGCACGTGCGCGCCTGCGAAGAGCTTTTTTCCGCGGCGCGCAGCGAGTTCAAGCACCTCGAACAGTTCTATTTCCACAACTTCGTCTATGAGAGCGTGTGGCGCGACAACCGCCGGCGCGGCGAGCGCACGCCGACGCCTGAGATCCTGAATACCTACGGCCGGGACTACAAGTTGATCATCGTCGGCGATGCGACGATGAGCCCGTACGAGATCACGCAGCCGGGCGGCAGCGTCGAGCATTGGAATGCCGAGTCAGGAGAGGTCTGGCTCACCCGCCTGCTCCGCGCCTTTCCGAAGTTCGCCTGGATCAATCCCGAGCCGCGCGAGGCCTGGGCGCGGGTCGCCTCGATCGGCGTGACGCGCGAACTGCTGGAGGAGCGCATGTACGGGCTTACTCTTGCCGGACTCGACGCGGCGATCGAGGCGCTCGCCTGAAGTCAGGGCGGAAGGCCGCAAAATCCGGCCTCCGGGGACGGACACCCCTCCGTGCCGGGGCCTGTAAACCCTCTCAGAACCGGAAGTCGCGACCAGCGCACGTTGCCGGATAGGCGCCGAGGCGCAAAGTCAGCGTCGAACGGTCAGTTTGATCGGGGTCGTCTCGACAAGCGTCCCCGACGTGCCGGTCACCGTGAGCGGATACGTACCGATTGCGACGGTCGAGGCAACCGTTATCGACAGGCTCGTGCCCGTCGCCGACGCGGCCGGCGTGAACACGGCCGTGGCACCGGAGGGCAGACCCGATACGGCGAAACTCACCGTGCCCGTGAAGCCGTTTTTCGGTGTCACGACGATCGCGTCGGAACCACTCGCGGCTTGCCGGATGGTCACCGACGCCGACGCCGGAGTGAGCGCGAAGCTGGGCGGGCTGATGGTGTACACGCCCGTCGCGACTGCGCTCGTGGTGTAACCCGTGGCGACCGCGATTGCCTTGATCGTCGTCGTCGCGCTCACGCTGACCGGCGTCGTGTACAGCGTCGAGGCGGTTGTCGGTCTGGTGCCGTTGGTCGTGTAGTAGATCGAGGCGCCGGTCGTCGTGCTCGCGAGCCTCACGGTCTGCGTCGACGTGTACGTGCCGGGCGCGGGGCTGAAGGTCGGTGTCGCCGCGACCGGGGGTGCCGTGATCGTGTATACGCCGGTCGCCACCGCGCTGGTCGTGTAACCCGTCGCGACCGCAATCGCGTTGAGCGTCGTCGTGGCGCCGACGCTGATGGGCGCCGTATAGAGCGTCGAGGCCGTCGTCGGCGTCGTGCCGTT
>Ga0302320_10003167_pt1 | contig 38414 bp, 35 predicted proteins | sample Bog_T0_3_FD_202130 | JGI IMG/M metagenome (GOLD analysis project Ga0302320, IMG submission 202130) | Peat permafrost microbial communities from Stordalen Mire near Abisko, Sweden - Bog_T0_3 | ecosystem: Environmental > Terrestrial > Soil > Wetlands > Peat | place: Sweden: Abisko, Stordalen Mire... | reverse complement strand
GCAGGATTCCGCCGCAGTGCAGGCGCGCATCGGGGAGATCAGCGCCCAAGCCAAGGGCCAGCAGATGCAGAAAGTGACGCTCAAGCGCACCAGCATGTGCCGCCGGCGGCAGCTGCTGGGCCTGGTCCAGGCGGCCCTCGCACAGGAAAAGCCGCAGGACTTCGAGCGAGTCCTGACAGGGACAGCGCTGCCCCTGCAGACCGTGGAATGCCTCTATGTGCTGGACCTGGGCGGCCGCCAGGTGACCAGCATGGTCTTCAACTCCGTGATGACGCCCCGCAGGCGCTCCTCCATGTTTCATCCCCTGCCCAAAGGGGCTGACCACAGCATGCGCGACTACTATTACTTCCTGGCCGATGAGACCCCGGCCCAAGTCTGCTATGTCACCAAGCCTTACATCTCCTTGACCACAGGGATCCCCTGCGTCACCTTGGGGGCGCGCTTCAAGGCCGCCGATGGCCAAGATTACATCCTCTGCCTGGATGTGAACGAGCCCCTGCCTTCAATCGCCGCCTCAGCCGAGGAATCCTAGAGCATGCTCAATTTTGTTGCAAAGAATCCGGGCATATGCTATTTATCTTATAGACTTAGTAGATAATAGTTTTTGCTCCGTCCGCTTTGGTCACCTCTGGACATCCAGGGGCAAATCCAAGCGGAATCAGGAGCCAATGCAGCAGTGACGAAGAGAAGACTCTAGTCCTGCACCGCTAAAAAGCGGTCAGGGCTTTCATTTCAAGGCCCTGGCGTTTTGCCAGGGCCTTCTTGCGCTTCGCCACCCAGTGGCGGCCCCAGCCCCGGGGTTCGGGGCAAAACCAATGCCTTCCTACTCATAAGGGGGAATATCATGCCCAGCTTGAAAAATCTCGGGAAAAAGCTGCTATTCCGCTCCCGCAAAAAGAAGGAGTTCAAGCTCGAAAATGCTGGCTTTGACACCAAAGCCATCCATAGCGGCAACACCATCGACCAGACCCGGTCGCGCGCGCTGCCCATCCACCGCACCGCGGCCTATGTGTTCAACAGCGCTGAGCAGGCCGCCAATCTCTTCGGGCTCAGGGAGCTGGGCAACATCTACACCCGGCTCACCAACCCCACCAATGACGCGCTGGAGCAGCGCCTGGCCGCCCTGGAAGGCGGCGCTGCCGCCCTGGCCGTGGCCAGCGGCACGGCCGCCATCTTCTACTCCATCATCAACATCGCCCGCTCCGGCGATGAGATCGTCTCCGCCGACAACCTCTACGGCGGCAGCTACACCCAGTTCCATGACATCCTGCCCAACTTTGGCATCACCACCCGCTTTGTCAACCCGGGCAAGCCGAAGAACTTCGTGAAGGCCATCAACGCCAAGACCCGGGCCATCTTCGTCGAGACCATCGGCAACCCGGCCCTGGACGTGGCCGACATCCCGGCCATCGCCGCCATCGCCCACAAGCACAAGCTGCCCCTGATCGTGGACAACACCTTCGCCACCCCAGCCCTGGCCCGCCCCATCGAGCAGGGCGCAGACATCGTGGTCGAGTCGCTGACCAAGTGGATAGGCGGCCACGGCACCTTCATCGGCGGGGCCATCATCGATTCGGGAAAGTTCAACTGGAAGGACCCCAAGTTCGCGCTCTACAACGAGCCCGAGGCCAGCTACCACGGCCTGCGCTATGCGCATGACCTGGGCCCGCTCTCTCCCCTGGCCTTCATCCTGCGTGCCCGCACCGTGCCCCTGCGCAACCTGGGCGCGGCCCTGGCCCCGGACAACGCCTGGCTGGCCCTGCAGGGCCTGGAGACCCTGAGCCTGCGCCTCGACCGCCACAGCAGCAACGCCCTCAGCGTGGCTCAGTTCCTCAGCAAGCATCCCAAGGTGACCTGGGTGCGCTACCCTGGCCTACCGACGGACCCTACCCACAAGACAGCCAAGAAGGTGCTCTCTGGCGGCTTCAGCGGCACGGTCATCTTCGGCATCAAGGGCGGCAAGGAGGCAGGCCAGAAGTTCATCGACAGCCTCAAGCTCTTCAGCCACCTGGCCAACGTGGGCGATGCCAAGAGCTTGGCCATCCACCCTGCCACCACCACCCACAGCCAGCTGACCGATGAGCAGCAGAAGGAGGGCGGCATCACGCCTGATCTCGTCCGCCTCTCGGTGGGCATCGAGGACATCGGCGACATCCTGCAAGACCTGGATTCGGCGCTAGAAAAGGCCTGAACCACCATCAGCAGTGGCAAGAAACGCCAAAGGCCAGGCGGGCTGAGCAGCCCCCTGGCTTTTGACGTTCATGCATCCTTCAGGGACCAGACCTATGAGCACTGGCTTTAGCTTCTCCATCGATCCTGCCGTCGCAGCCTTGGGCATCCAAGTCAGGGGCTTCTTGGCCCATGGCCTCGACAATGCCTCCCCTTCCCCCGGTTTTGAGTCGCTCCGCCACGCGGAGCTGATCGCGCTCAAAGCCAGCAGCAGTGCGCAAGAGATCCAGGCGAGCGCCATCTTGGCTGGTTACAGGCGCTTGCATGAAAAAATAGGGAAGACCGGCAGGCGCTGGGTCTCAGCCCCAGAGAACTTGAAGAGGGCCCTGCTGGATGCTCCAGCCTTTCCCAGCATCAACAAAGTCGTGGACATCTATAATCTGGTGTCCCTTCAGACCAGCCTCGCTTTTGGCGCCCACGACCTTAGTAAGATAACCGGCAATGTCAGCCTGAGGCTGGCCACAGGTGATGAGGCCTATTGGCCCATCGGGGCCACGGAACCAGGCCGGGTCAGCCGGGGAGAGTATGCCTACTGCGATGATGCCCGCGATGTCATCTGTCGCCTCGAGATACGCCAAGTTGAAAAGACCAAGGTCCTGCCCAGGACAAAGGATATCTTCTTCATCATCCAAGGCCATCAGGACACGCCTGACACGCTGCTCAGCCAAGCTCAAGAGCGCCTGGTGAGGCTCCTATCTGAATACGCGGGCGGCACTTATGGAGCTCTCTAGCGCCCCTTTGCGCCAGGTGGGCCCTGGGGTTCCCCGGTGCTCATCAGCCTTGCTTTGACTGCGTATCTCGAGACGGCTTGCATGGCCTGGGACCGCGCCTCAGGACCCAGTCGCCTTCCCCATCTGCAGCACCAATTCCACCAGCCCGGCTTCGCTGATCCCCAGCTGCTCATAATCCTGGTAGTAGCGGCTGACGGCGGCCTGGGTGTGCCCGTCCTCGATCATGCGGCTGCGCAGCTCCTTGACCTTGTCCAGGGCCCCTTGCACCAGGGCCTCATCCAGATGGATGCCCTGGGCCTCGAGCACGGGGGCGTTGCGCCTGAGCACCTCCTCCACCGCGCCGGCGCCGCTGTGCTTGCCGAAGATGAGGCGGTGCTGGCCGCCCACGGCCTCTTCGCGGATGAACTGGTAGATGGCGGGGTGGATGAGGATGCCCGCGGTGTGGATGCCGCTCTCATGGCTGAAGACCCCTTCGCCGATGATGGGCTCGTGCGGCATGATGGGCACGCCGCTGGCCCTCTCCACCGCCCTGCGCAGCTCCTGCAGGCGGTGGTACTGGAAGCGCGGCAGGGTGACGCCATAGAGCTCCTTGAGCACCATCACGAACTGGTGGATGCTGGTGTTGCCGGCCCGCTCGCCGATGCCGTTGGCGGTGAGGCTGGGATGGGTGGCCCCGTGCATGACCGCGCGCACGGTGTTGATGGCCCCCAGCCCGAAGTCGTTGTGGAAATGGGCCGTGAGCTGCACGCGGCCCTGGCGCACCTTGAGCTTCTCCACCAGCGCCGGGAAGTAATGGTCCACCCCCTCCGGGGTGAAGACCCCGCAGGTGTCGCTGAAGCAGAAGCGGGTGCCGCCGGCCGCCATGCAGGCCTCGGCCCATTCCAGGGCATAGCCCAGGTCGCCGCGGCTGGCATCCTCAGCGGCGAACTCGATGCGCTCGATGCCCTTGGACTTGGCATAGGCGATGGCCGAGGCGATCATGCGGATGTTGGCCTGGCGGTAGAAGCTGAGCGGGGCATCCAGCCATTCCGATTCCGGCCGGCCCTCCTGCTTGAGCAGGGCCCTGCCCAGCTTGTACTTGAGGTGCAGGTCTGAGAGCGTGCTCAAGATGAGCACGGAGACAGAGCTCGGCCGCGCGCCGGCCTGCTCCACGCACTTGAGCACGCAGTCGATGTCGCCCTTGATTGCCCGGCACATCAGCAGCACATCCAGGCTCTTGCGGATGGAGCCCGCCTGCTGGGCCTTGAGGATGAGGCGCAAGGCCTCCTGGTCGCTCTCCGAGCTCACGGGGAAGGCCACGTCCATCACATCCACGCCCATCTCGGCGAGCAATGTGGCAAGCTCCAGCTTCTGGGCAGGCGAGAAGGCCACGCCCGGCATCTGCTCGCCGTCGCGCAGGGTGTCGTCATAGAGGATGATCTTGGCCGGGTCGGGGAAGGTGAGGTGCTTGGTGTAGCCCTGGGGCAGATGGAGCAGGCTTTCCAAAGGTTCGCGGAGTTCAACCATTCACACCCTCGCATGGAGCAAAGAATTGATGACCGGAGCCAGGGTCAGGGGCCTGGTCAAGAAAGTGTCGTGCCCATCCTCCCCGGGTTCCACATAGCTTTTGACAGCTGCGCCCGCCAGGCGGAATGCCTCGGCCAGCTCAGCCCCATATTGAAGCGGAAACAAGCGGTCGCTCTTGTAATGCACCAGGGCCACCCGCCCTTTGAACCCGCCGAAGCTCCTCGCCAGGGCCCTTCCCCGCCCCAGGTCAAAGCCCTCCAGGGCCGCGATCAGGCGCAGCAGGCCTTTGGCATCGGCCTTGGCCATGCCCTTGCCGGCCTTGTCCAGCAGGGCGGTCATGCCCCCAAGCGCTTGCGCATCCGCCAAAAGCTTGGACTCGCTGTGATAGGCGATGAGCCCATAGCGGCCAGCCAAGTCGATGCCCCGGGGGCCGGCGCCCAGCAGGGTGCGCATGAACGAGCAGAACGCTTGGCCATGGCCGCCCAGGCGCGGGGAAGCCGCCACCACCAAGGCGCGCCGCGTCCGCATCTTGCCGGATGCGAGCCATTGGAGCGCCTGCACCCCGCCCATGCTGCCGCCCACGGCCAGGGCCACCTGCCGCACGCCAAGGCTGGCGAGCAAGCGCTTGTGCGCTGCGGCCCAATCTTTCACAGCAATGGCGGGCAGGTCTTCCCCGCGCTTGCCGGCCGCGTTCAAGCCGCCGGGCACCTCTGCGCAAACCACGAACCAGCGCCGGGTATCCACCGCCAAGCCCGGCCCGATGAGCTTTGCCCACCAGCCAGGCTTGCCATTGGGGCGCAGGCCCGCGGCGTGGCGATCGTTGCCGAAGGGATGGAACAGCAGGACCACATTGTCTTTGGCTGCGCTGAGGCAGCCCCATGAGCGCCACGCCAAGGCCAGGGGCGCAAGCGATCCGCCGCCAGACAGGGGGAAGCGATCCGCCACCCATACCCCCTCAGCTTCAGCCACCTGCTGGCCGGCGCCGGCCATCCTGCCCGATTCACGGGTCATGGGAGCGCCTATTTCCTCAGGTCCACAAGGCGCTTGGCCTTGTGCGTGGAGCGGGGAATGCTGCCGAGCGGCACCACTTTGACCTGCTTGGGCCGGATGCCAGAGCGCAGCTTGACCTCAGAAGCCACCTGGCGGCTGAGCTCCTCTGCCGCGTGCTCATGGCCGCTGATGGTCTCGATCTCCACATCGAACTTGGTGAGGTGCTCCTCCTCATAGACGGTGATGCGGTATTCCCCGCTCAGCCGCTGGTTGCCGCGCACCACGAACTCGATGTCGCTGGGAAAGATGTTGACCCCGGAGACGATGATCATGTCATCAATGCGGCCCTGCACCACAAAGCGCGAGAAGGTGCGGCCACAAGGGCAGGCCGAAGGGTAGCGGGTGATGATGTCCCCGGTGCGGAAGCGGATCATGGGCCGGGCTTCCTTCTGCAGCGTGGTGAGCACCATCTCCCCAGGCGTCCCGTCAGGCACCGGCTGCTGGGTGTTGGGGTCGAGCACTTCGAGCAGGATGTTGTCCTCCGCCAGGTGCAGGCCGTCCTTGTGGGGGCACATGCCGGCGCAGGACCCGAAGATGTCGGAAAGGCCATAGTAATCATACAGGTCCGCGCCCCAGATCTCCTCGATGGCCTTGCGCGTGGCGGGGATGGAACCCCCCGGCTCCCCGGCCACGATGATCTTGCGGATGAACAGGTCTTTGCGGGGATCCAGCCCCTGTTTGATGGCCTCCTCTCCCAGGTGCCAGGCGTAGGAGGGCGTGGTCCAGGTGATGGTGGGCTTGAACTGCTTCATGACATAGAGCAGCCGGTCAGAGGGCAGCGTGCCGCCCCAGATGCACAGCGCGCCCAGGTTCTGAGCGCCGATCACATCTGGGCCGCCCACGAACAGGGAGAAGTTGAGCGCGTGCAAGTAGCGGTCCGCGGGCCGCATGCCGATGCTCCAATACTGCCGCGACTCCACATTCTGGAAGTCAGCAAAGTCCTTTTGGGTGAAAGGGCTCAGCGTGGGCACGCCCGTAGAGCCGCTGGAGGCGGAGACGAAGACGATGTCCCGCTCGGGCACGGCCACCATGTCCCCCAGGTCCGGGGCCGCCAGCTGCCGGTCCCGCTCCACCTTCTTGTCCGTGAAGGGGAAGAGGCGCAGGTCCTCCAGATGCCGCAGCTGAGCGGGCTTCACCCCCGCCGCGTCAAAGCTCTGGCGGTAATAGGGGGATCTCTCATAGGCAAAAGCCAGGTGCTGCTTCAGGCGCTTCAGCTGCAAGGCCTCCAATTGGGGCCGGGGAAGGGTCTCCAGCTCAGGCTCCCAGTACTTTCGCTCGTCACCGCTGCTCATGGCACAACCTCCTTTGTGATTGGCAGATCCTCCGGCTTGGCTTGCTTGCCAAATTCCGCCCACTGCCTCAGAGCCTTCCATTTCTCATCGCGCTGCTGCTCAAGCCGGGACACCATCCCTGCGTCCAGGTGCTTGAACCGTGCCTGCTGCGCCAGGTAGCCTGCCAAAGGGCTGAATCGCGCCGGGTCCCGGTTCAAGCGATGCACCCCGCCCTCATACTCCCTCAGGGGCCAAAGGCCGCAATCCACAGCCAAGCGGCCCAATTCGCCGGCCGAATCAATGGCCGAGCCCCAGCCTGTGGGGCAGGGCGCCAGCACCTGGATGTACGAGGGGCCGTCCACGGCGGCGGCCTTCCTCACCTTGCGCAGATAATCGTGCGGATAGCCTATGCTGGCCGTGGCAGCATAGGGGATGCCATGCGCGGCGATGATGCCGAAGAAATCCTTCTTGGAGGCGGTCGCGCCCTTGAGCACGCTGCCCGCAGGCGAGGTGGTGGTGCTGGCGCCCAGGGGCGTGAGCCCGCTCTTCTGCACGCCGGTGTTCATATAGGCTTCATTGTCATAGCAGATGTAGATGATGCGGTCACCGCGGTCGATGGCCCCAGACAGGGCCTGGATGCCGATGTCCGCCGTGCCCCCATCGCCGGCAAAGCCCACCACGTGGGCATCGCGGATGCCCAGGGCCTTCACCGCAGCAGCCATGCCCGAGAGCAGCGAGGCCGTCCCCGCGAAGGTGGAGATCATGGCGTTCACGCCAAAAGCCATCTGGGGATAGAGGAAGGCCACTGCGGACATGCAGCCCGCCGGCACCCCCACGAACACCCTTGGGCCGAGCGCCTTCAGCGCCAGGCGCAGGGCCACTGTGCCCCCGCAGCCGGCGCAGGCCTTGTGCCCCACAAAGGGCTCTTCAGGCCCCAGGCCCAGGCGCGACAGGTTCTTCGAGAGCGCCTCAGGCATCGCGCACCCCGGGGTCGACCCAGCCCACGGCATTGTCGTGGGTTCCCCCATGCGCCAAGAGCCCCAAAAAGACCGCCTCGAGCTCCGCGGCCGGGATGTCGCGGCCTCCCAGCCCTCCCGTGAAGCCCGCCACTCCCGGCGCAGCCGCGCCCAGCGGGTGCAAGGCCGCGCGCACCTGGCTGCACACCGTGCCCTCAAAGCCCACCGAGACATTCTTCTCCAGCACGCCCACCGCCCGCGCGCCCGCCAGCGCCCGGCGCAGCGCTTCGGCGGGGAAGGGGCGCAGCAGGCGCAGGCGCAGGCTGCCCACCTTCAGGCCTTCGGCGCGCAAAGCATCCACCACGCCCCGCAATTCGCCGCTCAGGCTCCCCAGGGTCACCACCACCGCCTCGGCGCCATCCACATGCCAGGGCTCCAGGGCCCCGCCCCAGCTGCGCCCAAAATGCCTGGCGAACTCGGCATCCACCTCATCGAGAACGGATTCCGCGGCCAGGCAGCCCCGGTGCTGCGCTATCTTGAAGGCCGTGTTGTCCCTTGGCCCGGCGCTGAAGCCCAGGCTCAGGGGGGCATCCAGATCCATGCGAAAGGCCGGCTTGAAGGCCGGCAGAAAGGCGCCCGCCTGCGCAGGCTCGGGCACCTGGACCGGCTCATAGGTGTGGGTGAGGGCGAAGCCATCCACATTGAGCATCACGGGGGTGGCCACCCGGGGATCCTCCGCCAGGCGGAAAGCCTGCAGGGTCAGGTCGAGGGCTTCCTGGGCATTGGATGCATAGAGCTGGATCCACCCGGATTCCAATTGGGACAGGCTGTCGCGCTGGTCGCCATAGATGTTCCAGGGCAGCGCCAGGGCGCGGTTGGCATTGACCATGACGATGGGAAAGCGCCCGCCAGCGGCGTAATGCAGGCATTCGCACATGTAGAGCAGCCCCTGCGATGAGGTGGCGGTGAAGGTGCGGGCGCCCAGGGCGCTGGCGCCCATGGCAGCCGAAAGCGCCGAATGCTCTGATTCGACATGCAGGAACTCGCACTGAAGCTCGCCGTTGGCGTGCCAATCCGCCAAGCGCTCGACAATGGTGGTCTGGGGCGTGATGGGATAGACGGCCACCACCTGCGGCCGCGCCAGCGCCGCGCCAGCAGCCACCGCCTCATTGCCTGCCAGGAATTGGAGCCCGGTCTTCATGAGCGCTCCGGGGCCATCTGGATGGCAGATTGGCGGCACTCTTTGGCGCAGACGCCGCAGCCTTTGCATAAGCGCAGGTCTATCTCCAATGCCCCCGCCACCACGGCCAGGGCAGCATCCGGGCAGAGCAGGTAGCACTGCAGGCAGCCGGTGCACAGGCTGGGGTCCAGCTGGGGCCGCTGCAGGCGCCAGGCCGCGTGCCCTTCCACCAGGCGGCCGGAAGGGGTGTGCGGCCAGGCCGGATAGTCCTCCAGCAGCTCCGGGGCCTGCCAGGGCACGATCACAATGCGCGATTCAGGCATCAGCGAACCTCCGGTGCGACTCGCGCAGCAGGTCCAGGTTCCGCGCGATGAGCGCTGGCTTCAGGTCGGCGCTCACCGCAGCTTCCACCGCAGCCAGGGTCACAAATCGGGTCAGGGCGACCAAGGCGCCCAGCAGTGCGGTGTTGGCGATGGGCCTGCCCAAGACCTGCAAGGCCAGGGCCGTGGCGTCAAAGCGGACCAGCCGCAGCTCGGGCGGCGCGCTCAGGGCGGCGTCCTCTGGCGCATTGACCAGCAGCAAGCCCTTGCCCAAGCCCGCCCACACCGCAGGGGCCAGGAGCGTGTCGTCCAAGAGCACCACCGCATCGGGCTTGAGGACCGCCGCCCGATCATGGATGGGCTGGTCAGCCAGGCGCGTATGCCCGATGACCGGGGCGCCGCGGCGCTCCGGCCCGAAGGATGGGAATGCCAGGGCTTGGCGGCCATCGCGCACCGCGGCGGCGCCGAGCAGGCGGGCCACGGTGAAGCAGCCCTGGCCGCCCCTCCCGTGCCAGCGCACGGAGGTCAGCGCCATGGCTGCCCAGCCGCCTTCTCGCGAAGGGCCTTCAGGCGCCGCCCGGCTTCGCGCAAGACATCCTCGCCCTTGGCGAAATGAAAGCGGATGAATTTGCGCGCCTCATCGCGGAAGAAGCTGGACCCCGGCACGCCCGCCACACCGACCTCCCGGGCCAGCCACTCGGCGAAGGCTACATCATCCTCAACCCCGAACCCGGTCACATCCACCATCACAAAGTAGGCGCCTTCCGGCTCGTTGAAGCTTAGCCCTGCCTCGCGCAGAAGCCCCAAGAACAGGTCGCGCTTTTTGAGATACAGGGCCCCCAGCCCTTCATAATAGCTCGCCGGCAGCTTGAGCCCGGTGACTGCCGCTTCCTGCAGCGGCGATGCCGCGCCCACGGTCAGGAAATCGTGGATCTTCCGCGCCTCATTGATCAAAGCCTCCGGGGCGATCACATAACCAAGCCGCCATCCGGTGATGGAATAGGTCTTGGAAAGGCTGCTGCACGAGAAGGTCCGCTCGGCCATCCCAGGCAGGGATGCGAAATAGGTGTGGCGATGGGGCGGATAGACGATGTGCTCATAGACCTCGTCGGTGATCACATAGCTGTCGAATTCGCGCGCCAGATCTGCGATCACCTGAAGCTCCTCACGGGTGAAGACCTTGCCGGTGGGATTGGACGGGTTGCAGAGCACCAGGGCCTTGGGCCTGTGCCGCTCAAAGGCGGCCCGCAATTCGGCCGGGTCAAAGCGGAAACGGGGCGGATGCAGGGGCACATAGACCGGCTCAGCCCCGGAGAGGATGGCATCCGCCGCATAGTTCTCGTAGAAGGGCGAAAAGACGATCACCTTGTCCCCAGGATTGCAGGCCGTCATCATAGAAGCCATCATGGCCTCGGTGCTGCCGCAGGTGACCACGATGTTCTTGTCTGGATCGATGGGGATGCCCATGCGCGGGGCTTGCTTTTCCGCCAGTGCGGCCCTGAAATTGGCCGCGCCCCAGGTCACGGCGTACTGGTGCGGGCCCTTTCTGGCCACCTTTTCCAGCGCCTCCTCGATGGGCGCCGGCGGGTTGAAGTCAGGGAAGCCCTGCGATAGGTTGATGGCATTGTGGGCGATGGCGACCCGCGTCATCCTGCGGATGACCGATTCGGTGAAAAGCCCAACGCGTTTGCTAGGCACCGGCATGAAGCGGACTCCTTTGGAGGGTGCGAACGCTTAAAGCAGCGCTTGCTGCAGGTCTTCGGCCAGGTCTTCGTGGTCCTCGATGCCCAGGGAGAGGCGCACCAAGTTCTCAGTGATGCCCACCCGCTGGCGCTCGGAGGGCGGGATGGCGGCATGGGTCATGGTGGCCGGGTGGCAGGCCAGGGACTCGACCCCGCCCAAGCTCTCTGCAGGCAGGATGAGCCGCAAGCGCTCGAAGAAGCGCTTGGTCTCGGCAAGCCCGCCCGCAAGGCGGAACGACACCATGCCCGGGAAGCCGCGCATCTGCCTCAGGGCGATGGCATGGCCAGGATGGTCCGCGAAGCCGGGAAAGAACACGGCCTCAACCTTGGGGCTGGCGCGCAGGAACTCGGCCACCGCGAAGGCATTGGCCTGGTGCTGCTTCATCCGCAGGGGCAGCGTGCGGATGCCCCGCTGGAGCAGATAGCAGTCCATGGGCGAAGGGACCCCGCCGGCAGCGTTCTGATAGAACTTGAGCTTCTCCCAGATGTCCTTGCGCTGGGTGAGCAGGGCTCCGGCCACCACATCGCTGTGCCCGCCAAGGTACTTGGTGCCGCTGTGGGCAACGATGTCCGCGCCCAGGGCCAGGGGATTCTGCAGGGCCGGGCTGGCAAAGGTGTTGTCCACCACCAGCAGGGGCCGCTCGCCCCTGCGATTCCTGAAGCCAACCAGCCTTTCGGCCGTCTCGGCGATGTCCAGGATGTTGAGCAAGGGATTGGAGGGCGATTCAACCCACACCATGGCCGTGTCCGGCGACAGCGCCTGGGCCACGGCTTCCGCGCTGGAATGCTGCGCAGCCGTTGTCTGGATCCCATACTTCTCGAACACGCGATGGAACAGGCGGTAGCTGCCGCCATAGATGTCAGGCAGGGTGATCAGCTGGTCCCCGGGCGCCAAGAGGCTCAGCGCCGCGGTAGAAGCCGCCTGGCCGGACGAGAATGCCAGCCCATGGGCGGCGCCTTCCAGCGCGGCAAGCGTGGCCTCCAAGGCCCGCCGGCTGGGATTGCCCGTGCGCGAATACTCATAGCCTTGGCGCAATCCCCCCAGGCCGTCCTGGGCGAAGGTGGAGCTGAAATGCACCGGGATGTTGACCGCCCCGCTATGTGGGTCAGGGTCCTGACCGGCGTGCACTGCCAGGGTCCCGAACCTCATGGCGCCACCTCCTGCTTGCGGTGGTCGATCAGGTCCGACCGGGTCAAGACATAGATGGGCTTGCCCTGTTGGAGCACCAGGATGGCGGTATGCCCCGAGAGGAGCAGCCGATAAGCCTCTGTCACCTCGATCTCAGCCTCCAGGCTCGGGAAGGGGCTGGCCATCACCGGCCCCACCTGCTGGCGCGCGAAATCAATGCCATCGAACGACAGCCGCATCAGCGTCGATTCATGGAGGCTGCCCACGCTCCGCCCATCATCGATCACCGGCACCTGGGATATCCCGTAGCGGTCCATCAGGGCGAAAGCAGACGCCAGGCTGTCCTGGGGGCCTACGTGCAGCAAGCCCGGCGATTTCCTGCGGCGAGCCGAAAGCTCCCCCAGCGTCTCGCGCACGCGCTCCTGGCCGTCCCACAGGCCGTTGCTATGAAGCCATGCATCATCATAGAATTTGCTCAGGTAATTGCGCCCAGTGTCCGGAAGGATCACCACGATGCGCTTGGGCTCCGAGAAACGCTGGGCATAATGCAGGGCCGCTGCGAGCGCGGTGCCAGAAGACCCGCCCGCCAAGATCCCCTCTTCCCTGGCCAGGAGCCTGGCAACCGCAAAAGCTTCCCGGTCGCTGACCCGGATCATCTCGTCCACCACTTGCCGGTCAAAGGTCTTGGGGATGAAATCCTCGCCGATTCCCTCCACCTTCCAAGGATGGGGGCTGTCCCCCGATAGGATGGACCCTTCCGGGTCTGCCCCGACCACCTGTATGCGCGGATCCATCTGCTTCAAGTACTTCCCCGTGCCCGAGATGGTGCCACCCGTGCCCATCCCCGCCACCAGGGCGTCAAGCCGCCCGCCCGTGGCCTCCCAGATCTCCGGCCCCGTGCCCAAGAAATGCGCTGCCGGGTTCTCCTGGTTCTCGAATTGGGAAGGGCGGAAGGCCCCGGGGATCTCGCGCGCCAGGCGGGCCGCCACCCCGTTGTAGCTCTCAGGGGAATCCGGCGGCACCGCGGTGGGGGTGATCACCACCTCCGCGCCATAGGCCCTCAGCAGGTTGACCTTCTCCCCGCTCATCTTGTCCGGCAGCACGAAGATGCAGCGGTAGCCCTTCACCGCTGCCGCTTGCGCCAGGCCCACCCCGGTGTTCCCGGCCGTGGCCTCGATGATGGTGCCTCCCGGCGCCAGCTGGCCCCGCTGCTCCGCCACCTCGATCATGCGCTTGGCCACGCGGTCCTTGATGCTGCCGCCAGGATTGATGTTCTCCGCCTTCACCAGGATCTCGGCCTTCAAGCCCTTCGCCAAGCGCACAAGGCGTATCAAGGGCGTGTTGCCGATGGTGTCAAGGACGCTGTCCGCTATCAGGTTGCCGACCATGAGGCCCTCACTCCCTGTGCTCGAACCTCTTCGCCGCCCAATCCCCAGACCACTGGGTCGCTTCAACGAGGAGGATGAGCACGATGACCGTGATGAACATCACCCCGGTTTCATAGCGATAATACCCGTAATTGATGGCCAGAAAGCCGATGCCACCCCCGCCAACCACCCCGGCCATGGCGCTGTATCCGATCAGGCTGATGGCCGTGATGGTATAGCCGCGCATCAGGCCCGGCAAAGCCTCAGGCAGCAGGACCTGGCTGATGATGAGCCAATTGTCCGCGCCCAGGGCCCGCGCGGCTTCAAGCACCCCGGATCCCACCTCGGCCAAAGAGCCCTCCACCAGCCGGGCGAAGAACGCCACGCTGGCGATGGCCAAAGGCACGCTCGCAGCCACCGGGCCGGTGGTGCGCCCGGTGACGGCCTTGGACAAGGGCAGGACCAGGATCAGGAGGATGACAAAGGGCAGCGAGCGGACGAAATTAACAGCCAACCCCCCCAGGATGTTCAGCGGGCGGTTCTCGATCAGCATGCCGCGGCGGGTCAAGAACAGCAGAAAACCGGTGGGCAAGCCGAGCACCAGAGCCGCAGCCATGCTCACCACGACCATCAGGGCGGTCTCTAGCAGGGCCTTCCAAAGGTCGGGGGCGATCCCGGCCAGCGTGACATCACCCATGGCGTATCACCTCCACTCTGGCCACCCGGCTTTGCAGGTAGGCCAGCCCATCCTGGATCTTGCGCCTGCCACCCGTCAAAGCCACGACCAATATCCCGATGGGCCTGCCTCCAACATATTCGATCCTGCCATGGAGTATGTTCAGGTGAACGCCGGTCTCCTTGACAGCCTCCGCCAGCACAGGCTCCTCGGCCTCATCGCCCAGATGGACCAGCCGGGCGATGGCGCCCTGCACCTTGTCGAGCACGCGCTGGGGCAGCGCCAAGCCCAGCGACTTTTCCACCAGCTCCTGGCTCAAGGGGTGCTGGGGCGAGGAGAAGAGCCCATAGACATCGTTCTCTTCCACCACCTTGCCGTCCTTCATGACCGCCACCCGGTGGCAGATGCGCTTGATGACCGCCATCTCATGAGAGATGACCACCACGGTCAGGCCCAGCCTGCGGTTGATGTCCCCCAGCAGGTCCAAGATGGACTCGGTGGTCTCCAGGTCCAGCGCCGATGTCGGCTCGTCACAGAGCAGCAAGTCTGGCTGGTTGGCGAGCGCCCGCGCGATGCCCACCCTTTGCTTCTGCCCGCCGGAGAGCTGGCCCGGCAGCGCCCGCTCCTTGTCCTTGAGCTCCACCAGGTCCAGCAGCTCAGCCACCCGCTTCCGGATGCCGGGCTCCGGGACCTTGGCAGCCCTCAAGGGGAGCGCGATGTTCTCGAAGATGTTCCGCGAGCCCACCAGCTCAAAATGCTGGAATACCATCCCTATCTTCAGCCTCAGCTGGCGAAGGGCCTCCCCCTCCAGGTGAGTGATCTCGCCGCCCCGCACCCAAACCTGCCCCGAGTCTGGCCGCTGCAGCAGGTTGATGGTCCGAAGCAAAGTGCTCTTTCCCGCCCCGCTGGTCCCGATGATCCCATACACTTCACCCGCCCCCACTTTGAGCGAGACCCCTTGCACTGCGGAGACGTCATGACCATGCCCATGAAAGCGCACCACGATATCCTTCAACTCCAGCACAAAAGCCCCCTTGCTGGCCCGGGCTCGTTCAAAAGGCGCATGGACCGGAAAGCCCATGCGCCCCTTGAGATCCGAGTCAAGCGATGATTACTTCTTGTCCCACTGCTTTGCGTACCATTCCGGTTCCTGGAAGCTGCTGAAGGGATTCTTGGGATCAGCCACGACCTTGTGGAATGCCGCGGACTTGACGATCGCCACGATGTCCTTGGCGAAGGGCTTGTCCACATCCTCCGTGCGCACCGCGATCACGTTCTTGATGTTCTCATCCAGCTTCTCCAGCGCGATGGCATCAGAGAGCTTGATGCCGGCAGCGATAGCCCAATTGCCGTTGATCACGGCTGCTGCCGCGCTGTCCAGCGTCCGCGGGATCTGCGGGGCGTCGACCAGGGTGAAGCGCAGGCCCTGGGGATTCTCGGCAATGTCCTTTTCCGTGGCCTTGGTCGGGTCCACATCAGCCTTCAGGGTGATCAGCCCCTGCTTCTGCAGGAAGCGCAGCCCCCGCGCCAGGTTGGTGGGATCCGACGACAGGGTCACTTCATCATCCTTCTTCAGCTCTGACAGCTTCTTGACCTTCTTGGAATACAGGCCCAGCTCAGCCGTGGGGACATTGATGATGGAGGACAAGCTCAAGTTGTGGTCCTTGGAGAACTTATCCAAGTAGAGCTGATGCTGGAAAAGATTGGCCTCGATCTCCTTGTTGCCCAAGGCCAGGTCGGGCTGCACATAATCCTGGAATTCCACGAAGCTGACCTTGTAGCCCTTCTTCTCCAGGCCAGGCTTGATGCCCTTCTCGATCAGCTCCTTGTAGGGCCCTGGAGCGACGCCGAAGCGGACCACTTTGGCGTCTTCATCCGCAGCCAGAACCGAGCCAGTAGAGGCCAGCGCCAGGATGAGCGCCACGGCCTGAATGCCACGCACGAGTCTCATGATTCCCTCCGAATCGTTAACGTTAAGTTGATGGATTAGAAGCCGTAGGCCACAACCACATTGATGCGGTTGAGGTCAGCGGCATTTTCTGTGTTGTTGGCATGGACGTAGTAGGTGGTCTCAGTATGCCCGAACTCAGCGGCGATCTTGGTGGTCGGCGTGACCAGATAGCCGACGTTGGCAAAGCCCGTGAGATTCTCGATCTTAGGATCGGAGACCGCCGTGCCGTAAGGGAGGCTCGCATAGTCATTGAGCAGCTTGTCCTCGCCAAAGCCGAGGTTGATGATCCATTTGCCGGGCTTCAGGCGCAGGGCAGCCCATCCGCCCTCGCCAATGTAGTCCTGGATGAGCTGGTAGTTGGCGGCAGTGATGGCGGTGTTGTTGCCGGGGACAAAGAACTCGCCGCCCACGGTGCCGTTGTACTGGCCCAGGTTGGCGCCGCCATAGGCCTTGCCAGCCAAAGAGAACCAGCCGAGCACCGGGATCTCAGCGTCCACCACGGCGCCCTTCACATCCAGGTTGATGGAATGAAGCGCGGTGATGAAGACCTGATCCTGGCCGTACAGGCCGCTGATGCCCAGGTTCAGGGTCTGCTTGTCGACCCAAGTGGGGATCTTGAAGCCCAAACGGGCCTCTGTTGTCGGGATGTCGGCGCTGCGGCCAGTGTCGGTCTGGGAGGTAACCACGACATTGGCTTGGCCGATGGGCCGCACAGCGGCCAGGGCCAGCTCAATCCTGCCGGTATCGGCGAATTTGAAGCCTTCTGTCAGCCTGATCTGGGGCCTGCGGTTGCCAACATTGCCTGAATAATAGAGCGCGCCGGAATCGAGGATGGGGGAGTTCAAAGCGCCGAACACATCCCAGGTCTGGCCAGCCAGCAGGTCGAAGCCATAGTCGGGCAGGCTGATGTCGCCATAGGCATGCCGGATGCGGATGCCAGGCGCGTTCTCACCGCCGCTATTGCCGAAAAAATCGGTCTCAAACTTGCCGGTGAGGACCACATCTTCGGTGTTGGGGCCGCTGACATTGATGCCAAAGCGGGTGGCATTGGCCGTGAGGCGGGTTTCCGAGTCATTCTTCGGCTGGCCGGTTTTTTGCTCAGGCGCCCAAAGATCCACGTCACTGCTGGAGCCGCTGCTGCCGCTGGTGTACGCGCGGGCGCTGTCCCAAATGCCATCAAACTGGAGGGTGCCGTAGAGCGTGGCCTGGACCCCGGATGCCGTGACAACGGTCAGCGGATCCGCGGCGGCCAAACTGGTGCTGACTGCCAGCGCTGCGGCGGCCAGGATGCCGAGCGCCGTGCGCTTGGCGGCCTTGGACTTCTTGGCCGGCTTGGCGCCTTTCTTGGTTTTCTTGGCTGGAAGAGCCATTGGGTGCCTCCCTCATGATGAACCCCAGAAGGATGGCAAGCGGCAGCCGATGCTTGCGCCATCCATCCCTTGTTGGGGTTGGTGCGTTTGCGATCATCGGTGCCATAGTTGGCTCCCAATAAATTAGGTTGGTTTGAACTACGGGTCTTATATAAAATATAATCCCTATTAAGTCAATAAAGATTATATGGTTTGCTTGGGAATAACTTATTTCTCCTTTATAAATAAGGAAAAAATATTAATTTTTTGTTACAAAAAGAAACTTCCCATGCAGCTGATCCCTTTTCGCCATCCCATCAATAGAAAAGCCCGCCTCAATGGGCGGGCTTTTCTATCTCAGATTTCAGCAGCATCATGCTCGGGCGATCTTTTTGACAGCGGCCACCAGGCGGTCGATCTCCTCAAAGGTGTTGTAAAAGGCGAAGGAGGGCCGCACCGAGGCCTCCACGCCGAAGCGGCGCAGCGAGGGCTGGGCGCAATGGTGGCCAGCGCGCACCGCGATGCCCTCCTGGTCCAAGAGCGTGCCCACCTCTTCGGTCTTGCGGCCTTTGACCACAAAGGAGATCACGCTGACCTTATCGCGGGGGCTTCCCAAGAGCCGCACGCCATCGATCTGCGAGAGGCCCAAAGTGGCGCGCTCAAGCAGCAGGTGCTCATAGCGGCCGGTGTTCACCAGCCCCAAGCGGCTGACGTAGTCCAGGGCCGCGCCCAGGCCCACGGCATCGGCGATGTTGGGCGTGCCAGCCTCGAACTTGGCGGGCGCCTCGCTATAGGTGGTTTCCTCAAAGGTCACATTCTTGATCATATTCCCGCCGCCCTGCCAGGGCGGCAGGATGTCGTGCAGCGACTCATGCACATAGACCGCGCCGATGCCCGTGGGGCCAAAGATCTTGTGGCCTGAGAAGACGAAGAAGTCGCAGCCGATCTCCTGCATGTTCACCGGCAGGTGCGAGACCGACTGGGCCCCGTCGATGAGCACGCGGGCGTTGTAGCGCTTGGCCGAGCGGGCCATCTGGGCCACGGGCAGGATGGTGCCCAGGCTGTTGGAGGCCTGGGTCAGGGCCACCAGCTTGGTCTTGGGTCCCAGCAGCGCCTCATAGGCCCCCAGCTCGACCTCCCCGCGGTCATTCACTGGGATGACCCTGATGACGGCGCCCTTCTCCTTGGCGATGATCTGCCAGGGCACGATGTTGGCGTGGTGCTCCAGGGTGGAGAGCACGATCTCATCCCCGCTCTGCAGGAACTTGCGGCCATAGGTCTGGGCCACTAGGTTGACGCCCTCGGTGGTGCCGCGCACGAACACGATATCCTTGGCCGAGCCAGCGCCCAAGAAGCCCTGCACCTTCTGCCGCGCCTGCTCAAAGGCGTCGGTGGCGCGGGCCGCCAGGGTGTGGGCCCCGCGGTGGATGTTGGAGTTGTCGCGCTCATAGAAGCGCGAGATGGCGTCAATGACAGACTGGGGCTTCTGGGTGGTGGCGCCGTTGTCCATCCAAGCCAAGGGCTTGCCGTGCACCTTCTGGTTCAAGGCCGGGAAGTCCTTGCGGATGGAGGGGATATCCAGGGCCCTGGGCCCGCTGGCAGGCAGCTTGACGCTGAAGATGCGCTGCAGCCCTGCCGGGTCATGCACCTGGCAGCTGCCATCCTCATTGCGCAGATGGCCTTCGCGCACCCTCTGCACAAAGGCGCTCAAGCCGTCCAGCTGGCGCGCTGAGCTTGCCTTGCCAGGCAGGCTGGTCAAGGCGTTATCGAAGCCCTGGTGAGCGGGAAGCCCGGTGGGGCTGGGAAAGGCCTGTTCCAGGCCGGCCTCTGTCTTGGGGGCCTGGCTGGCCCCTGGGATCTCATTGTAGAGCCGGCTCGCGATGGATGCGATCAGCTCTGGCGTCACGTCGCTCATGCTCCCCCCTGAGGTCACTTGACTTTGGGCTTGCGGCTGTCATAGCTGTGGTAATAGCCAACCTCGACATTCTCGAGGATGGCCAGGGCGTCGTCCGTGAGCACAGCCAGCGAGAAGTAGAGTGAGATGAGGTAAGAGGCCACGCCCAGGGTGTCGACCTTCATCAGGCGGGCCGAGAGGCTGGGCAGTATCTCTCCGGGCAGCCCGGTCTGGTGCAAGCCCACCACGCCCTGGTCGGCCTCGCCAGCGCGCACCAAAACGATGCTGGTGGTGCCCAGCCATTGGTTGGACTGGGAACGGCCCTTGATCTCGAGCTTGTCGGTGGGGATGAGCGGCACGCCCCTCCAAGTGATGACCTGGGTGCCGAAAAACTCGGCCGTGGGCGGGGGCACGCCCCTCCAGGTGCATTCGCGGGCGAAGGCGGCGATGGCCTTGGGGTGCGCCAGAAAGAAGGCGGGCTTTTTCCACACCAGGGCCAGCAGCTCATCCAAATCGTCCGGGGTGGGCGTGCCATAGCGCGTGCTGATGCGCTGGGAAGGGGCGGCCGAATGCAGCAGGCCGAACTTGTTGCTGTTGATCAGCTCCCATTCCTGCCGCTCTTTGATGCCCTCGATAGTCAGGCGCAGCTGCTCCTGCAGCTGGTCATAGGGGTTGTTGTAGAGGTCTGAGACCCGGGTGTGCACGCGCACCACGGTCTGCACCGCGCTGAGCGAGTACTCGCGGGGGTGCGCGGAATAGTCGACGAAGGTCTCAGGGATCTCGATGTTCTCGGCAAAGCCCGAGACCAGGTCGATATTGCGCTCGCCATACTTGTTGACCGTGGAGAGCAGCTCTAAGTGCTGGTCGGTGGCCTTCTTGAACTCATCAGCCAGGGCCGGGGATTTCTTGAAGGCCTTGTCCAGGTCCTTGCGCGAGAGGGTCAGCAGCACGCAAGGGGTCAGGGTGCGGGCGGTCACCTCAGAAGTGCGGTTGGTGACCAGCTCGATCTCGCCAAAATACTCGCCCTCGGTCAGCAGGGCGATGCGCAGGTCGCTGCCATGCGCGCCCTTGCTCAAGACCTCCACCTGGCCCTGGGCGATGATGAAGAACTTGTTCTCCTCGCCGCCCTCCACCACCAGCTTGTGGCCCAGCGAGACCGCTTCGGTGGCGAACTGGGCGCCCAGCTTGGCGGTCAGCTCATCAGAGAGGCGCGAGAAGACCGGCACGCTGCGCAGGGATTCGGGCGCGAAGCCCGGCTTGCCCTCCACCACGTCGATCTCCACGCGCTCAGCGCGGGAGAGCTCGACCTTGGTCCGGTTGACCCGGTAGGTGCCGCCCTCCACCTGCACCCAGGGCAGCAGGCTCAAGAGCCAGCGCGGGGTGATGGACATCATCTTGGGCGCTGTCTTGGTGGTGGTGGCCAGGTTCTTGGCCACAGCGGTGGTGACGCTTCTCTGCAGGATGTTGCTCTCAGACATGCTCAGCTCCCTTCCATCCTTCCGGCGGTCCTAGGCCCCGGGTGAGTTTGAAATTGAGGTCAGATGCCCAGGCCGTAGTTGAATCCGCCGCGCTCGCGGTGGTCATAGTCGTGGTAATAGCCCACCTCCACGTTCTCCAGCACGCCCACTGCGTCATCCGTGAGCACCGCCAGCGAGGAATAGAGGGACAGCAGGTAGGAGGACACGCCCAGGGTGTCGGTGCCCATGAAGCGGGCGGAGAGGCTGGGCTGGATCTCGCCCGGGATGCCTGTCTGGTGAAGGCCCACCACGCCCTGGTCCGCCTCGCCCACGCGCAGCAGCAAGATGTTGGTGGTGCCCAGCCAGCGCTGCGAGCTGTAGCGGCTGCGGATCTCCAGCTTGTCCGAGGGGATGAGCGGGACGCCGCGCCAGGCGATCACCGGGGTGCCGAAGGCATCCACCGTGGGCGGGGGCGTGCCGCGCCAGGTGCATTCGCGGGCAAAGGCCGCGATGGCCTTGGGATGGGCCAAGAAGAAGGCCGGCTTCTTCCACACCAGGGCCAGCAGCTCATCCAGGTCGTCGGGGGTGGGCGTGCCGTAGCGCGCGCTGATGCGGAAGGACGGGGCGATGGAGTGGATCAACCCGAACTTCTTGTTGTTGATCAGCTCCCATTCCTGGCGCTCCTTGATGCCGTCCACCGTGAGGCGGATCTGCTCTTCCAGCTGGTCAAAGGGCCCATTGAAGAGGTCGGAGACGCGGGTATGCACCCTGACCACGGTCTGCACGGCGGAGAGGGAATACTCGCGCGGGCTGGCGCTATAGTCGACGAAGGTCTCAGGGATCTCGATGTTCTCGGCGAAGCCCGAGACCAGGTCGATGTTGCGCTCCCCGTACTTGTTCACCGCGGTCAGCAGCTCCAGGTGCTCATCCACCGCCTTCTTGAAGTCAGCGCGCAGGCTGGGGGCCTCGTCCAGGGACGCATCCAGCTCCTTGCGCGAGAGAGTGAGCAAGGTGCAGGGGGTGATGGTGCGCACGGTAACGTCCGAGCTGCGGTTGGTGAGCAGCTCTATCTCGCCGAAATACTCGCCCTCGGTGAGCAGGGCGATGCGCAGCTCGCTGCCGTGGGCGCCCTTGCTCAAGACCTCCACCTGGCCCTGGGCGATGACGAAGAACTGGCTGTCCTCGGCGCCCTCCACGATCAGGTTGTTGCCCAAGGCCACGGCCTCGGTCTTGAAGCGGGCCGCGATGCGGGTAACCAGGGCATCGGGCAGGCGGGCGAAGAGCGGCACGCTGCGCAGGGCCTCGGGCGCGAAACCGGGCTTCTCCCCTTCCGGCTGAACCTCGATGCGCTCAGCGCGCGAGAGCTCCACCTTGGTGCGATTCACCCGGTAGGTCCCGCCGTTCACCTGCACCCAGGGCAGCAGGCTCAAGAGCAGCCGGGGGGTGATCGACATCATCTTGGGCGCGGTCTTGGTGGTGGTCGCCAGGTTCCTGGCGACGGCCGTGGTGACGCTTCTCTGCAAAAGGCTGTCCGACATGGGCGGCTTCCTTTCTCAGTGGGCTAAAATGGCAAAAATCTGCCGGTTGAAGCAGGCCGTGCTAGATGCAGTAATCGTTCTCGAGCACTTGATCCATCTGGCGGCCCGGCGAGGCAACGCTTGGGCGCCCCACCACCTTGGCCGGTATGCCCGCCACGGTGGAATGCGGTGGCACGCTACTGAGCACCACGCTGCCAGCAGCGATCTTGCTTCCCTCGCCGATGCGGATGTTGCCCAGGATCTTGGCGCCAGCGCCGATGAGCACGCCGCGCCCTATCTTGGGATGCCGGTCGCCGGACTCCTTGCCCGTGCCGCCCAGGGTCACCTCGTGCAGCATGGACACATCATCCCCCACCACCGCGGTCTCGCCGATGACCACGCTGGTGCCATGGTCGATGAAGATGCCCTTGCCAAGCTTGGCCGCTGGGTGGATGTCCACGTCAAAGGCCTCGGAATTGCGGCTCTGCAGGTAGAGGGCCAGCGGCTCCCTGCCCTGCTCCCAGAGCCAATGGGAGACGCGGTAGGATTGCAGGGCTTGGAAGCCCTTGAAGAAGAGGAAGGGCTGGGCCAAGCCGCGCGCCGAAGGATCCCGCTCCACCACCGCCTGCAAGTCGCGGCGGGCCGATTTGCGGATCTCAGGGGAAGCGGCCAGCGCCTCGTCAAATATCTCAATCAGAGAGACTGCGGTTAAGTAGCGCGAGGCCAGCTTGCCGGCCAAGAAGAACGACAGGGCCTTCTCCAGGGTCTTGTGCTTGATCATGGCATCATGCACAAAGCTGGCCAGGCCCGCCTCTTCTTCAGCTATAACCTTGGCTTCTGACCGAAGCTGGTCCCAAACCGGGTCAAGTGCGGGCTCTTTTTGAGCGCTCATTGGCAACCCCAATCGAAGAACAGCTTAGCATCAAAGTCTATTATGTTTACTGATTTAATAGAGTATAAGCACCAAACCTAGCCCTGTCAATATATTTAACAATGACAAGCTTCTTCTGAAGAATTTCATCAATTAAGGATAGGAACACGGCTGGGATAGAACTGAGAAAGACTGGCAATGGTCGCAGCATGCTCGCCCACTTGCTCAGCCTTGCGCCGCAGCCAAATGCCCTGCAGGCCTGCCTGGCTGGCTGCCTGGGCATCTGCCTGCAAATCATCGCCGATGTGCGTGCAGGCGGATGGCGGCTCGCCCGCCAGCGAGCAAGCCGCGTAAAAGATGGAGGGATCCGGCTTGCGCCTCTTGCACTCGCCCGAGCAGGTCACCACAGAGAAGGCCTTGTCGATGCCCATCTGCTTCAGCTTGGCGCGCTGCTGGCCAGGGTCCCCATTGGTGATGATGCCCAGCGCCAAGCTCCCTAAGCGCTTGAGGCAGGCTTGCACATCTCCAAAGAGCCGCCAATGGCGCTCATAGTCCAATGCATATTTGGCGAAAAAGGCATCGGCCACCCGGTCATCCATCTGGGTATTGGGCAGCACCTCGCGGATGCGGGCGCGCCGCTGGCCGAGGAAGTCCACCTCGCCAGCCTGGTAGCGCCGCCTATGGAAGCGGGCCGCAGCCTGCCAGCGCTTGAGAAAGGCTGGGGCCGGCTCAGCGATTAGGCCGCGCCAGGCCTCCCAGAACTGCAGCACTGCCTGCCGCTCCGCGTGCTCATGGTCCAGCAGCGTCCCATCTAGGTCAAAGAATATCATGGCGCTCCCTCGCGAGCTTGCCTGCGCGCTGAAATCAGATGGTGTAATAAAAATGCCTCTCCGCCTGCAGCTGGAACTCAGCCAGCAGCTCGTCCTTGATGGCGATGAAGCCCGAGCTATCCCGGTCGTGAGGCCGGCCCAAGGGCACGCGTATCTGCCGCTTGATGCGCCCGGGCCGCGGCGAGAGCACGATGACCCGATCCGCCAGGTAGATGGCCTCTTCGATATCATGGGTCACCAGCAGGGCAGTCACCTTCTCGCGGCGCCAGATCTCCTCCAGCTCCTTCTGCATGTGCAGCCGCGTCAGCGCGTCCAGAGCGCCCAGCGGCTCATCCAGCAGCAGCAGGCGGGGCCGGTTGATCAGCGCCCGCGCGATCGCCGCGCGCTGGGCCATGCCGCCGGAGAGCTGCGCGGGGTAGGCGGCATCAAAGCCATTGAGGCCCACCAAGCCCAGGTATTGCCGCACCCGCTCGCGGACCTCCTGCTTGTCCTTCACCCGGCCGCCCAGGCCGAAAGCAACATTCTGCTCCACGGTCAGCCAGGGCAGCAGGCGATGCTCTTGAAAGACGATGCCCCGCTCCGGGCTGGGGCCCGTGATGGCAGCGCCATCCTGCTCCACGACCCCGGTGAAGTCGCGCTCCAAGCCGAGCAGGATGCGCAGCAGCGTGGTCTTGCCGCAGCCGCTGGCGCCGACCAAGGCCACGAACTCGCCAGGCTGGATCTCCAGGTCGATGTCCTGCAGCACCTCCAGCGCCTTGCCCTTGAGCTGATGCGACTTGCTCAGGCCCCGGATGCTCAGCCCGCCGATGGCGGCAGAGGGCACAGGGCCAGCGCCTGCCGCCTCCCGCGCAGCAACGGGCAGGTCGATGGCATCTTGCTTTGCGGCAACGGCTACACCTTGGCTCATCTTGCCCTCACGAATGCGCTCCTGCCAGACGGGGATCAAAGACCGGCTCTGATAGGCTGGCTTTGAGCACCTCTTGGATGGCTTTCTTCAACGAAAGGATGCAGGAGAACTTATACTCTATTTAATATATAGAGTTAATAGTATTATAAATATCTATCACATTCCGTCAAGGTGAATTGATATGCAAAGGCTCCATTTTCAGCTTAGGGAAAAGCGCCGGACAGCTCAAGCCCTGCCCAGCTGCAGTTGCATGAGGTCGCGGTAGGCGCCAGGCTGGGAAAGCAGCTTGGCATGGCTTCCCTGCTGCACAAGGCGGCCAGCGTCCAGCACCAGCACCCGGTCCGCCTCGGCGATGGTGCTGAGGCGATGGGCGATGGTCAGGCTGCTGCGGCCCTCCAGCGCCACCTGCAGGGCCTGCTGAAGCAGGCCCTCGGTGGCCTCATCCACGTTGGCGGTGGCCTCGTCAAAGATGAGCAAGCGGGGGTCAAAAGCCAGGGCCCGGGCCAGGGAGAGCAGCTGCTTCTGGCCTGCCGAGAGGTCCTTGCCGCCCTCCAAGAGGGGCGTGCCGTAGCCCCGGGGCAGGCGCCGTATGAAGCCATCTGCCCGCGCCTGCTCGCAGGCGCGATGCACGGCCGCTTCGCTGATGCTGGGGTCCGAGAGCCGCACGTTCTCCAGCACCGATCCGCTGAAAAGGAAGGGCTCTTGCAGCACCAGCGCGCAATGCTTGCGCAGCTCCCGGGGGTCCAGCTCGCGCAGGGGGATGCCCCCGGCCAGCACCATGCCCTGCTGGGGGTCATGAAAGCGCAGCAGCAGGCTGGCCAAGGTGCTCTTGCCGCTCCCGGTATGCCCCACCACAGCTAGGCGCTCGCCGGTGCCGAGGCGGAAGCTGAGCCCGCGGAGGGCCCAAGGCCCCTGCGCGCCGAGGTAGCTGAAGCTCACCCCGCGAAGCTCCGCAGAGCCGTCAAAAGCCCCCAAGGGCCGGGGCTGGCGCGGCGCCTGCAGGGTGGGCTTGAGGTCGAAGAGCCCAAAGAGCTTCTCGGCGCTGGCAAAGGCAGTTTGAAAGGTGCCCAGCTTGTCCGTGAGCTCCCGCAGGGGCCCAAAGAAGCGCTGCACATAGAGGACGGCTGCCACCACCGCGCCCAAGCTGGGCCCGCCCGGCCGGCTGCTCAGCCAGCCTCCCCAGATGAGCAGAAGCGCCACGCTCAGCGCGCCCATCAGCTCTGCCAGCGGCATGAACAGCGCATTCATGCCAATCTGCTTGAGGAAGAGGTCGCGCAGCTTGGCGCTCTGCGCCTCCTGGGCCAGCGACTCGCGGGCCTCGGCGGTGAAAGCCTGCACCGTGCCCATGCTGGCCAGGCGCTCGGCCCAGAAGGCGGTCAGCAGCGAGGTCTGGGCGCGGGCTTCGCGCTGGTTCTCGCGCACGCGGCGGCGCAGGGTCAGGGTGAAGACGGCCAGCACCGGCAGGAGGCAGAGCCCGATCAGCCCCAGGCGCAGGTCCAGCCCGATCAGCGCCGCGGCCACAAAGACCAGGGTGCCGGTGTCTTGGAAGACCGCCACCACCCCGCCGGTGTAGATCTCGCTCACCGATTCAAGGTCGTAGATCACCCGCGTCATCAGGCGGCCCACCGGATTCACATCGAAGAACGAGGCCGGCTGCTCATGCAGGTGCTTGAAGAGCTGGATGCGCAGGTCGTAGATGATGCTGGCGGCGGCGCGCGCGCTGAGCACGGACTGGGCCGCCTGGGCGAAGAGCGCTCCCACCACCAGCAGCAGGTAGAGCAGCGCCAAGCCCCACAAGCCGGCCAGGTCGCCATGCGCCAGGGGGCCGTCGATCATGCGGGCCACCAGCAAGGGCCCAGACTGCTGGGCAGCCGTGGCCCCGCACAGCAGCAGGGCGGCGGCGGCAAAGCCCCAGGCTTGGGGCCGCGCGAAGCTCGCCAAGCGCAGGAGCAGGCGCCAGTCCATGGCGCCCCGCTTCAGGGTTTCCTCATGCTCCTCATCCATGGGCCACCAGCGCTGGATGCCCCGGCCTTTCAGGGGGCGCCAGGGCGCCCACCCGGCCGCCAGAGAGCTGGGCCACCAGCCCGCAATGCGCCAGCGTGCTGGCGCGGTGGGCAGCCAGCACCACGGTGGCCCCCTTCAGGCGCCGCCTCAGGGACTGCAGCACCTGGTCCTCCACCACCGTGTCCACGGCGGACAAGGCGTCATCCAGCAGCCAGAGGCTGGCAGGCTTGAGCAGCGCCCGGGCCAAGCCCAGGCGCTGGCGCTGGCCGCCCGAGAGGTTCACGCCCTTCTCCCCCAGCAAGGTGGCCAGGCCCTGGGGCAGGGCCTCCACCTCGGCGCGCAGCCCCGCATCCTCCAAGGCCGCCCAAAGCTCCTCCTCCCGGGCCCCGGGGGCCCCCAGTCGGAGGTTCTCTGCCACGGTCAGGCTCAAGATGGCGCTGTCCTGGCCCGCCCACGCCACCTGGCTCCGCCAAGCCTGCAAGGGCAGGTCGCGCAGGTCATGCCCGCCGTAGCGCAGGACCCCGGCCTGGGGCTCATGAAAGCGCAGGGCCAGCCTCAGCAGCGTGCTCTTGCCCGAGCCCACTTCCCCGCGCAAGCCCAGCCACTGGCCGGCATCCACCTTGAGGCTCAGCCCATCCAGCACCGCCTGCCCAGGCTGATAGCCAAAGGTGACGCCTTCCCAGGCCAGGGCATGCCGCCCTTCAGGCAGGGCCACAGCATGGGAGCGCGCGGCAAAGCTGGGGCGCTGGTCAAAGACCTCGTTGATGCGGTCGGCCGAGGCCTTGCCTTTCTGGTACAGGGCGGCGGTCATAGCCAGCTGGCGCAGGGGGGTGCTCAGCTGCAGCACATAATCAAGCAGGGCCACAAAGGTGCCGATGCTGATGCTGTGCGCGAGCACCTGCCTTCCGCCCAGCCACAGGAGCATCGCTAGCGACAAGCCAGCAAAGGCGCTCACCAGCGGCTCATAGAAAGCGGACCAAAGGGCCACCTGGATGCCCTGGTCCCGGGCGCGCCCCGCACGCCACGCGAAGCGCTCTGCCTCAGCCGCCTCGCGCGCATAGGCCTTGATGGTGCGGGCGCCGGCGAAGCTCTCGGCAGCGTGCAGGGAGAGCCCATCAAGGGCGTCTTGGCTGGCCCGGCTGGCCTGGTTCACCCTGCGGCCGACTGCGATGACCACCAGCGGCACGAAAAGCAGCGGCAGCAGGCAGCACAGCGCCAGCCGCCCATCAAGCCGCGCCATGGCCAGAACCGTGAGCAGCCCCAGCGTCGCAGCATCAAAAGAGAAGACCCAGCCCCGGCCCAGGAACTCGCGCAGCGCCGAAAGGTCGCTCAAGGCGCGGGTGAGCAGCTCGCCCAAGGGCCAGCGCAGGCTAAAATCGCGCGCTTGCGAGAGCACATGCCCGAAGAGCCTGCCCCGCAGGCTGTGCTCGACATGGCGCGAGCTGCCGATGAGCCGCAGGCGCCAGCCGTAGCGCAGCCAAGACTGGAAGAGCACGATGCCCGCCCGCAGCACGGCCCAGGCCGCCACCACCGAGATGGCAGCGCCACCCTTCAGCTCATCGATGGCGTGGCGCAGCAGCAGCGGCAGGCCCTGCTGCAGCAGGTTTGTCAGCAGCAGCGCCGACACCCCAAGGGCCAGGGTCCGGCGGTGCTCGCCAAAGAGCGGCAGCACATGCCGAAAGCGCTGCAAGAAGCGGGGGCGCCCCTGGCTCATGCCTTGGAAGCCGCGGCCAGGGAGGCCTTGGCCTCAAGGATGGGGCGGGCCTGGGCCCTCCATCCGGGCAGCCGCAGCCAGAACGTGGCGCCCACCGCAGCGCAGGCCAAGCCGCCGATCATGGCGGTCATCGGCGCCCCGAGCCGCTGGGCTGCGAAGCCATAGGCCGCGCCGCCGAAGGGCGTGGTGCCCATGAAGGCCATGGTGTAGAAGCTCAGCACCCGCCCCCGCACCTGGTCCTCCACCAGCCCCTGCATCAGGGTCTGGCAGCCAGTCACCACCATGGACAGGCCCATGCCCGCAGGGGCCAAAAAGAGCATGGAGACCCAGGGGACGCGGGCTTGGGAGAACCCGAACAGGCTCACGCCGAACAGGGTGGCCGCGAAGGCCAGCCGCCTCTCCAAGCCCTCAAAGCCCCGGCGGCTGGCCAAGTAGAGGCAGCCTGCCAGGGCGCCACAGCCGCTGGCCGCGGAGAGGAGGCCCAGCTGCCTTGGGCCGCCGTGCAAGACCTCCTTGGCGAAGACCGGCATCAGCACCTGGTAGGGGAATCCCATCAGGCTGAGCAAGAAGAGCGTCACGAGGAGGCTGCGGAGCGGGGCATGCCCGGCCAGGTAGCGGAAGCCCTCGCGCAAGGCGCCCGCGCCGCTCAAAGCGGCCCGCCGAGCCTTGCCGTGGCTCTCTTGCCGCGCTGCCGGGGGCATGGCTACCACGCAAGCCAGCACCACCAGGAAGCTGACGGCATTGATGGTGAAGCAGGGCCCCTCGCCGATCAGCGCGATGAGGGGGCCGGCAGCGAGCGGCCCCAAGAAGGCGCTGCCATAGATCATGGTGGTGTTCAAGGCCAGGGCATTGCTCAGGTCGGCCTTGTCCTCCACCAGGTCATAGACCAGCGCGTGGCGCACCGGCACCTCAAAGGCATTGACCACGCCCAAGAAGAAGCCCAGCACGAAGAGGTGCCACACCTGGATCCACCCACAGAGCACCAGGACCGCCAGCGCCGCCGACTGGAGCATGGCCAGCGCCTGGATGACGAAGAAGGCCTTGCGCCTGTCGGTGCGGTCCGCCAGCACCCCGGCCAGGGGCGAGATGAAGAAGGAGGGGCTGCGCGAGATGAGGCTGACCAGGCCCAGCATGGCGGCTGAGCCGGTCAGGCGGTACACCAGCCAGCTCAAGGCCACGAACTGGATCTGGGAGCCCACCAGGGACACGATGTTCCCCAGGAAGAGCAGCCGGAACCCGCGATAGCGCAGGGTCCGGAAGACACCAGCCGCCATGCTAAGCCCTCCCGCGGCTGGCGATTTGCTCCAGCCAGCGGATGCTATAGTTGGTGGCAAAGCCCGCCAGGCCGATCACCAGCATCCCCACGATCACTACGTCCATCTGGAAAAGCTCCCTTCCTTGGGCCATCATGCTCCCAATGCCGCCAGCGGAGAGCATCATCAGCTCGGAAGCCACCACCAGCATCCATGACAGGCTGAGGCTGAAGCGCAGGCCGGTGAGGATGCTGGGCAGAGCCGCTGGCAGCACCACCCTCAGCAGCTGCTGCAGGGGGCCGTAACCATAGACCTGGCCCAGCTCCACATACTCCTTGGGCACCGCCAGGATGCCGCGCGAGGTGCTCAGCACCACCGGAAAGAAGGCGCCGATGGCGATGAAAGCGACCTTGGATACCTCGCCAATGCCGAACCAGACGATCATCAGGGGCAGCCAGCCCACCACCGGAACCTGGCGGAAGGCATTGAGGCTGGGGGACAGCAGGCGCCGGGCCCAGGCTGAGAGCCCCAGCAGCATGCCCACCGCCAGGCCGGGGATGGCGCCGCTTAAGAAGCCCTCGCCCACCCGGATCAGGCTCTGCTTCAGGTTGTAGGCCAGCTCCCCGCTCTTGGCCAGCTCCACCAGCGTCTGCAGGGTCTTGGCCGGCGGCGGGAAGGCCAGGGTGGTGGCCAGGTCAAAGTGGTAGAAGGCCCACCAAGCCGCCAGCGCCCCCACCGGCAAGGCCAAGCCCCGCAGCACCCTCCGGGGGGCTCCAAAATCAAAGGCTGTTGCTCTTGCCATTGCCATTGTCCCGCCAGCGGAGGAAGTAAGCTTCCAAGGGGTTCAAGAGATTGTTCATGGCCAAGCCCACCAGGCCGATGCAGATGACACCCACCATCACCAGGTCGAATTGCAGCAGCTGGCGGCCCCAGGAGATGAGAAAGCCCAGGCCCGAAGCCGAGGCCAGCACCTCAGCGCCGACCGCCGACATCCAAGCCATCGCCAAGCCGGTGCGCAGGCCGGTGAAGACGGAAGGGAGGGCCGAGGGCAGCACGATCTTGGCCAGCACGCTGAAGCGGCCGTGGCCAAAGGCCTGTCCCACCTCCAGGTACTTCTCTGGCACCCGCTTGACGCCCTCTTGCGTGTTCAAGACCACGGGGTAGAAGGTGCCGATGGCCACGAAGACAGCTTTGAAGCCGTCCCCCACCCCCAGCAGGACGATGAGGAAGGGCACCCAGCCATAGAGCGGTATCTGGCGCAGGGAAGTCAGGGAGGGGCCAAGGTACTCTTCAACAATTTGCGAGCGCCCCAGAGCCACGCCCAGAGCCAGGCCCGCCGCCGAGCCCATGAGATAGCCGGCAAAGACGCGGCTCAGGCTGGCTTTGAGATGGCCCCACAGGGTGCCATCCTTGGCCAGGGCGATGAAGCTCTCCAGCACCTTGGCTGGCGGCACCACCAATTGCTCAGGGTAGAGCTTGAGCGCGCTGGCCGCCTGCCAGCCCAGCAGCAGAGCCAGGGGCAGCAGCAGAGCCCACAGCCAGCCAGCGCCCAGAGCCTCCCCCGGGGTTCCCTTGTGATCTGCGTGGCTCACGCTCACCTCAGCTGGAAGCGGATGGGAAGGATGATCTCACAAGGCACAGGCACGCCCTCCGCCGTGTAGGCCGGGCTAAAGAGGGCATGGCTCAGCTTGCGCACCGCCACTTCGTTGAGGGCCTGGCTGCGGCCCAGCAGCAGCTTCACGTCTTGCACATGCCCCTGCGTATCAATGCGCACGCGAAGCACAACCCGGCCGTCCGACCCCTCCTGCCTCGCCGCGGCCGGGTAATCCGCCGGGGTGATGAAGTTATCCATCCATTGGGGCTTGCGCGCCGCCTGGGCCGCAGGCACCCAGGTGCCCGTGCTCTCCGGGGCCTCCGGAAGAGGCGCCACCTCAGGCTTGGCCAGCTTGGGCGGCGCGGGCTGCACCCGCTTCTTGGAGATGATCCAGGGCGCCTCGGGCCGCTCCGGCGAACCAGCCACCGGCGCCAAGGGCGCCAGCTGGGAGAGGTCCAGCTCGGTGGCCACAGTGGCGGTCCTAAGCCTGATGTAGCCGAAGGCCCAGAGATAGAGCAGCCCGGCAGCGGCGATATGGACGGCCGAGGAGAGCGCAGTGCCTGTGCTGAGGCTGAAAGCCCGTCCCCTCATGGCGCTACCTCTGCGACGCGAGCGCGACATGGGTGATGCCGGCCTGCCGCACGGCATCCAGGACCGCGATCACCGGCTTGTAATAGAGGCGGTCATCCGCGGCAACCGTAACCTTGACGCTGGGGTTGGCCCTGGCCTCCGCGGCCAGGGCCAGGCGCAAGTTCTCCAGGTCGGTCTTCGACTCCCTAAAGAAGAGCCCGCCCTTCTGGTCGATCACCACGGTCAAGCTGGCCGTGGCTGCCGCGTCCAGCGTGGCGGTCTTGGGCAGGTTCACCTTCAGGGACTGCTGGGACACAAAGTTGGCCGTGACCATGAAGACCACCAGCAGCACCAGCATGATGTCGACCATGGGCGTTACATTGATCCCGGTCACGGTCCCATCATCCCCCATGTCAGACGCGCTCATATCCTCACCTCCTCATCCAGCTCAGCGGCGATGGCCTGGCGAAGCCGGCCCACGCCCTCATCCTTGAGGTAAAGCTGCAGCAAGTGGATGATGCTCTGGCTGTTGGCCAGCTTCTTCCTCAAGCTGCTCTGAAAGGCGTTGTTGGCGACAACCGCCGGGATGGCCACCAGGATGCCGAAGGCGGTTGCGATGAGCGCTGACGAGATGCCGGCCATGACCACAGTGACCCCGGAGCTGCCGCTCACCGAGAGGTCATTGAAGGCCTTGATGATGCCCAGCACAGTGCCGAAGAGCCCCACAAAGGGCGCATTGTTGCCCAGGGTGCCCAGGATGATGAGGTTGGTCTCGAGGCTGCTGCGCTCCAAGACCAGGCGCGAAGTCATCGCCTCCTCCACCGACACCGAGCCCTTGAACAGGTTCCGCAGGCCGGCAGCCGCGACCCGCGCCTCGATCGCTGGCGCCTCCTCCACGATCTTCCGCGCCCCCTTCAGGTTCCCAGCCTCCAAGGCGCCGGTGAGCTTGTCGAGGAACTCCGGGAAGTTCAGCTGGTTCTTGCGGAACACCCACCAACGCTCAAAGATGACCCCCAGCGAGAGCACGCTGGCCGCCAGCAGCAGCCACAGCACCCACACATCGCCAACCAGGGCGATCTTCTTGAATACCTCTGTCATGCCGTCTCCTATCTTTGCATGGGGAATCTGCCCGGCGGCTCTCGCCATGCCGGGCAGCCCCTCTCAGCCATCAACCCCTCAGCGCTGCCGTAAGGTAGCTGGGGTCCGCCCACTGGCTGACATTAAAATCAGCCTTGATATAGCCCTCTGCCAGAAGGAACTCCTTCTCCAGCTCAATGCCCTTGACGTTGTCGGCGGAGAGGTTGGGGACAAAATCGAGCTTGCTGATCTTCGCAGCCAGGTCGCTGACATCCTTGAAATTGGTGACCTTGACGAAGATCTTGGCCGCCTCGGCAGGGTTGCTGTTGATCCAGCGCCCGGCCTTGATGGCCGCCTTCAAGTAGCCGATGATCACCTCGGGGTGGTCCTGCGCCAGCTTGGTGTTCACCGTGATGGTCGACGGATCCAAGGGCGCCTTGCCCGAGCTGGCCAAGCTGCTGATGATCCGCACCTTGCCCTCCTGCTCCAGCTTCTTAGTCCGGCCGGCTGGGATGGCATCGACCTTGCCGTCCAGGAGCGCCTGCGCATCCACGCTGACCGACTCATGGAACTTGCTGTCGGCCCACAGTTCCGTGGGCTTGCTGGCCGGGTTGAGCAGCTCCCAAGAGGGGTCACCCACCGAGCTGGGGCTCTCCTCCGCGTCCACGATGCTCACATCCTTGCGCTGCACGCCGGCGTATTCCAGCGACAGCAGGATGGTGCGGTGGGCGGTCGCCCGCGAGAAGTCCACGCGGTCATTGGTGGCGCGCTTTGAGAGGCCGATCTTCTTGCCCTTCAGGTCGGCCACCGACTGGATGCTCGAGCTTGCCAGCACCGCCAGCTGCCCGGCCTTGACCCGGGTCGAGAGCCCGATCAGCTTGGTGTCCTGCCCCTCAGCCTTGGCCCAGATGGGGGGGATGTTGCCGCCATCGCGGAACAGGTTGTCCAGCTTGTGGTTGAAATGCGGCAGCCACTGGGGCTTGGGCAGCGAGCGCAGGAACTTCAGGCTCACGCCCTGGGCGTCAAACTCCTCCTGCAGCCAGCCCTTCTCCACCGCCACATGCGATGCCACCAGCGTGGGGCAGATCGTGTAGATCACATCCGCGAGCAGCTTCTTCTCCTGCACGATGCTCATCTTGGCCTCCTATTGGGGATTATTGGGATTGTCAGGGTTGCATCCATCAGCTCTTTCAATCCATTGCATTGGCATCCTCGCCTGATTCTCCTTTCCTAGCGCGTGGGGTTCATTGCCTCATGCCTTCGCTGCCAGCTGCCGTGCCTCAGCCATGATGCTGGCCCGGTCAAGATGCCGCCCAAACAGCGGCCGCCGCGCCTCCAGCGACTGGCGCCGCACCTCCAGCGACTCGTCCCGGATCTCCGCCGGCTCGATCAGCCACACCGCGTTCAGGTCCGCATCCGGCCCGCGCTTGGCCCGCTCCCGCAGCAGAAAGTCCTTCAGCAGCGGCCCCGCGATCAGGCACTTGTAGGTGCGCCCTTTCACCTGCCAGCTCTTGTCCCCCTTGGTCACGTTCACCGCCACCGGCCGGTTGAACCAGATGCTGCGCACCAGGTAGTGCCCGCTGTCCGAATCCTCGATCACCTCGCCAAAGGCCAAGTGCTGGCCCTCCACCCTCAGAGAGCCCTTCACCACGACATGGGGCGCCCCGTGCTTGTCCGTGGTCGCCACCATCTTCACGCTGTCGGGGTCGCTCACCAGCTCCAAGAATTCTTTCGGGAAGTCCGCCATGTCAGTCCACCCTTTCTAAGTCTGCGTCTGCGTGGTTCCCGCAGTGCTTATAGTCGTCGTTATCCGCCTTCAGCCCATGCTTCTCGCGGATCTGCCTCAAGCCGCGTATCAACCTCACGAAATACTCCAGCGAGGGCCGCTTCTGGTCATGGAACACCGAGGAGCGCGCCGGCCCAAAGACCACGCTGACGAAGACGACCCCATGCTTGCTGTAAAACTCGCAAGCCTCAAAGTTCGAGGCGAGGGCCTCATCCTCTGTCTTGAATCCATGGGGCTTGGCCAGCTCCACCCCGCCTATCACCTGCGTATACACGTTCCCTTTGCCAAAGACCTCCACTGCATCCACCGTGTTCTGTATCCATTTCGCCCGCCCCACGAAGCGCTCCTTGCCCGGGCAGATCCACTTGAACAGCCGCTCGTCCCACACCTCGATGTTGGGGCACACCGTGGTCAGCCCCGTCCGCTCATACAGCTTCTTGTACTGGGCCTTGCTGTAGGCCGGGGCCATCAGCTGGCTGGAGAACCTGCCTTTGAAGTTTCTGCCAATGGCCTGCAGGATGTTGATGTAGCGGTCAACCTCCGCCTCAAAGGCGGGCTCCCCCTCATAGTCCGCGCCGGCCGTCATGTAGATCTCCGACACCCGCCCCGGCTCCTTCAGGATCTCCCGCACCGTCTCGTAGATGTCCTCCGCCTCCACGTCCTTGGGGAACTTCTTCTCCGAGACCTGCCGGGTCTCGTTCAAGTCCGTGAAGAAGGCGCAATACTTGCACTGCTCCCCCGTATCCCAGAAGTGGCAGTGCCTATAGGCGCAGATGATCATGCGCTGGGCCCGCGCCGTGGCAATGGACTCCATGGGCTTGCCAGAGCTGGTCCGCTTGCCGTAATAGGCCGGCCGTGGCGTGAAATCCACCTCGTCCACCAGCCGCGCCTTCGACGCATCCGAGTAGAGCAGGAACTTGCCGCCCTCATGGTCAATCACATAGGGGTCTTCAAAGACCTCGCGATCCTCAAAGGCCACCAGGCCGGTGGTCCCGTCGCGGAAGAGGAGGGGGCCCGGGTGGGCCTTCTTCAATGCCTCCTCGTCATGGTAGCGGAAGACCTGCACGGGCCCGTAGTTGTAGTCCGCATCGCTGATGGCAAGGGTGGCTGGCGCCAGCAGGCGCACGCCGCGGTAGCGCAGGGCCAGCTTCAAGAGGACGAAGCGCGGCACATCAGGGTATTTGGCTTCAAGCTGCTCAATGTGGTCCAGGTCGCCTTCGCTCATGCTCTTGCTCCTTTCGGGGTGACATCGCTGCGGTCCAAGTAGCGGTAAAAGGGGCGAGCCTCATCCTCAAGCCGCTTGCGGGCCTCATAGCCGGCATCCTCCTCCTTGAGGGCCTCCAAGACCCAGACGCCGCCCACCTGTGAATTGGGCCCCTGCTCGGCGCGGGCTTCGCGGTAGAAGCTCTGGAATAGCGGGCCTGTGTAAAGGTAGCGCCGCGGCGCGGCCGTGATGCGCCAGGCACGGCCATCAGGCGCGCTCAGCAAGATCTCCGCCGCCTTCCCCGCCCAGTGCAGGGCCAGCATCAGGGAGTTGGCCTCCGAGGCCTCAAAGGGCTCGGCATAGGCCAGGGTGCCATCCTCTTGCAGCCTGAGGCTGGGCCTCAGCTCGGCCCGGGCCCCGCCCGCCCCATCGGCTGCCACCACCACCTTGAGGGTGGCAGGGTCAGCGAGCAGGGCGGAAGCTTGGTTGCTCAATGGGGGCATGGGACTTCTCCAGGCTTTCCATTGACCGCGCGGTGGGCATCCAGGCGGCCCAGGTCAGCCTCGGGATGGACGGCACAGCTGCGGTAATCGTTGATGTCCGAGGCCAAGCAATGGCGGCGGCGGATGTCACGGAAGCCCTGCGCCAGCCGCACGTAGTATTCCAACGGCGGCGCGGTTTGCTTGTCCCGGAAAAAGATGGACCCGCGGCCTACCCACAGCACGATGGACACCGGCACCACCCCGCGCTGCGCGAAATACTCTGCGCCCTCCAGGGTGGATTCCAGGGCCGCCTCGGGCGTGGGCAGCCCGTGGGGGCCTGCCAGCTCGGCGCCGGCCACGAACTGGGTGCATACATTGCCGCGGCCGAAGCTCTCCACCGCATCCACGGCGCTCTGGATCCAGTAGTCGCGGCCAAAATAGCGGGCCTTGGCCGGGCAGACCCATTCAAAGGCCTGGGGATCCCAGACCTCCAGGTGCGGCTCATAACCCGAGGCGCCAGCTTTGGCCACCCGCGCGGACTGGTCCTTGGGAAAGGCGCTGGCCACCAGGCGAGCAGGCACCTTGGGGGTCCCAAAGACCCCCTGCAGGGTCTCCAGCACCCTCACATATTGGGCCACCTCGTTCTCAAAGGGCCTTTCCCCGTGCGGGTCAGACCCCGACTGGATGCGCATGCAGGTGAAATGCCCCACTTCCTGCAGGGCCATGGCCACCGCCTCCGCGATGTCATCCAGGCCCTCCTGGGTGAGCCAGCCTTCCTTGGTGAAGCTGCCCTTGGAGCGGAAGGAGGGGGGGTAATCACAGTACTTGCAGGGCAAGTGCTCCTTCCAGGAATTGCAGTAGGAGAGGATGTTCAGGTTCAGGCAGTTGGCCGGGCCTGCGCCCACCACCTTCTCCAGCAGCGTGCCCCGCTGGGTGCGCTTGCCGTAGTAGGAAGGCAGGGGGGAAAAGAAGGCCTGCTCCACAGGGACGCCGCCGTCCACCAGCCAGGTCTTCCCTTCCACCAGGTCCAGCGTGTACGGGGAGCCTTGCTTGATGCGCCGGGCGAAAGCCTGCTCGTCCACCTCTATGTCGCGGAACAGCGTGGCATCGCTGAAGAAGGCGCCGCGCAGGCTGGGCTTGCCCGGGGGAGCACCCTCCTCAGGGGCGGGCTCGTAGACCGCTCCTTCCTGGCGCGCCCGGTCCAGGGCCGCTGGGCTGATCAGCACCCCGCGCAGGGCCGTATCCAGCTTGCGCAGCACGGTGCGCGGGAAGGCAGGGTACTTCTCGGCAGCCTGCTGAAAGCCCAGGCCATCCTTGAGGATGGCGCTCTCTGCCATGGCAGCCATCTCAGCTCGCCTTGGCCGGGATGGCTGGCCCGCCGCCTGGGAGCCAGACCAGCTCCTTGTAGCCGTCGATGATGGCCTGGATGCGCTCCTGGGGCCAATTCTCGTCCCAGGCCAGGCCCAGGTCCTCGTCCACGAAGACCACATGGATCTTGATGCTGCGGGGCGCGCCCTCCAGGATGGTGAAGACATTGCAGGTGCGCTCCTTGCCGCGGCAGTCCTGGCACACCCCGGTCTTGTCGCAAGGCGTGTTGCGCGGCCGGCCGCCCAGGTCTTGGCTGCGGATCTTCACATGCTGGGGCGAGATCTGGCCGCGGATGCGCGCCAGGGCCGCATCCAGGTCTTTGACGATCTTGTTGCGGCTGAGCACCAGCACCGATGCCTTGTGGCCATAGAACATGCCCTCCACGCGGTTGCCCACGGCGTCGATGTTCACCAGCTTGCCGTCTTCGGT
>Ga0302320_10003166_pt1 | contig 38416 bp, 30 predicted proteins | sample Bog_T0_3_FD_202130 | JGI IMG/M metagenome (GOLD analysis project Ga0302320, IMG submission 202130) | Peat permafrost microbial communities from Stordalen Mire near Abisko, Sweden - Bog_T0_3 | ecosystem: Environmental > Terrestrial > Soil > Wetlands > Peat | place: Sweden: Abisko, Stordalen Mire... | reverse complement strand
GTCAAACGTTAAACGTTTCGGCCGTTGGCGCAGAGCGTCCAGCGTCCTCGCCTTGACGACCGGTTTGGCGGGGCTTGCCGTTGCGCCAGCCGTAAGCGCACAAACTGCGTCGCCGACAACGCCGGCCAGCGGCGGTGGCCTCGAAGAAATCATTGTCAAGGCGCTGCGCGTCGATCAGCCGCTGCAGAAGGCGCCGGCTTCGGTGTTCGTGCTGTCGTCCGAAGCGCTCGACAATGCCGACGTCAAGAATTTCACCGATGTCGCCAAGCTGGTGCCGAACCTGACCTTCGACAATTATTACCGTGCCGGTATTCCCTATATCGCCTTGCGCGGCATTCCGACGGCGCAGGGCGGTGAAGCGCCGGCCGCCTTCATTATCGACGGTGCGCAGGCGCCCGGCCTCGATTTCATCAATCAGGATCTGATCGATATTTCCGACATTGAGGTGCTGCGCGGGCCGCAGGGCGCGCTTTATGGCCGCGGCGCCATTGCCGGTGCCATCCTGGTCAACACCCAGCAGCCGACCGACGATTATCATGCCAAGGTCAGCGTCACCGGCGGTAATGGCGACCTGCTGCAGGCGATCGCCAGCGGTTCGGGGGCGATCGTACCGGGCATGCTCTACGGCAAAGTGACGATCGAGGACCATAATTTCGGCGGCCTGATTCAGGATCATGGGCTCGGCAAGCCGGCCGACTGGATCCGCGAGAAGGCCGGCCGCGCCGAATTGTTGTTCAAGCCAACCGAGAGCACGACCGTCGAACTGACCTGGTCGCATACCCAGGGCGATGATGGCGGGTCCTACATTGAAATGGTTCCCGACGGCGGCATCACCAATTTCAAGGCCTATCAGCCGAACCGCAATCTCGACACCCGCGATCACCGTTCCATCGATTCCTATGTTGCCAAACTCGACCAGGAAACCCCGTTCGGCACCTTCACCTCTGTGTCGCAATATGCCCGTTCGGCGTCGGGATTCTGGGGTGACGCCGACTGGACTCCGGCGCCGGTCGCGGTGCAGGAGAACAACATCACGGTCAGCGCCGTCAATGAGGACGTCCGCTTCGCCTCGCCGGCCGACCGTTTCTACCAATGGATGGTCGGCGGCTTCTACCAGTACCGTGATACCGTCAATTTTCTTAATGTCTATGGCGAAGCGGGCGGGCCGCTGTCCGGCCTGACGCTCGACTACAGTAATGAGGACGCCAAGAGTCTGGCCTATGCCGGTTATGCCCAGGGCAGCATCGACCTGCCACTGGCGTTCAAGCTGACCGCGGCCTATCGCTTCGACGTCGACAATCGCTATGACAATGCCCGCAACACGCCAGGCACCGGCATTACCCACAGCTTCAGTGCGCCGCAGCCATCCGCCACCCTGTCACGGCAGTTTACCGACGACATTTTGGGCTATGTCACGGTCGGCAAGGGCTTCCGCAGCGGCGGCTTCAACGCCTATGCCGATACGCTGAACTTTCCCGGCGTGGTCAAGCGCCTCTATCCCAAGGAAACCGCGCTCAATTACGAGGGGGGCTTCAAGAGCCAGTTCCTCGACCACCGCGTGACCTTCAACGCCTCGGTTTTCCACACCGATTATCGCAACGAGCAATATTTCCTGATCAACATTTCGCCGCCGGCGCGCGATATCGTGTCGCTGCGGTCGGTGACCATCAATGGCGGCGAAATCGAATTGAATTACAAGCCGATGGCTGGATTGACCCTGTCCGGCGGGCTTGGCGTTGCCGATTCGAATATCGGCTCCAACGACGGCATCAATGACCAGAATAAATATTCGCCGGATGCCAATTTGTATACGTCGGACTTGGCCATCGAATATACCCGTCCGATCGGCAACGACTTTATCGGTCTGGTCCGCATCGACTGGCAATACAAGGGGCCGATCTATTACGACCCGGCAAATGATTATTCCTATCATGCGGTCAGCTTCTTCAATGCTCATGCAACGATCGAGCGGGGCAACTATTCCCTGTCGGTGTGGGGCAAAAATCTGACCGATACGCGGGTGCCGACGGTGTTCAACCCGAACACCTTCGGGCCGGGCATCGCCGGACGCATGGATAATGAGCCGCTGACCTTCGGCGCCACCGTCACGGCCAAGTTCTGACCCACCATGGCATCCCGTCCCGGCCGCCGGGGCGGGACAGTTGAAAAGGATAGCATGAAGATCGGGATCGATGTCGGCGGTACTAATACCGATGCCGTGCTGGTCGACGGGACCAATATTGTCGCCGGCATCAAGGTGGCGACCACCAGCGACGTAGGCAGCGGCATCAAGGCCGCGCTGGCCGGGCTGCTTCCGGCGCTGGCTGGCGGGCGGGTCAGCGCCATCGTCATCGGCACCACGCATTTCACCAATGCCCTGGTGCAGGGCGTCGGGCTGGCGCCGGTGGCGGTACTGCGCATCGGTGCGCCATCGACCCTGGCCTTGCCGCCGCTGTGCGACTGGCCGCCACGGCTGGCCGACTGCATCGGCGACTTTCGCCGCATCGTCGGTGGCGGCAACGATTTTGATGGCCGCCGCATCGCACCGCTCGATGAAAGGGCCATCGCCGAGGCCGGCCGCGCGATCAGGGCGCGCGGCCTGAGCAGCGCCGCGGTCAGTTCGGTGTTCTCGGTGGTCAGTCCCGTCGACGAGCAGCGCGCCGCGGAAATCCTGCGCCAGGAAGTTCCCGATCTGAAGGTCACCCTGTCCAGCACCATTGGCCGGGTCGGCCTGCTGGAGCGCGAAAATGCCGCGGTGATGAATGCCAGTCTGGTAGCGCTGTCGGCGCAGGTGGTCGACTCCTTCAAGACTGCGATCGCCGAGATCGGCCTCTCAGTGCCGTTTTATGTCAGCCAGAACGATGGCACCATCATGAGCGCGGACTCCGTCGCCCGCTTTCCGGTGTTGACCTTTGCCTCCGGCCCGACCAACTCTATGCGCGGCGCCGCCTTGCTCTCGGGTTTGACGGACGCCATCGTCGTCGATATCGGCGGCACCACCAGCGATATCGGGGTGATCGCCAACGGCTATCCGCGCGAATCGGCGGTCGCCGTCAATATCGGCGGCGTGCGGACCAATTTCCGCATGCCCGATCTGCTGTCGCTCGGCCTCGGCGGCGGCAGCCGCGTGCGTGACCAAGGCATCGGACCGGACTCGGTCGGGCACCACCTGACCCGCGATGCGCTGGTGTTCGGCGGCGCCACCCTGACCGCCACCGACATTGTCGTCGCCGCCGGCCTGGCCACTATCGGCGATCCGTCCCTGGTCCGTCATCTCGATCCGGCCCGGATCGAACGCGGCCTCGATTGGATCCATGCGACTCTCGACGAGGCGATCGACCGGGTCAAGACCAATGCCGCACCGGTACCGGTGGTGCTGGTCGGCGGCGGTGCGGTGCTGGTCAGCCGGCCGCTGCGCTCGGCTTCCGAGATCATTGTGCCGGACAATGCCGGGGTCGCCAACGCTTTTGGCGCCGCCTTGGCGCAAGTCGGCGGCGAGGTCGACCAGGTAATGCTGTACGGTGCGCATGGTCGCGACGACGCGATCCGTCAGGCAACGGGTCTGGCCAGGCAGCGGGCCGCTGACGCCGGCGCGGTGGCCGACACGATCGAGATCAGCGAAATAGAGGAATTGCCGCTGGCCTATCTACCCGGCGGCGCGGTGCGGGTGCGGGTCAAGGCGGTAGGAGAATTGGCCGAAGCATGAGCAGCTTTTTTACCCGCGACCAGATTGCCGATCTTGCCTGGGGCGCCGCCTTTCTCGGTGCCGGCGGCGGTGGCGATCCCTATATCGGCAGCCTGCTGCTGCGCCAGGCGATGCTGTCGGTCGACCAGATCCGCATGATCAGCGTCGACGAGGTGCCGGAAGACGCGCTGGTAATCCCCAATGGCATGATGGGGGCGCCGACCGTGCTGATCGAGAAGCTGCCCAATGGCAATGAGGCAGCCACGTCGTTGCGGCGGTTGGAGGGCGTGCTCGGCAAGACCGCCTATGCGGTGATGCCGGCGGAAATCGGCGGTCTTAACGCTTTGATGCCGCTCGCTTTGGCGGCCCAGCTCGGCCTTCCAGTGGTCGACGCCGACGGCATGGGCCGGGCCTTCCCCGAACTGCAGATGAGCACCTTTCACGTGCATGATCAGAGGGTGGCGCCGGCGGCGATCACCGACGAGAACGGCAGCACCGTGGTGATTCATGCCGACAGCGATTATGAGGTTGAACGGCTGGCACGGGCGACCGTGGTGGCGATGGGCGCCACCTGCTATCTGTGCTGCCTGCCGGTATCCGGCGCGCAACTGCGCATCAGCGCGGTACGGGGCACCCTGAGCGCGGCCATCGGCATCGGCCGCGCCGTGCGGGAGGCGCGCAGCCGGCAGGTCGATCCGTTCGCCGCGCTGATCGGCTATCTGCGGGCCAGCCCTTACTATTCTTCCAGCTATGTGCTGTTCGATGGCAAGATCGTCGATCTGGATCGCCAGACCAGCGGCGGCTTTGCCCGCGGCGCGGTGCGGATCGCGGCTCAGCCGCCGCAGCAGGGGAACATGGAAATCCTGTTCCAGAACGAGAATCTGGTGGCTCGCCACGACGGTGTGGTGCGTGCCATCGTCCCCGACCTGATTACCGTGGTCGATCGCGAGACGGCGGCGCCGATCACCACCGAATCGCTGCGCTACGGCCAGCGGGTAAAAGTGATCGGCTGCAGCGCCGCGGCGGTGATGCGTTCGGCCAAAGCGCTGTCGATCTTCGGACCTCGCGCCTTCGGTCTGACTGACCCCTTCACGCCGATCGAGGAACTGGACCAACAGTGGGCGAGCCGCTGAGCCAAAGCGCTGCCCCGGCGGCGGCGCTCGACAGTCTGGTCGATGACTATTCGCGGCAAAGCGTACCGGACAGCGCCACCGTCGGCGGGTTCAGGATCGGCCTGATCCTGCTCGGCGCCGCCATCGCCTTGCCCGGCTTTGTGCTGGGCAGCCAACTCGGCGCCGGTCTCGGCTTCACCAACATGATCGCCGCCTGTTTCGTCGGCGGCGCCATCCTGGTGCTGATCGCCGTGCTCAGTTCCATTGCCGGCGCCCGCACCCGACTCAGCACCTACATGCTGATCCTGGCGGCGTTCGGCAAATCGGGCGGCAAGCTGGCAAACGCGGTGATCGGCCTGTCCCTGCTGGGCTGGTTCGGCGTCATTGCCATGATGTTTGGCCGTTCTGCGACCCAGGTCTCCGGCGGCGACGGTACCAGCGCCGTGCTTCTGTGGGCGGCCGGCGGTTCGCTGGTGATGTTGGCTTCGGCCATTGTCGGCTTCAGGGCGCTGGACCGGCTGTCCGCCGTGCTGACCCCTGTCAAGGCAACCCTGTTGGTGGTGACGGCCGCGGCGGCATTGCGCCAATTCGGCGGTGCCGCCCTGACCGGCAACGAAGCGACACCGCCGATGTCGCTCGGCACCGGCATTACTCTGGTGGTCGGCGCGCTGGTGATCGGCGCCGCGGTGCAGCCAGATTTGAGCCGCTTTGCCCGCACGCCGTTGTCGGCGGCACTGGCATCCGGATTGGTGTTCGGATTGGGTTTCCCCGCGGTGCTGATCCTGGCCGGGGTGCCCAGCATCATCATGCACCAGTCGGATATCGTGGCGATCATGGTCGCGCTGGGCCTAGGCCTGCCGGCGATGATGACCGTTCTGCTGGCGGCCTGGACCAACAACACCTACAACCTCTATGCCAGTTCGCTGATTCTCAAGACGATACTGGCGCGGCAGCCGCGCTGGCGGCTGACCTTGGCGGTCGGCGCGATCGGCACGGCGCTGGGGCTGTTGGGCATTGCCGAACAGATCATTCCCTATCTGGTGGTGCTGAGCGTGGTGATGCCGCCGATCGCCGGAATCTACCTCGCCAACTACTATGTCAGTCGGATCTGCCATGACCGCCTGGACTGCACCGCCGCGTGGAGCGCGGCGGCTGCCGCGGCCTGGCTGCTGGCGGCCGGACTCGCCGCGCTCGAGTCGTGGTTCGGTTTCGCTGTCGCCGGAGTCCCGGCGCTGGATTCGCTGTTCCTCGCCGCCTTGGTTTATGTAGCTTTGCGGCGGCTGGAAAAGCGATGATGCGCGTGGTCGCGGTCAGCCGCGCCACGCCGCGCTGGCAACAGATGCACGGGCGGCCAGTGTTCACCTCGATCGTGCGCCAGAAGTTGGAGGGACCGCTGCATTTCGGGCCGGATGGACCCGCAAGCAATGAGACCGCCAATCACACCGAACAGGTATTGGCCTTTTCGGCCGAGCATTATGACCACTGGAGCACGATTTTCGGCATCGAGCGCTCGGCCTGGGACTGGTGCCATTGGGGCGAGAATCTGACCGTCAGCGGGCTGGACGAGAATTGGCTCCGCATCGGTGACATCCTGCGCATCGGCGCCACCGCCGTGTTCCAGGTCACCGCGCCGCGCAGTCCCTGTTTCAAACTGGCCTGGCGAATAGGGCAGCCCGACCAGGTGCTGCGAAGCTTGACCGAGTCCGGCTGGATCGGCTTCTATCTCAAAATGATCGCGCCCGGCTGGGTTGCCGCGGGCGACCCAATCCTGCGCGAGCAGCCCTACCCCGACAGCCTGACCGTCGGCGATTTGGCGCGGCTGCTGATCGATGCGAAGAGCGACAATATCGACGCCTTGCAGCGCGCCCTGGCCACCCCGGCATTGGGTTCGCAGGCGGCAGGCACCATCCGGCACCGGGTCAGCCAACTGCGCGACGGCCGTCGCGGTCGCCGCGAACGCTGGCAGGGCTGGCGCCCGTTCACCGTCAGCGCGGTGACCGAGGAAGCCTGTGCCATCAGGTCCTTCCATCTGCGGCCGTGCGATGGCGGCACCGTCCCACCCTATCGCGCCGGCCAGTTTCTGGCGGTCCGGCTGCCGCCGGAAGCCGGCGGCGCCGTGCGGTGCTGGAGCCTGTCCGACTATGACGAGGAGGACGGCGACGGCTACCGGTTGACCATCAAGCGGACGGTGCCGGACGGCGCCTCGGCCTGGATGCATCGCTTTGCCGAGCCGGGCGTGCAGCTGATGCTGCGGGCGCCGGCCGGCCGCTTCGTGCTGGAACGCGGCAGCTTCTTTCGCGCCGTGTTGATCAGCGCCGGCATCGGCATGACACCCTTGCTGGCAATGCTGAAGGCGCACGCGGCGCGCGGCCCGCAAGCGCCGCCCCTGCTATGGCTGCATTGTACGCGATCGGGCAGGACGCATAGCTTGCGCGGCGAAATCGACCGGCTGATCGCCGCCAACCCGAATTTCCGGCAAATGATCACCTACAGCGCGCCCGATCCTCACGACCGCTTGGGCGTCGACTACCACCACGCCGGCCGCCTCACCCCAGCAACGCTGACCGCGCTGGTGACGGCGCCGCAGCGGATCGCTCCGTTCGGACGCAGCATCGAACTGGGTGGCGAGCATTCCGATTTTTATCTGTGCGGTCCGCCCGATTTCGAAACTATGGTGCGGGCTGTGCTGGCCGCCGCCGGCGTTGCGCCTGCCAATATTCGCACCGAGAGTTTCGGCGCCACCGCTGCGCGGGCCTTGACCGAACCGGTGGTCGAGTCCGCCCAAGTCCAGTTCCGCCGGTCGGGCGCGAACGGACAATGGCGCGCCGAGCAGGACTTGACCTTGCTCGAATTCGCCGAACAGCTGGGTCTGGCGCCCGAGTTCGGCTGCCGCATGGGAAATTGCCAGAGCTGCGAAACCGCAATTCTCGAAGGTGCGGTGGTCTACGACCCGGACCCTGTTGCAAGCGCGGCGCCGGGTCGGGTGCTGCTGTGCTGCGCGCGTCCCAAAACGGCGCTTCTGGTCCTGGATCTTTGATCTTTGCTGCGGCGCGGCGAATTGCGTCGAATTCGTGACAATGCTAGTTTGATCCGACGGGGGGTGACCCATCATGCCGGGAAGTCGATTGGCGCTGTCTGCGGCCGTCGAGGCCGCCTTTGCGACAGAGGATGCAGGACCGCGCGACCTTGAGCGCTCGGCGCTGCTGGCCGGCCTAGATCGTGCCCGCGGCGGACGCGTCACGGTGCTGCAGGCGCCGGCCGGCTATGGCAAATCGCAATTGCTGATGTCCTGGTCGCGCCGCCTGCGGCGGCAGGGTGTCGCCGTCGCCTGGCCTGACCTCGACGAGGAATTGGCCGACCCGGCAAGATTTCTCGCTGCCCTGATCCTCGCCGTCGCCGAGGCCACCTCCGCCGATCCGCCGATCGCCGCCGCCGCCTTGCCGATCACCGCGCCGCGTCTCGCTGCCAAACGGCTCGGCGCGCTGCTGCAGGCCTGCCCGACGCCGCTGGTGATCATCATCGATGATTATGACTGCACCTCCGGCGACGAACTGGATGCCATCGTCGGCACCCTGATCGGCAACCTGCCTTCGCAGGTACATTGCGTTCTGGTTTCGCGGCAAAAGGTCAGGATTCCGTTCGGCGCGCTGTGGTGCGAGTCCAACGTCGCCCTGTTCGGCCAGCGCGAGTTGCGCCTGTCCGACAGCGAAATTGCCGAGATGTTCGATCATCGGCTGTCGGCCGAAGACCTGGCGCGCATCTCGGTGTGGACCGAAGGCTGGCCGGTGGCGGTGCAACTGGTGCGGCACACGCTGTTCGGCCGCGCCGACGCCGATCGCGGCCTCGACACGCTGCTGAGCCGGGTGGATGGCGACATCAGTCGATATCTGATGGAGCAGGTATTGCAAAGCCTGCCCGAGCGCGACCGTGAAATGCTGGTCCGCTCGTCCTTTCTCAGCGAGTTGCGGGCCGATCTGGTCGAAGCGGTGACCGGTATCGCGCCGGCCTGGCAAATCCTGCAGACGCTGCAGAATTCCAATGTTCTGATCGCGCCGGTGGATGACGCCGAAGGCTGGTTCCGTTGTCATCATTTGTTGCGCGATGTTCTGTTCGGGCAGCTGCGTCAGCGCGGCACCGCCGAGCTGGCCCGGCTGCAAGCCACCGCGGCGCGCTGGTTCTGCGCCAACGGGCAATTGCGCGAGTCGCTCAGGCACGCCAAGGCAGCCGGGGATTTCGACTTTGCCGCGCAATTGATCCAGGACGCCGGCGGCATCTTTTACGGCATCCGTTATGGCGCGCCGGCGCTGAGGCTGTTGATGGATCACCTGCCGCCGGAAATCATCAGCGAATATCCGCGCCTGAGCCTGGCGCATATGCTGATCCTGGCCAAGGAAGGCCGCTTCGATATCGGCGCCGACATCGTCCGCATCGTCAAGCTGCGCTACAAGGAGCTGCTGTCCAGAAACCGGCAGACTGTCGACCCGCTGCTGGTGCAGGATATCGCCATGGCTGAGCTGGTGCTGACCATGTATGTCGGTTTGCAGCTGACCTCCAGCGCCGCGGCGGTGATCGAAAGCGTGGCGCGCAAAGCGTCGGCGGAAGCCTTCTGGCTGAGAGGTGTCCATTACAACCTGCTGTGCATGAACAAGCACCGGGCCAGCGACTTTCCTGCCGCGTTGGCGGCGGCAGACTCGGCGCTTTATTATTACACCGAAGGCCGCTCCTCGAACGGCATCGGCCACATGCATCTGCATATCGGCCGTGCCCGGCTTGAACAGGGCGATCCGGTGACGGCGCAGGCTCATTGCAATGCCGGCCGCACAACCTTCGAGAACGGTCTTTGCGGTGACGATTCCGGCTGCGCGATGGCCGATGTGCTGGCCGCCGAAGCGCTCTATGAGCAGGGTCTGGTCGATGACGCCCGCGCGCTGTGTGCGCCGGCGCTCGAACTCGGCGAAGCAGGCGAGTCAGATTACGAGATGCTGGTGTCCGGCTACCGCACCCAGACGGCGCTGGTGGCTGCCGAGCAAGGACCACAGGCGGCTATGCGCCTGCTGGCGCGCGGCTTGGCGCGGGCCCGGCAGCGCCGGTTCGTCGAGGTCGAACGCTATTTGACCCTGTTGCGCCAGGAACGCCAGCTCGAGGTGGGGGAATATTCCGATCTTGCCGCCGGTGTCGATGCCCTGCCCGGCGGCATGCAGCGCGGCCGCCGCGGCCGCTCTGTCAGCTGTTGGCGCGAGCAGGATCTGCGCGAACTGCTGTCGGCTCGTCTCGCACTGCAGCGCGGCGAGCGCCGTCAGGCGATCGACGCGCTCGAGCGGCATCAGGCGCAACTGGCGGATTGCGGCCGCGTGCGCAATCAGGTCCGAGCCCTCGTGCATCTCTGTCTGGCCTATCATGCCGACGGGGCGCGCGCCGACGCCCTGGCGCGGCTGCACAGCGCCATCGCGCTCAGCTGGTCCGGCGGCCTGATCATGCCGTTCGTCGAGCAGGGTCGCGGCATCATGCCGCTGATGGCGCAGCTGGCCACAACCAGCGGCCTGCGTTCGGCGGATCCGTCGCAATGGGGGTTCATCAATCGGGTTTTGCAGATCGGCAGCCAGCTCGGCGCCGCCGCCATTTCGGTGTTCAGCCAGCGCGAGCAGGAGATCGTGCAGCTCCTGGTGCAAGGCACCAACAACAAGCTGATCGCCCGCTCGCTCGGGGTGTCGCCTGAGACCGTGCGCTTTCATCTGAAGAATATCTACGAGAAATTCGGTGTCAGCGACCGCCGCGTGGTCGCCGCGCTGGCTGGCGAACTGGGGCTGCTCGGCTGAGTTCCTACCTTTGTCGGGACCCCGTCTACCCGAGACCAAGGTTCATGCTACGGGTCGGACCCTGTAGGATCGCCCTGTTTGCTCCAGCCAGGGGACGGTCTTGCTGAGGATAGGCGTGGACGTCGGCGGCACCAATACCGATGCCGTATTGATGGCGGGGCGCACCCTGATTGCGTCGTTCAAGACGGCCACCACCGCCTGTGTCGAACGGGGGGTATTCCAGGCGATCAACACCTTGCTGCAGACCGAAGGAATCGGCGCGCACGCCATCAAGGGCGTGATGATCGGCACCACCCAATTCACCAATGCCTTTATCGAACGCCGCCGCCTGACGCCGATCGGCGTGATCCGCATCGCCGCTCCCGCCACCACCAGCGTGCCGCCGCTCTATGACTGGCCGCCGGACCTGCTGGAAGCGGTCGGCAACCATGCCGTCATTGTCGGCGGCGGCTATGAGTTCGACGGCCGCGCTCCGGTGCCGCTCGATGAGCAGGCGGTCGCGGCCGCCGCGCGCGACTTCCGCCGCTTGGGGATTCGTGCGGTTGCGCTCAGCTGCAGCTTCGCACCGGTCGATCCGGCGATGGAGCAGCGCGCCGCCGTGATCGTCGCCCATGAAATGCCTGAGGCGCGGATTTCGCAATCGAGCGCGTTCGGCCGCATCGGCCTGCTCGAGCGCGAGAATGCCACCGCGATGAACGCCAGTCTGGGCGATCTGGCGGCCGGCGTGATCGGGTCGTTCCGTCAGGCGTTGAAGAGCATCGGCATCACGGCACCGTTCTTCATCAGCCAGAATGACGGCACCCTGATGACCGCCGACGATGTCGAGCGGCGTCCCGTGCTGACCTTCGCGTCGGGCCCGACCAACAGCATGCGCGGCGCCGCCCTGCTGTCTGGCCTGGAAGACGCCATCGTCCTCGATATCGGCGGCACGACCTCCGACCTCGGCTGTCTGCAGCATGGCTTCCCACGCGAATCCGCGGTCGCCGTCGATATCGGCGGGGTGCGTACCAATTTCCGTATGCCCGATCTGGTTTCGCTCGGTCTCGGCGGCGGCAGTCTGGTGCTAGGCGATGGCCCAGTGCGGGTGGGGCCGCAATCGGTGGGCTATGAACTGACCGAGCGTGCGCTGGTGTTCGGGGGAACAATCCTGACCGCCACCGATATCGCCGTTGCCGCCGGCCTCGCCGACATCGGCGATCGCTCGCGCATCCTGCATCTGCCGGCCGCCACCATCGATGCCGCGCTCACTGAAATCCATCGCCTGATCGAAGACGCCATCGACCGCATCAAGACCAGGCGCCAGAACCTGCCGCTGGTGCTGGTGGGGGGCGGCAGCCTGCTGATTTCGCGCCCGCTCAAAGGGGTGAGCGATGTGCGCATGCCGGAGAATTTTTCCGTGGCGAATGCCGTCGGCGCCGCCATAGCCCAGGTCGGTGGCGAGGTCGACAGCTATTTTTCCTATGCCGAACAGGGGCGCGACAGCGTGCTCGCTGCTGCCAAGCAGACGGCACGGCAGGACGCCGTCAGGGCCGGCGCCGAGCCCGCATCGGTGCGCATTGTCGAAATCGAGGAAGTGCCGCTCGGCTATCTGCCGGGCAGGACCGTGCGGGTTCGCGTCAAAGCGGTCGGCGATTTGAGGCTGAACGATGCTGCCCGTGGGTAAAGCGATGCGGGTTGGCCTCGCCGACCTGGCGCCGCTCAGCCTGGGCGCCGCCATCCTCGGCACCGGCGGCGGCGGCGATCCCACCATCGGCCGGCTCGCCTTGCAGCGGCAGATCGCCCGCCACGGGCCGCCGCTGGTAATCAGCCTCGACTCGCTCGATGACGACGCTTTCGTGATTCCGATCGGCATGTCGGGGTCGCCGGCGGTCGCGCTGGAAAAGCTGATCAGCGAGAGTTTTGCCGATTCGGTGCTGCGCCGCTATGAGCGGTTGATGGGACGCGCGGTCGACGCGGTGATTCCGTTTGAGATCGGCGGCGTCAATTCGCTGATTCCCTTGCTGACCGCCTGTGCCACCGGCCTGCCGGTGATCGACGCCGATGGCATGGGACGCGCTTTTCCCAGTCTGGAGCGCACCAGCTTCGCCATCAGCGGTGTCTCGCCTTTTCCGCTGGTGATCATCAATGAACGCTCCGAGACCGTCATCGTCGAGGCGCCGACGCCACTGCGCGGCGAACAGATCATCCGCACCGCGCTGGTCGAACTGGGGGGCGCCTGCGTGTCGGCGAAGTACCCGATGAGCGGCCGTCAGGTCAAGCACAGCGCGATCGCCGGCAGCCTGTCGCATGCGGCAGGCCTTGGCCGCGCCGTGCTGGCGGCGAGGGCTGACAAGGCGGATCCTTTTGCTGCGATCCTGTCCTTCCTGACCCGGCAGTCGCCGCCGGTGTATGGCCGCGTCCTGGTCGAGGGCAAAATCACCGATATCAGTCGCGACATGGTGGGCGGCTACAATATCGGCGCCGGCAGTCTCGACAAGGACGACGGCGACCGCATCGATTTCTCCTTTCAGAACGAGTTCCTGGTGTTGCGGCGCAACCGGATATTGCTGGCGGTGGTGCCGGATCTTATCTGTTTTCTCGACCGCGAGACCGCCGAGCCGATCACCTGCGAAACGCTGCGCTATGGCCAGCGCGTGACGGTGATCGGCGTCAGGGCGGCGGCACCTTTCCGCACCTCGGCCGGACTGGCGGCGGCGGGTCCGCGCTCATTTGGACTGCCCTATGACTATGTCACTCTGGAGGCACTCGCCTCCCTCAGCAGCGAACCCCGCCTCCCTGCCGGCGACATTGCCTGGACACCGCCTGATCTCTAGCGTGAAGATCCTGACGGAAAGGAATCGCCATGGGATCAGAGCCAAATTTTCGCGTTGCGGTCGATGTCGGCGGCACCTTCATCGATTTTGTCCTGCTCGACCCGCTGAGCGGCGAAATCCGCATCGAAAAGGAAGCGTCGCTGCCGGACCGGCTGGCGGCGCAGCTGGTCAAGGGCATCGGCCGATTCTCGGTCGGGCTGGACCAGGTGGCGCAGCTGTTCCATGGCACCACGGTCGGCGTCAACGCGCTGGTGCAGGAAAAAGGCGCCAAAGTCGGGCTGATCACCACCAAGGGTTTCCGCGACGTGCTTGAAATCGGCCGCGGCCGCCGCAAGGAAATCTACAATTGGGTGTTTCGCGCCCCCAAGCCGCTGGTCGAACGGTCGATGCGCCGCGAGGTGGCCGAACGGCTGGCCTTCGACGGCACGGTGCTGCACCCGCTCGACCTCGCCGAACTCGACCGCGAGGTCGATTTGCTGCTGGGAAAGGACACTGAAGCGATCGCCATCACCTTCCTGCATTCCTATGCCAATCCTGTGCATGAGATTGCCGCCCGCGACCGCATTGCCGCCCGCTATCCAACGCTACCGGTCACCGTCTCGCATGAAGTCACCGGCGAATGGCGGGAATATGAGCGCAGTTCCACCACAGTGTTAAACGCGTTCATTCAGCCCATGGTCAAAGCTTATCTCGACGGGCTCGGCGCGCGCGTCCGCGCCGAGGGCTATCATCGGCCGCTCGCCATCATGCAGTCGAGCGGCGGCGTCTGCTCCGCCGAAATTGCGGCCGAAAAGCCGATCCGCACGCTGATGTCGGGACCGGCCGGCGGCGTCATTGGCAGCAAGTTTCTCTGCGACCGCATGGGCCTCAAACATGCCATCTGCACCGATGTCGGCGGCACCACCTACGATGTCGCGCTGATCGAGCAAGGCGCCATCCTCGAACGCAGCAGCACCGAGATCAACGAGCGGCCGGTGCTCGGCTCGCTGATCGACATCATTTCGATTGGCGCCGGTGGCGGTTCGATCGCCTGGCTCGACCATCGCCCCGGCCTCTGCGTCGGTCCGCAAAGTGCCGGCGCCATGCCGGGGCCGGTCTGCTTCGGCAAGGGCGGCGTCAAGCCGACCGTCACCGACGCGCATGTGGTGCTGGGGCGATTGGATCCCGATTATTTCCTCGGCGGACGCATGGCGATCGATGTCGATGCCGCCGCCCGCGCGATAGAGGATAGCATCGCGGCTCCGCTCGGCATCGATCTGATCGCTGCCGCCGAAGGAATCCTTGCCATCGCCGAGACCAATATGGCCAATGCCATCCGCGGCAAGACAGTGGCGCGCGGGCTGGATCCGCGCGAGTTCGTCATGCTGGCCTATGGCGGCGGCGGCGGCATGTTCGCCTGCGCCGTTGCCGCCGAGCTGGAAATCCCAACGATCATCGTGCCGCCGGCGCCGGCCAATTTTTCGGCCTGGGGCCTGCTCACCGCCGACTATATCGAAGACGAGGTGCGCACCAAGGTGACCGCCTTCGACCAAAATCATCTCGAGGGTCACCTGGCTACCCTGGCGTCGCTCGAGACCACGGCGCGGCGCGCCATCGAGGGCTATGGCTTTGCCGCCGCCGAGGTTGAATTGCTCTACCGTTTCGATTTGCGTTTCCGGGGCCAGGAATATGCCATCACCGTTGCCGTCGATCAGCCTTTCGGCGAAAAGGAGGCGGTGCTATCGTCGACCCGGCGGCGTTTTGTTGCGGCGCATCAGCAGCTTTACGGTCATGGAGATGTGGACGCCGATCTGGAAATCGTCAGTCTGCGCTGTCGTGCCATCGGACATGTGGCGCCTCCCGAAATCCGTGCCATCCCGGAGGCGGCGCGACAGGGCGCCAAGCCGCGCCGTGACGTGCACTTCCGCGAAGCTGGCGGCTTCGTCAGTTGTCCGGTAATGCAGCGCGCCAGCTTCGCGCCCGGCTACCAAGTCTTAGGCCCGGCGATCATCGACGAATGGAGCACAACCACGGTGGTGCATCCGGGCTGGCAGGCCAGCGGCGACAGCTTTGGTAATCTGGTCCTCGAACCCATTGCACAAGGGGACAAGCCATCATGTCCATGACACCGATCGTGCTGACCGAGATCATCCGCAACCGGCTGGTGGCGCTGACCCAGGAAATGGCCAAGACCCTGGTGCGCACCGCGTTCAACCCGCTGCTCTACGAGGTGCAGGATTTCAGCGTCACCATCCTGTCGGCGGAGGCGGAGATCTGGGCGGAAACACCCGGCGTGATTGTGTTCAGCCGCACCTTTCCCGACGCCGTGCGGGCCGGTATCAGGCGCTGGCAGGGCCGCTTCACAGAGGGCGATGTGATGATCGCCAATGACCCGTTCGAAACCGGCACGCATATTTCCGATACCTCGGTCTATGTGCCGATCTTCCAAGCGGGTGCGCTGGTCGCCTTCTGCGGCGTCGCCGCGCATTGGGCCGATATCGGCGGCAAGAATCCGGGTGGCTGGTGCCCCGACACCACCGAGGTATACCAGGAAGGCATTTGCTTCAAGCATCAGAAACTGGTGGCGGCCGGGGTCCGCAATGAGGCGCTGTGGGACTTCATCGCCGACAATGTGCGGCAGCCGGAAATCGTCCGTGGCGATCTCGAGGCCCAGCTCGCCGCCTGTCTGCAGGGCATCAAGGGTGTGCAAAGCCTGTGCGGCAAATATGGCGCCGCCCTGGTCAAACAGTCGATGACGCAAGTGATCGCCGATACCGACCGCGCCATGCGGGCGGCGATCAGCCGACTGCCCGACAGCGAATGGACCGCCGAGATCAGGCTCGATTTCGACGGCATCGATGCCGACGGAGATTTCCTGATCTGTCTCAAGACGGTGATCGACGGCGACCGCGTCAAAATGTCGCTGCATGGCTCGAGTCCGACCACGCGCGGCCCGGTCAATCTGCCGGCGCCCTGCTCGGTCGGCATCCTGTCCTGCGTGCTGAAAGGCATTTTGATGCCGCTCGATCCGACCAATGATGGGCATTTCCGCTGTATCGACGTCGCATTGCCGCCCAACACGATCGTCAATCCGTCGCGGCCGGCGCCAACCGATTCCTATGGCTATGTGGTCGAATGCCTGACCGAACTCTGTTTTCGCTGTTTCAGCCAGTTGCTGCCGGACCGTTGTCCGGCCGGCAGCTACCAGCTGACCTTCCTGGGATTCGCGCGCAGCGCTGACGCGGAAGACCCCGGCTTTATCGTTGCCGACAGCGTGCATGGCGGCAATGGCGCGCTCTATAACGAGGACGGCCAGACCCTGATGATCCCGGGCAATGGCGATCTGCCGATCAATCCGGTCGAGGTGCTGGAGACCCGCTATCCGGTCCGGCTCGAGCAGGTCTCCCTGATTCCCGGCTCGGCCGGGGCCGGAAAGTTCAGGGGCGGCATGGGCCTGATCCGCGAGTACCGGGTGTTGCGCGGCGGCAGTTATCTCAATTTCGTCACCGAAAACACCAAATCGCCAACCGCGCGCGGTGTCGACGGTGGCGAGGACGGCCGCATCAGCCGCATGGTGATCAACCCCGATCAGCCGGACAGCTCGACCCACACCGTGCGCTTCGGCGGCTATGGACCGGTGCCGGCCGGCACCCTGTTCCGCGCCGAATCCGGCGGTGGCGGCGGCTGGGGAAGGGCCGCCGAACGCGATCCCGAGCGCGTGCTGGCCGATCTGCGCAACGAGCTCATCGACGAGGCAGAGGCGCTCGGCGTCTACAAAGTGGCCGTGAAGCGCCAGGCGTCGGGCTGGGCGCTCGACGCCGACGCCACCGCCCGGCTGCGCCGCGCTGCCGGCTGAGCAGGCTGCCAATGGCGCTGATCCTCGAACATTGCACGGTTTGGGACGGTGTGACCGACCAGCTCGCGGAAGGACGCCATCTGCTGATCGAGGATGGCAGGATCAGCGAAGTCAGCGATCGTCCCTTGTCCTCAAGGGTGGCCGAGCGGGTGGCGCTGGGCGGACGCTTTGTCATGCCCGGTCTGATCGATGCGCATTTTCACGCCTATGGCCTGTCGATCGACATCGCCCAGATCGACCGCACCCTGCCCAGCTTGCGCGCGCTGGAGGCCCGCCGCCTTCTGGAAGCGGCGCTGCAGCGCGGCTTTACCACCGTGCGGGACGCCGGCGGCGCTGATTTGGGACTGGTGCTGGCCACTGAACGCGGGCTGATCCGGGGACCCAGGATTTTCCATGCCGGCCGCGCCCTGAGCCAGACAGGCGGCCATGGCGACATGCGCGCCCCCGATCATTTTCAGCTCTGCTCCTGCGCCACCTGCGGTGCCTTTTCCCTGGTGGTGGACGGACCCGACGAGGTGCGCAAGGCGGTGCGGGAGCAATTCCGCCAAGGTGCCACCCAGATCAAGCTGTTTCTATCGGGCGGCGTGCTGTCGCCTGCCGATCCGATCTGGATGAACCAGTTCACCGACGCGGAAATACAGGCGGCGGTGTTCGAGGCCGCCACCCGGCGCAGCTATGTGATGGCGCATGCCCACACCGCCGACGCCGTCAAGCGCTGCGTACTGAATGGCGTGCGGTCGATCGAGCACGCCACCATACTGGATGAAGAGGCGACCGATCTGATCGTCGCCCATCACGCCTTCGCGGTGCCAACCCTGGCTGTGGTCGACGCGGTGCGGGAGATGGGCCCGGCGCTCGGTCTGTCGCCGGACAAGATCGACAAGGCCCGCGAGGTGTCCGGCCATGCCTTGGCGTCGCTCGATCGGCTGCGCCAGGCCGGCGCCAAGATTGGCTTCGGCACCGACCTGCTCGGCGTCACCACGCCGCGCCAATCGAGCGAGTTCCGGTTGCGCCGCGAGGTGATGCAGCCGCTCGAGATTCTGCGATCGGCCACCTCGGTCAACGCCGCCCTGCTCAACAGGAGCGGCGAACTCGGCGTGGTGGCGGCCGGGGCGTGGGCCGACCTGCTGGTCATCGACGGCAATCCGCTCGACGATGTGACGCTGCTGGAACGTCATGACAGCATCCGCGCCGTGCTCAAGGCCGGGCTGTTCTATAAAAATGCGTTGCCTTCATGACCGACATCAAAAGCTGGCCGGTCAAGCTGTCGCTGTTCGCGATGGGAATCGGCGCCGCCGGCATGCTGCTGATCAAGCCGATCATCGTCGGCGGCCTGATTGACAGTTTCGGCTATTCGCCGCGCCAGGCCGGTTTTGTCGCCGGCATCGAAATGGCCGGTGTCGGTCTCGGCACGCTGATCGTCGTACTGTTCGGCGGTCGCTGGAATGGCCGGTGGATTGCCGCCGGCGGTGCGCTGATCGGGCTTTTGGCCAGCATCGGCCCGACCTGCTGGAGCCTGTTCCCGCTGGTTCTGGGGTTCCGTCTGTGCGCCGGCATCGGCTGCGGCGTGCTGGTCTCGGTGGTGATCGCGGCGATCGCCGTCAGCCGCGACCCTGACCGCTGTTTCAGCCTCTATTACATGACCTCGGCGTTGGCGGCATCGCTGTTCTTTCCGTTTGCCACCCTGCTGGTCAGCAAAGGCGGCGTGCGTGCCGCGTATTTCTTTGTCGCCGTGCTGCTGTTGCCGGTGTTCGCGCTGTTACGCCAGGTTCCCGTCGTTCGCGACCCGTCGGGTGCCGGGGCGACAGGACCGCAGTCCTTTCCCGTCGGCTGGGCCGCCGTCAGCCTGTCGGCGTCGGTGCTCTATTGGATGGGAACCGGCGCGGTGTGGGCGTTCATCGAGCGGATCGGCGTCGCAAGCGGTCTGTCGGAAGCACGCGTCGGCGCGATTCTTGCCGCCAGCCAGATCACCTTCGTGCTTGGCGCGCTGGCAGCGTCGCTCTTGCATACTCGGATTGGCCGCGCCCTTCCGGCGGTGACCGGTGTGCTGTTGTCTCTGGTGGCTTTGGCGCTGATCCGTTTCAATGAAGCCGGGTTCGGCGCAGGCGTGCTGCTCTACACTTTCGCCTGGATGTTCTTCTTCCCTTATCTGACCGGTATCATGGCGGCGCAGGACGCCAGCGGTCGCGTCGCCGTGCTCGGTGTGCCGAGCCAGACCCTGGGTCTCGCCGTCGGCCCGGCCATCGCCGGATCGCTGATCGAGGGCGCCGATTTCGCGCCGGTGCTGCTGTTGGCGGCGGTGCTTTATGGCATCGCCATTGTGGTCTTGTTGCCGGCCCTGCTGCGCAAGGCCGTCCCATTGCAGGCCGCCGAAGCATGAACGGCGGCGAGCCCCCCTATCCCCGCGATCTGATCGGCTATGGCCGCCAGCCGATCGATCCCCAATGGCCGGGCGGTGCCCGCATCGCGGTCGAATTCGTGCTCAATTACGAAGCGGGCGGCGAACTCTGTGTTTTGCATGGCGATGACTCGTCGGAAGGCACCTTGACCGAATTCAATATCCCGGCCTTGCCGCACCAGCGGCAATTGCTGGTCGAATCGTCTTTCGAATATGGCAGCCGCTGTGGCGTCTGGCGCATATTGCGGCTCTTCGAGCAGCGGCGCCTGGCTCTCAGCGTGTTCGCGGTCGGCATGGCGCTGGCCCGCAATCCCGAGGTGGCGCGCGCGCTCACCGAGGCCGGCCATGAGATTCTGACGCATGGCTGGCGCTGGTTCGATTACAAGGATGTGCCGGAAGAGGTCGAGCGGGCGCATCTGCGCCAGGCGGTGGCATTGCAGGTCGCATTGACCGGGCAGCGTCCGCTGGGCGGCTTCATCGCCAGGACCAGCCTCAACAGCCGCCGGCTGCTGGTGGAGGAGGGGTTTCTCTACGACCAGGACGCCAGCAACGACGATTTGCCTTTTTGGACCGATGTCGGCGGCCAGCCGCATTTGGTGGTCCCGTTTGCCTTCGACACCAATGACAACCGTTTCATCACCGGCAGCCTTGGCACCGGCGAAGACTTCTTCGCCTATCTGCGCGACGCCTTCGACCTGCTCTATGACGAGGGGGCGGACCAACCGAAGCTGCTGACCATAGGCTTGCATGAGCGCTTTGTCGGGCGGCCGGGGCGCGCCGCCGGTTTGGCCAGGTTTCTCGACTATGTGCAGGCGCATGATCGCGTCTGGGTCTGCCGCGGCATCGACATAGCCCAGCATTGGCGGACGCATCATCCGCCGCGCTGAGCCGCAATCGTTACGCCAGCAGCGCCAGCGCTGCCCGTTGGGCGCGCCGATCGCCGGCTGCGACGATGCGGCCGTCCGAGCCGAGGCCGAGTTGGCCGCCCTGCCAGTCGGTGACCACGCCACCGGCGCCTTCAATCACCGGCACCAGCGCCATATAGTCGTAAGGTTTCAGCGAGGCCTCCACCATCAGATCGACGAAACCGAGCGCCAGTAGGCCGGCGGCATAGCAGTCGGCGCCGAAGCGGACCAGCTTGACGGCGCTGCGCACCCGCTCGAAGCGCGCCGCATCGGCGCCCCTGAACATGTCGGGCGTGGTGGCGTAGAGCGCAGCCTGGGCGATATCGGGGCAGGGGCGGCAGGCGATCGCGGTCCCGTTGAGCTGGCTGGGACGGCCACTGAGGCCGAGCCAGCGTTCGCGCAGCACCGGCTGGTCGATGATGCCGAGCACCGGGACGCCTTCATGCAATAGCGCAATCAGGGTGCCGAAGGACGGCTTGCCGGTGATGAAAGCTTTGGTGCCATCGATCGGATCGAGCACCCAGACCCACTCGGCGTCGGTTCGCTCGGGCCCGAATTCCTCGCCCAGTATGCCATGGTCGGGCGCATGCTGGGCGATCAGCCGGCGCATCGCTTCTTCCGACTCGCGATCGGCAATCGTCACCGGGCTGGCATCTTGTTTGTCCTCTACCGTCAATTTTTGCCGGAAATAGGACAGGATGATCGCCGCCGCCCGGTCGGCCATCTGGTTGGCCAGGGCGATATAGGTGGGCGGACAGATCATTTCGCTCTCCCCTGCGGTGCCGATGCTGCTATAGGGTGACGCTCCGTCAACCGACAATCAAGCCTGTCCTATGTTGCCAGACGCCGTTTCCGCCGACCGCAAGATCGCCTTCCAGGGCGAACCGGGCGCCTATTCGCATCTCGCCTGCCTGCTCGCCTTCCCCGACCTCGTGCCGCTGCCGTCGCCCGCCTTCGAGGACGCGTTTGCCGCGGTCGAGGAAGGCCGCGCCGACCTGGCGCTGATCCCGGTGGAAAATTCGGTGGCTGGCCGGGTGGCCGACATCCATCATCTGCTGCCCGGCTCGAAGCTGCATATCATCGGTGAATATTTTTTGCCGGTGCATCATCATTTGCTGGGTTTGCCGGGAACGCAGCTGGCCGAAATCGCCGAGGTGCAGAGCCACGTCCATGCGCTCGGGCAGTGCCGGCGCTTTCTGCGCGAACACGGCTTGCGGGCGGTGGTGGCCGCCGATACGGCAGGATCGGCGGCTGAGGTGGCGCGCCGCGGCGATCGCGCGGTGGCGGCGATTGCCTCGGAACTGGCCGGCATCACCCATGGCCTGATCAGTCTTGCCGCCAATATCGAGGATGAAGACCACAACACCACGCGCTTTTTGCTGATGGCGCGCGAGGTCAGGCCGGTCGATCCGGACTCGGGTCCGGTGGTGACCAGTTTCCTGTTTCGGGTGCGCAACGTGCCGGCGGCGCTCTATAAGGCGATGGGCGGATTTGCCACCAACGGCGTCAACATGACCAAGCTGGAAAGCTATCAGATCAACGGCGTTTTTTCGGCGACCCAGTTCTACGCCGACGTCGAGGGGCATCCCGACCAGCCCAATGTCCGTCTGGCGCTTGAGGAATTGGGGTTCTTTTCCCGCGAAGTGCGGATCCTGGGTGTCTATCCGGCGCATCCCTATCGCTTCCAGGCGCGGCTGGCGACCGATTAAGATCCCGGATTGAAGCGGCAGATCGATGCCAGCAGTGTGCCGTCGGCAGGCCGCAGCCGGCTGGTCAGCCACTCCCACAAGGTCGGGCGTGACGATTTGGCCGGGTCGTAAATTTCGATCTGCGCCATCATGCCTTTGTCCTCATGGGCGAGGATATGGCAGTGATACATGAAACGCCCGACGATCTCCGGGTGGGTGAAGGGAATTCTCACGGTGACGCTGCCGCGCTCCGGCACATTGACGGTATCGACATAGCCGTCGAATGGCTTCGGGTCGCCATTCACCGCGATCACCTGGAAATGCACCTGGTGGATATGAAACACATGCAGATCGTCACTATCGTTGCGGACCGTCCATTGTTCGATCGAGCCCAGGGGAACGCGGGTGTCGACGCGTTCGGGATCGAATTTGCGTCCATTGATGTAATATTCGAAATTGGTGGCGTTTTCCGAAAATGTCACGCTGCGCTCGGCATCGGCCGCCACGCTGCTCAAATCGACTCCCTCGGGAAATTTCTCGATGGTGGGCACAGGCAGGGCCGGCGCGCCCTCGACCACCAGCTGGCCCAGCACGCGTTCGAGCGTGCGGGCGCTGCCCACCCCGGTGGGGACGCGGCGCGACACAAGGCTATAGCTGCCCGGCTCGCCGGCATCGACCAGCACGGCATAGCGGCCAGCCGGCTTGATGCGCAAGCTGTCGACCACCGTTTCGCTCTGCGCCGTGGCGCCGTCTTCGCCAAGGATACGAAAGCGATGGCCGGTCAGTTTGAGATCGAAAAACATTCCGGCGGCACGGTTGCTGATGAACCACAGCTGGGTCTCGCCGGGACGCAGGATGATGGTGGTCGACAGTGCGCCATTGATGGTTTGCACCCGATCATGCAGTTCATTGTGGATGATTGGATCGGGGCTGTCGTCAAAGGCGACCTCTTGCAGCCCGAGCAGCTGTTGTGTGACGCCGGCCAGGGCCGGAAACTGCTCGGCGAAGCCCTCCACCAGCAGCGGCCCGGACAGGCCGCCCGACACCTGGCGGTCCGACAGATGATGGACATGCGCATGGTACCAATAGATCCCGGGCGGCTGCGTCTTCGGAATTCTGACTTCGTAGAGAAAGCTTTTGCCGGGCGCCAGCGCGAGATGGACATTGTCGCCATTGCCGAGCGGCGAGGATTCCATGCCGTGAAAATGCAGATTGGTCGGCTCGGTCAGATGATTGACCAGGGTGATCCTGAGCAGATCGCCGCGCTTTACCCTGAGCAGCGGTCCGGAAAACTGGCCGTTATAGACCAGCCCGTCGAAACTGAAGGGACCGAGATCGACTTTCTGCGGGCCGGCTTCCAGGGTCACCGTCAGCACGCCGTCCGTCGAGCGGTACTCCGATGGGTGCGCCGCGTCCGCCCAGGCGGGCGCAGCCCAACCCCCGAGCAGGGTCAGCGCCGCCGCCAGCCGCACGATGCCGATTCCAGGCCACGGCCACGCCCACCCCTGACTCGGCATGGAACTTTATTTCACCTCGACCGTCATTTTCATTTTCGGGTGGATGGCGCATTTCACCGCATAGGTGCCGGCCTTGTCGAATTTCTGCAGGATTTCCTGGCCCGGCTTCTGCAGACCCTTGTCGTCGGCATTGTCGTCGGAGTCGATGATGTTGATGTTGTGGGTGACATCATCGCCATTGACGAAATGCAGCGTGTCGCCCGGGTTCAGGGTGACCTTATTGGGGTCGAACTTTTGGCCGATCTGATCGATCTTGATGTCGGCTGCCGCCGCCGGCAGGGCCAGCACGAGGCTGGCTAGCAGGGCGATGAGGGTTGAACGGGGCATGGCGGGAGTCTCTCCTCGAAAAAGGGTGACGCGCGGCGTCGGGTGAAGTTCAGTTGAAGGCGAAGGCGAGATGCGCCACCAGCCACAGCGTGTTGTTGTCGGACGCGTGCGCGCTGGTGCCGTTGAAGCGGAAGTAATCGGTGTATTGCACCGTGAAGCGCGCATTGACCCGCCAGCCGAACGGCGAGTCCGGCTTGCCCCACGGCACATAGGCCATCTCGGCGGTGACCCCTGCGCTGCCCGGGTTGGAGACCGGACCGTTCACGCCGCTGCCCCAATGGCCGAGTGGGTCGCCGGAGCCGGAGCTGGTGAAATATTGCACGGTCGGAATGAACGTCGCCTGATAGGCGTAGGAAACATCGGCATGAAAAGAATTGAGCGAATAATCGCGTGCCGCTGCGGCGCCGAGGGCCTGGCTGGCGGCCAGCGACTGCTGTTCGTTGACATAGATGGCGTGCGCCGAAATGATCGGGGCGGTTACCTCATTGGGGTTGGCGTACCATTGGTAGCTGGCGTCGATCGCGTTATCGAGATACGAGTCGCTGCCCAACCCGGTCACCCCGCCCGGACGAATGTGGGTTTCCTCCCCCACCGTGCCGATTTCGAAATATTGATGGTCCTTGTCCCAGCCATGTTGCAGGGCCAGCCGCCAATAAGGCGTCACCCCGTCATGACGGTCGGCATAGGCTCCCGCTGCGCCGCCGCTGATCGGCTGACCGATCGTGCGTTCATAGCCACGCGGCGGCTGGGCATAGAGCGTCGTTTCCAGATAGATCAGGTCGTTCCACATGAGGTAACTGCCGACGCCCAGCTGCGTGATATCCTGCGACTGGATCTGCGCGGTGCCGGCCGGACTCGGCGCCAGACCGGGGCCGAAATAGGGATAGCCCCACCCCGGCGTAGAATTCCAGAGGTCCTGAACAGTCGGCACATCGTTGAGATCGATGCCCCACACCATATCCTCGCCGAACAGATGCCCTTCCTTGGCGCGGCGGATATCGACATTGCCGAGAGAAAAGCCGCCGTCACCGGCGTCATAGTGAATCTCGACGAAGGCGCCGACCTGCTTCGGGATCACGGTGCCGGCATAGAACAGGCTGGCCTCTTGCGCCGGTTCGATATTGTTGTTGACGGAAAAACGCGGCGGCGACACCGATCCGGGCGGCTGGTCGGCCTGGGTGTGGGTAAAGGAAAACAGATCCGACGCGGAGATCGGGATGCCGTGCTTCTTGGTGTCGTCACTGATATAGCCATAAAGCTTGAAGTCGCGCCCGAACGAGGTCAACTGTGGCCCGAAGGCGCCGACATGGCAGGCGGCACAAGGCTGACCGGTCTGAATCGCAAAACTCGGCACGGCCCGGGCGCCGGCGAACGGTAGTACCAGAGTTAGCATCATGAGGGAGACGGCGGGTCGCGTCCGCGACAGCATCGTCAAGGCGCGGGCAAACAAATTGTTTGACCTCTTCATGGTGCTACAAGGGATCATGCGCGCGGATTCCATCAAAAAAGGGCGTTCACGTCTTAATCGAACACGAATAAAATTTCGTTAAGACGGACTGTACTCCAGTCGAACCCGCGACGGAATTTATCGAAAGAGAGCGTCAGCTGTGGCGATATTTGTCGGTGACGTGGTCGAATGCGGTGCCGCCGGCTGTTTTGGCGTCCCCTTACGCGGGCCGGGCGGAAGGCTGGCCATAGCGCGCCATGAACATATCGATCGCCGCTTCGATGCGCTGCCGTTCGGCGCCCGCGTCGGCGTCGACCCCGAACAAGGCACGCAGATGGCCGTCATTGGCCAGCATCGCCAGAAACAGGTCGCCGGCGATCGGTGCCTCCCGCGGTTCCATCGCCAGCAGACCGCGTTCGGCCAAGTGCTGGAAGAACGCGCCGACCTTGCGGCGAGCATAGGCCGGCCCGGCCTGATAGAAGGCGGCGCCGACCTCGGGCTGCTGTGTCGCCTCCGCCAGCACGACGCGATACAGCGCCAGCGCTTCCGGGGTCAGCAGCATGTCGACGAAATTGTGCGCAAGCCCGAGCAGCGACTGACGCAGGTCCAAGATCCCCTGCGGGACCGAGAACTGCCCGGTCACGCTTTCGGCGCGGCGACGGATGATCGCTTCGAACAGCGCCCGCTTGCTGGCGAAATGGACATAGATGGTGGCTTTCGACACGCCGGCGCGTGCCGCCACTGCATCCATGCTGGCGGCGCCATAGCCGAATTCCATGAAGATCGCCTGGGCGGCGGCGAGAACCTGCTCCGCCTTAGGCGAGACGTTGGCGGAACCGCAGGATGAGGCCGCGCAGGATTTTGAGTCGGGCAAAATTCTTGTCGTTTCCTTCTACCAGGGTCCAGCGCGCCCCGCTCGTACTGGTTCTTTCCACCATCTCATGGACGGCAAGCTCATAGTCCGGCCATTTGGCGCGATTGCGCCAGTCCTCGTCGGTCAGTTTCCATTGCTTATAGGCGGTCTGCTCACGCAGCTTGAAACGGCGATATTGTTCTTCCGGGCTGATATGCAACCAGAATTTCATCAATAGACTGCCATGATGCAGCAGCTGGTCTTCGAAATCATTGATTTCCGCGTAGGCCCGCTGCCATTCCTCCGGCTGCGCCAAGTTTTCCACGCGTTCCACCAGCACCCGCCCATACCAGCTGCGATCGAGGATCAGAACCCGTCCGGCCCGCGGCAGCTGACGCCAAAAGCGCCAGAGATAATGGTGCGCGCGCTCTTCGTCGTTGGGCGCCGCCACCGGCAGCACCTGCCAAAGTCGGGCGTCCAGGCTGGCGGTGATGCGGCGGATCGCGCTGCCTTTGCCGGCTGCATCCCAGCCTTCGAACAGCATGATGCTGGCGATGCCGCGCTGCCGCGCCTGCTGCACGAGATGCGCCAATTCACTGCGGGCGGCGTGCCACTGTTCGGCATAGTCGGTGGGCGGGACGGCGCGCGCAAGGTCGAGCCGGTTCAAGATGGTCACCGCGCCGCCCGCCGCGTTGTCAGGTCGGCCCGGTCGCTGCGCCTCCTGCTCCAAGGCGGCCCGCCGGTCATGTACCGCGCGCAATTCGTCGGCGCGGCGATCGCGGGTGGCATCCGTCATCGCCGCCGATACTTGCGTCTGCAGGCGGCGGGCCTCGAGGTGACGCTCGAGGCTCTCCCGCAAGACGGTCAGCACGGTGAGACTGCGGTGGCGCGGGTCGTGTCCATCGACGATGGTCCAGCGGCATTGCCCGCTGTCGGTGCGCCGGATCGCCTGTTCGGCGGCGCCGACGAATTTGTCGTAGCGTCGCCAATTGCGCCAATCGCGCTTGCCGACCCGCCAGGATTGCTGAGGGTCGGCCTCGAAGGCGCGCAGGCGACGCTTCTGTTCGCTGCGTCCCAGATGCATCCAGAATTTCAGAATCAGCGCGCCATCGTCAGCCAAAGTACGTTCGAAGGCGGTGATGTGGTCGAGCCGGTAGTCGAAATCGCTTTCGCCGCTGCGCCGGTAGACCCGATCCAGGATCGCTTGTGAATACCAGCCGCTGAGAAACAGGCCGATCTGGCCATGCGCCGGTAGATCCCGCCAATAGCGCCAAAAGTGCGGCCGTTCGCTTTCCTCCACCGAGGGATCGGCATAGGCGCGGGTGACGATCCAGCGCGGATCGAGCCACTCATTCAGCAGATTGACGCTCTCGCTCTTGCCGGCGCCATCGACCCCGGCGAACAGCATCAGCACCGAAAAATCGGCGTCGCGCAGGCGGCTTTGCAGCGCCAGCAGCGCCAGACGCAGCGCCGGCGCAACGCGGTCGAAAGCTTCGTGGGACAGGCTCTGCCCCAGCTCGGCGGTTTCAAACATCAGCGGCCTGCTCCCGGGTAACGCTCCGACGCCCTACCCCTTGCACCAAAGGCTAAGCCAGCTGGACGGCAGGAGCAAGTTTGCCGCTGGATTGTTGACCGCGACTGTGCAAAATGTGGCGCGCTTTTGGGACTCTTGATCATCGTCAAAGGGAGATGAAAATGTCGGTTCGTGTCGCCATCAATGGCTTTGGCCGGATTGGTCGCCTGGTCTTGCGGGCATGGGCGGAGAGCCAACGCGACGACATCACCGTGGTGGCGATCAACGATCTCGGGTCGCCTTCCGACAACGCACATATGCTGAAATATGATTCGGTGCATGGCGTGTTCGCGGCGGCGGTGTCCGTCGAAGGTGACAGCTTGCGGGTTGGTGGCAGCGCGCCGATCCGCGTGTTCGCCGAACGGGATCCGGCGAAATTGCCGTGGCGCGAGCTTGGCGTCGATGTGGCGCTGGAATGCACCGGCCTGTTCACCAAGCGCGACAAGGCGGCTTTGCATCTTGAGGCGGGCGCCAAGCGGGTCCTGGTGTCGGCGCCGGCCGACGGCGCCGATCTGACGGTGGTGTTCGGGGTCAATCATGCCCTCCTGAAACCCTCGCACCTTGTTATCTCGAACGGCTCCTGCACCACCAACTGCCTGGCCCCGGTGGCCAAGGTCCTTAACGACTTGGCCGGCATCAAACATGGCTTCATGACCACCGTGCATTCCTATACCGGCGATCAGAATTTGGTCGATACGCTGCACAAGGACCTGCGCCGCGCCCGTGCCGGCGCTTTGTCGATGATCCCCAGTTCCACCGGCGCCGCCAAGGCGATCGGTCTGGTGATCCCGGAATTGCTGGGCAAACTCGATGGAGTCTCGGTGCGGGTGCCGACGCCCAACGTGTCTTTGATCGACCTGAAAATCGTCACCAACCGCGCCGTCAGCGTCGAGGAGATCAATCAGGCGATGCGTGCCGCCGCCGAAGGCGCCCTGAAAGGCGTGCTCGATGTCACCGCCGAGCAGCTGGTTTCCGTCGATTTCAATCACAACCCGGCGTCTTCGATCTTCGATCTGACCCAGACCAGGGCGATCGACGGCAGCTTCGTGCGGGTACTGGCCTGGTACGACAATGAGTGGGGATTCTCCTGCCGGATGTCCGACACCGCCGCCGTCATCGGCCGGCTGGGCTGAAGGCGATGGGGGAATACGCCACGCTCGACCAGGCGGTGCTCGCCGGCCGCCGCGTCATCCTGCGCACCGATCTCAATGTCCCGACTCGGGATGGGGCGATCACCGATCTGACTCGTATCACCCGGGCCGCCACCACCTTGCGCGAAATCGCCGAAAAAGGCGGCCGTGTCGTGGTGCTCAGCCATTTCGGCCGGCCCAAAGGCGTCGACGCCGGTTTGAGCCAACAATTCCTGGTTGCACCGCTGGCCGCCGCGATCGGACGCAAGGTGGCTTGGTCGCCCACCGTGGTGGGGCCGGCCGCCTTATCCGCCAGCCGCGCGCTCAGCGATGGCGAGGTGCTGTTGATGGAAAATGTCCGCTTCCACCCCGAGGAGGAAAAGAACGACCCCGGCTTCGCCGCCTCCTTGGCGGCACTGGGAGATTTCTATGTCAATGACGCTTTTTCCGCAGCCCATCGCGCCCATGCCTCGACGGCGGCGCTGGCCGGCCTTTTGCCGCATTGCGCCGGCCGCCTGATGCAGGCCGAACTCGAGGCCCTGGCGCGCGCGCTCGATCACCCGGCCAAGCCGGTGGCGGCGCTGGTCGGCGGCGCCAAGGTCTCGACCAAGCTCGAACTGCTCGGCAATCTGGTGGCCAAGGTCGATCTGCTTATCATCGGCGGCGGCATGGCCAATACATTTCTCTACGCAGAGGGCAAACAGGTCGGCAAGTCGCTTTGCGAACAGGGACTGGCGGCAACCGCGCGGGACATTCTGGCCCGCGCCACCGCCGCCGGCTGTACCGTCCTGTTGCCGGACGATGTGGTGGTGGCTGGTGCCTTCGCCGAGCAGGCGCCGTCGCGGGTGGTCGCGGCCGACGCTGTGCCGGCGGACCAGATGATTCTCGATTGCGGGCCGGCCAGCGCCCGACAGATCGTCGCCCGCCTGCAGGGCTGCAAGACTCTGGTGTGGAACGGCCCGCTTGGCGCGTTCGAGATCAAGCCGTTCGACGCCGCCACCAATTTCGTCGCCCGCGCCGCCGCGGAATTGACCCAACAGGGCCGTTTGCTGACGGTGGCCGGCGGCGGCGACACCGTGTCGGCGCTGGCCCAGGCTGGCGTTCTGGATAAATTCTCCTATATCTCTACGGCGGGCGGCGCTTTCCTGGAGTGGTTGGAGGGCAAGCCGTTGCCCGGCGTGGCGGCATTGTGCCAATAACCAATCATTAACGGTCGGCCGGCAATAGTGCCGGCATTAAGGTGGACGAGGGGCCAGGATGGCGGATCAGGGCAGTGTCGGAAAAGTGCAGGGGCAAGTCCCGTCGGCTCCGGCGGTGCGACCGGCTGACGTAACACCGGGCCGATCGCAGCGGGCCGGGACGCCCGGCCAGGGCGTCGGCCGTCGCGAGGTGCCCAATGCGCAGGGCCGTCAACCAGCCGATCTCGACGGTAAAACGATGAACCGCACTGCCGCGCGCGGGACCTACCTCAATATTGTCGTCTAGATCCAATATTATTGACTTTACAATAGTTTAACTCTTTCCGGACGCTCCGGGAGATACTTTCACCCGCAGCGGAGTTTGTCCTTTCAGCTGTGGATCGCCTTACGGCGAGCGAGAGGCTCCCTCTCGCGGTCTCCTGTGCGCCCGCTCGCGACGATTTCGCAAGGGCGAAATCATCCCGAACGGTCGGCCCGATCCAGGATGTCCGCCCGCAAACACCGCCGCATCGTCAGGTCAGTCCGACCAGACTACGGGCGAAGTTTCGCGCATCGAACGGCCGCAGATCGTCAGCCGATTCGCCGACGCCGATGGCATGCACCGGCAGACCGAAACGTTCGGCCAACGCAACCAGCACGCCACCCCGCGCGGTGCCGTCGAGTTTGGTCAGCACGAGGCCGCTGACGCCGATCAGTTGCTTGAAGAGGTCGGTCTGGGTCAGGGCGTTCTGGCCCACCGTGGCATCCAGCACCAGCAGCACATCATGCGGTGCCGTGGGATCCTTCTTTTTCAGCACCCGCACCATCTTCTGCAGTTCCGCCATCAAATCGGCCTTGTTGTGCAGACGTCCGGCGGTATCGATCAGCAGCAGATCGTCTCCGCGCGCCTGCGCCGCCGTCAGCGCATCGTAAGCCAGCCCGGCCGGATCGGCGCCCTGCTCACGCGCCAGCACCGGACAGCCGGTGCGCTTCCCCCAGATCTGCAACTGCTCGACGGCGGCGGCGCGAAAGGTATCGGCGGCGGCCATGCTGACCTTCTTGCCCTGGTCGGTGTAATATTTGGCCAATTTGCCGATCGTCGTGGTTTTGCCGCTGCCATTGACGCCGACCACCAGCACCACTTGCGGCCGTCGTGACGGATCGAGGGTCATAGGACGCGCGACCGGCGCCAGCACGGCGGCGATCTCGTCGGCGAGGGCGCTTCGTACCTCATCGGCGCTGATTTCGGCGTCAAAGCGGCTTTCCGACAGCTTCTCCGTGACCCGTAGCGCCGTGGCGAGACCGAGATCGGCACCGATCAGCATTTCCTCGAGGCCGTCGAGCGTCGCTTGATCAAGCCGCCGCTTGGTGAGCAGTTCGCCGATGCCCTGGCTCAGCCGCGCGCTCGAGCGCGTAAGCCCGTGGCGGATCCGAGCCAGCCAGCCGCTCTCCGGCTCGTCGCTCACGCTGCCAGAGTCCCGATCAGGTGCCTGTCGTCGATGCCGATGATACGGACCTCGTGAATGCTGCCAGCCGTCGCTGGCGTGGTCAGCCGCACCGGCAGGTAATGCTGGCAATGACCTTGATCGTTCTGCTCCACCAGCACAGACGCGGTGCGTCCGATCTGCCGGGTGCGGAAGGCCGACAACAGGCGGTCGCCTTGCTGGCGCAACAAAGCTGCCCGCTCGCGGATGGTCGGACCCGCAACCTGTGGCATGCGCGCGGCCGGCGTGCCGGGCCGCGGCGAGAAGGGAAACACATGCAGATGGGTCAGGCCGATCTCGTCCAGCAAGGCGAGCGAATTGGCGAACATGCTGTCGCTCTCGGTCGGAAAGCCGGCGATGAGGTCGGCGCCGAGGGCGATGTCGGGTCGCAATCGACGTAAAGTCTGCGCCAGCCGCACCACGTCCTGTCTCTGATGCCGTCGTTTCATCCGCTTCAAGATGGTGTCGTCGCCGGCCTGCACCGACAGATGAAAATGCGGCATCAGCCGGGGTTCCTCGGCCACCAGACGCAGCAGATCGTCATCGATCTCCACCGGGTCGAGGGAGGACAGCCTCAGTCGCGGCAGGTCAGGCACAATTGCCAATAATCGCCGCACCATCTGGCCCAGCGTGGGCCGACCCGGCAGATCGCCGCCATAGGCTGTGATGTCGACCCCGGTCAGCACCACTTCGCGGAAGCCTACCGCAGCCAGCCGGCACACCTGATCGACCAGCGGCCCCAGCGCTACGCTGCGATTGGGACCGCGCCCGAACGGGATGATGCAGAAGCTGCAGCGGTGATCGCAGCCCTGCTGCACTTCGACGAAGGCGCGGGCGCGGCCGTCGAAGCCATCGATCAGATGCGGCGTGGTTTCGCTTACGGTCATGATGTCGGCAACCATCACGCGCCGATCGGGCCGAGCCTGATAGCTGGCGGCCCGCATCTTTTCGCTGTTGCCGATGACCTGATCGACTTCGGCCATCGCCGCAAATTTTTCGGGGTCGATTTGGGCGGCGCAGCCGGTGACGACGATGCGGGCATCCGGGCGCTGCCGGCGCAGACGGCGGATCGCCTGACGGGTCTGGCGTTCGGCCTCCCGCGTGACGGCGCAGCTGTTGATCACCACGGTGTCGGTCCAGCCGGCCATTTCGGCATGACCACGAATCACTTCCGATTCATAGGCGTTGAGGCGGCAGCCGAAGGTCAGCACCTCGGGCGGGCGGCTCATGATGCGAGGCCATCGCCCAGCGTGCCGGCAAAACTCAGCGCCACCGGTCCGGTCATGGTGACATGATTATCGTCGCGCCAGACGATCGCGAGCGTGCCGCCGTCGAGAACGATTTCGCCTTTCCGCGACGCGAGGCCGCGCCGCGCCGCCGCCACCAGCGTGGCACAGGCGCCGCTGCCACATGCGCGCGTGATGCCGGCGCCGCGTTCCCACACGCGCACGCGCAGACGATCCCGACCGATCACCTGCGCCACTTCGATATTGCAGCGTTCGGGGAAGAGCGGGTCATGCTCGAGCCGGGGACCGAGCACCGCCAGATCGATCGACAGGGCGTCGTCGACGAAGAACACTGCGTGCGGATTGCCCATATTGACGGCGACCGGATCGGAGAGCGGTCCCAGCCGCAGCGGCAGATGCAAGGTGGCGAGCGAAAAAGCCAGCGGAATGTCCTGCCACTCGAGTCGCGCCGGTCCCATGTCGACGCATACCTGCCGTTCACCGGCCCGGCTGGCCGGCAGCAGGCCGGCGCGGGTTTCCAGCACGACCTGGTCGACCCGCCGCTCGTCCATCAACAGCCAGGCGATACAGCGGCTGGCATTGCCGCAGGCGGCCGCTTCCGAGCCGTCGGCATTGCGGATGGTCAGAAAGGCGTCGGCACCGGGCTGGCGTGCCGGCTCGACGACGATTACCTGGTCGCAACCGACGCCGGTGTGGCGGTCGGCGATCTGTCGCACCGCTGCATCGGACAAAGGCCAGCCTTGTTGCCGCGCATCGAGAACGACGAAATCGTTCCCGGCGCCATGCATTTTGAGAAATGGGCGGCCACCGACGGCAGTCTGAGTCATGCAGCGCTTATAAGAGCCTGGGGCAAAAAAATCTATATATTAGCGTCTTCCGGGGGCGGCGACGGCCGCGTCCGACCGCGATTAAGGCCACAGGAAATATGCACGCCATCCTGGTCACGCAAGACGGTCACCGAGCGGCCATGCAGCTTGCAGATTTGCATTTGTTTGCGGTTGTCATCGAGCCAGTGATGCAATGCAGTCAGTCGGCCGCCCCACCCCAGTTCGGCGCCGACCCCGAGCAGCAGCAGCCCGATCAGCACGGCGGCAAAACTGGCCAGCCGGCCGCGGACGATGGCCAGGCGGCGCAACAGGGCAACCACCAGTAAAACCGGCACCAGCGGGATCAGGGCCAGGGCGAGCAGCGGCAGCAGCACCAGCATCAAAGCGCCCAGCCCCAGCCCCAAGCCGAACAGTCCGGCGACCAGGGCCGCCAAGCCGGCTAAGACGCTTCCAACCACGGTGATCATCCAACCTCCCCGTCGCCGCGATTGTCGCCGCCCTTGCCGGTCGGTGACAAGTTGGATTCGTGGGCTGGCGCTTGTGTCCGCCATCCCGCTTGGCTAAAGTCCCCCCCCATCTTTCTAGGGTTTTCGCATGGCCGACCGCATCCTGATCATCGATTTCGGGTCACAATTCACCCAGCTGATTGCCCGCCGGGTGCGGGAAAGCGGCGTTTACTCGGAGATTCACCCGTTCAATCGCGTCACGGCCGACAGTCTGGCCCGCTTCGCCCCCAGAGGGATCATTCTGTCCGGTGGCCCGGCCTCGGTGATCGACGCCGGATCGCCCAAGGTGCCGGACGCGGTGTTCGCGTTCGGCGTGCCGATATTGGGCATCTGTTACGGCCAGCAGGCGATGGTCGCGCAATTGGGCGGACGGGTGGAAAGCAGCAGCCATCGCGAATTCGGCCGGGCCTTCCTGACGATCGAAAAACCATGTGCCCTGTTCGACGGCGTCTGGCAGGTGGGCGGGCGCGAACAGGTGTGGATGAGCCATGGTGACCGTGTCACCCGACTGCCGCTCGGTTTTGTCGTGGTGGCCGCTTCGGAGAACGCACCAATGGCGGTGATCGCCGACGAGACCCGGCATTTTTACGGCATCATGTTCCATGCCGAGGTGGCGCACACGCCGCAGGGCGCCCGCCTGCTGGCCAATTTCACCCATCATGTGTGCGGCTGTGCCGGCGATTGGACCATGCAAGCCTTCAAGCAGCAGGCGATCGCCGCCCTTCGCCGGCAGATCGGCGACGGCCGCGTCATCTGCGGATTGTCGGGTGGTGTCGACAGTTCGGTGGTGGCGGCGCTGCTGCATGAGGCGGTGGGCGATCAGCTGACTTGCGTGTTCGTCGATCACGGGTTGATGCGCACCGACGAGCCTGAGCAGGTCGTCAGCCTGTTCCGCGATCGATTCAATATGCGTCTGATCCATGTCGATGCTGCCGATTTGTTCCTCCGCCAATTGCAGGGCGAAATCGACCCGGAACGGAAGCGCAAGATCATCGGCGCCACCTTCATCGAATTGTTCGAGGGGGAAGCCAAGAAGCTGGGCGGTGCCGATTTTCTGGCGCAAGGAACGCTCTACCCCGATGTCATCGAATCGGTCAGCTTTACCGGCGGTCCATCGGTGACCATCAAGTCGCACCACAATGTCGGCGGTCTGCCGGCGCGCATGAACATGCAACTGGTCGAGCCGCTGCGCGAATTGTTCAAGGACGAGGTGCGCGCCTTGGGGCGCGAACTCGGCCTGCCCGATGCCATGGTCGGACGCCACCCCTTTCCCGGACCGGGACTGGCAATCCGTATCCCCGGGCAGGAAATTACTCGGGAAAGGCTCGATATTCTGCGCCACGCCGACGCCGTCTATCTCGAGGAGATTCGCGTCGCCGGACTTTATGACGTGATCTGGCAGGCCTTCGCTGTGCTGCTGCCGGTGCGTACGGTCGGCGTTATGGGTGATGGACGCACCTATGACTATGCTTGTGCGCTGCGCGCCGTCACTTCGACCGACGGCATGACCGCCGATTTCTTTGCCTTTCCGCACGACTTCCTCGGCCGCGTCGCGACTCGCATCATCAATGAGGTGCGGGGGATCAACCGGGTGACGTACGACATCACCAGCAAGCCGCCGGGGACGATCGAGTGGGAGTGAATTAGGGTGGTTTCAGACCATCCCGCTCCGTGCCGGAAATCGCACGAACTCGTTCCAGCGGCAACCCGAGACCAGCACGTGGACGATGCCGCTGATTACACGTCGGTCATCGACGCGCGGCTTGCCTCTGGTATCGGTCGGAAGATGCGGTTCAAGCCGACCAAACTGAGCGTCGGTGAGCCAAAAATAACCCTGATCCATCTTCGATCTCCCTTCCAGGAGCTTGAATCAGAATTCGCGGCGGTTGGGAATCCCGTTTATGGGTCCTGACCCTAGATCGCTGAACTATGGCGCGTAGATATAGTGATCATTACTATCGGTCGCGTCCCGCCACGGCCGTCTGGACCGTGAAAGGGAAGCAGGCGTTCGAGGATGGCTAGACTCCAAATCGTTCCCGCATTTCTCCGGCCTTCGCCCATTCGTCACCGGGTATCAGGTCGATCAGTTCGTTCATCACCTTGACGAAGGTGGCCTTGAGCGTCTCGTCGTTCAGCGCCCTGGCGCGATCTGTCTGAAGCAGCGGGCGCATGTCGGTGAAGAAGGTCGGATTGGCGAGTTTTTGGAACATGCGCTGCTGCGCTTCGGCTCTGGAAATCGCCATCTCAGCCTTCTCGAGGTAGAGCCGGAAACATTCGACGATCCGAGCCGTGTTCAACCCCTCGAACACGGTGAGCGCGTGATCGAGGTCGAACAGATCGCGGCCCTTATTACGCTGAAGCAAGGCCCGCAGCTTGGTCGCCAGCATTTCCTCTCGCGAGAAGGTCGGGATCGCCGTCTTGCCGGTGAACCACGGGTTTTCGACGCCGAACGGAATCTCGATGGGGGGATCGTAGGCTTCCCGCTCGCGCGTGTTGATTTCGATCTTGAGGTTGATGCGTGCATCGGCGGGCTCGCCTTCCGCGTCGACGCGAAAGCGGAGTTTGGGAGCGACGGGGCTTGGATCGGACTTTGCCTTGCCAAGCCACGGCTCCAGCACGGCGCGAACACCGTCGAGGACTGGCCCAATCGGGCCGGCGGTCGTCCGCACAAGGTCGATGTCCTCGGAATAGCGCAGTGGCGCAGGGAAATGCAGCTTGTTGAGCGCCGTGCCGCCACGGAAGCACAGTTCGCCGTGCAGGAACGGATCGGAGAAGATGGCGACCAGCGCGCGGCTGATGATGAGGTCTTGCTCGACCTGCCGCTGGCTCGCCCACGGCACCACACGGTTCCAGGCGGTGATGTAGTCTTGCGGTATCATCCGTCGATCTCCGGCGGTCTCCGAACGATCACGCGCCAGCGTTCATCACGTTCGGATGGTGGCGGCGACAAATCGGGATCGCCCGCCTGTTTGGGATCGAGTTCGACCCACGGCAACGGCCCGCGCGCCGACAGCGCCGTGAACATCGCTTTTACTATCAGCGGGTGCCCCAGCCTTCCGAGCAGATGCCCGAGGCGCTGCACGACTGCTTTCTCGAAAGCGCCCGACAAAGAGGCGAGCTTTTCCGGTTGCAGCCGTTCGGCAAGCTCGGAAAGTACCGTCGCGATGTTGTCCAAACCCGCGCCAGATTGCGGATAGCGCACCAAGTCGAGCGCCGTCAGTTCCGGCGAGGACAGCTTCATATAGCCCGATTGCGTCTTGCGGTCCTCGATCCCCGGCGACACCGCTGCCATGTCCTTGCGGTAGGAAAAGACGATCCGCGTCCGCCCGGCCTCAATGTCGGGCAGGAGCTTGTCCGTGACGACCTGAAACTCCATAACGGCCTGATGGGAAGCACCATGGGCCGCCGCCGCCACCAGCAGCCCCACATAGTAGGGTCGTTTTTCATGACGCATCAGGGCGTCGATGTACCACTCCGGCGGCGGCGCTCCCGTCGTAGCGTGCTGGGGAGGTACAATAACGTAGAAGCCGCGCCGGGGCCGGATAAGCTGGCCGCGCCGCTGCAAACGCTCGGCGGCGTCGAGGAACGCACCCCGGCTGATGCCGATCTCCTTCTGCGCCTCATCCGCAGAAAAGACCCCCCGGCCCGCAGCAAGCAGGCCGGAAGCGTAGGAGGACAGGGCTGATCGTTCGACTTGAATCATGCCTCAGTATCCGCTCTAAGCGCGGAATTTTCAATATGATTCTACAAATTATCATCCATGAAAATCCGCTTTCGGTGCGGATTTTCCAATATGACGCTGCCGCCGCTCCAGTCCTCTCGCCTCGGTAAGCTGCAATCCGCCGGTTGGGATGCCGCTTTCCAATGAGATCATCCTCAGCAAATGGCACTGATTCCGCGATAGGGAATGTTGACCGGCGTGCAAAATTGACCCCCTGAGGGGTTATATCGGCGTCCAAAATTGACCCCCCTCTTTTTGTATTCGAGGATCCCGTTTTTCTACTGGAACGGGTGGCAGGGGGATGTTGACGGTGGATACGATTGGTCGAATCAGGCGCGCGCATTTTGTTCGAGG
>Ga0302320_10003162_pt1 | contig 38430 bp, 39 predicted proteins | sample Bog_T0_3_FD_202130 | JGI IMG/M metagenome (GOLD analysis project Ga0302320, IMG submission 202130) | Peat permafrost microbial communities from Stordalen Mire near Abisko, Sweden - Bog_T0_3 | ecosystem: Environmental > Terrestrial > Soil > Wetlands > Peat | place: Sweden: Abisko, Stordalen Mire... | reverse complement strand
CGGCCACGAGGTGATCGACTTCGGCGTCAGCTTCTCGAGTCGGCGCCCGGCTCGAATCTCACGCAGTTGCTCTCGCGGCATCGACGCGAGGATCGCCTTGCCCGCAGAGGTGCAGTTAGCCGGGAGAGTCGCACCGATCCGCAGCCCTGCCCGCAGTGCCCGCGGAGTCTCGAATCCGTCAAGGTAAAGGACGTTGAGCGCCTGCAGCACGACGAGGTGCGCGGTCTCCTGAGTCGATGCGACGAGTGCCTGAAGCGAGGGCTGCGCCGCACCTCGGATGTCGAGCCTGTTGACGACCGCGAGCCCGATCTCAAGCAATGTCGTTCCGCCCAGGTAGGCCTTGCTACGACGGTCCTGCTGGACGAAGCCGTGGTGCTGCAGCATTGCGAGCAGTCGATGGGCTGTGGACCTAGAGACGCCGAGCGTGTCGCTCGCCTCTGACACCGTGATCGAGGGACGGACGAGAAACTCCCGCAGCAACAACAGCGCGCGATCCACCGACTGGACCGGGTAGGTCACCTCGCTGATGCCGACCTGCGCGGTCTTGGCATCCAACTCGTCTCGGGTTCTCCGTTCGCGGGCCACCGAGGCGAGACCCTATCGTCTGCCCCGGTCTGGGTGTGGCTCCCGTTGGTGCATCCGAGCTCTCCGGCGGCTGCGAACTGTCAAGCACCCCGATCCGAGGAGACCGGCGGAGGTCGCACACAACGCAGCGCTCAGTCCGGGCAAGCGTCGGCGTCGCTGTGAGCGACTTACCGATCAGCGTTGGCTGACCGCCGACTCGGCGCCGGCCGACGAAACGCCGCGGGACGACGCCGCTGCCCGCCGCTTCCCGAGGACTCCAGAAGCGTCAGCTGTCGGGATGCGCTCGCGCCGATCCGACATTAAGATCCCAGGTCGCGCTCTGCGTGCGCCGCGACGGTCAACAGACCGCTACCCGGGCCTTCGCGTCGCCGCCGAACCACGGTGAAGCAGAGGCCGCCTGATGCAATGCAGCGAGACCCTAGCGCGATTGCCTTGCTCAGGGTGCTATCGGACGTTACGACGGTCACGCGAAACGGCACGCGCCACTGCTCGGACGGCCGGGGCAACCTCCGCCAACGAGACGCGACCGTGCGTGGTCATCGAAACCGAAAGGGCTGCCGTCGCTGTTCCGTCGCGGTCAACGATCGGGGCGGCCACGCATTGCAACCCGATCGCGGCTTCCTCGCGGTCGTAGGCAAGCTGTTCACGTCTGACCGTGTGGAGCTCGGCCTCTAAGACGTTGGTTCTGACGATCGTGTTGGGAGTCCGTGCGGTCAGTTGCGGGTCGCCGGCGAGGAACGCCTGGCCGCCATCGGCCGAGAATGCGAGCAAAGCCTTCCCGAGCGCCGTGCAGTGCAGCGGCATTCGCCCTCCACGGCGGGACGGGGTCGCAACCCGTTTGTGCCCCGAGATGATCTCGACGTAGAGGACCGTTCCGGCGTCGGCGACCGCCAGCTGTACCGTCTCGCCGGTGGCTGCGAAGAGATCCTGAATGTAGGCTAACGATCGTTCGCGGAGCCGCTCCTCGCGTGACACAAGCTGGCCGAGTTCGAACATGCGGGTCCCGAGCCGCCAGCCCCGTTGCGACCGGTCAAGCGCACCAACCGAGGTCAACTGGCGTGCAAGCCGGAAGGCGGTCGACCGGGAGAGTCCCGTTCGTTCGCAGAGCGCTTCGAGCGTTAGCTCAGCGGCGTCGGCATCGAAGGCGTCGAGCAGCCGGAAGGCACGCCCGAGCACAGGCTCACCGGTGCCGTTGCGCATACCTGAATTATGCCATTGAATGGCATCCGGTCAGGGGCGGCGGCCAGACCAGACGTTGTCCCACTCAGCGGGAGTGAGCCTTGCGCCTGGCGACCGCCGCCCACATGATGGCCGATCATGAGTCGTCCTTCGATCCCCGCAAGTGTCGCCCAGGAGCTCTCGGACGCGCTGCTCGATGCTCGTGAGTCGCGGGTGCCAATTGCGCCGTTGACCGATGCACACCCGGACCTGTCTGTCGCCGACGCTTACGCCGTGGCGAGGCACGGGGTCGAAGCCGACGTAGCTGCAGGCGCGCGCATTGTGGGACACAAGATCGGGCTTACCGCCGTCGCAGTCCAGCAGCAGCTTGGCGTTGACATGCCGGATTACGGGACGCTGCTGGACACGATGGAGGTCGCTGACGGCGGAACGCTTCAGTTCAAGGACTACATCGCCGCCCGCATCGAACTTGAGCTCGCGTTCAAGCTCGGCAAGCCGTTGCGGGGCCCGGGCGTGACGGCGGCCGATGTTCGCGCGGCTACGAAGTCAGTGCACCCTGCGATCGAGATTGTGGACAGCCGCATCTCGGACTGGCGTATCAGACTCGCCGACACCGTGGCCGACCGTGCGTCCGCGGCGAGTTTCGTCGTCGGCGAAGCGTCGTACGCGGTTGACCAGACCGATCTGACAAAGGTGGCGGTGGAGTTGCGACGCAACGGAGCGCTAGTAGAGAGGGGTTGTTCGAATGCCGTGCTCGGCGACCCGGCGGCTGCGGTGGCCTGGCTCGCCAACGCGCTCGGCGGGCTCGGCGAGACCCTGGACGCCGAGGAGGTGGTGCTGTCGGGCGCCTGCACAAAGATGGTCTCCATCGCCCCCGGCGACGAGTACACCGCCACCTTTGGCAGCCTCGGCGAGCTGACGTTGGCGGTGACTTGATGGCCGCGCAGCTCTCAGCCGCGATCGTGGGCTCGGGCAACATCGGCACTGACCTGATGGTCAAGCTGGAGCGCTCCGAGTGGGTGCAGCCGCAGTGGATGATCGGCGTCGACCCTGCGAGCGCCGGCCTCGCCCGCGCACGTGCAGCGGGTCTTCGGACGAGCGCCGAAGGTGTCGACTGGCTACTCGCTCAGGACGATCGCCCCGACCTCGTCTTTGAGGCGACTTCGGCCGCGGTCCACAAGGCAAACGCCCCCCGGTACGCCGAAGCGGCGATCACCGCAATCGATCTCACACCGGCGGCCGTTGGTCCTTATGTCGTCCCGCCGGTGAACCTCGGCGGACACCTGGACGCGCCAAACGTGAACATGGTCACCTGCGGTGGTCAGGCGACCGTTCCGATCGTGTACGCCGTGAGCCGCGTGGCTCCCGTCGCATACGCTGAGATCGTCGCGTCGATCGCCTCGCGCTCCGCCGGTCCCGGCACGCGCGCCAACATCGACGAGTTCACCGAGACAACGGCGCGGGCAGTGGCAGAGGTTGGTGGTGCCGGACGTGGCAAGGCGATCATCATCCTGAACCCGGCAGATCCGCCGCTGCTGATGCGCGACACGGTGATCTGCGCGCTCGAGGGCAACGTCGACCGCGATGCGATCACGGCGTCGATCGAAGAGATGGTGAACTCTGTGGCGATTTACGTTCCAGGCTACCGGCTGCGCGTCCCGCCGCAATTCGCGGTGGATCGCGTCTCCGTGTTCCTCGAGGTCGAGGGCCGCGGCGATTTCCTCCCGGCGTATGCGGGGAACCTCGACATCATGACGGCGGCGGCGGTCAGGGTCGGAGAGCAGATCGCGCGCGCACGCGCTGGCGCAACGGCCGTCGCCGGAGCTGCGTGATGCCGTTCTCCGAAAGTCTGGACGTCCGCATCACGGACAGCTGCCTGCGGGATGGATCGCATGCGGTTCAACATCGGCTGACTGCGGAGAACGTTCGCGATGTCGTCGCTGCACTGGATTGCGCCGGCGTCCCGGTGCTGGAGGTGGCGCACGGCGACGGTCTCGCCGGCAGTTCGTTTACGTACGGCTTCTCGGCGGTGGATGAGATGAAGCTGATCGAGACGGCCGTGAATACGGCGCGGTCAGCCAAGATCGCGGCCCTGCTGATTCCCGGTATCGGTACCGGCGAACTGATCCGCGAGGTCGCCGATCTTGGGGTTTCGCTGGCTCGCGTGGCAACGCACTGCACCGAGGCTGACGTAGGGATCCAGCACCTACAGCTTGCCCGAGAACTCGGGCTGGAGACGGTCGGGTTCCTGATGATGTCCCACTCCCAACCCGGCGATGTGCTCGCCCGGCAGGCGCGGATCATGGTCGACGCCGGTGCGCAATGCGTCTACGTCGTGGACTCGGCCGGCGCGCTCGTTCCGTCGGCGACGGCCGCGCGGATAGCTGCGGTCGTGGCGGAGGTGGGTGGTGAGGCTCAGGTCGGCTTTCACGGCCACGAGAACCTTGCTTCCGGGGTGGCGAACTCGGTTGCCGCGATCGATGCGGGGGCTGTTCAGATCGACGGATCGACCCGCCGCATGGGGGCCGGCGCCGGCAATACCCCTACGGAGGCGCTCGCGGCAGTCCTGGAGAAAATCGGTCTGCGGACGGGCATCGATGTCGCGGCCATCATGGACGCCGCTGAGGACGTGGTGCGCCCCATCATGACGGGCGAGTGCGTGCTCGACCGGATGGCACTGACGATGGGCTACGTCGGCGTTTATTCGAGCTTCCTCAAGCACGCGCAGCGCGCGGCCGGCACCTACGGCGTTTCCGGGACGGCCATCCTGGCTGAATGCGGCCGCCGCGGGCTGATCGGCGGCCAGGAGGATCTAATCGGTGAGATCGCGTACGAACTGCACCAGGAAACGGCAGCGGTCTGAAGTGGCTCGCGCCTGCTCTCGGAGCAGCGGCGCAAACGACGGTGTGAGTGGAGTCGAGTGAAAATGGAGTTGTGTTTGTCAGTCCAGTACTCCGCTGTCGACCTGTTCGCCACGCCGAACGTCGAGCTCGAGAATCGTGACGACGGCTCCCAGATCCTGAGATCGCAGATCGAGCTCCAGCCGTACGCCCGGTCGCTGACCGATCTGCTGGTCGCAGGCGCCAGCAAGGACCCGGAACGGACGCTGATCGCCGAGCGCGACGGCACCGGCTGGCGCGAGGTGAGCTGGGGCACGGCGCTGGCGCTAAGCGAGTCGATCGGACAGGCGCTCATCGATCGTGAGCTCGGCCCTGATCGTCCGGTGATGATTCTCTCGGGCAACAGTATCGACCACCTGCTGCTTACCCTCGGTGCTCTCAGCGTGGGGGCACCGGTGATGCCGGTCAGTACGGCCTACGCGCTTGCGTCCGGCGACATGTCCCGGATCCGCAGGATCGCCGAGCGTTGCCGACCGGGGCTCGTGTATGCACAGGATGGCGAAACGTTCGGTCCGGCTCTGACTGCCATGCGCGACCTCGTACCGACGCAGATCGTCTCGTGTCGGGCGTCCTCAGTGCAGGAAGCTTTCGATCGTCTTACGGCAACGAGGGCGTCTGCGGACGTCCAGCGAGCTCGCGATGTCGTCGGCCCTGACTCGGTGGCCAAGATCCTGTTTACGTCCGGATCGACCGGCGAGCCAAAGGGTGTACTGAACACGCACCGGATGCTGTGCGCTAACCAGCAGCAACTGGCGCAGATATGGCCTTTTCTGCGCGACGAGCCACCAACCCTGGTGGATTGGCTGCCATGGAGTCACACCTTCGGCGGCAACCACAACCTCAATCAGGTTCTCGCCTTCGGCGGGACTATGTATATCGATCCGGGCCGCCCGGGGCCGGGTGCATTCGATGCGACGGTCGCCGCGCTACGTGAGGTCGCACCCACCGCTTACTACAACGTCCCGGCCGGCTGGGCGATGCTGGCGCCGATGCTGGAGCGCGATGCAGAGCTTCGCAGCATGTTCTTCTCGCGGTTGCGCTTCATGTTCTACGCGGCGGCTGCATTGCCAGAGGCGCTGTGGACGTGGCTAAGAACACTCGCCGACAAGCACGCACCTCGAGAGGTCCCCCTGACCGCGTCGTGGGGTTGCACCGAGTCGGCGCCGCTGGCGACAAGCGCGCACTTCCGCTCGGCGCCATGCGGGTGCATCGGGGTGCCCGTGCCGGGGGTCGACCTCAAGCTTGTGCCAGCGGGCGAGAAGCTTGAGGTCCGCCTGCGCGGACCTAACATCACCTCCGGGTACTTCGAGGACGAGGCCGCCACCGCGGCAGCGTTCGACCGGGAAGGGTTCTATCGGACAGGCGATGCGGTTCGCTTTACCGATGTGTCGGACCCAGCTCAAGGGTTGGTGTTCGACGGGCGTCTGGCCGAGGATTTCAAGCTGCTCACCGGCACCTGGGTCCGAGTCGGCACGTTGCGGACGCAGCTCCTCTCCGAGGTCGAGATCCTCCGCGACGCGGTCATATGTGGTCACGATCGCGAATACGTGGCTGCGCTTGCGTGGCTCGACGCTGAGGCTACTGGCCGTCTACTCGGAGGCGCCATCAATGGTCTCAATGATCAGCGCGTGCGCGAGCACATACGGCGGGCGCTGCGAGACCTCGGTCCCCACGGCGGATCGTCTTCGGCGGTCGAGCGGCTCCTGTTGCTAGATGCCCCTCCGAGCCTCGTGGCTGGCGAGATCACTGACAAGGGCTATGTGAGCCAGCGAACGGTTCTGCGCCTCCGCGCGGAGGCCGTGGAGCGGCTCTACGCGCGGGAGCCGTCAGCCGACGTCATCATCGCTAGCGTACAGTTACGCCGCGGCCAGGCCGATTAGCTCACAGAACGCATCGGCAATCTCGTCGGCCCGATGACGACCGCCGGGCACGTACCACCAGTAAAGCCAGCTCATCATCCCAATAATGGCTTCGGTGATGACGTGTGTCGGGCGCCCCGCTGGCAGCAAACCGCGGTTCTGGACCTCAGCGACTACCTGCTCGATCCGGCGCACGTAGCGGCGTTGGTCGGCGTCAGTCTGTGCCTTGACCTCTGGCTGGATTGATGTCTGCTCGGTCCAGTAGACACCGAAGGCCTTGTGATCGACAACCATCATGTCCACGAACGAGCGAACGATCTCTCTGAGCTGCTCAACGGGATCGTCAGTACCAGCGAGCGCCTTCTCCAGCGCCCCTGAGAAGTCGTTGTCGACCTGTCGTGCGATCTCTGACAGCAGGTCGGCCTTGGACCCGACGTAGTGGTAGATAGCCGACTGGGTCAGGCCCACCTTCTCGGCGATCTCTTTCGTGGTTCCGCGCTGAAAGCCGCGGGCGAAAAAGACCTCGGCCGCCACGTCAACGATCTTCCGTCGTTTCGTTGCCCAGGGTTCTTGCTCGTCCGCCTGATCGTTCATCGTCGCGCGCCCGACACAACCCTAAAGGGGGCGGGGGTCATTTGGATCTGACCCTTGACATTCGATCGATCAATCTATCAAACTGTTCCCCGTGTCCTACCCATTCCCGCCCTCCGACGTGATCACGCGTCACGAACTCGAGGTGGATGACCGTCGCACCTCGCTACTCGAGATCGGATCGGGCTCGCCGATCCTCCTGTTGCACGGCTCGGGGCCCGGTGTGTCCGCGGAGTCCAACTGGCGCCCGGTGATGCCCGCCCTGGCTGAACGTCATAGAGTTCTGGCATTCGATTTCACTGGGTTTGGCGAGAGCCAGCAGGTTGCTCCAGACGAATACGACATCAAGCTGTGGCAGCGCCAGTTGCTCGGCGTTCTCGATGCGCTCGGCCTCGACCGGGTGCCGATGGTGGGTAATTCGTTTGGCGGGGCGATGGCGCTGGCCGCCGCGATGCGTCACCCCGAGCGGGTATCGCTCCTGGTCTTGATGGGCACGCCGGTGGGGGACTACCCGCTTACCGACGGATTGCGCGGCGGCCGCGCCTTCGACGGCACTCGTCGCGGTCTGAGCACCGTCTTGGAGCAGTTCCCGCACGACACTTCCCTGATTACGGAGGAGCTCATCGACGGCAGAATCGGCGCGGCAACGAGGCCGGGAGCACTCGACGCGCTCAAGGCGCTCATCCCAGAGCCGGCGACCGAAGGCGAGACGATCGTCCACGGCATCCCTGAGAAGTACCTCGGCTCAGTCCGGGCGCCAACTCTGGTGCTCCATGGCCGCGAGGACAAGGTGGTTCCGCTCGAGCTCGGACTACGGCTGCTGCACGGCATCCCGAACGCCGAGCTGCACGCCTTCGGCCAATGCGGCCACTGGGTCCAACTCGAGCGAACACAGGACTTCGTCCGACTGACGCTCGAGTTCTTGGATCGACACGGATGAGCCGTGCCGTGTCGCTGTGCGCTGCGGGCGAAATACCGGTCGGAGGTGCTCGCCGCTTCGTCGTCGAGGGTCACGAGCCAGTAGCAATCTTCAACCTGGGCGGAACGCTGTATGCCACCGCTGACAAATGCTCGCATCAGCGAGCCAGCCTTTCCGAGGGCGAGGTCGACGGTGACGAGGTGATCTGCCCTCTGCACTTCCAGGTTTTTCATATACCGACCGGTGAGGCACGCGAGGGGATCACCCGGGCGCCGATAGCAACGTACGCCGTCTGTGTTGATCACGGGCAGATCGTCGTGGAGCTGCCGTGAGTGACACCATCACAAGCGTTCTTTCGGATGCCGCGGAAGGCGTCATCGACCGTCGGATCTTCTGGGATCGGGAGATCTACGAGCTAGAGCTTGAGCGGATCTTTGCCCGCACATGGATTTTCCTTGCACATGAGTCGCAGCTGCCTGTGTCAGGGTCGTTTGTCACTACGAACATCGGCTCCGACAACGTCATCGTCGTCCGCGGTCGTGACGACGTGATCCGAGCTTTCCTCAACAGCTGCCCGCACCGGGGTAATCGCATCTGCCACGCCGAGACGGGCCGCACGCGTGGCGGATTCGTCTGCAACTACCACGGCTGGTCCTTCGGGCTCGACGGCCAGCTCCAGGGTATGCACGAAACCGACGCCTACAAAGCCGAGCCAAGTTTCGACTTCGGCGAGCACGGGCTTGTCCCAGTGGCTCAGCTCGATACATATAAGGGCCTCGTGTTTGGCTGTCTCGATCCGGATGCGCCCGGGCTAGGCGACTACCTTGGCGACTTCTGCTGGTATTTGGACGTTTTGCTCGACAATCAGGACTGCGGAACGGAATTCATCGGCGGCTGTATCCGCTCAGTTATCGACTGCAACTGGAAGATCCCGGCGGAGAACTTCGCCGGGGACGCCCTGCACGCCGGATGGACGCACGACTCCGGCGCACGCGCGATGCTCGATGCCCCTGTGCCTGAGTGGTGGGGCAAAGAGAGCTATCAGGTCAACGTAAATGGCCACTGCTGGGAGTTCAACCTTGATCTCGTAGGCAACGCCTCCACCTTCGGCGATAAGCGCCTGAACCGATGGATCAGGTCCCGAGAGGCCGAGGTCGAAGCGCGCCTAGGTCGCATCCGTTCGCGGATGCTCGGCGCATTCTCCTCGGTCACGGTCTTCCCCAACATGTCCTTCCTACCTGGCCAGCAGAGCTTCAGGGTTTGGCAGCCGCTGGGGCCAAATCGGGTCGAGCTGAAGACCTGGGTGCTTGTCAACAGGGCGCTGCCGGACGAAATCAAGGAGGTCTACCGCAAGGGAGCGATGATGACCTTCTCGCCATCCGGTGTGTTCGAGATGGATGACGGCGAAAACTGGGAGTACTCCACGCGCGCGAACGAGGGCGTTGTCACCCGCCGCCAGAAGCTGCATTACGGACTCGGGCGGGACTCAAGGCTCGATCATCCTGAGCTACCGGGAAACGTGTACCGCAACCAGGTCAACGACGCCAACCAGCGCGCCTTCTACCAGCGGTGGGCCCACCTGATGGCCGCGGAGACCTGGGCCGAGGTGCCGAAATCATGACTTCGACAGCGATGATCCATGTCGAGATCCGTCATGAGGTGGAGCAGTTCCTCTATCGGGAGGCGCGACTCCTCGACGCGGAGGACTACCAGTCCTGGCTGGCGCTGCTGACCGACGACGTGCACTACTGGGTCCCGGGCGTCCAAAATCGCGCACGGAAGGATCCGCTCGGATCTCACGCACCTGGATACATGGCGTATTTCGACGACTCGAAGTTCGACCTCACGCGCCGGATCAAACGCTTCACGGCAGACACCGCTTGGTCGGAGAACCCACCGACCAAGCAGTTTCACAGCATCACAAACGTCGAGATCTACGCCGCTCAGTCCCGCGATGAGCTCACGGCGCACTCGCTCACGACGGTCTACCGTGGTCGCTACGAAGGCAGCGGCGACATCCTTTACGGGCGTCGCGAGGACACGCTCCGGAGGGTTGACGGTGAGTTGCGGCTCGCGCAACGTACCGTGGTGATCAGCCACAATACCCTGCAATCCAAGAACCTCAACACGTTCCTGTGAGCGGCGGGCGGTTGCAGGATTACGCCGTTCTGATCACAGGCGGTGCCACGGGGATCGGTCTAGCGGTAGTGCGACGCTTCATGGCCGAGGGCGCGCGACTCGTTGTCCTCCAGCGCCCCGGGCCGGAAGCCGACGCGTTGAAAGATTCCGGGCAAGCGATCGTCATTGTCGAAGGTGACGTGCGGTCCGCCGCCGACCAGCGTCGGGCGGTGGCTGCTGCGGTCGAGCGGTTTGGCAAGCTCGATGCGGCGATCGCCAATGCTGGCATGTGGGACTTCAACCAGCGCCTCGACCGATATACCGACGACGATGCACTGGAGCAGACCTACGACGAGATCTTCGACATCAACGTTCGGGGTTCACTGCTAACGGCCTCCGCCGCACGGGCAGCACTGACCGAGTCTCGTGGTTCGCTCATTTTCACCGCGTCGTCGTCGTCGTCCTACGCCGGTGGCGGAGGGCCGGTCTACGTAGCATCAAAGCATGCGGTGCACGGTCTCATCCGCCAACTTGCGTTCGAGCTTGCGCCTGAGGTACGTGTGAACGGGATCGCCCCCGGTGCGACCGCGACGGCGCTCCGAGGGCCGGAGGCGCTTGGTCTAGAGTCCGCGCAGCTCGACAAGCTCGACGGTTTCCAGGAAGCCGCCGCGCGCCAGATCCCGCTCGGCTTCGTGTCGGCAGCTGAGGACCACACCGATCTGTTCGTGCTCCTAGCCTCACGCACGGAGGCCCGATTTATCACCTCGGCACTGATTCCTTCCGACGGCGGTCTCGAAGTCCGTGGCGGAGGACGGAGGCGTGAACCGACGGCGAGCCAGGATGGATCATGACCGCACTGAGTGAGCGGCTCCGGCTGCCGGTGCTCGTCGCGCCGATGTTCCTTGTGTCGGGGCCAGAACTTGTAATCGCTGCTGCGCGGGCAGGGATAGTCGGCGCCTTCCCCGCGCCCAATGCGCGGAGGATCGATGACCTCGAGCGGTGGTGTGAGCAGGTCACAGAAGCACTCGACGGCGAATTGCCGTGGGTAGCGAACGTGATTGCTCATCGGACCTACGACCGCCTCGACGCGGAGATTGCGGTGCTCAGCCACCACAGGCCGACGCTGGTCATTACCGCGCTTGGATCCCCTACTCGAGTGCTTGACGAGGTCCACACTTGGGGTGGCCTGGTATATGCCGACTGTTCAACGCCGACGCATGTTGAGAAGGCAATCGCGGCAGGGGTTGATGGCGTCGTTCTCGTCTGCTCGGGGGCCGGCGGTCACACCGGGGCCTACAGCGCATTCAGCTTTTCGGCCGAGGTTCGCCGCTTCTGGGACGGTCCGATGGTCCTGGCGGGCGGGATCACCGACGGGCGTGGACTCCGAGCCGCGGAGGTTCTCGGTGCCGAGGTCGCGTACATGGGCACGCGATTTATCGCCACCACGGAATCGCTCGTCAGTGACGGGCAGCGCCAGATGGTCGTGGAGTGCGCGATGGCTGACATCGTGCTCTCAGACGCGGTGACGGGTGTCTCGGCCAACTGGATGCGCCCAAGCCTCGAACGCGCGGGGCACCTCGCGCCGTCCGGGCGTGGCGCGGACTTCTCAGGCGACATCGCGGACAACAAGGCATGGAAAAGCATCTGGTCCGCGGGACACAGCGTCGGCGGGGTGGAGCGCATCTCGACTGTCGCGGAGGTCGTGGAAGAGCTCTGCGAGCAGTATGTGGCGGCAGGCGGAACGCTGCGCGATGTGGCGCCCCGATGAGACGCATCGTCATCGCCGGTGGTTCCTCGGCCGGTCTCGCTGCGGCCCGGACGCTCCGCGAGGAGGGATTCGACGGTGAGCTAACAATCGTCGAGCCGGAAGCCCATCCCCCGTATGACCGGACAGCTCTTTCGAAGGATCTCGTCACGGGCCGCGCACAGGTTGATGACATCGCGCTACTCGAACCTGAGCGGCTCAGCTCACTTGACATCCGATGGCATCGCGGCCAGCGAGCGGTCGGGCTCGCGCCGTTTTCGAGGCAGGTGATTCTCGCTAACGGAAATGCTCTCCCTTATGACGGTGCTGTTCTGGCAACCGGATCCTCGCCGCGTGAGCTGGACTTCGGAACGCGAGCACCACGCGGGGTGTACACGCTCCGCGGGCTGGACGACGCGCTTGCGCTACGCGCCGCACTTGCCGGGTCGCAGCATGTAGTCCTCGTAGGAGGGGGCTTCATCGGGCTCGAACTCGCCGTCGCTGCCGGCCATTATGGGGCGCGCGTGACGATCCTAGAGGCCGGAGAAGCGACCCTCGCCGGGCCGCTTGGCCCCGTCGTGGGCGCTGCTATCGGCGCGCGCCACACGCGTCGCGGCGTCGCAATCCTGACTCGCGTTGAAGTTGTCGGCTGGGCCGGAGGAGACGAGCTCAGCGGGGTGGCACTCGCCGACGGGCGTGTAATCCGGGCGGATCTGGCCGTGGTCGGCGTCGGCGCCCAGCCTAACTCCGCATGGCTGACGGGGAGTGGAGCGGGCGACAAAAGGGGCGCGTTGTGCGATGCCACCCTGGCTACTCCTTTGCCGGGCGTCGTCGCAGCCGGCGACGTTGTTCGCTATCCACATCCTCTAGTTCGCCAAAACGTCCGGATCGAGCACTTCGAACATGCCGAGTTGAGTGGCGCTCACGCCGCGCGCCGTTTGCTGCGAGGCGCAGACGCCGGGCCATACGAGTCGCTCCCTTCCGTCTGGTCACATCAGGGCGATCACACGATCCAAGTTGCCGGCTTCCCCTCGGGGACCGCTGAGATCGAGATCGTCGAAGGCGACCTCGACAACGGTCCGTTTGCGACGGTTTATCGCGATCAGGGGCAGACCGTCGCTGCCTTGACACTCGACCTGCCTCGTACGTACCGCCGCCTCCGGCGGGAGTTATCTTTACAAGGATCAGCCGTATGACACCCTCGCTGGCCAAACTCGGTCACGTTGCACTTAACACGCCGAACGTCGAAAAATCGCGCTGGTTCTTCCGCGAAGTCATCGGATTGGACGAAACCGCCGAGATCGATGGCACGGTCTACTTGCGCGCATGGGGAGAGTTTGAGCACCACTCCCTATCCCTCACCGAGGGACCAACCGGCATCGATCACTTCGGATGGCGCGCCTGCCGCGCAGAGGACGTGGGAGCATTCGCAGAGCAGCTACGTGCCAACGGCACTGCGGTCGAAGAGATTGAGGGCGATACCGAAGCTGGCCAGGGATATGCGATCCGATTCGTCACCCCGTCGGGCCATCCGTTCGAGATCTACCACGAAATCGAGCATCCCGATGCGCCCGAAGAGCTGCGGTCACGGCTCAAGAGCAACGTCTCCACCGCACGCAGGCGGGGAGCCTCGCCGAGGCGCCTCGATCACATCAACGTGGCTGCGCGCGACGTCCCGAGCGGACAGGCGTGGCTTGAGGAGCAGCTCGGCTTTAGGTTGCGTGAGTTCATCAGCGCCGGGTCCAGGGGGATGGTGTCGGCGTGGAGTGCCGTCACGTCTCAGGTCCACGATCTCGCCCTCACGCGTGATCTGCAGGGTGACGACGGCACGATCCATCACTTCGCCTACCTCTTCGACAGTCGCGAGGACGTGATGCTCGGAGCCGACGTGTTACGCGAAGCCGGAGTTCCGATCGAGCTCGGGCCGGGGATGCACGGCATCGCCCGCTCGATGTTCTGCTATCTACGCGACCCTGGGAGCAATCACCGCGTAGAGCTCTACGCGGGCGGCTACCACGTCTTCGATCCCGACTGGAAGGCAATCGAGTGGACCGCAGCAGAGATAGAAGCAGCACTAATCTGGTGGGGGCCCGAGTACACGCCTGGCAAGGGCCACCCGTTTGATCAGACGACGCCCTGCCTAGCCGGGCCGTTGTCGTCGGTGTGATCGTATCTGGACAACTCAAGCCCGGCGAGTTTCTCCGCATCCGGCGATCCACGACGTTGGCCGCCGTTTGTCCAAGGGCTTGCGATCCGGCTGAGGAACGTTCGATTTCCAGGGCTGGTGGGAAGTATCGCCACGGCGATTCGAAGCCCTCGCAGGTTCTCGCTCGCTCCAGCCGAGCGGCTATTGCCCCGGTCGCCCGAACGCCTTCTCGCCGCCATGGCCTTGGTGTGCGGCTCGTCGTCGCGCGCGAACTAGACTGGCAGCTGTGATCGCGTCGCCACGGATTTGCCGGCTGCTAGAGCGACTCGCCGATCTCGGACTACCTGGGCTCCTTGTCACGGAGCCGGCGAATCTGCAGTTCCTCCTAGAGCGGCCCGAGGTGATGAGAGGCGCGTTCTTAGTTTGCGCAGATCGTCGCGTCGCGGTCGTCAACACCGACGGCGGCATGCCGGGACCGTTCGGGCTCGGCGGTCAACTGTCCGAGCCGGCCGATCTCCTTTCCGCGGTCCGCGCGCTTGACTACTGCACAGGCACTGTCGGTTACGACTCCAATCATCTTTCGGTCGGCGACGTGGCGGCCCTCCAGGACGTGGTAGGTGAACGCGTAACTCTTAGGCCGGCGCCGGGCATCGTGGAAGAGCTCTCTCGACCCAGTCGCTGATCCATCTCGAGAGACACCGATCGAGCCCTCACGCACGATTAGACGTTCATTCCCGGGGGATCTGAACGCAAACGGCGTCAGACGACGCGGAGTTGCTGTTCGCCGCGCGGACGCTCGAGGAGAACATCGAGGACGCGCGCCACCGGGCCGCTTTCGCGATCCCGACGCGCGTGTTTCCGGTTGATTCCCTGGTCTGGAACGTCTTCGATGAATACAGAGGCGCGTTGAAGCTCACGTGCTTCTACAAGCCTGTGGCGGACGCGTACCGCGTCATCCGGCAGCCAAGACGACATTGTCCCCGGACAGCCGGCGTGGAGCACCGATATCCGAGAACGAGCTCGCGGACATGATGGAGCGTGTCAACAAGATGGCCGCGAGTTGCGCCGCACTTCGGGACCGTTACGAGGCTCGCGGCAGCAGGCGCAAGGGCTAGCCAGGCTTTGCGTCTGCGAGAGTCGCCGGTAACCCGGCGACGATTACCGTTGGTTCTTACAAAGCCGTCACGCCAACGGACGCCGGGGCGGAGTTCAGCCCTTGAAGTCGATCGTCAGGTCCTGCGAGATTGGGTTGTGGTCTCGGCGGTCGCGGGTTCGAATCCCGTCGCTCACCCTGAAAGCCGTGGCGGACCGGCGGGCCGTGGGGCTCGTACGAAAGGAGGCGGATACGGGTTGGCGGGCTGGAGAGAAGATCCCGAGTGCGAGCCTGCTGCCGCCGGAATGAAGCCAGAAGTTCTTGACGCGCTGGCCGGCCGGTTCTCGGAGGCAGTGGACGAGGCAGCTCTGTTCAACGGCGCGCAGATGGCGGTCTACCGCAACGGGCGTCTTGTCCTGAGCGTGGGAGGCGGGGTGGCACGTGCCAGGACCGCGACGCCGGTGTCAGCGGACACGATGTTCGTCATCTTCAGCTCGACGAAGGGTCTCGCGGCGCTGGCGATGTGGATGCTGCATGAGCGCGGGGCGTTCGACTTCGATGAACCGGTGGTCAAGTACTGGCCCACATTCGCCTCGCAGGTGGCTGAAAAGAGCAAGGTGACGATCCGCCACGTGATGGGGCATCGCGGTGGTTTCCCGACCGGGCCAGATTGGTTCACGGCCAGGTGGTGGGGCGATCGGGAAGCGCTCGTGCGCGCGATGGAGGAGGCGCCGCTGGCTTGGGCGCCGGGCGAGGCGAACGGCTATCACCCGCTGAACTTCGGCTGGGTTCTCGACCAGCTGTGCGTTCTCACCGATGCGCAGGGGCGCGATATGGGGCGGTTCCTCACAGACGAGGTGTTCGTGCCACTTCAGATCACTGGCGCCTTCGTCGGGCTGCCTGACGACCCGGCGCTCGAGGCGCGTGTCGCCTGGACGGAGGATCCCCAGGAGCCCGTCGAGGGGGAGCTGCCGGCGCCCGGAGCCTCACCGCAGACACCGGCGATCGGAGGCGATCTTGCGTTCCGTTCGCCCATCCAGCACGACCGCCATCGCGAGACGCCGGAGCTGAGCATCCCCTGGAATCGGCCGGCGGTCCACCGCGCGGTTGTGCCGGGCGCCGGCGGCATCGCGACCGCTCGTGACCTGGCGAAGGTCTACGCCGTGCTGGCGCTCGGCGGCGAGCTTGACGGCGTTCGTCTCATCTCCACAGAGAGTCTCGAGCAGGCGATTGTGCCGACGAACGCGGAGGGGGATGTGGACCGCACGCTCGGGACCCCGATGCGCTGGGGTACCGGCTGGCATATCGGCACCGCGGCAGAGCAGCTGCGGGCCGCGCTCGGTCCGGCGGCCGACGATCCGGCCGCCGAGCACTCCGCCATGCGCTTCTTCGGCCACGGAGGCCGTGGCGGACAGATGGGGTGGGCGTCTCTGGATCACGCCCTCTCCTTCGCCTTCACGACCACCGGCCAGCTGCGAGTGGCGGAGTACCAGGCGTGGATGCTCGAGATGCAGCGCCTCGTGTTTGAGGCCTGTATCGACTGATCAGAGTGCGTCTCGGCCGTTGTCTGGCTGTGCTTCTGCGACATCGCCGGCCCGACGCGCGCGCGTTCAAGCCAAGTACAGCGCAGGCGGCCAAGCCGGCTTCTGGCTAATCGGTGGGCCGCAACACGGTTCGCGCGACCTCGCTGGCGCGGAGATCGGAGAAAGCGGCGTTTACTTCCTCCAGCGGGCGTTCGCAGCTGATCAGCTCATCGAGCATCAGACGGCCGCCCATGTAGAGGTCGACGAGCATCGCGGTGTTCACCCACTGCGTGCCGGTGGGACCACCGCTCATGACCGTCTTTCGCGGTGAGGCGGGCATGCTCATCGGAGCGTCGAACGGGCTGGTGACTCCGACGACAACGAGAGTCCCGTCGGAGCGAGTGCAATCAAACGCCTGGCGGACCGTCTCCGGCGTGCTGATGACCTCGAACGCATAGTCGACACCGGCGCCGCGGGTGATCTCGCGCGCAACCATAACCGGGTCGGCGAGCTTTGCATTCACCGTGTGCGTAGCGCCGAACTCGCTGGCCAGGGCCAGCTTTGCGTCGCTGACATCCACGGCGATGATCGTGCTCGCGCCGGCGAGGCGCAGCGACTGCACCACGTTCAGCCCCACCCCGCCGCAGCCGATGACGAGCGCTGAGGCTCCGGGCTCGACCTTCGCGTTCCCGAACACGGCGCCGTAGCCAGTGCGAACGCCGCAGCCGATCAGGCAAACCTTCTCGAGCGGTGCGTCCTCGCGGATCTTCACGCAGGTTCGCTCACCGACGACGGCGTACTCGGCAAAGCCCGCGATATGGGCCATGTGATAGATCGGCTGGCCGTCTTTGCTCAGCCTGGTCGCACCGTCGTAGAGCACCCCGCTGAAGCCGAGTTGCGTGCAGTGCCGGGGGTCTCCGTTCCAGCATTGCGCGCAGTGGCCGCACCCGGGGATCCAGCCGAGCACGACATGATCCCCTGGCCGCACGTAGCGGACATCTGAGCCGACGGCTTCCACGACGCCGGCCGCTTCGTGCCCGAGCACCATGGGGAAGCTGCCCGCGTACATCGGCAACTCGCCTGCGAGCGCGTGGGCGTCCGAGCCGCAGACACCGCTGCCGACGATCCGGACGAGCACGTCGCCGGACAGCGGATCGGCCAGGTCGACCTGTTCGACCCGCAGTTCCTCGTTGGGGCCATAGAGCACTGCTGCCTTAATTTTCACCAGTCCGCGCTTTCGTGGTGAAGGTGTTTACGGTTACGACTGATGCCGGCGTGACAGCACGCCAACAGGATCCTCGCCGTCCAAGTTCAAGGGCATGCGGCCAGCTTAGCTCGACTTCGCGTGCGCTGTTGGAGCTGGGGCTAACGATATGATCCCGCCGATGAGAGGTGATGCTGGGGCAGCGGGGGATCCCGGAACCTGGATCCATCCGGACGCGGGCCGCGAACTCGTTCTGTGAGCATCCAAACGCATCGCCCGCCACTGCGCAGCGCGCAGCTCGTCGGCGGTAATCGTGGTGCGTCCGCGCGGGCATTCCTGCGTGCCGTGGGCTTTACGGATGAGGACTTTGACAAGCCGCAGATCGCGGTTGCCGACGCCGGCAACGAGGTTACGCCGTGCAACGTGCATCTCGGTCTGCTCGCGCAGGACGTCAAGGAGGGCATACGCGCCGCGGCGGCCGTTCCGCTCGGCTTCTCCACGATTGCGGTGTCCGACGGCATCGGCATGGGCCACGAGGGCATGCGGGCCTCACTGCCGTCGCGTGATCTGATCGCCGACTCGGTGGAGCTGATGATGGTGTCGCAGCGGTTCGATGCGCTGGTCGTGATTGCCGGCTGCGACAAGAGCCTGCCGGGGATGCTGATGGCGACCGCTCGCGTGAACGTGCCGAGCGTCTTTCTGTTTGGCGGCGCGTCACTGCCGGGCCACATCGATGGGAACGACATCAGTGGACAGGAGGTCTTCGAGGCCGTTGGCGCCGCGTCGTACGGCTTCATCGATGCTCACCAGCTTGGGCGCGTGGAGCGCCACGCCTGCCCGGGGCCGGGGTCCTGCGCGGGCATGTTCACCGCCAGTTCGATGGCAGTCGTCGCCGAGGCGCTCGGCATGAGCCTCACCGGGAGTGCCTCTCCGCCTGCCGTGTCGGCGGCACGCCAGGTCTATGCTCGCCAGTCGGGCGTGACTGCGGCCGCACTGCTTGAGGCGGACATCCGGCCGCGGGACATCCTCACCCGAGCCGCGTTCGAGAACGGCCTGACGGTTGGCGCGGCCGTTGGCGGCTCGACCAATATCGTGCTGCATCTGCTCGCACTGGCGCGGGAGTGCCACGTCGACTTCTCGCTCGCTGACATCGAGCGGCTGGCGCGGCGGACGCCGCAACTCGCCAACCTGCGTCCGTCTGGCATGTATCACATGGTTGATCTCGATCGGGTGGGTGGGGTACCGGCGGTCATGGCCGAACTCGCACAGGCCGGCCTGATCAATCTCGATGCACTCACGGTGACGGGCGCGACGGTGGGCGAGAACCTGGCCGCGGCCGATCCTCCGGCGCCGGATGGCGATGTCCTGCGCGCACGCTCGGCTCCGCTTCGGCCCGGTGGCTCACTCGCGGTGATGTCTGGAAACCTCGCGCCCGATGGGGCCGTGCTGAAGACCACGGGACTGAAGCGCGACCGCTGGGAGGGTCCCGCGCGGGTGTTCGAGCGCGAGGAGGACGCCTACGCCGCCGTCAATTCGGGGCAGATCCAACCCGGCGACGTGGTCGTGATCCGCTACGAGGGGCCTCGGGGCGGACCGGGCATGCGCGAGATGCTCACGGTGACCGCCGCGATCTTCGGCGCGGGTCTCGGCGGGGACGTGGCGCTCGTGACGGACGGGCGGTTCTCGGGTGCGACGCGGGGAGCATGTGTCGGCCACGTCTCCCCGGAGGCGGCGGTCGGGGGCCCGATAGCGCTGGTCGAGGAGGGCGACACGATCATCCTGGACATTCCCAGTCGCCTGATCGAGCTTGCGGTCGACGCCGGCGAACTCGAGCAGCGGCGGGCGCGCTGGGCCGCTCCGGCGCCGCGGTTCACGAGCGGAGCACTTGCCAAGTACGCGCGCCTTGTGGGGTCGGCGTCGCAAGGCGCGCCGTGCGGCTGAGCAACGGCCATTTCCGAGATCGCTGACGAGCCGCCGCGGGCGAGCGTGGGTCGCGGCGGCGTCCACGTCTGGTGGTGACAAATCTGGACACGGTCGCGATTCGCGTCGACCCGCAGCGGCGAATGTCGTGGAAGCAGGAACTGCAGACCCTGCTACCGGAGCTGAGGGTGGTACTCATGGAAGAGGACGCCTACGATCCCGCCGAGGTGACGTTCGCCGTCGTCTGGAGCCCGCCCGACGGATGGCTGGCGACGCTGCCGAATCTCCAATGTGTCGTGTCGGTTGGAGCCGGCGTCGATCACATCCTCAAGGATCCGGATTATCCTCGACACGTTCCGATTCTGCGGACGGTCGATGAGGCGTTGCGCATGCGGATGAGCGAGTACGTCGTGCTCCACGTGCTCCGCTTCCACCGGCGGCTGCCGGAGGCCGAAGTCGCGCAACGGGCGGGGGAGTGGATCCAGTACGTTGAGCCGGTTGCCGGCGAGGTCACCGTCGGGATGCTGGGGTTGGGCAGCCTCGGCTCAGCTGCCGCGAGGGCACTCGCGTCGCTCGGCTACCGAGTCGAGGGCTGGACTCGCCGCGGACGCGCGGTCGACGGTGTGTTCGTTCATTGCGGTGATCGCGGTCTGACGGCGATGCTGTCGCGTAGCGACATCGTCGTCTGCATGCTTCCCCACACCGCCGCCACGGAGAACATTCTCAACCGCGAGGCGTTCGAAGCGATGCCACGTGGCAGCGCGCTGATCAACGCTGGGCGTGGTGAACAGCTCGTCGAGGAGGATCTGCTCGCGGCGCTCGACAGCGGTACGTTGCGCGGAGCAACACTCGACGTGTTCCGCGACGAACCGCTACCAGCGGCCAGCCGTCTGTGGTCACATCCCCGGATCCTGATCACTGCCCACACGGCGAGCTCGGTCGATCCGATGCTCGGGGGGCGCCTGATAGCTGACAACATCGCGGCGTTCCGTCGCGGTGACACGGTCGCCGAGGTGGTGAACATTGACCAGGGATACTGACCCGCGCGCGGAGATCGAGAACATGCTCGCGCGCTACGCGTGGGCGTTTGACACCAACGACCTCGACGGCCTTCGCGACTGCTTCACACCCGATGCGGAGTTTGAGGTCAGTGGTGGCGGCGTCACCGCCGGACGCGATGCGGTCGTGGCGGAGCTCGCGCGCCTTCGCGCGAGACACCAACCCGCTGCCACGACGCCGTGGCACCTCGTCTCGAACTTGTGGATCGTCAGCACGGGGGCGGACACCGTGTCGGCGCGCTCGAGGTTCATGCTGGTCGTGTCCGAGCGCGAAGGCCCACCGGCGCTCGTCAGCGTGGGCTGGTACAGCGACGAGATCGTCAACTCTGACGGCGCCTGGCGGTTGCGCCGACGCCGCGTGCTGCGCCCGCACGAAGCGTGAGCCCCGCCTTGCTCAGCGTTGATCGTCGGGCGCTTGGCGCTTGGCGCTTCAAGCTCCGCGGCCGGCGAGCGAACCGCGCTCACGCGCAGAGCTGGGGCTCGTCGCCAGTCGGACTGTGCGGGAGCTCCTCTAGCGCCAGGGTCTCGAGCATCGCGCGCACCTCGGAGAGCTCGGCGGAGCCCAGCGGCAGCCGCGGCAGCCGCGGATGGCCGCCCGGGAGGCCGAGCATGTCCAGCGCGGCCTTGATCCCCCGGATGCTTCCGTATCGGTTCGCCGCATAAAGGCGCATGACCTTGGCGTAGGCCGCGAGCGCAGCCGTGTGGTCGCCGGCGTTGAAGTGATCGGTCACCGAGGCGCATAGCCGCGGCGCGAGATTGCCCTCCGAGCACAGGTACCCGGACCCGCCCAGAGCCAGCGCCAGCAGCGCGTAGGTGGGACCGCCAACATGGACTTCGATGTCCGCCGCAAACGTATCGATGATCCGTGTCAGATACCCGAAGTCGCCGGCCGCGACGGTGCAGTTGATTCCGATCACGTGCGGATGGCGCGCGATCACGTCCGTGAGGACGTCGATCGGGACCAGGTAGCCCGCGTACTGATGCGTCGCCACCACGGCCGGGATGTTGACGTTGGAGAGCACCTCGTCGAGGTAGCGCTCGATCTCGAGCGGCGTTGGCACGACGCCGTGGCCGACATCCAGCGGGTAGATCTGCATCGCGTCAAGTCCGGCCTGCTCAACCGCCGCGCCGAAGGCCACCATTTCGCGCGCGGTGCGCGGTTCGACTCCCATCGCCCGCACCTGCGTGTGGCCCTTCAGCTCCTCGGCTGCGACCCTCAGCACCTCGTCACGCTCGGCTGGGCTCAGGGTGTGGGCCTCACCGCTGCCGCTACCAGCTACGTATACGCCGATCCTGGCATCGCCCAGTCGTCTGAAGTGCTCGCGCATGCCAGTCTCATCGAGCTCTCCGGTCCGCGTGAAGGCGGTGAGCGAGATGACGAAGGTGCTCTTGGGCGTGAGGTTCACGCAACGCTCCCGCCGCGCTGTCGCGCGAAGCCGGTCGCGGCGGAGTGTCGACCCCGGGATCCGGGGCGGCGAGCGCTCTGCATCGCCTACGCGAGGCTCCCCTTGGGGATCCCGAGCGTCTCGCGCAGACCTCCGGATGTGTACTCGCTCCTGAACACGCCACGGTGCTGCAGGCGCGGGACCACCTCCTCCACGAAGTCGCGCAGACCCTCGGGCAGATCGGTCGGAAGGATGTTGAAGCCGTCGGCTCCGTGCTGGTCAAACCACGCGATCATGTCGGCGGCAATCTCGTCGGGGCTGCCGACAACAACCCGGTGGCCGCTGCTGCTGGCGATCCGCTGCATAACCTGCCGCAGCGTCAGACCTTCGTCATCGGCCATCCGGATGAACAGCTCGGCCCGCGAGCGGGGCGCGTTGGCAGGAAGCCGCTCGCGTATATCGGGAAACGGGGCGTCGAGCTCGTATTCGCCAAGGTCGAGTCCGCCGAAGATGCTCGTCATCAACGGGAACCCGGCCTCCGGGCTCGTCAGTCCGGAGATCTCGTTGGCAAGCTCCCTCGCCTGCGCGTGCGTTCGCCCGACGATCGGCGCGAGGCCCGGGAGGATCCGGACGCTTGCGGGATCGCGTCCGAAGGCTCCCGCGCGATTTCGCATCTCGGCGACGAATGTCTGCGACGAGCCCAGGTCGTACTGGGTCGTGAACACCACCTCCGCATAGCGCGCGGCGAGGCGCATGCCGGCGTCTGAGGATCCCGCCTGCACGAGTACCGGCCGGCCCTGCGGCGGCCGCGGAATGTTCAGCGGCCCCATGACCGAGAAGTGCTCGCCCTCGTGGGCGATCCGGTGAACTCGGTTGATGTCGAGATAGGTGCCGGATTGCGTATCGGCGATGATCGCGCCGGCCTCCCAGCTGTCCCACAGCTTGACGACAACGTCAACGAACTCCTCGGCCACCACGTAGCGCGCGTCGTGCTCAGGATGCGGCCGGGAGCCGAAATTTGCCGCTGCCGCCGGGACCATCGTTGTGACGATATTCCAGCCGGCTCGTCCGTCACTCAGGTGGTCAAGTGTCGCAAACTGACGCGCGATCGTATAAGGATCATTGTAAGTCGTGGACGAAGTGCCGATCAGCCCGATGTCGCGTGTGCGGCCGGCCAGGCTTGCCAGGAGAGTCACAGGGTCGAGCCTCTCCTGCACGTCGTACTTCGCGGCCGGTCCGAGCGCCAGAAAGTCGGCGACGAAGACTGCATCAAAGCGGCCCGACTCCGCGATTGACGCGACCTCCGCGAAGTAGTCGAGCTTGTGGGCGGACTCCGGCGACGTCCTTGCCGAGCGCCACGCGGCGAGTGCGTTGCCGACGCCCACAGCTCCTACAAACAGGTTCATCCTGTCGTCGCGACGCACATCTCGCTGTGGCGGCATTTCTTCTCCGTGCGCCGGGTTCCGTGCTAGGCGCGCATGATACTGGCGGTATGTCCGGTCTCGCGCCCGGTTGGCGTGCGTGGAGAACCCACGCGAGGCCTCCCTGCGCCGTTCAGGTGATTGCGTCGGCGGCGAAGACTGAGGCGATGTCGCGAGCTGCCGGCATGATCTCCTCGGCGAACCACTCGAGCCGCTCGATGTAGTCCGCCACCGAGGCGATCGGCTGCTTCATCCCGCCGCTGCCGGCCATCGAGTCAAGCGGCGCGATTGTCACATCGACTCCGATCGAGCCAAGATAGTGCAGCTGTTCGATGATGCTGTCGTTGCCGACAACCTCCTGGCGCGTGCGAACCTGTGCGTGGCTGACGGCGTCGTGCGTTGACTCGACGAAGTACGCGAGCACATCGAGCGGGCGGGGCGCCGCGACGAACTCCGGCTGGCTGCGGATGTACTCGATGTGTGAGCGCATTTCGCTGAAAGGCGTCGCGTAGGACTGCCAGCCGCTGCCGCTCCTGGCGATCCTTCTCAGTGCCGCCTTGGTTCGGCCTCCGAACCACAGCGGAAACGGCTCCTGGCGCGGCTTGGGTTCGAATACCACGTCCGCGAATTGGACGAAGCGCCCGTCGAACGCGGCCGTGTCGGCGGTCCATAGCTCTGACATCGCCGCGACGTACTCGTCCATCATCGGGCCACGGTCCTCGAGCGAAACGCCAAGCAGCCTGAACTCCCAGTCCAGGTAGCCGGCGAGCAGGACGGGGACCGTCCGTCCGCCAGAGATCCAATCGAGCGTGGCGAACGCCTTAGCCATCTGTAAGGGCGGCTCGCACGGGACCACGGTCAGCGTCAGCAGACGGATGCGCTCCGTGGCACCGAGCAGGAACCCCGCGGTCGCGAACGAGTGTGGCCAGCGCCGTCCAAAGTTCTCCGCAGGCTCGCCGGCCTGCATGGCGACATGCCATGACACCGAGAGGTAGTCGAATCCCAGCTTGTCCGCGCGGCCAGCTATCTGCGCGATCTGCGCAGAGGTGATATCGGTCGCCCACTGAGGCTGTCCGCCGTGTCCCTGGAAGAGCGTCAGCCCCGGGATGGTTACACAGAACCTCACCGCTGCCCAAGCGGTCGGGCGGGACTGCGCCGCCGCCGCCGCCGCTGCGGGTGGAGCCCTATCGCTGCTCCGCCGACCGGCGGCTGCCGAGATGCGCAACGACGTTGCGACGGGTCCTGATGTGCCATCCATCGGCGGACCCCGTGAAGTGATCGAAATAACGGCTCAATCCGTGCACCGTCAGTCCGTCGACGGTCTGGGTGGCGAATACGTAGCAGCAGCGCACGTGCGCCTGCGTCGCCGACTGACTCTCGATCAGCATGTTGCTGATGAGATGCCACGGCTGTTCCCCGCGCTCCGCAAACCCTGCCCTGCTCGCCCGGAACTGCTCGAGAATCGCATCGCGGCCGACCGTGCGGCGCTCGCCACCCAGCGCCTCGACGTCCTCGATCATCTCGTCGGGGGCGAAGATGAGCTCGGCATCCGGGGTGAATGCTTGCTCGACCATGCTCATATCGTTGGAATCGTAGCCCCACGCGTAGAGCATCAGCGCTCGCTCGATGGCTCGCTCGACGTCCATCACGAAGCGGTCCCTGCAGCGGCCGTCGACTCGCCGCCCTCGCTGAGCATGCGGCGGGCAAGTGCGATGTCATACCAATTACTCAGGCGCGCAATCAGTCCGTCGCGCAGGTCGAAGACATCAACGGCGTCGAAGCTGACATCGCGACCGTCGCGAGTCGTTCCGCTGAACGTCACCTCGGCGACGATCGTGTCGCCGCTACTGATGAAACGCGTGGGTGCATCGGTGTGATGCATCCAGGGAGCGAAGATGCGACTGAAGTATTCGACGATCGCATCGGCTCCCACGCGCGGACGCGTTCCCACCGCCGAGAGTTCTGCGTCGTCGAGCCACAGCGTTCGCATGGTGTCCCAATCCTCGCTGTCGAGACAAACAAAGTAACGGCGCACGATCGCCTCGGCGTTGTCAGACGGATCGGCCACGCGCCCGGATTCGGCCTGTGTTGAGAGAACGGTGCCGTAGCAGGAGCCTGGCAGCCATGCGTCTGCTATTTCCGTCAGGCATCGGTCGAATCACTGTATCAGCGGTGGTGCCTGCGGAGTCGGCGTCACAGGCTCCGCGATCAACCAAGCGGTTGCTTGACGTGCGCCATGCCCTGCGGCATGATGGCCCGTCCATGGATATCGGTGTTGGACTGTGGACGATGCGGTCGACCGCAGCCTTCCCGGCGTCTCCAGCCGCGTTGTACGCGCAGCTTGCGGACGACGCCAGGTTAGCCGAGTCCCTCGAGTTCCATTCGCTTTGGGTCGCCGAGCACCATTTCTGGTACGACGGCTGGTGCCCGAGCCCACTCCTCGCGGCATCGTCGGCGTTGTCCGCCACCTCGGCGCTGCGTGTCGGCACAGGGGTTCACCTCCTCGCACTACGCGACCCCCAGCGCGTGGCCGCCCAGCTCTGCTGGCTGGCGCAGGCATCCGGCGGGCGCTTGCATCACGGCGTCGGACTGGGTTACCGCAATGGCGAATACGACGGCTTCGGGATCTCGCGCCGCGTTCGCGGGAGGCGAATGGATGCCGCGCTCGAACACCTGCAAACATTTGGCGACGCTGCTCCTCCAACCTGGGTCGGTGGATTCGCCACGGCGGCTCTGGAGCGGGCAGGCCGGCTCGGACTCGGGGTGTTGCTGCCATCCACGCTCACACTGGAGCAGGTTCGCCGGTCGATCGGGGAGGCTCGCGCGGCTGCCGCAGCGGCCGGCCGCTCGGTGCGCATCGGCGTGATGAAATACGCGTGGCCTACCGACGGCAGCGAGTCTGAGCGAACCTGGGCGCTCGAGGTTCTCGCGGCGTTCACGCGGGAATACGCCGGTGCCTGGTTCCCGCTCAAAGGAAGGCCGGGGTTCGAGTCGCCCGAGCTGTTGGAGGCTCAGGTGCGCAGGACGGCTGATACGGCGCTGATCGGCTCGCCCGCTCAACTCGTGGCCGAGCTGCAACTGCTCGCGCGCGAGGGTGTCGAGCTCTGCGTGCTGCACCTCGTCGGCGACGGGCGGTTACCGCAGCGCTACGAAGCGATGCGGCTGATCAGCGAGGCAGTGTCCAAGCCGCTACGCGGAGTGCCGTCGTGAGGCTCGGGATCCTCCTGGAAGCCGCGCCAGGTGGGGAGGTGCTCACGAGTCTCGTGACGCAGGCCAGCGCAGCGGAATCGTGCGGGCTGGACCTGGCTTGGGCTTCCTCGACCCCGGGCGCCGAAACGGCCCTGCTCGCCGCCGCTGCCGTGGCGGCTCGGACGAGCACGCTGCGCCTCGCCGCATGCATGCCCGCCGGCGGTCATCCGCTCGAGCTCGGCGAGGGCGCCGCTGTGGTCGACAACATCTCCAACGGCCGCCTGACCCTCGTGATCGCCGATCCCGGCCACGACTCCGATCTACTTGCCGAGACGGTCGAGGTGATCCTGGCAGCGAGCGCCCCACGGCCGTTTCGTCATGCCGGCCGCCGCTGGCAGATACCGGCGAACCTGCCCGAGAACGACCAGCATGAGGCGAGGGTGGTCGTCACGCCGCCGGTGGTCCAGACCGAACTGCCAGTCTGGCTGCTCGGACTGGGGGCCGCCCGCGTGGCGCGCGAGTGGGCGCTCTCGTGCGTAGCGGAGCTGGACGAGGCGCCGGCTCAGGCCGCCAAGGCGTGGGAGGAGGCCGCCGAACTGATCGGCCGAGCGGTGGCGCGGCTGCGGCGCCCGGCGCTACGCCCGATCGCGGCTGGCGGCGACGGCGGATTCGATCACCACGCCGTGGTTGAGCAGCTCCGCGGCGAGGAAGTCCTGTGGGGCCTCGACACGGCCGTGCTGAGGCTGCCGGGAGACCTCGATGACCGTGCGCGTGTTGCAGCCATTCAGCGAATCGCGACACACGTGCGCCCACGGCTGGTTCTTGACGTGCTGCCGCCGGGCCTGGAGAGCCATTGGGACGCGGTGCTCGGTTAGGAAGCCACGCGCGGAGTGGCGTCGCAGCTTCTCGGGCGGGCTACGCCTGAGAAGCTGCGACGCCGGCCCCTAGCGTGGCTTCGCCATGAAGATCGAGAAGCTGCCGACGCTCGTGATCAGCAGCTGCCCCTGCTCGTCGTGGACCGACGCGGTGAGCACGGCGATGTGGCGGTTGCGCCGGTCAAGGGTTGCCCGGCAGATGATCTCGCCCGCGCGCGCTCCCTGGATGTAGTTGATCGCGATGTTGATCGTGGCGATCGACTCGCCCGGGTTACGCTGGGCCCACAGCGCGGAGCCCATGGCGAAGTCGACGAGCGCGAACCCGACCGGTCCGAGAAGCAGACCGGTGCCGTTGAGCAGCTTCGGCGTGACCCGCAGGCGCGTGACACCTGGGCCGTCGTGTTCCAGGCCGAGGAATCTGGCGAACGAGTCACCGCCCATGGCGCGGGGCTTGCGTGCGGGTGCGCCGGCCCCTTCCCCCTTCGCGGCGGGCGTCACTCAGCTACCGCAGCCGGCCTGTGCGGCCGGCGTGCTCGCCTCGGCGAGCGGACGCTTTGGGGGGCAACCTCGAAGTTAGCGGCCAGGGTCCCTGCGGTTAGCACGGCCGTCATCGTCTGCCTCCCGGGACGGCGTCGATCAGCACGGCGATGCTACCAGGACGCTCTGACAGCGCCGATCGCCCGCGGCACGCGCGAAAACGCCGACGCTCAGGTCTCGCTTGGCCCTCCCGAGATCCAGCGTGGCGTGAACGGCCCCGGCTTCGTCGCCCCCGCTTCGGTGGCGAACCGGCCGTCGGCGTATGCGGCGAGAACCACCGGCAACCCGGCCAGGCCATTCGCGTAGAAGAGCTCGCGGATCCCGCCCGGTGATTCGATCTCGCTCGTGAGCTCGCGCCCGTGGGCGGCCATCCGTGCGCGCGCCTCCTCCAGGTCGTCAACCCGGAGGCCGATCGCGGCGAGCGTTCCGCCGCCGGCGGTACCGGCGGCTGCGGGCCGGGCATACGGCTCGATCAGCTCGAAGCCCTCGTCGCAAAGCCCGACGCGCGAGCGCATCGACTCAACGTCATGAATATGCAGCTCGATATCGAACAGCTGCTTCAGCTCGCGGGCAGCGCCATCAAGATCTGCCACCACAAGCGCGATTCGGTCAACTCTGCCAAGCGCCATTTTCGATCTCCCTCGAGCCTCTGTCTGAACCTGCGTTCGATCGTGACAGACGATATCGCGGGATCCGAACGGTGGTGGGCCGGTTAGGTGAGTGTCTCGAGTATCCATCGTCGAGTGCGGTAGTGCCTTGCCACGCAGTTGTATAATCGCGCGGGTTTCTGGCATCCACGAACGAGGCGGTTCTGGTATGGACTTCGGGCTGTTTTTCATCAACGAGAAGCCTCCGGGAATGTCCGACGAGGTTGTCATTTCCAACGCGCTCGAGCAGTGCAAGCTCGCGGACGAGCTGGGCTTTGAGTCGGTCTGGCTCGGAGAGCACCACTTCTCCCCTTACGGCACGATGCCCGACACCCTGTTGTTCGGTGCCGCGGTCGCGCAGATCACCGAGCGGGTGAAGATCGGCACTGCCGTGATCGTGCCCACGTTCACTCACCCTGTCCGCGTGGCCGAGCAGATTGCGATGCTCGACGTGATCTCGGGCGGTCGCTTCCGGGTCGGGCTGGGCCGGGGATATCAGTCGCGCGAGTTCAATGGCTACGGCGTGCCGCAGAACGAGAGCACGGATCGTTTCCGCGAGGCCACCGAGATCATTGACGGCCTCCTCACATATGAGAACTTCAGCTACGAAGGCCGATTCTGGTCGGTGCACGACCTGACGCTCGCTCCGCGGCCGGTCCAGAGGCCGCGGCCGCCGATCTATGTTGCCGGCAGCGCTACGCCGTCGAGCACTGAGTGGCTGGTGGCCAAGAACTATCGTTGCCTGACCGGTAATCCCTATTCGCTTGACCCGGGATCATCGGATGAGGTCGGGCATGTCCTTGTCGAAGAGCAGAAGCGTCAGGGCAAGACGCCGTCACTTGAGCATGCCTGGGGACTGCTGCACAACATCCTCGTCGGCGACACCGACGAGGCGGCGGCGGCGGCGTTTCGCACCAACTGGCATCTCGGCAATGACTACCTCTACACCTACGCGCGCGTGGTCGAGGAGGGCGAGGAGTTGCCGGAGGATTACAAGTACTACAGCCGAATGCACGATATCTGGGCCACGCTGAGGGCAACGGACTACGACGACATGCTGGCGATGCGCGGTTCGCTCGTGGGCTCACCAGATCTCGTCGCCGAGAAGCTCGTAAAGCTCTACGAGGACACCGGCTTCAGCAAGCAGCTGATGTGGATGAACCGCGGCGGTGCGGTGCCGCAGAAGGACATGTTGCACTCAATGGAGCTCTTCGCCACCAAGGTGATGCCGCAGGTACGAGGGGTCGGCGAGGCTGATGATGCAACGAAGCAACTGATCACTGCCTGGTAGGCGCGCCGGCCCCCTTCGCCGGCGGCGCCGCTCACGAGGCGGTCGCTACCCCGATCAGGCCGGCGATGAAGCTCAGCTCGTCATAGATATCCGCCGGAATACAGAAGCCGTCGATGTTGCGGATCTCCTCGAGCCGCGCGGCGATGTCCTCCGGCTCGACTCCGAGCGGATCCTTCGCACTCCAACCGGGCGCTTCGCCGACGAACACACGGGCATAGCGTCCAAGACCCGCGGCGTAAGCCTCTCCGTTGACGGTGCACTCCTCGCTCGCGAGGTACAGAACGAGCGGCGCCACGGCCTCGGCATACTGGAGCGGCGCGAACGCCTCGCGCAACCCGGCCGGGTAGTGCGCCGCGTGGTCGGGTACCGGGTCGCCCGCCGAGATGGTCGTCGCCGCCTTGGGCAGCACCGCGTTGACGGCGATTCCGTGGTCGCCGCCCTCGATTGCCAGTGCCTTGCACAGGCCGTAGATGGCGGCCTTCGCCGCCGCGTAGTTGCTCTCGCCGCGCATCGCGAAGAGGCCCCCGGCCGAGCTGGTCATGACGACGCGACCGTTCCCGCACGCGCGTAAGAGCGGCCACGCCGCCTGCGTCACGAAGTAGGTGCCCTTGATATGAACGTCGAGTACGTCGCCCAGACGCTCTGGCGTGATCGTCTCAAAGTACCCGTTGCGCATGAAGCCCGCGTTGTTCACGAGGCTGTCGAGACGACCGAACGTGCGCTCGGCGGTGCCGACGATCGCACTCGCACCGGCGGTCGTGGAAACCGAGTCGTAGGACGCCACGGCGCTTCCACCCTCTCCGATGATCGCCTCGACGGTCTCATCGGCGTGCTCGCGCGAGACATCGTTGACGACCACCGATGCCCCGCGTCGGGCGAAAGCGACACTGTAAGCGCGGCCGAGACCTCGTCCGGCACCCGTTACGACCACGACCCTGCCGCTGAGGTTGAGCAGCTTGGTCACGGCGGTGTCACGCCGCCTGAGTCCAGCGCGGCGAGGTCGCCGCGCAGGCCGCTGAGGACGAACGCCACGCACGCGTCAACCACCGCCTCAGGCCGGAACTGGCCACGCGGCCGGTACCAGCGATAGACCCAGACAAGGACACCAAAGACGCAGCTCACAAGCAGTCGCGCAGGCTGGCTGGGATCCGCGGTTCCGTCGCGCTGCGCTGCCTCGATCAGCCCGGTGACGTACTCCTCGTGTACTCGGCGACGCGAGTAGATCAGTCTGCGACGCTGGTCGCTGAGCTGGTCGACATCGTGGTAATACACGGTGATCTTGACGAGATTGCTGAGGTGGTAACCGGCCAGCAGCCGTGCGTACAGGGCAATAACTTCAATCGGACTCCCCTCGTGGTCCATGACCTTTGTGAGGATCTCGTCCACCTCGTCATGCACCTGCTCAAGCAGGCGAAACAGCAGGTCTTCTTTGGAATCGATGTAGTAATACAGGCTGCCCTTGAGCATTCCCAGCGCGTCGGCGACGTCCTGAATCGTCGCGTCGGCGTAGCCACGCTCGTGAAAGACGCGAGCTGCGGTATCGAGTACCTCGGGCTCGCGCTTGCGTACCTTCCTTGGCGTTTCGGTGACTGTGCCACGGCGCTCGTTGGCCATGGCGCCACTATGCCACAACGATCCGGTCCGAGCGCCCCAGCATCCTGAAGCCTCGGGGCAGGACGCCCACGCGCCCTGGCCGTGGGGACGCATCCGCGGTCATGAGGGCCACGGGACGAAGCGCCTAGGTTGCCGGCTCGCCGAGCACGCCCGGTGCCGATTCCATTTCGGCGAGCACCTTCTGGACGGCCCGTTCGATCGCAATCGTGCGGGGCCAGCCGATGTAGTGGACCATGTGCAGCACCATCTCCTGCACCTGATCGGCCGTCACCTCGCCGTTGGCGAGCGCGCCTCGGAGCTGGAGCTCCCAGAGCTCGCCGCGGCCCATGGCTGCGACGGCCCCCATCGTCAGCAGGCGCCGGTCGCGGATCGAGAGCTTTGGTCGCGCCCATATCTCGGCGAAGAGATGGCGCAGCGTGTACCTGGACAGCAGGCTCGACTCGTACCGCTCCTCGTCCACGCTGAACCCGTAAACCGTCTCCATCGTCCTCGCTCCCGCTTCGCACTGCTCGGACTCCGTCGCTCCGGCGATTGCGAACTCATCAGCGTTTTCAGAGCCGCCGCCGCCGCTGAGACCGACGACACGTCCGGCGTTGACCTTCGCCATCCTCGTAACCGGCATGTCGAGTCCGTTGAGCGCGCCAAGCTGCTCCGCCGCGGCGAGGTCCTTGCGCATGAGCTCGGCCGTGAACAGCCGACGCGCATTCAGCTCCTCCTCGGTCGCTGCGGCGCCGAAGGTCCGATCGCTGAGCCAGGCCCAGCTTGGCCCGACGTTTTCAGCGCTTTCGCGGACCGCGCGCATGAACAGCTCGCGGTCGATGCCCAGGCGATCGATCAGCCGGGCAGCCTCGTCGGCCACCAGCCAGCCGCCGTAGGTCACGACGTTACGCGCGAGCTTCGTCTGCATCCCGGCGCCGAGCGGTCCCATGTGCAGCACCAGCTTCGAAAAGGTCTCCACCAGCGGGGTTACGCGGGCGACGAGGGCCTGCTCGCCGCCGATCAGTGCCACGAGCTGCCCGGGGGAGGCGGCGCCGCCGCCGGTCACGCCGCAGTCGAGCAGCGCAACGCCGGCCGCGGCCGCGAGCCTGGCGGCGTCATCGATCGCGTTCAGTGACACCGTACTCAGCACGACGATCAGGAGCTCCTCATGAGCTCCGGCCAGCAGGCCGCCCGGACCGCCGAGAACGTCGCGCAGCTGAGCCTCGTCGACCACGGCCACGAAGACGATCGACGCCGAGCGCGCGACCGCTGCAGGCGTCGGCGCGAACGCGCGCAGTTCGGGGAGCTCGGCTTCCGCCTCGCCACGCACGTCATAGCCGGTCACCTGCCAGCCCGCGGCCGCGATGCATCTGGTGACAGCGCCACCGATCCGGCCGAGGCCGATCACTCCCACCGACTCGTTGCTGTGCTCGCCGGCTTCCGCCATTTCCGCTTCTCCATTTCCGGTTACGCCAAACCAAGCACGTCACGACGACGCCTACTCCGGTCGTCGCATCCCGCGACCCGGCAGCGCCGGGGCTTGATCGCGGCGATTCTCGCACAGCGCGCGGCGCCCGAGCGCTTGCCTGCCGGGCGGCGGATGGCTATTTTGAGGAAGAGATGTGGACAGGCCTCGCCTAGTGGACGTAATCGGGCGCAGCGGGCCACTTAGCGGCGTCCGTGTGATCGACCTTTGCCGCCAGCTGCCGGGCGCTTTCGCCACCGGGTTGCTGGGCGACATGGGCGCGGAGATCATCAAGATCGAGGAGCCGGGCGATGGAGATCCCATGCGCGCCTATGAGCCACGGATCGGAGCCAGCTCCGCGTACACCTGGGTGACCGACCGCAACAAGCGATCCGTTGCGCTGAACCTGAGAGATCCACGCGGCGCCGCCTTGGTGAGGCGCCTGGCGTCCACGGCGGACGCGGTGCTGGAGAGCTTTCGCCCCGGCGTAGCCGAACGCCTGGGAGTCGGCCCCGCCGAGATGCAGCGGGAAAATCCGAGGCTGGTCTACTGCTCGATATCGGGTTACGGTGCGAGCGGACCGCTGGCGGGAGAAGCTGGACACGACATCAACTACATCGGGCGTGCCGGAATGCTCAGCGTCACCGGTGTGGACGGCCGGCCCGCGATTCCCGGGGTGCAGGTTGCAGACCTCGCGGGTGGTGCGTTGATGGGCCTGACGGGCCTGCTCGCTGCGATGCTGAACGCCGCGCGAACCGGCCGCGGTGACCACGTCGAGGTCTCGATGACGGACGGGGCATTCGCTCTCATGGCCGTTAACCTCGCGGTGAACTTTGCGGGTGGCCACGAGCCCGGCTGGGAGAGCGAGCTCCTCAATGGATCCGTTCCGTGTTACAACGTCTACGCCTGCGCCGACGGGCGCCACCTCACGGTGGGAGCACTGGAGGAGAAGTTCTGGATCGCGCTCTGCGAGGGCGTCGATCGTGCGGACCTGATCGGTACGCGGCTTGACGGGGGAGCCGTGCACGAGTGGCGCTCGCATTTCGCGACCCGCACTCGAGACGAATGGCTCGCCCGCCTTGACCGCGCCGACGCCTGTGTCGGACCGGTCAACTCCGTGTCGGAGGCGACTCGTGATCCGCAGCTGCTGGCCCGCGGCATGTACCTCGAGGTTCAACATCCCAGCCTCGGCTCGATCGGGCAGATCGGGTGCCCGATCGGCTTTCGCGACCATCCGCCGTTTGCGCCAGCCTGTGCTCCGTCGCTCGGCGAATCCACGCGCTCGGTGCTGGAGGAGCTTGGTGTTGCGCAGGAGGAGATCGAAACACTCGCCACCGAGGGCGTCACGTTGATGTGATCGTCAGCGTCCGCCTGTCAGGCAGGCTCCAGCGACCTGTCTCGCCGCCACGCCTCGGCGCAGCTCGCCTCAGGTCGTCTCCGGATAGTCGCTGAACCCCCGCCCGGACTTTCGTCCGAGATGCCCGGCGGCGACAAGCGCCCGGATGTTCTGTGGAGCAAGGTAGCGTTCGCCGTATTGCTGCTGCATCGCCTCAGCCACGTGCAGCGCGATGTCCAGGCCGGACAGGTCCATCGTGTCCAGCGCGCCCATTCGATGGTTGAAGGCCAGCACGCACGCGCGGTTGACATCCTCGACGCTCGCGATGCCCTCCTCGACAATCCGCATCGCCTCGAGTCCCAGCGCGACGACCAGCCTCGAGGTGATGAAGCCCGGCGTGTCCTTTTGACAAACGACGGTCTGCTTGCCGTAGCGCTCCGCGAGGGCGAGCGTTGTCTCGAGGGTTGCGTCCGAGGTCTCGATCCCACGGACAAGTTCGATCAGGTCCATGACCGGAGGCGGATTGAACCAGTGCGACCCGATGAAGCGATCGGGTCGCTCGGTTGCGGCAGCAAGACGTGAGATCGAGAACTGTGATGTGTTCGAGGCAAAGATCACCGGTTCGCCACACACTGCGTCGAGCCGGCTAAAGACGCTCTGTTTGACCTCGAAGACCTCGACGACGGCTTCGATCACATGGTCGGCTCGTTCGCCGGCCGCTTCGAGATCGGTCGTTGAGTCGATGCGGGCGAGCGCGTCGGCCGCTTCTTCATCGGTCATTCGGCCCGACTTGACGGCGCGTTCGAAGCCGCGCTCGATCCGCGCGCGGGCCTGGCTCAGCGCGGCGTCGTCGACGTCGACGATAGTGACCGTAAGGCCCGCGCGGGCGACAACCTGCGCTATCCCGTTGCCCATCAGGCCGCCGCCGATGACCGCGACGTTTTCGATGCTCATGCGCCCTCCTCCCAGGTCCCGTCGACCGCTCGGTAGGGACGCGCGATCTCCACAAGCGTCCCGTGGGCACTGGCCGGCAGAACCCAGCTCCAACGCTGCCACGGCATCGACGGGTCGCTGCTCTCCGCCGGGTCGGTATGCAGGCCTTCTTCGGCCAGTCGCCTTGCGACAGCCCCAGGATCGTCGGTCGTGAAACAGATGTGGTGGACGCCCTCGCCGTGCTTGGCCAGCCGCCGGCCCAACGGGCTGTCAGCCGCAGGCTCCATCAACTGGATCTCGGCCCCGTGATGCGATACGAACACGGCCCAGCGCATACGGTCGTCTCCACCTTCGAAATCCTCATAGCGAACAAGCGGCTCCTCGAGCGACTGAGGGTCGAGGGCGCGCAGGATCTTGGTCCAATCCTCAACAGCCTGATCGAGGTCCTTCACCATTAAGCATACGTGAGCGAACGGTCCGCTTGGCACAGTCAGTTCTCCTTGCTGTGATGTGGATGATCCTGCCCTCCGGCGGGAAGGAAGAGTGTCGCCGTGCCGTCGAGCGCCCGGGGTCCGTCGCGAACGTCGAGCCATACGGCGCACGTGACCGCGCGACCGCCGGCCACTTCCTCGAGCTGCTGAACAGATCCCCCCGCAACGACGGCATCTCCGCCGTGTACGTTGGCTGTGAACCTGACCCGCACGTCACGGATCGTGGCTCCGGGCGCAGCGTCGGTCAGCATGTTGAGAACGAAGCCCACGCTGGCCGGTCCTTGTGTGACGACCCGGTCGCCAAGCCCGGCGCGACGTGCCGCGTCGGCGTCGAGGTGAATCGGGTTCGGATCGGCGAGGAGTATCGCGAGTGTCTTCATGTGCTCTGGGTCGACATGCTCGACGACCCACGGTCCAAGCGCGGCACCGGGCTCAAGATGCAGATCGGCCGCGGACATCAGCCGGCTCTCCGTGGGAGGATGAATGTGCTGGTCGCGGAAGCGATCAGATCATCGCCGCTGAGTAGTCGTTCCCGATAGCGCATCACGTCGAAGGTCCCGCTGCGCCCGTGCTTGCGCTCGAGGCCGAGCACCTCGCCATCCACCCTGTAGGTAGTCCCGATCGTCATCGCTGAGCTGTACTCGAGCTCGCTTGAACCCAGCATCGGCCCGTCGGCGATGTCGAACTGCGCGAGGCTGCACAGATCGGCCACGCTGATGCCGATTCCTCGCTGAGTCGCGATGTAGGCCCACAGCGCATGCGCGACACCCGACCGTGACGGCCCGGCTCGCAGCACCTCGCGCAGTTGCCCGTCCTCAGCAGCCGAGATCGTGAACGTGCCCTCGGGGAGGCGGGTGCCGGCCAGTTGCTCGAGGTCGGGGATCGACATCAGAACGATCTGGGAAGACCCAGCATCTCGGCGATCGAGTTACGTGCCATCTCATTGGTGACAGGTCCGATGCGGAAGAGGCGGGCGTCGCGCCAGTACCGCTGTGGATCGGTCTCCGCCGAGTACCCCATTCCGCCGTGTATCTGTATCGCCAGGTCGGCAGCCTGAACGGCATATTCGGAGGCCTGCACCTTTGCGATGCTCGATTCCATGAAGCAGTCCCGTTCGAGGCTCAGCAGTGTGGCTGCCTGGTACACGAGCAGCTCCGCCTGACGGCGCCACATCGCAATGTCGGCGATGTAGTGCTGAATTATCTGGAAGCCGCCGATCTTGCGGCCGAACGCCTCACGTGCCTGGGCGAATACCAGCACGTCCTCGAGGATGCCGTCAAGAATGCCGACGCACAACGCCGCGAGCATGACGCGCTCGTTGTTGAGTGTCGGGAGCAGCATGTACCAGGCCTGGCCGGGCTCCCCGAGAACGAGGTCGTCGGCGATGAACACGTCATCCAAGCCCACGTCGCAGGAGCCCAGCGAGCGCATCCCGAGTTTCGGAATCTCGCTCACGCTGACGCCGTCGGAGCGTGCGGGCAGGATGAAGAGCGTCAGCCCCTGGTGGCGCTTCTCGACGTTCTTGTCAGTCCGCGCGAGCAGCAGGATGTAGTCGGCGACATGCGCCGATGAGCACCATGTCTTGGAACCCCGTACGCGCCATCCTCCATCGACGCGCTCTGCGGAGGTGCGCATACCCCCCAGCAGGTCCGTGCCGCCACCTGGCTCGGTGAACCCGATCGAAAACCGGGCCTCGCCGGCAGCGATGGCCGGAAGGAAGCGCCGCTTCTGCTCCTCGCTGCCGTAGAGGCCGATCGACTTCGAGCCGGCGAAGGAAGTCAGCCCCCAGACCCACGTCAGGCCCGCCAGCGAGCGCGAAAGCTCGCGCGCCAGCACCATCTGCATCACCACATCGCCGCCCTGACCGCCGTACTGCTCCGGAACAGAAATTCCGTGGTAACCGGCATCCGTGAGCTTCTGCCAGAGCTCGAACGGGTACTCGCCTTCACGCTTTTCGATCTCGCGCGCGTAGGCCTTCGGGGTCTCCCGGTCGACCCAGGAGTGGACGACCTCGCGGAAGAGGGTCTGCTCGTCATTCAGTTCAAAGTCCACGTTCCACGCTTCTCTCGGCCACATTGCGGGGCGTCTGCTCGGCGCCGGTCAAACCTCGCCCGCCACAATCCTCCGGGCATCGCGTCCACGAGTCTCGCACGCTCAGCGCAGGCCCGCCACATCTCTGCGCCCCAGCCGTGTGACTTGCCGATCGTGCGTTCATACCGGCCCGCGCGTGGGCGACGTTATCAAACAATCGCTTGGTACGTTTACGCGGCGGTCGACCGCATGCATGTTGGTAGACTCGCTACTGTGGAGAGTGACAGGCTCGCATCAGACGGGGAGCAAATCAGGGCGCTCGTTCACGACTACGCGCTCGCGATGGACAACGCTGACACGGCCGCCTTCTCGGATCTGTTCGTGGCCGACGGGTCGC
>Ga0302320_10003161_pt1 | contig 38432 bp, 49 predicted proteins | sample Bog_T0_3_FD_202130 | JGI IMG/M metagenome (GOLD analysis project Ga0302320, IMG submission 202130) | Peat permafrost microbial communities from Stordalen Mire near Abisko, Sweden - Bog_T0_3 | ecosystem: Environmental > Terrestrial > Soil > Wetlands > Peat | place: Sweden: Abisko, Stordalen Mire... | reverse complement strand
GGAAACAATTCAGGACTACCTCAAGTGTAACAACGCTCAACCCAAGCCGTTTAAGTGGACAGCATCAGCAGAGTCCATAATTGAGAAAGTCAATCGATGCCGAGAGATTTACGAGACACTACACTAGCAGACTTTTTTTATGTGTGGCTAAAGAAAACTCAAGCACACCGTAGGCCCGAGTGGTTTTCAACTTTCCTTTGCGATAACGATCAAGAAGCCGTGGTCAACGTCTCGCGACACATGGATGGTGACAAGAAGCCCAAGTTAGCGAAAGAGGAAGGGCGTGCTTTTTACACGCGTATGATGACTGAAAGTTTTCTTGAGGCCAGTCGCGTGCTCAGGAACGACGGAGTGCTCACTGTAATGTTCACTCATAAGAAACAGGAGGCTTGGGGTGCTCTGTTTGATTCGTTAATCAAAGCTGGATTTATGGTGACCGCGACTTGGCCGATAAAAACCGAAGGTTGGCATAGTCTTCACCAGATGGACAAAAATGCAGCCCAATCAACTGTGTTCCTTGTCGCTCGCAAACGAGGACAGGGAGCAGGCCGTGGGTTCTATGACGCCGCTATGCGTCGCCAGATTGAGACTGCTGCACGAGAGGCAGCCGAAAGATTGGACCAAAGTGGCTTGAATGCAGTCGATCAGTTGGTAGGATCGTTCGGCCCAGCGATGGAAGTCTTCAGCCGATTTGATTCGGTGGTAACTGACACTGGTGAGTCTGTAGATGTCTCTGCTGCACTTGAAATCGCAAGTGATGCTGTGATGGCATGGCGAATCGAAAAGCTAGCCCATGCAGGCTTGGAAGGCGTTGAGCCAGAAGGTCGATTTGCCCTCCTGTTCTGGGATGTCCTCAAAGCAGAGGAAGTTAGGTTTAATGAAGTTAAATTGCTTGGACACGCCGTCGGAATGGATGTTGATCGTCTCGTCGCAGCGGGCCTAGTAACTAAGACTGGTGACAAGGTGAAAGTGTTAAGTGCTGCACTCCGCCGACGAGCGGAAGCTCTGACTCAGGAACAGGTCCAGACACTCTTTGGGTTTGAAATTGTTGAGGGCAAGAAAGGTCGTAAGAAGGCCGATGCTCTAAAGGTACACCCAAACGATCCGATGTTTCGGACTGCACTTGATGCCTGCCATGCGGCTGCTATTGCCTATGCCGAGGCGGGTGGAGGTAACAGCGGAATCGGTGTAGTGAGGGCGATGTCTCGACGACTCGGTTGGAGCAGGGATGGAGCAGTCGCAAGACTTATGGAGGCTCTCGTCGTAGCAACTCCCTTGGCTCTTCAGCATTCGGCTAAAAAGGGTGATGCCGCCGATAAGTTCCCCGAGTTTAGAGCTTGGCGGGAGATCCTCAAGGAAGTCTTTTCCATCGAGCCACCAGAATGGAAACCGCCAAAGATTGAAATAGGGAATCTCTTTAGTCAGGTTGTGGGCGAAGCAGAGGACGAGCTAGAAATCGAAATTGAGGAAGAAGAATCCGAGGATGAAGAATAGCGAATGGCTCAGTTGCCAAGCCTCAAATCAAGGAAGTGGGAACGCTTTCTTAGTGCTCCTGATCCGCAACTGCTCACGGAACTGTATGTACCCGCCCTGTCGATGGCAGTGAAGTACGACAGATGCTGCGCATACTTCAGCAGCAGCAGTTTGCAGGCGGCAGCCGCTGGATTTGGCAAGTTCATTGCCACCCTTGAAGCTCTCGGAGAAAAGGCACCCAAGCCAGCAATTCGTTTGTTCGTCAACGAGGAACTGAGTCCCGAAGACGTGAAAGCGTTGACGGAGAAGGGGGATGTTGGCCCATTGGAGCGCCACCTCGGAAAGTCCTTCAAAACTCCAACAGAGGCACTTCAGAAGAAGCGTCTTGCAATGCTTGGATGGCTCGTGAAGCGCGGCCTCCTGGAAGTTAAGGTTGGTGTGATGCGATCAGCGGGCGGAATCATGCACGCCAAATACGGCCTTATCTATGACACCAAGGGAAATGCTCTTGTCTTTAGCGGGAGCGGCAACGAGAGCGCGTCGGGGATGCTCTCTAACTATGAAGAAATCGAGATAGCTCCGTCATGGACGGACACGGCTAAGAGAGACTATTTCGAAGGCAGGTTCGATCAGCTTTGGGAAGGCACAAATCCGAATATCGTCACAGTGCCGCTACCGCAAGCGCTTACTGAAAAGCTGATCAAAATGGCACCCAAGGAAGCGCCAGTTGAAGAGCCGACCGACGATGCCGCACGCCAAAAGGCCGCTATGATGTGGCAGTGGATGGCGGAGGCCCCTTACATGGAGTTTGGGGGAGAAGTGTGCGACACGACCGCGACCGTACAAATGTGGCCGCATCAGCGGAACGTAGTGAAGGAGACTTCGGATGCATGGCCCGATGGTCGGCTGCTCTGCGATGAAGTTGGAATGGGTAAAACCCTCGAAGCTATTTTGGTGCTTCGAAGGCTACTTGCGGGGCGAGGTGTCAAGCGCGGACTTATCTTAGTTCCTGCTGGATTGGTCAAACAGTGGCAAGCGGAGCTTCGAGAAAAGGGCGGCATTATTGTTCCTCGGCTCGAAGGTGAGGACTTGGTTTGGCCCGATGGCAGGGAGGACAAGAATCTCGGGTTGGCAAAGGCGATCCAGCTTCCACTCCTCTTAATGAGCCGCGAGAAGGCAAGGACCTCGAACAACCTGCAAATGCTGTGTTCTACGGAGCCATGGGACATTGTGGTTGTGGACGAAGCTCATGCGGCCAGACGTGCATCAAATAATCAGTCTGAGTTTAATAGCCCTAATCTGCTCCTAGGGATGATTCGAGACTTGGAGCTAAGAGGGCAGGCAAAAAGCATTTTGCTTCTGAGCGCCACCCCGATGCAAACATCAGCGTGGGAGCCGTGGGACCTCATTCAGCCATTGGGTGAGGGCGGTCCATGGATTGCAGAGTTCGATGATATTCATGATTTCTACCAGGCAATAGTTGATACCGAATCGGGCCAAATCACACAAGAACTCGCCGACCTTGCTGCCAGCATGGTCGAGCTTGACCCCGATTTTCCAACAAATGCCGAACATCCTGAATGGAAGACAAAGGCCGCTCTTGCCCAACAAATGGTCTTCGGTTCCGATGAAACCCGCTTGAAAATCAGCAAATGGCTTCGGAAAGGATCGCCCCTTTCTAGGCGTCTTCATCGAAACACACGTACGACGTTGCGACACTATTTCGACTTGGGCTTGATACCGAGTCCGCCTGCCAAGAGGAACGTCGTCGATTGTGTTTGGGACTTTGACGATGACCGAGAGCGGAAGGTTTATCGAGCGGTTGAAACGTATATCGATCAGCGATTCAAGGCAATGGAGGAGGAAAAGAAGGGTAAGGGGTTCCTCATGACGGTGTATCGCCGTCGTGCCGCAAGCTCCCTTGCGGCGCTTCACAGCAGCCTATCAAGGCGACTAGAGCTCGTCGAGAAATATCTATCGAATCAGTTCTCTGACGATCCCACAAGACTCGACCTCCCTGAAGACTTTAACACGGCTGATCTTCCAGAAGATTACGACCGCGAACTTCCCAATTCGGCTCCTAGCTCAATTGACGAAGCCACGAAAGAAAGAAGCCAACTCCAGACGTTTATACGGGACCTGGACGATCTTGGCGGACAAGACAGCAAACTGGCAAGATTCGTTGGAATCCTCGAAACCATTACTGCGGACGGTCGTCCTTGCTTGGTTTTCTCGGAATACAGCGACACGATGAAATATCTCCGCGATCAGCTATCAATTCGGTTTTCAGGAAGTGGAGGGCTAGCAACTTATAGCGGTGACGGAGGCTCTTGGTTTGACGGCAACACATGGCACCAAATCACCAAAGACGAGGTTGCGAGGAGACTGCGCCAGGGCCAGCTTCAACTCATTCTCTGTACCGACGCGGCCAGCGAGGGGCTTAACCTTCAGGCTGCTTCTGCGTTGGTGAACTACGATCTTCCTTTTAACCCATCGAAGGTCGAACAGCGGATTGGACGAATCGATCGAATCGGCCAACAGCAACCATCGATTCACATTGTCAACATGTTCTTGGCCCACTCGGTGGATGAAATCGTCTACAGCAGCCTGAGAACCAGGTGCGGCATGTTTGAGCACTTTGTTGGCTCCATGCAGCCTGTCCTTTCGCTGGCAAAGAAGCTGCTTCTTGATAACAGCAAGGACATCGCGGCTCTCGAAAAGCAAGTCGAAGCAACCAATCGAGACGTGCTTTCCCGAGAGTCCTATCCAGAATCTGACGCCGTTTTGATCGAAGCCCCAACACCCCGTCTTACAACAGCCGATCTTCAAAATGCTATTCGGTTGCTCGGTGGAGTCAAGGGAGCGAGTGTTTCATTCTCCAAAGATCATAAGGCTTGTACCCTGGCGGTGCCTGGAAGCAAGCGGCTTAAAATCGGTCTCACGCTGGATGCCCTTGAAAGAGATTCCGCTCTCCTCCCCCTAAATCCGTGCGATCCGACGATGCGCCAGGTAGCTGACGCTTTGACCAAGACACTCCAAGGTCTTCCGCTTGTAATAGCCTCCTGCGAGCGAGGTTCTTTCCGAGCCAGTACCGCTGTGTGGGTCGGGCGAGACGGCAACACGGTCATCGCAAACGCAGCGCATCTGTACGATCTTCTCGAAGCGTGGGACGGTACGAAGATCGATTCTGCATCGCGCCATTTGGCTTTGAAAGAAGCAGTCAAGGAATCCGAGGCGCGTGTCGCGACGATGGAGCAGGCGGTTGCCGAGCGAGTTCGGGCAAGCAAAGAACGACAAACCTTGGCGGCTCAGTATCGTCTTTCACTAGCGATCTGCAAAACGCTCGCGGCACAGAATAACTCGGCTTCTCTAACGGGCATTCATAAGCGTATGTATGACCTAATGAATCGTGGTGGATCGGCAGGAGAAATCCTTAAACAAGCCCTCTCAAGGCTCGGTAGTTATCCCAGCCTTCCATCACATCACGGCGGTCGTGTCACCGCCTATATCGAGAAACTCACCAAGTCGAAACAGGATGCGGCGGCAACTTTGACGATGGTGGATGCTGCGATGAAGGACCCACGCTGGCAAGTCAAGTAGCTCAGATAAGTACATCATCCACGGCGAGGAGGCTCTCACTAAGCTCGTCTAGGCAGAAAAAGCGATGCAACAATAGGTGGAGGGATCGCTTCAACCCCAGGTGACACTTGCGCCATAGAAACCCGCATGATAGTATAGTTGTGTCTACGTGAACGTCATGAGCAAGCCGCCACAATCCATAACCTGGCCCGCAGAGCCGCACACGCTCGCCAAAATCGAGATCGTAGGCAAATACCTGTTTCGCTGGGCGATGATTACAGGCCCAACGTTTGTTGGGCAGCCGCTCACGTACATTGATGGTTTTGCTGGCCCAGGCGAGTACACGAACCATCCAGAAGGCTCACCGCTAGCAGCACTTCGCGCTCTAAATGACGCGAAGAAACAGGTTGGCATTCGGTGGAGAGCGGCTAGCATCCGAGCGATGTTTGTCGAAGCAGACTCAAAGCGGAGTGCCCACCTAGTGAAGCTCATAAAAGAGCGGGCGGCTGCGGGCGACGTGACTTGCCTTGCTCAAAACTCATCCTTCGTCGATGGACTCGTCGAAGCTGAGCGTCGCTTTGGAAAGGCATTCCTTACGGCAGCACCATTCGTCGTATTCATCGACCCCTTCGGAGCAACAGGATTTCCGTGGAGTTCCGTTCAGCGAATCCTGTCGTCAAGAACCAGCGAAATTATCCTGAACTTCGACGCGGACGGCATGGCGAGAATTGCCAAGGCAGGCACCGATGCAAATGCCGACCATATTCTTACGACAATCTTCGGCGGCAACGACTGGAGGGCTGCTCTCGACGGATTACATGATCTCCGTTCTATGGAGTTTGCTCTGGTCGATCTCTACAAGCGAAAGCTTCGCACCCTGCCCAACGTCAAATTCACCTTCGCATTTGAGATGGCATCAAGCTCATCAAACATCGATTACTTCCTATTGTTTGCCAGCCAGCACAGCCGAGGACTGGAAAAAATGAAGGAGGCGATGAAGGAGATTGACCAGACTGGTACGTTCCGCTTCTCAGATGCTGGGGTCGGTCAGCAACGCTTGTTTAAGTTTGATTCCCCCTCAGATTGGGTCGAAAAGCTAATGGGGGCCTTCGCCAATCGAACGGTTGGTTACGACGAGGTGCTCACCTTCACACTCAACGAAACGCCCTTCATTAATCCCTCTAAGCTGCTCTACGCGGCTCAAGAACTCGGCCTCCTTACAGTTGAATGCGACCCGCCAAGGAAGAAAAAGAACTCGTTCAAGGCCGACGAAGTAAAACTGATTCGTTTCGGAGCACAACATGCCTAAAGCCACGCACATCGAATGGACGAACATGACGTGGAATCCAGTAACGGGTTGCACAAAGGTCTCCCAGGGCTGCAAGAATTGCTATGCCGAACGCATGGCAAAGCGCTTGAAGGCGATGGATTCGCCTCGCTACCAGAACGGGTTCCAACTCACGCTTCATGCCGATCTGGTCGATTTGCCCAAGCGGTGGCGTCAGCCGCGGCTGATCTTTGTGAATTCCATGAGCGACCTCTTTCACGAGGACGTGCCGCTTGAATTCATTCAGAAAGTCTTTGAGACTATGGTTCAGTGCCCGCAGCACGTTTTCCAAATCCTGACGAAGCGAAGTAGTCGACTGTTGGATGTGGCTGGCCACCTTCCGTGGGCAGCGAACATTTGGATGGGCGTGAGCGTTGAAGACGATCGCGTTACTGACAGAATTGACGATTTGCGTATGGTTCCTGCTGCCGTCAGATTCCTCTCGTGCGAACCACTGATTGGCCCCCTGGATGACATGAATTTAGAGGGAATCCATTGGGTGATCGTCGGCGGCGAATCGGGGCCTCGATCACGTCCGATGAATTCCGAATGGGTTCGGTCAATTCGGCGCCAATGCGAAAGTGCTAGGGTGGCGTTCTTCTTCAAACAGTGGGGCGGGGTGCGAAAAGATCTAGCAGGTCGTATTCTCGACGGCGAAACTTACAGCGACTTCCCAGGCAGCGACTTTGACTTCTCCAACCAGTCCGTGTTGATCTCCTTTCGTAATGGACCTGCGACAGCCCTCAACCATAAGGATGCTCTGTTGCACGCTGGCACCAAGGCAGTATTCGGATGTGAGCCGCAATCGCCTCAGGATGCTGTCGAATGAGCAGGAGCCACCTTGAGCGCCTCGGTGGCGTAGTGGCGACGGCGATTCCGCGTGACTCTGATGGATACATTGATCGGGAATGCCCGAGTGCTGACTGCCACCGCGAGTTCAAGATCTTGCCAGGGACGGGCTTAAAAGAGCCCGCGCCCTGCATCTGCCCGTACTGTGGACATTCTGCGGAGAGCACCGAATTCACCACCGAAACTCAGCGGACATACGCTATTGAGAACGCTAAGGCTCAGGTCAGGGAGGCATTTCAAAGCGACCTTCGAGACATGGTCGGCAAGCTTCGAGCGTCCGCTCCACGAGGTGGGATGATTTCCGTCTCGTTTGAATTAAAAACTTCACCTATTAGAAGGCCATTCTACGGGCACCATGAGCTCGAGACAAAGTTGGTTTGCCCGAAGTGCGATCTTTTTTACGCCATCTTCGGGAAGTTCGCCTTCTGCCCCGACTGCGGAGCACATAACAGCAGGCAGATGTTCGAAGTGAACCTTGCGCTTGTGGAGAAGCAACTTCAAATCGCTGCGAACTCGTTCGATCCAGATTTGCAGCGGCACCTTGTAGAGAACTCGCTCGAAGACGTGGTTTCCGCTTTTGATGGATTCGGACGAGAACTAATCCGCGTCAAGGCATCTAAGATCGGTCAGCCGACCAAGGCCGACGGCCTGTCATTTCAAAGCTTAGCTGGCGCCGAGAGAAGGTTGCTAAAGGACTTCTCCCTTTCGCTAGATTCATTATTCGATTCGGGAGACTATGACTTCGCGTCCCGAATGTTTCTGCAGCGGCACATCCTTGCACACAAGATGGGCGTGATTGATGCCGAGTACGTGTCGAAGTCTGGGGACACAGCGGCAAGAGTTGGTCATCGCCTGAACCCAAAGAGCGAAGAAATTCGGAGGCTGTCGACGGTCCTCCAAGGGGTGGCGAATCGACTTGAAGGAAGTTTGTAATGACAGTCGCCTCTCATACTTGAAACGCAGGGAATTCTGCACCATGACTACATGGAACGTCGTCGATACCGATTATCGCAAGGATCCCCAAAGAGTAATGGCTTCTCGTGGAAGACCGACGTCTGGCAAGCGGTGTCTGTTCGTCTGCGGACGAGCCGCCAATCACCCTTTCGGCACTGTCATCTATGCCGACCAAGACCGCATTGGTCGTAAACTCGCAGAGATAATCTGTGGCCAGATAGTAAGGGTCTACCTACCAAACCATGGCGAACACTAAAGCCTGTCTCGTGCAATTCCTGCATCCTGGTGATGAGCACATAGCCGAGGAGGGAGAGGAGATGCCGTGGAATACGGCTCGCAAGCACAAGCGGAAATTCCTCCAAGCACACGGCGCATTCGCAGATGGCGACAGACTGGTCGACGACGACATTCATTTTTGGGGCGAGTGGGAGCCGCAGTCAGTCGTCATCAAGAAATTCGCTCATCCTCTCGTCGACCGCCCCAAGTGCCTCCATCGACCCTCCTGGAGAGCCCCATTCAGTTACGGGCGCAAGGCGCTTCAAAACACTGACCCATTCGTCTTCGGCGAGCGTTTTCACTACACGGTTTGTCAACAATACAAGCGGCGCCGCAAGGAATCGGAGGAGAGATTTCCGACAAGATTGAGGGACCTGCCTGACGGATCGATCATCCTCTTTGGCTCACGAAAGGGCTACTGCAAGGACCCAAGCAAGGATCACAGCCGTTTCGTGCTCGACACGGTTTTTGTTGTCCGTAATTCGGTCCTTTATGATCACACAGACATTCGAGAGAGGATTTTGCCAAAGGTTGATCCGACGTACGCAGGTGTCACACTGTCCCCACTTTACGGGCGAAACATCTTTGAAAAAGGACCAACCCGTGAGTCCTTGAAGCTGCGATTGTATGATGGAGTTTCATACGCTGAAAAGAAAAATGCCGATGGTATGTTCTCCTTTTTCCCGTGCATTTCTTCTTCGTCGTCGGAGTCTGGCTTTCCGAGACCAACGATTTCGATCAACGAGCTAGTTTCCGAGGACAGCGTCAGATCGAAGGCAAACAGGAAGAACCAAGGCTTCTCGGTACGTCGCAACCTTGACCAATCTGAATTGGCGCGGATATGGCGATCGATTGTGTGCCAGGTTGAGGAACAGGGTTGTAAAGTCGGCGTTTTCGCCAACATGCCGCCTCAAGGTGAGAACGACGCCGATGGTTTCGATCAAACCGTCGGCGACCCGATTTTATTAGACCGTTGGGGTAGGGAGCAGGGCATATCTCGGCTGAACGTCATCGGCTAATCGGGGCCAGATGTGCTCCCCTAATTAAGCACACGGACGCCAGCTTCACCGACCAGGGCTATTCGTATGCCTGAGCGGGCAAGTGCAGGACTGTTCGCGATGATCTGTTTGGCTGCGGCGTCGAATTTCGGAGTGTCAGGAACGGCCACCCAAAGCTCTTCGTTTTCCCTGATCGAAGCACTGACGACAACCTGTCCGATGGCCGACGACAACTGAGTGCTCGGCTGCCCAGAACCCTTGCATTCCGCGCAAATGAATCTGCCGCCAACGGCGACTTGAACGTCGAAGCCGTGTATGGATCGCAATTCCAAATGTTGCGCACGCCGCTCATAGGTGCCTCTCCACTCGTCAATTAAAGCTATGGGCTGGCATCCGTTGATGGCAAGGAAGCCTTGGATATCGAAGACAATCTTCTCTTCAATCCACCTATCCCCGTGTTGATATCCCTTAATGCGGACGTGGGCGCCGTCTATCGCGACCGCGGCACGGGCTGCTGTGCCCGCTTGGTCCAGCAGCCAGAAAGCGAGGCGGAGAGTTACCTCGGCCTCAGGCATAGCCTTATGTGATGACAGGTGTTGAGTGGGCATATGAATTGACTCGAGACGCTGTCGAGTAAAGATACTTCGGAGAGCGGATTCTGAAAACGACCCAGCGCACTACGCTGCTTCCTGTGGCTAACCATATGGATCCAACTTAGCTTCTGCGGTCGACTGAAGATTAGCTTCGGCTTGCTTAATGGATCGCTCCATTTCCTCATTCGAGACCAGCTCGATGTCGCCTTCCTGCCAAGTAAAACGATCCAGGCGGGCCCGTGGCCAAAAGCATAGCTCCCACTCAGCAAGGGAGTCGAATTCGCTCCGAAGAGCGCATATCCGAAGCTTCTCAATCCACTCGCAGTAAGTCGACATCAGCTTGAGCTGGGTCCAATTCTCGTGGATCCCAGCTTCCTCCAGGACTCTACGATCTATCGGACAGTGTGGCGGCGCTGCCCGACCAGGGTCCATGCACCATAGGGTCTTCAGATAAAGGTTCAGCGCTTTTTGGACGGTTCCGATGCGCAGTTGTCCGTCGATGAGGATGGTGCGGAACTCGGATGAGAGATCGTTGGCGATCTGCGTAATTACTGAACAATGTTCGTCGTCCTGGACGGACGCTGCGTATCTTTCCGTTTGGCCGAATAATTGCTCGGTAAAGGCACACTTGAATGAAGTGCTATCGTCGCTGGCGGAGTTATACGTTTTGTTGCGCTGAAGAGCGGCCGCGATCGCGTTGTCGGCCGCGATCTTCAGGATGAAATTGCGTTTCTCGAATTCAATGTCCATGTAAGTGTTATTATGGATGCCGATGGAATTCAAGCTTGCCGTGGTTTGCGAGGACGCTAGCATCGAACCCGACGGCAAGATGAATTTGCATCATATCTTCCGACAGATTCGATGTCCGTTCCTTCCATACACGCATCCCAAAATGGTGTTGGCATGCTCCATCGGCATTCCTGAGGCTCTCCTTCAGGAACCGATGCACTACTGGGTGGATTTCATAAATCCAGATGGAGTCTTTATCGATCGAGTTCTGGAAGATCGTAAAGTGATCGGTATCGAGGTCGATGATCCAAGCATCTTCAGCTTCACCCTTGAATTGCGCAACTTAACCTTCCAAGAGCCAGGCGACTACCAATTCTCAGTGTTTCTGGAAGGATGTCTCGTCCAATCGGTGGACTTGAGGCTCCGTTTCTTGGGGCACTAGCTCTAGGCTTGGTCCTCCCATGGCGACTACGAGATAAGTCGACTGATCCAAGAAGAGGAGATTCGACGTCCGAATTATGTCGAAAACACCATGGAGCAAGACCAGGCCCGATTACTGCTAAAACGGGAAGATATCCATCGCCAGGTGTGGGCTTTGCCCTTGCCGTCGGTGGCCGCGGAATTGCAAATCTCGTTGGACACTCTGAAGAGAGTCTGTGGCCTCCTTGAAGTTCCGCTTCCCAAGAGCGGACATTGGCGCAGGGTAAAGAGGCCGAGAACAAAATCTCTCCCGCGACGCACAAAGGGCGAGGATGAGTCCATTTGGATTCAACTGAAACGCGACCAGTGGGTGATCGAGCCGAGCGCGTCCTTGTCGACGGCCGCAACATGTGGAAAGGCCGTCAAGCGCGACGAGCCTCATCCGCTGGTGAAGCAGACCATTTACCCGACGCTGGCCGTCAGGGGCTTGATGAGGGCCAGGAGCAACTCGGCGCCGATCCTCCCCGTGTCGTTCGAGTTGAAGGCTCAAGCGTTGGCGATCCTCGACATGCTGTTCAAGCGACTCGAGCGAGAGGATTACGGATTGAGTTGGCGCGGCGCGATACAAGTTGAGATTGAGGACGCGTGATGCACATTTCGGAATTCGAGGAAACGCTCGAAGTCGATCGACCGCCGACTTCAAAGGAGGCCGCACGGGACAAACTGCGCATGATTTACAGGCCCGCGCCTTATCGCGGGGATAAGCGCACGGGAAAGCTCTGAGTGTCGATCGTCGGGTGTCGGCAATGGAAAGACGCCCCGAAGGAACTTGTCGAAAGGAACGTCGACGAGATCGCCGTGGCCCTTCCCGTTTGACTCCAGGAACGCAAAGATGCTGAACGTCGAGTTGCCGAGCAACTCCAGATTTGGCTTGAGGAGTCAAGAAGGCGGGAAGAACAATGGCCCCTCGAGAGGCTGGAGTGATCGAGGTCGGAACGGCTAGACAGGAACCTTGCCGCATAGGAGAGGGTGATTCAGGTTCGTCGGTTTGGGGATGCGTTGGTTATAGCGCTTCGCGGGGCGGGATGTAGTGGAGGAGCAGAATTCCCTTGAGTTGATCGAATGGTTGAGGATGGGGCAAATTTGCTAGGTCCTACGATTGACACTTGAAGGGCAATCACGACACCATGTGTCGAACGGACAAAGCCCGTGGCCGTGCTATCGTCGGCGTATAGCAAAGGAGTTCACTTCAACGAAGTCTGGCGTCGCGGCCGAGTATTTCATGGCGAAGGAGCTCTCGCGTCGAGGACTCATCGGGACTCTCACACTGAAGAACCCGCGGGGGATCTATGTCCTCGTCGCTCGGCATGCGGGGCAATCCGTTGGCATCCAGGTCACGACAGTCTACGGTTCGAGGAAGAAGTGGTTGGTGAACAAGGCGGCCGAGGCGTTCACCGATCCCAACTTCTTCTATGTGTTCGTGAACTTGAACAACGGGCAGTCACCCTCCTATCACATCGTCCCGTCCGTGATCGTTGCAGAGAGGATCGCGGCGTTTCACAAGGGCTGGCTGGGGGGGACAAAGAAGGATGGCTCCGCTCGGAAGGACACGGACCTGCGTTGGTTCTTTGATCCGAAAAGCGAGTTCTTGGGTCGGTGGGACTTGTTGGGGCTGGAGTGACATCTGCGACCCCAAGAAATCGAGGCGACGGCAGTGTTCAATTGGATCGATCATGCCTAGTCGTCGCGCCCATAGTTGCGGCAAGAAGCGGGAACGCCGTGGTTGGTCGAGCCGCAGCGAATACACCTCACTATATCGATAGGGCTGCCCGTGGGCTCGTATACGTCGTCCCAATCGCCGATCAATTCGTCAGGCCAGGGCAAGCGAGCGTATGGATTCCTTACAATGCGGAGATGCTCGACTTCAGCAACCAGTGTCTTGTTCGGTTCAACTTCAGAAGGAACGGGGCCGCCATCAGCGACCAAGGCTGCCTGCATCCCACCAGGCAGCTTCTTCAAGACTAAGCGATCGCTTTCGAAGTGCTCAATCGCCAGTTGGCAGCACACATCCAGGCGTCTGATCACGGCGACCGCGGATACTGTCGTGTTTTGAGCTTTTCGCCAACGTGGACGCTTGACTTTGCCGTCGTCCGCCAAGACCATCCCCATTCTTCTTGACCCATCCGCGCCGAGGCCTACGCCAAGAGCGGCAGAGCCGAGCATTGCTTCGGCCACTTCAGATGGTCTTGTGAGGTGCATCGTGTCGAAGTCGCAGATGACGAGAAGGCAAGGGATATCCTTGCAACCCTTGAAGTGGTTACGCGCGTGGTCAATCTGATCGCGGATGGCGGAGACCGTGTCGACGGTAACAACCTGATCTTCCACGAACGGGGAACTGGTCATGGTTTCCACTTCGATGGCTGCGACGATGTTATCGGCCGAGCCCAAGACTCCGAAGTCGGGGCGTTTACCTCCCAACAGCGGCTCCTCCACAAAACGAAAGTTCCGTTTATCGAGGCATCTGGCGACACGCCATTCGTCCTTCTTGTGTGGATGGTTGCTGGATCTCACGAAGGACAAGACGAACTAGCGTCGCCCAACGGATGCAAGAGGCGAACCGCGCTAGGTCCTGGCCCAAATCCATTGCTCGCGTGAACATGCAGGGTGATGGCGCCACGGAATGAGGCACAGATGCAATCCGTCGCCTGAACGGACGGTGCTTCCGCGGTTTGCCGACCTACGGCAGATCGGCCGCTACAGCCAGCCGCATCTCAGTACCCGTCCAAGGAGCCAACGAAACGTCCGAATGTGAGCCACCTTGGGTTGATGTGGCTAAGGCGGCGTTCATCAAGCAAGCGCCAGGTGTTCGGATCTCCCGCATTCGGGTTATGGATTTCGCGCACTTTGAAGCCCGATTCTGCCCAGCTAACGCTTGGCACAACGTAATTGGCATATAGCTTGACGGAAGCGACGCGGTCGGTATTTCGTAAGAAGGCGCCGACAGTTTCTTCGATCAACTTGAGCGATGCGACTTCCTGCGCTCCTTGAGGAAGTACCCAGCCCTGCGGAACCTTCACGAAGATAAAGCTCTTGGCACCCGACGGCAACTGCTTACGGGCTGCCCCAAGAACGTTCTGGATCGTATTGACGCTCAGAGCGGTCGTCTCGACTTTGCACTTCGTTTCGACGGGGACGGTCTGGCCCGTCGGGAATTTTTGATTCGATATCGTAGTCTTGACCTCGAATGCCCGCGGGCTTAACGAAGCTGAATTCATATCCCCACATGAAGAGGAGCTTGCCCACCTCGATCTCGCAAAAGGCATCTTCTACGCGTGCTGGAATGGGCAACCGATCAATGCACTCGTCGAAGCTATCGACGTCCTGCAGGTTGAAAAGCATCTCTCCAAGGCCTACGCCGCGAGCAATCGTCGTATCAGCATCTTTTTCGAGCGTGGACATGCGGAAGAAGGCCGCTGCAGATTTCTCGCCGAGGTTGGCTTGGTACCAGGCTTCGCCCATAAATCGCCGCGTAACCCATGCGGAGAGCTCGAACTCTCGCTCTTTGCGGCCTGGGTAATGCAGGCGGTCACGGATAAACGTGAGCTCTTCAAGCGAGCACATATCAACACATTATGAAGGAGCCCAAGATTGGGCCTGCAGGTGGGGTGACGAACTCGTACGTCGGAGGCCACGGACAACGCTAAAGACGCGATGCGCGTTTGCTGTCGCGGGTCACCGTGGACAGGGCACTCATCCCCGTCCCCTTACCCGCCATCGGCTTTTCATCGTCGCGGCGGAAACGTTCAGGTTGGAGGACGAGGCGGGAGACTGAGAAGGTGCTCGTCTCCTTCAATAGTTGGAACAGGTCGTCGGTGTAAAGATCTGTCATGGCGAGAAGTCCGCCGATGGCGCCCGAGCCGAGAAGGAACGATGGACGGACTTCGTCGGGCTCCAGGGGCAGATAACAGGGGGCGTGAACAAGGGTAGATGTACTTCCTCCTGAAGATCCGATCAAACTGTTGCGATCAATTACTACTTCACGCGCGAATTGCCCAGTAACTGCTTTCTCCAGACTTTACTTCTCGAAGCCGCGCCCGACGACCAGCGTCAACCCCCAGTGACAGGTAATAGAGATCATACAGAACAGCCTCACAGTCCGCGTAGTAGCTGTGGCCGAGAAATGACATATCGGTATCAGATACGTCGATTGTATCGACGCCGTCAAAAGTCACTACTGGAGGCTTGAGCCCAACTCTCGAGAAGGCATGTAGACCTGTAGACGCTTTAAGCGCACGATCGCCAGACGAGACGTATAGCGTAACGCGCCTTGCAATCCGACCAAGGTCGGCTACACATCTCCTGAACATCAAAGTGTTGACATCGGGCGCTGCAAAGACCAGTTCAGAAATGGGCACATTCAGAGCGTCGAGGTTCGCGAACCCAACTAAGGCGCGGCTACCCATGCTATGGCCAAGCACGATGAGTCTTTTATCAGGAAATTCCGAACGTAGTGACATCATCAGTGCCTTAATGTGGAGTTCGCTAAGCGCAATCCGTTCTTCATCGGAGGCGTAACCTTCCAGTGTTCCGAGAGAGGGCCAACTGAAGAAAACTACGGGGCCATGCGGATGGATATCCATTGCTATTTGCGCCGCACGCTTTGCGGCCAGTTCGAACGGTACATTGTAACCGTGTACGTATAGCAGAACTGAATCACCGCTCGCCCGTCGAATTCCCTCAAAGAAATTTGAACGATCGAGTTGCTCAACTGAGGTCAAAACGTAGTCATCGCGTCGGCCAAAGACGAACCGAAGGACCCGCAGTGGTTTGAAATGGTGTTCTTGGAGACCCCATGAACTCTTCAACGGTACCCAGACACGACATCTTCCATATGTGGTCCGATTTTCATCGGGAGTGGCCGAAAAATGAGGCGGTTCTGAGGCATTCGCGATGACGGTTCGATTGGTCGCGAACCACAACGTGACGTGACTTCCAGGCTGACTTGGCGTATGCTGCTGCCAATCCAATGGTCCTTTCCGTACTCGCCACAGTGTTAAGAAAGAATCCCAGGCGTCAGCTCGAGTTAGAGCACGCGCTACCGCTCGGAGGCGTCGATCTGGGACAAATCCTGGGAACGAGCGCTCGCGACGACTAAGCGGCCAATACCAATAGGTGAGCAGGTTGTCCAACGCCATCGCGTCTTCGCGACTTCCCCCATACTCTAATTGCGACAGAAGCTGAGCCAGATCTAAGGTCGCGTTGGCTGATTCGAACCGTAAGAGCGCGGTTGGATCGGGAATATCCTCCCAAGCCACTTCCGATATCGGCACTTCTTGAATGTGGGGTTCCTTTCTCCGTGCCCGCATCAGGAGGTAGTCAACGTTGATCGATATAATTTGCGGGGTATCGGGAGTTCCCGCGGAAATCAAAGCTCGCGGATAGTAGCCCTGAGGAACGAGGTTGAAGTGGGCAAAGAGACTGCCGAGAACGCGGGATGCGACCTCCTCAATGTCTGGCGCCGCCAGACTCGGGCGCAGTCGCAGAAGCGCCGACTCTATTTCGATCCAGAGATTGTGGACGAAAGTTGTCGATTCGCTGAGGATCCTCTTGTTGATCGCGACATTGAGTCGCACGCCCATTGTGCGTCCAACTCGTATATCAACCCTGATTCGTGGCTCCATAACACCCTGTCGAGATCAGCAAAATCCCACCCATTGTGGCTGATTGCGATCCTGTTGACAGTCGATTGCAGTCGCCGAAAGATCTTTGCAAGTGCCTCCTCCGTAGACGATTCTCGGTCCTCCTCATCCGTGCGGAGTTGGTTCCTGAGTTCTAGTGCCTGGTAAAACAGCTTCTATATCGACTCGATTTGCTGTTTCTGTCATCCTCTCAGCGCAAGCCCACGGGGGGCAGACCACCTGCGAGCGCAATGCCTCTTGGCATGCCGCCTAAGTGCTGGCCGCCGCGTATCCAGGCCAGTTCGAGCTGAGCAAGGATGGAAATAGGCAGGAAAAGGTTGGTCCGCAGGTTGGTTCGCTGAGGAAAGTGCCAGATCCTTCGTGTGCGGCGACATCGCGACGGTAAACGGCATCACCAGCCCACCTCAATCACCTCGACCTCGTCGAACGCCGCCCGTATCCGCTCCCTCACGGCGTCGTCCTGCACGTACACGAGCCAATACGCACTGTCCATCGCTTCAAACGCCACTTCAACCGCGTCGTAGAACGCGGCCGTTGCCCTGTCGATCGTGCGCCGTTTGTCGAGGAAAAGCGCGGATGGGCTCGGCAACTCACCATCGGCCCTGATACCGATGACCGTAACACGCACGCTCTGGTGGATGGATTCAGCGAGTTCAAGGAGCTCACTCCATGAGAGCGTAACACCCTCTGCGGATGAGTCGACTTCCTCGGCAAAGGCCTGGACGGGTTTGAGAGCGGTGAGCTTACCGAGGAGGAAGGTGGTGCGCTTGGATGGGATCACACGCCAATGGAGAGTGGCGGCCCCTTCAGCGGGGAGCAGTGCGAGCAAATGCCTGAGGTCGAACGCCAACACGCCGCGGCCGTCGAGGTCGCTGATCTTTAGGACGGTGGGCATGGCAGGGAGGGTACCGAAGCGGCGATTGAGCGACAGTCACGGTCTCAGAAGTCTGGGTATATCGCCGTGGCCAGCCCGCCGTGACCCGAACTGGGCGGTGGAATGTTCGCCCAACAGGACCCGTTTGTTGAATCGTTGCTGCATCTCATAAATTGGGTCAAGACATCTCTCCTTGGCCGTCTGCGACCTGACCGTCCGCGCGATAATGGGAAATGCCCAAGAGATTCGTTTCTGAAACTCTAGCTCTCGTCGCCTGGATCGCGTCGGGCCTGACAGTCTTGAGTGCATCTCAAGTGTCCCTTGCTTTCTTTCCGAGCCCAGCATGGATCAGCACCGCCTCGGTCCTGCTCGTTGGCCCCGTCGTTGGCATTATTGGCTGGCTAATGTCAAGCTCCGTAGCCTGGCCCTTCGAGAGAATCGACTTGGGCTTAGTGGGCGGCGTGTTCGGCTTGATCGCTGGTTTTTGCGATTCACTAGGGCATTCCCGATACTCGTATTCGGGCCCCATCTACTTTATTGATAATCACGATCGTGTCATCTCCGCTGTAGCCAGCGCCTTCGCGTGCGCGATCTCGACCTGGGCTATGGGTGCGCTGCATCGAAAATTCCAGGGACGGCCGTTCCTTGCCACGTTATGTTGCATTGGGTTATCAGCATGCGTCATAGGCGCGGCTTTTGTCGCGGCAAGGACTGGGGCTGGCCATGCGGCATAACCCGATTTGGCCCTTTGGCCAAGTAGAGTCTTCGCCACGGGGCATCCGAGCGGATAGCCACTCGCACGATTGCTGGCTCGCACTGCGAGCTCATACGGTGCGGGCACCAAGCGGAGTACGTTCCCGTTGCGCCTCATCACGATTCCGACAAGTTGAGCACGGTTTTCCCGTGTCGCCAAAAGCCGTTTGAAGCCGAAGAATTCGCGAACACGCTCCTGCTGGATCTTTGGTGGCCAATCGCCGTTGACTCAGCCGAGAACGGTTACATTGCCGAGTGTAAGGCGATCGCCAGAGCCAAGGAGTGCTTCGGCCATTGGACGAAGGGGATCTTCGTAGTGGGACCGTTCCTTCGGAACACATCGCGAATGAGACGCCAGGCTCGGCGCTCGCTATCGGGATCTGCGAAGGGACAAAGGTGTGTGCCGAGCCACCATTCTGGCGGGAACCAGGATCTTTTTTCGAAGCGCCGACTGCGGGATCGACACCCCCCAGTCGGGTCGTTCCACTTCCGTAGAAGTGAACTCGAAGGCGACCATCACACCAGCCCGTTTCCTTTATGGAATTCCCAGAATTGACTGCGGAAGCATTTTCCCTTGTTTCCTTAGGGGCGAATTGAGGACCGTCGCGCCAATCGCTTTCATCGGAGCATTCTCAGGCACCACCGATTGTCGTTTTCCCGTCTTGGCACGCGGTGAGGAACTTGCACGTCGCGCACCGATTGCGGCGGCGATGGCGGGAAGTCCTCCGCTCGGGCGATGCAATCGATCACCTTGCCATCCTCGTCGATCTTGGCCACGACCAGTTGCATTTCGGCGACTACGCGGTCCTCGATCTCGTGTACGAAGTCGAAGAACTCAACGTCCGTTACGGGGGACGGCGCCCACTTCTCTGCAGGCTGAAGAAAGTAGGGCTGGACCCTGAGCCACGCTCGCGGCTGGCCCCGACTGAGAGCCACATGCGGAACGAAACGAGCGGCCTTGCTGCCTGTCCAACGGCTTCTTCGGTCTTGACCGCCCCCTTCCAGTCAACCTCGGGTCTCAGGCGCGAGATCGTCGGGCGTATACACACCGAGGCCAATTGTTCGGCTGAAGCCCACTTCGACCGTCGAAACGAAGTGGGGCATGACATCCGAACTGGTGGTGATTGCCCGCCATAGCTGGCTGTACGTCTTCCTGTTTCGCAAAAACGCCCACGCTCCGCTGGCCCTCAAATGCTGACATGTAGCCCCCGAGATCGCGCGGTGCTCGCCCGTGAGCAGGTGATGAACTAAGATCTGGCCGTTCCCAGTCGGCCGACAACTTCGTCGCATCGCCGTCGCCACATGAAGGCGCACCTTGACGCGGTCGTCGTACTGGTTGCTGGCGCCGACGAACAAATTCCTGGCCCGAATTCGGTTGTCCGCCACGGGCGCAGTGCTAGCGACATCGACTCATGCACGATGTCGCCGACCAGAATCGGAACGGACGTGACCCGCCTCAGCTCCCACGACACATCCTTGGTTCGTTTCGCCCTTGGCTCACCTGCCACAACACCTACATAGCTCGCCATGTCTGCAAAGGCCTCCAGTAATACTGGTTGAAGAACGTCCGTTTGCAGCTCTGGAAGAGCCGTTGCCGCGAGAAGCTCCATGTTGGTCGTGGCTTATTACTCACAGGCTGCCTCCGCAAAGTGCTGGCCGTACGCCGCCCAGATCGTGTGGCGTCGCTTGGTGGGACGTTCGGGGCTGGTCCGCTCGCTCGATTTCCAGCACAGGACCGCCTTCACGTTCACAGCGGCGTCGCTCAAACACCGAGTGATCGCAAGCGATCGATCATCGTGGAGGCGATTGAAGCGAAGCGTATCCATCCATGTAGCCCTTTAGGTGACGCGGTCTACAAGCGCACTGGCGGGCGCCAATCAACGCGCTACAACAAGCTGAACACGCGGTGGACCCGAGTCACATGGAGTTGGACCTTCGGCAGTCCGTCTTCCTTTCTGTCGACTCCGCCGCGCTTATTGGAGACGACACTGGAATCGATCACGAAGCTTTCGGCGGCCGTGCCGCTGTAGGCGGGCTCGCCGTCGCCGTAGAGCTAAGCGCCGCCTCTCACGTTCGTGCGCGGGAAATCGAACTCAGACTCGGTTTTCGGTAAGTCTATGTAAATCACGCCGCACAAACGTGATCACGCATTTCTCGCTGGAGTGAGGCCGCTCACTCGAGTTTAGGTCCCTACTTCCGAAGTCGAGGATTCCCAGCGTTTCCCTGTCGGTAACCAGCAAAGAGCCCAAGGATTGCCGCGACAGCTCCATATACGAGAAGTGTATTGAGGCTGCTGCCATCCCGATAGACCGAAAGGCCGTAAAAGGCCGCAAGAGCTCCGACTAGAGCCGCCCCTATAGGAAGAGACGACGAATTGAACAACGGTTCAGCGTGCGGATTTCGATATGCGCCCCACCGACAGCCGAAGCACTGGGCTGATATGAAGCACAGCAAGCAAAAGAAAAGGATCATCCTGATCGTGCTTAGGACTCGCGTCCTTGCCTCTGAAACGCCTCGAATTTCTCCCGAATTGACGGGTATTTGTTCATTTGATAATTAACGACTGCCAGTTCCAGTAAGCCCCACAACCAGAGCTGGTGAGCAAGCAACCTCACCATGTACATGGCGCTTGAGCCGAGCGGAACTGCCGTTGGCTCGGATGCGAAGATGAGCATGGTGGAGGCCTTGACGCCCAAAATGTCAACTAGGAAGGCAACTCCGATCTTCAAGCAACCCCCAGGGGGCGACTTGATTATCGCGCCGAAGATGCCTGTCAGAAACCCTCCTACCAGCACATGTTCCCAAAGTGCCACGCCTGCAGGCAGCGCTCCGAAGAAGACCAGCGCCGTCGCTGCGCCCGCGTAGCCATCCCGAAGAAACTCGACGATCGGGTTGTGAGCGAGCCCACCAACGCTGTTGGCAAGTTGCACAGCAATCTGCTTGGAGATGGTAACGGCCAACAGACAGAGAGGGCCAAGCGCGACGGTGACAACGGCGTAATTGCGGCTGAAAGCAAAGGTCGCCGCAGAGACTTCGGTATAGCCAGATCTGGCGTGCAAGAAGAAGCGTCCGTCCAAGATCTTGCCGTCGAGCGCCTCGCCGCCAAGAATGGCCGATGAGATGGCCCACACGACAAAATTGATCGTGAGCACGACAAAAATCCAGCCGTAAACCTTCTGGACCGTCATTAGTCGATGCCTTTCGTTCTCAGTCACCAAGCCACCCGCCTTCGCTGGAACCACCTTCTCCAGGGTCCGCCTCGGTGATCGAGGCCCCAAGAAGACAGCGCTATGTTGTCATCATAGATCAACAGTCTTCTTTCTGGCAAGCACCCTGCCTGAATGATTCCAGACTTGACTGATCAGCCGACGCCCATCTGCCTCTCATAGGTTCGCCTGTCCCGCTGCTTGGATTGGCGGTTGGACCAGCGGCGACTCGCTGGACACGGCGATATACCCAGACGAGATTTTTCTCATTTCCGATCAGTAGTGCCGTGGCCTGGCATGGAACCACGTTCCTCGACGGCTGAAGCAAAGCTGCCCGAGAGGAAACCATCCCAATGAACACCCACTTGAAGATTCGTCCTGCGGACCTCGTTCGCGCCATCGGCCAAGACCCCGCCACCTACGTCATCCCCACCGAGCCCACGCCTGAAGACTTTCTCAACGAACCCACCGTGACCGTCTTCTACCGCGGATTCAGGCCCGTGTTCGCGGCATACACTCCCCTGCACGCATGGTTCGGCGGCTGCGGCGCCGATCACCTGCGGGAGTGGCGAAAGGCCAAGGGTCCGAAGCGTGACAAGGAGGCCTTCGAAGCCTGGGTGAAGGTGGCCATCTGGGGTAACCGCGTCGGGCTAGGCTGCGACATGCTGGACCTCAACAAGCCGACCGACCGTTTCGACTTCGCGAGCGCGTTGGACGTCGTGGATGGAACGGCTGTGCCACTCGCGGTGGAGTTTATGCGTATCCACTGTCTTTCCAAGGCGCCCTCGCACTGGACGCTGCCCAAAGGCAAGGAGCGGCTAGGCACTTACCGAGCCGAGGTCGAGGCGGGCCGCGCTCGTGCCTGCCCGAGCTTGCCCAGCAAGGTTGATCGCGGCCTTCCTGATCGGTTCGCCACGCCCGAACTGGAGGAGGCAGCACGAAGGGTCGCAAACGCAGCGACCGCGAAGGGCCTCTGTTTCGACCGCCTCGTTTTCGAACCCACGGACGACGGCAACACCGCCACCTTGTGTTCCCACGTGTACGTCGTGGCCGATCCCGCTTCCATCGCTGCTGCGGCCAAATCTCGATCGGTCGAGGAGGCTAAGCGCGTGCTGGGCGAAGATGCCTCCTTTGTCAGGGTCTACGGCGAGATCGGCTGCGAGGAGATATCCGAGGCACTCAAACCCGCCTTCGAATGGCTCAGGTCGCAGGCGGAGTTCGCCAAGCCCATCGCAGCTTGAGGTGTGTTGGCACGAAGGGGCTGGCTGCCGCGCTCGTGCCAACATTGCCGTCCCGATCGGGATGAAGCACCGCACGCGAGATCGGGGTCGGAACATGCTGGCGTCGACAATGACGCTTGGGGCTTCGGCCACAAGAGGCTCTGGGCGAACGACCATTTGTTTACGGCCGCGGGATCGGCTTCGACGGATACGAGTGGCCAGTCGATCACGAGATCGGCTGCTCTGCCAGTAAGCGTACGGCCCAGGCGTTCGAGCTTCAGGGAAGGCGTTGATCGGCTAGTCTGGGTATATCGCCGTGTCCAACCGCAATAACATTGATAGATGCGAGCTAGGTCCCGTGTTCCGAGAATGAGAGGGGGGCGCACCGACCGAGCTAGCCCGTCGAGACGGCTAGAACCTGGGAGCGACGTACGCCTTGTCGTAATCGCCTAGTCGACACGTCAACCGTGCTGAGCCGCCGCAAAGGCATCTTTCAGTCGCGCGTCTAGCTTATTTTGAGGATAGGTAGTCGGAGACAGTCTGCCAAAGCTTGATTTCACTGATGCGCTCCGCATGTGAATTACCGTCCTGGAAAACCAATAAGAATGGCCGCTGATCAGTCGCCCCTTTCGCTGCGCCCGCAACCTCTACAGAAAGCATGGAGCCATTGATGCAAATGACAGGGATCGTTTCGCCTACCCTAACCAACCGAGTCGCTTCGATCGCGTAGCCGTCAAGATGAATGGCCTTACCTGGCTTGATTTCAATTCTTGATGTGACGACCGCTGGGCTCACCGTTTGGAGAACAAATGAATGAGAGTCGACAAATTTCTGTATCAGCCCTACCGCGGGGCACATGACCGTGTGGTCTCGGACACACAGCCTGACCTCCTTCACTGTCCACGACTGGATAGCCGAAACCCTTGCTGCCAGTACGTCTCCCTTGTTCAGTTTGTAGGCGGTGGGACAGACGAAGGCTTTTCCACCTGTCGGGGGATAGTAGTTCGAGATCATGTCGACTAAGGCAGTGCCGTCATCTCCAGCAATGGCGCTCGTAACGTGAACCACGGTTTTTGTGAAGCGGCCATCGCCTGGCTCCAACTTCATCTGGCCCGCAAAGAACGTTACGCCCCGCTCCATTGAGATGGCAGGCACTGATGCACCCTGACCAAACGCAAGACCAACAACACCCACCATTGCCGCCGCCACGCCCGCCCTCGCCACACCCATTGCTTTGCTCCTTTATTGACCGCTCTGTGCCTCAGGAGGCTCTAGTGTATCACGGTGGGTTGCGTTTTCTGGCTCTCCGATCGGAGTGTTGTCGGCGCCGTAGGTTGCGAAGGCTTCCAAGTTTCGCCCGACAGAAGGGTGTCGTCGATTGGAGCACGTTCTAATCATTCGGCCTCGTCGTCACGATCTCATCCCGATCGGAGTTGTTGACGGCCGAACTTCGTTGAAAATCCTTCGTCGGCGGGCCCCAACAAGCGGCGAATGCGTGATCACGTTTTCGCGCCGTGATCTACGAGAACTTTCTGAAAACCGAGTTGAGTTCCAGACGAGCTTCTCATCCGAGGAGGCCTGCGCCGACTACCTTTGCTCCGCCCGTTGGCCTGACGGGTTCGTTTGCCCGCACTGAGGCTACGGTGGCCGACGCCGACCAGGACGGGAGGAGTACGTCTGCGGGAATCGACAGTGCCGCTAGGAAACCTCCCTGCGATCTGGCACGGTCCTCCACAACTCTCCCAAGCCAGTTCGGGCTTGGCTTTAGGCCATGTTCCTGATGACCGTCAACAAGCAGAGCAGCGCCCTGCGCCTCCAGCAGCTCAAGGGGTTCGGCTGCTACCGAACAGCGCTTCGCTGTCTCCGCGAACTTCGCCGTGCCATGGCGTTCGTCGTCGAGAACTACGTTCGTGGCAGTGAAGTCGAGATCGATGAAGCCTACATCGGCCGACGATACAGCAAGAAGCAGCCGAAACTGCCCGTGACCGAGGTTAGGATCGCTGGCGCCGTCGAGAGGGTACCCACGGGATGCGGCAGGGTTCGACTTAGGGTCATCGTCGGAGCGGACCAGCAAGGATCAATTAAGACCTTCGTTCGCGAAGCGGTGCAGCCAGGTTCGCTGATCCATCGCGACGCGCTGTCGGCTTGCTAGGGGATTGCCGCTCAGAATTACGTTGTCGACGCCCGACCTGTCGTCGGCAAAGGCGGCGTGCAACGCATGGCAGATGGGATGCCGAAAGTTCTCGTCCACCTTCCTCGCGTTCACCGAGTGTTCAGCCTGCTTAAGCGGGTCTTGCTCGGCGCCCACCAAGGTGCTTGTTCATCCCGCCACCTTCAGCTCTACCTCGACGAGTATTGCTTCCGCTTCAATCGCCGAAACGACGATCGACCGCTCGCTATCACCCAGCGCCTCGCCGACGCCGTTGTCAAGGTCAAGGCCGTTCCGTATTGGAAGTCAAGCGGTCGAACCGCACCCCAGGCGCCGACTAAGCCGAGAAACACGATCTGGTCAGCGTGTGGCCGACAGTTTTCGGAGGCCTTAGGTGGGTAACACGCGGCGCCGATCCTGGAGCTTTTCGAGGCAGAGGCTCTTCCAAACTTGCAGGCGGGCGTACTTCTACCAGTATTACTGGAAGGAAGAGCCCAACCAGGACGTGCTGTGGGAATTGAGGCGGGTTAAGTCCGTCCCCATGGTGGTGGGGGACGTCGCCGAATCGATATCGGTCGCGCTTCGCCAGTGGGTGTACAGCCATGTCGAAGCAAGGAACCTGTTCGATGTGGCCAGCAAGCAATACGAGAACGTGTTAAAGGCGAGCCTTCGCGCCGCCACTGTGATGCGAGAGGGTCGTCGTCCGCCGAGCGGCAAGTGGCCTATCTTCAATCATCATCTCAAAACGGGCGAACGAAGTGCGGTTGAGGACATGGGGCGAGAGACTCTGCGGGACTACCTGGCAGACTTCGAGGCGAGCGAAGCGTGGCAGTTCTTATGGCATAAGAAGACGCACCACCAGCTCTGGGAGCCGATCACGACGAGTTCAGACGACAAGCAGTCGTTCATGGCGACCACGGTTCTGCGCTTCGAGCGAGCGGCTGGAATTCGCATATATACGCCGTCTGACCTTGCACTCACTCACCGCGGTGAGTTCATTATTGTTGACTGGAAGGCTGGCCACAAGAACGAGGAAGCGGTTGCCCAGGTGAGAAAGCAGTTCGCCTCGTATTGCCTTTGGGCGCTCGATTACAAGAAAGCGACTCGCAGCAACCTGAGAGTCCAGCCCTACTTTCTCCAGACTGGGGAAACGTGGGCGCGTTCGTCTGTAAACGCAGGGGGGTTCCTCGACGTGATCCACCAGATCGAAGATCACGTGCTGAACGAGATGCAGCATGTGGCCGCCCGCGGCGACGAAAACGGCGAGTCGATCGCGTACGTCGCCCGAGAGAAGGACTTCCCGCCGTCGCCGCGCCAATCGGTCTGTGCGGCCTGCAAGTCCCTCACGGTCTGCAACGAGGAAAAGAAGGCCGTGAAGGGCTCACGGCCGTAAGGTTGGGGATAGCCAAAAGGCGGCACCGTTTTTGAGCCGCTCAATTTTCTTGCGGTTGGACACGGCGATTTTCCCAGAATCGCTGTCTTAACAAGGTAGACTATCGTCTGCTGTGATGAAGCAAGAGCTCCACTTCGAGGTCCAACCCGCCCTGGTTCGCTTGATCGGCGACAGCCACGGTAACTTGACACCCATCAGGCAGGCCGTGAGCGAGGGTCGAAGGGTTATCCACATGGGCGACCTGGGGTTTGCTCAGTCTTGGCGGAAGGCCGATCGCATGCCCAATGTCTACGTTTTGGGCGGGAACCACGACGACTATTTGGTCGCCCCATCCTGCAACTGCTACCTTGGCGATTACGGAGATCTAGGCGCACGCATTCCTTCGGCGACAGGAGTGTTTTTCCTGCGCGGTGCACTTTCTATTGATCGTGATCTTCGAATCGAGGGTCGCGATTGGTGGGCTGCCGAAGAACTTTCGGAGCAGGAGCTTCAAGACGCGATCGCCTACTACGCCGCGATGCAGCCGAGGATTGTGATATCGCATGAGGCGCCGCTCGTGGTGAATCACATTCTTTATGGGGCGGAATTGATCGGCTCAAGAACGGCAACGGCCCTATGGAGGATGCTCCAGATGCACGAGCCAGAGCGGTGGTATTTCGGCCACCATCACGTCCAATGGGAGCGTCAGATCGGTCGGACGCGATTTCGGGGCCTTGCGATAGATGAAGCGATCGACGTGGATCTCTCGTAACTATTAGGTTCGATCATGACCGAGATACACGGCTTTCGGCGTGACTGTGCCCGCGGAAGAGCGATTGGTGAGAACGCTCCAGCCTTTGGCCTCCAGCGCGGAGACAGTTGGGTCGACCAACCATCGCGCGGCGCGTGGAGCCCGTCAGTCGACACGCAGGCGTCGGGCTTATCCACCATCTGATCGCGATCGCAGGGGATCGGGCCGATCGATAGGAGTGGCAGTCGATGGGAGCGCGGCGCCGTGCTCGGCCAGCGAGCGTTGGATCCAGGCGTTGAGCTTGGCATGGTAACGATCGTATGAGCGGCGCATCAGCTCCTCCCTGTCCTCGACTGTTTTGAGCGTGAGGCCGTCGTGGGTGCTGATGTACACGGCGCCCATGCCTTTCGCCGCCATCGGCTCATCCGCGTCGTCGCGGAAGCGCTCGGTCTCAACGACGAGACGGGAGACGGGAAACGCGAGGCGCTCGGCGGCTTGCAGATGGAAGAGCTCGTCGGTGAGTGGTCGGTCATGGTGAGGAGTTCGCGAAACAACCATGAATGCCTGATATCCACGGCGCGTCTCGGAGGGTGATTGGGGATCGGACGGCATTCTCCTCAAGGCTGGCAGAAGGTCTGGACGGCTTCTGAACTCGGGACGCCCGTCGGATTCAAGGGGCAGACTAAGTGGCGGCGGCGGACCGTTGTTCAAGCCAGTGTGCGGCCACCCGTCTCATGACGGCCACCGCGTTGGACAACTCCATCGGTTGCTTCTTCCTTGGAGGAGTATTGAGTTTTGCGTGGCAGGCTGCTCGTCCTGCCGCCGAAATGTCATTGGCAGTCCAGGTAAGCAGGTCTAGCTCGGTCTTTGAAGTCAGGCCCGAAGCGACGGCTGGGCCAAGACCTCCGCTCTGCTCAACAAGCTCATGGAGTTTGTAGACCGAATCCCAGTCCTGCTTCTCCAAGGAGAACAGCCAGAGGACTTCGGCTGCGAGGCGATCCCTTTCCGCCAGACTTATCCAATTCGTAACTGGGCTGGCTGGGGCAGCCTTGATATTTCCATCGGCATCCCGAACTTCGACGGTCGCACGGACTCGAATGTGGACCGTGAGAGGCTCCTGGACGCTAACGAAGAGGCCCCTTGATCCATCTTCATTGACGCGAACGACATGGGCAACGCGAACCTGTTTGTAGTCACCGAGATGGAGCCTCATGGCACCGTTCACGCTGTCCATGACTTCAACGGCGGCCTTGCCTGATGCCCTCCGCGTCGGTGAAGGGCGCGAAGGAAGCCGCTCCAAGCATCCAGTCGATACCGTGCCTAACGAACAAGATGTCTGCCTGAGTGAAAGTATTCGCCAGGTCGCTGAGGTCCAGTTCATCGCCAGCGAGGATCGCGTACCAACCTGGGGGCGTCGTCATATCCGTATCATCGCCAATAGCGGGCATGTAATGCTGCCGAGAGAGAAACGATTCCTCGTTCCTCTCCGTCTATGCCATGGCTCCTTGCTTCGCCTGGATGTGAGATCACCCAACTGGCCGCGCCTTGCGAAGAGCATAGCTCTCGCGACATCAATAATGGGCGGTGGCCGCCCCTCACACTCGGGCCAGCGAGACGGTTGCAGTCAAGGTTGCTCGGGCGGCCTAAGGTTCTGCGATGGTCCGCGACTCATAGCGGTCGGTGTGTTCCGTCTCATCGCTGCCGTGCAAGCTCATGTGTACGTGCGGGTGTCCACCCAAGGAGTCGATCATGTTTTGGGAGCCGTACGTGCAAACGTCGACACCTGCGACAACGACGTGAGGCGCAGCTACGAGCACCAAACTGCCGACGACGAGATTGCGGAGTCGGGTGCCGATTCTAAGCTTCGGGCCAAGCAGCATTATCACGCTGGCCCCGCCGACGGGGAACATGAACAAACCGCCGAGAGAGAGGAGCGCACCGATCGCCCACACGCACCAAAACACCAGATATCCGATCATAGCGCCGTAATTCGACCTCCATGAAATGGACGGTGGCTGCAATCCTGGCTGTTCCTGAATAGGCGACCCTCTTGGTCTTTCGATGCCAGGTTACGGAAGCTTGGTGACGGATGCTTGCACTCTTCGCCCACGGGTGTTGAGAAGACACGTCTCACCGACGCGGCGGAGCTCGCTGCACAAGCGCCCCGACGAACACTCCTCCATCGCTCTCGCTCGCAAATCCGCGCCACCATTCGAATGTTCGAGACTGTAATGCACACCCTCTGGGAGTCGCGCGATGCAGTCCGCTCCCGCAGCAGTTCAGCTTCTGGTGAGTGAGGCTCTGACCACGTACCAGCGCAACGTTCTCCGCGAGGCCCCCGAGGTACTGGTCGCCCTATATCCCGATCGGCTCTAGTTCCGCGACGATCGCCAGTGGCACATACTTGGCGGCGCCTAGGTCGGTACGGTCAAGAAGGCTCTTGAACCTGCGAGCGCGGCCGCATCGCGATATGAGTCCACGCGATCTCAGCGGGTTATCTACTTGGAACTTGAGGTAACAACCGAACACCTCGTTTGGACAAATCCCTTAATTGAGCGCCGATCACCTCTGGACTGTGAGCGGACGCGAAAACAGGCTCGCCGCTGATATAACGCTCGGCGACACTGTCCTCGGTGAGAGAAATGAGTAGCGCAGGTACCAACTCAAGTTCGTCGTCGTTGAGCCCGAAACCGCAAGTGCAAGCTGTCAGGGCCCGACTGACAAGCGCGTTCATGCCCATTCGCTGCGGGTCTTGATAAACAACGTTCTCAGCGAAAGGATCTGCGCGATCCGCCTCACACTGTGCAACGCTCATTGAGTGGTATGAACGGCAAGTATTCGGCCTGTACTCGTACCCAACGCAGAGCCCGTCGACGTTGAGAGGACACATACGACCCTTGAGGACCTGCTCGATTGGAGCCAAGGCGAGTCCTTGTTCGGAGTGAGCTCTAAGTCGCTCCAACAACGACGCAAACTGCTCTGGCGTGAGGCGCTTCTTGAGGTGGGACGCAAGAGCGAGAACGATTGGTCCCGTGGTTGTGACCCGAATTGTGCAGCAATGATTGCACCCCGCGCGGCAGGCGACGGTTTGCCATCCGATGTCGGCAAACTCCACCGTTGTCGGCACTTGATGAAGTAACTCGTCGAGGTACAGCAGTGCGGCATGGACCGCTTGCTTGAGGCTGTGCGGCGTAACGGCGTCAGCCATACATTCGGAAATCCTTCCTGCAGCCTCGGCGTAAATGCTAACGAGTGCCTCACCTGCAGGCATTTTGGCAAGATCGTAAGGGTACGGCAAGTCAATCCTCTTCAGAACCTCGAGGCGCCGCGCGATGTGCTTTCGCCCGTCCTTCAGCTTCTGCTGCTTACCCACATGAGAAGCATACCACCGCCCATTTGTCTACTGAAACGATGACTCCCTGGCCCCGAGCTGTGCCACGCTGTAGACTGATCAGATAGCTGTCAGAGCCGACCCGTCGTGGATCGGCCCTGACTCTCGCATTATCGTCGCATAGTCTGCCGCTTCTTCTTGAATCCACTCGGCGGCGGAAATAACAGGTTGAACGGCACGCCGTGGTTATCGAGAAAGCGCCTGGCATTCGAGTTGGTCGGAGCGGCGAGGCAGGCCTCCGCAAACAGAGAGATGATCACGGGATCGTTCCTGGTGAGGCCCAGCTTCGCATAGAGAGCCTTGCTCGCCTCATACCAGGCATGGGACAAGCGTCCGAGCTCGCGAGCGGCATTCCGCTCGCGGTTCGGAGGCATCAAATGCTCCTCGCGGGCGAGAAGCTGGGCAATCCACTTCATCTGCCGCTCATGCATGAGGTTGGCGGCGTGCTCGACGAGTTGAAGGCTGCCATTGATGGGCCTCGCGATCGGCGTCGAGGGAATCTGGATGCCGATGCTGGCAACGGCGACCTCAAGGTCGGCGAGCTGATTGGCGAAGAGGTCGAAGAGAAGCGTGAGGTTGGCGCTGTCAGTCATTGATGGTGTCCTTGGAGAGGGGTGGTGAAACCCGCCCTTCAAAAACTACTGATCCCGTGCTTTCTGCGAGGAGGTGAGCCCGAGCGAAAACCATTGCACATTTTTTCTCGGATGATTTTCGGGAGGTGGAGTCTGCCTTGCGCCATCGGGTACGCCTTGCACCATCGTGTGGATGCGACGCACCGACCTATACCCTTTGCGGGCTGCTGCTTACCCAGGACGGTGAGCAACGGGCTACAAGTGCTCCAGATGAAATGCAACGTTGGGCGTCAAAACGAAAGTGGTTCGCGTCTGAATGTGTTGGGCCCATGCCGTCAATCATCTCCAAGTAATCCCTCCGAGTGTTTCGCGATTACCTCTCGTCGTACACGACGCTGGGTTACATCGGGGATGTCTTTAGGGATGCAGGGGTAGGAGCAAGACTCGACTACAATCCAACCGTGAGTGGACAAAGGCGCACACTGGTGGAGCAGCACTACATCACGCTGAATCTGTCCGATTGGTCGGATGTGCGGCTTTTGCTTCGGGCGTTTGAGGACATTCTCGGGTCAGCGAAGAAAACTGGCCCCCAACAATTCGATGAACTTGTCGCCAGCCTGGTGCGTGACGGATTCGATTATCGGGACGGACGAATCATCCACATAACTCGAACTCACGGCATCCAACAGATCGCTGCAATCGCAAACAGGCTCGACGCCGAATATCTCGCGGCTCAAGTGATGCGTCTTCAGCTCGCGATCGTCGATGATCCAGCTTCCGCGATCGGCACCGCTAAGGAACTGCTCGAAACATGCTGCAAAACGGTGCTGGTGGATCACGGTGTCACTGGCTACGACGATTTCGACGTTCCGAAATTGACGAAAGAGACCCTAAAAGTATTAAAGCTGACGCCTGAAAACGTGCCCGATACGGCTCGAGGAAAAGACGCGGTGAAGAAAATGCTTCAGGGGTTAGCGATGGCAGCACAAGGGCTGGCTGAGTTGCGAAATAAATATGGCACGGGCCACGGAAAGGTTGCGGGCACGGCATCACCAAAGCCCCGTCACGCGGCACTTGCAGTCGGCGCCGCTACTACTCTCGCTACGTTCTTGTTCGATACGCATGAAGTTCAGAAAGCCGCCGTCGTGAAGGCTGCCGAGGTCAGATCGGCTGAGTGATTTCGTCGCTGTCCGCAACAATTGGTTCGTGGGGTCCGTTGTTCGGTCTGATCATATCCCCCTCCCTGGGAGGAAGGCTTTATGGGCGGGCATAATTGTCACTGAGCATGAACAGGTCCGATTTTCGTAAACTCTTCACTTATTCCGACAATTGCTGGCGCCTATTTGGCGAAACGTTGACGGCCAATCCTACAACCTGGGATGCTTCATTTCAAACAACTTCCCAATGGAATACCATCCGCTTACTTCTTGCACACAGCATTGCTGCTGAGGAGCGCATAGTTTCCATGCGCCTTCAAAACCTTGCGCTCCCCCAGTCATACGAAGAGCGTGCAGCCGCCAGTTGGGATGGATTGTACAAAGATCAGCAGGCCATTCGTGCAGCCACGTATGCGTATCTGGACTCCTTATCAGACAAAGATATTGAAGAGGAGACACCTGTTTTGCCAGCCGTTGGCGGTCACGGTGCCCTTACACGGTCTGATTGGCTCTTTCATATTCTCAATCATGAAAACTATCACCGCGGGCAGGTGATCACTACCCTTCAAAGAATCGGCATCGATCCGCCTAATTTTGACTACGTGCTCCTCAAAGGGTTTCTGCTCTAAGAGTATATGTTTATGCGATAGCAAGTAAGCATGAACTTCCGAACTCTGGTCATGCGTCGAGGCCGAGTGAAAGGTGGTTCTTGATGGCGGGGCACAAAGGAGGCTTGGCGATCATCACTCTACAAGCGCTAACAAATGTGAAGTCGATGGCTGGTGCTGGGGGTGGTGACGTTAGAATCCTGTCGCTGATCTGTCTCACTAGGCTCCCCAATCGATGAATCAGGAGTGAGAGTCATGGAGCCCTACGGATACCACTTCTTCAATGATGACCATGTCGTCTCCCGTAATTTTCGAGCCAAATCCTTGACGTCGATCGGCGCCAGCTCGGTGAGATCGAAGTTGAAATGGCTACCTTGAGGGCCGCCAGCGTGATCGTACTCAAGGTCAGTCACCGAAAGGTGACTCTGCAAAAAGACAAGGCAAGGTCGGACGTTACGCCGTGTTGTTGCTCTCGCTTGCTCAGCCCTGATGATGGCCTCGCGATCATCGATATCGTCGAACTTCCAGAGCACTTCGTCGGGGCCGCTCTTGTTGAGCCTGACGCAAGCGGCGACAATGCCGATGTATTTCACGCCCTTGTTGACATAGTTCCCGATGTACTTGGCAGGGTGATGCATATAGCTCTTGTGAAAGCCGTTTTGGGTTGCGGGGCATGAATACACCCGATGATCGATGAAGTCGCGCGGCGTACGCGCCGCATTGACTACGACCATTCTCAACTCAGGATCAACCATGTTTTGACTTTATCACAGTAACCCAAGCGCCTAGCTCATCCACCGCCATTCGTATCGGCCCCACCACTTGCAGTCTTTGCAAATCTCGACCCAACCGCCGCGGCCGCAAAGCCACTCTGGCAGCGGGTCGTTCTCCCAATAAACCCACTTCATTTGCTGAGCGCAAATCGGACAGATCCATGATAGCGACTCGGGCGGCGGGCCGCTTCGGCGTGGTCGACGTCGTTTCTTAAGCCATTCTGAAATCTCATCCCATCTATAGGGGCATTCAGAGAAGGCCTCTTTGAGAGCTTGGTCGGCCTCTGTGCGCTCTAGCCCGTTGAGTTCGGCGAACCGATCGATGTCGGGCATCGCGATGTCACGGTCAGGAGTCCAGTCCATCTCTTACCTTAGCCATATGTTGGACCAAATCGTCATTTTGTAGGAACGACGTCGATCACCTTAACATGGTCGAACAACGCTCGAATCCGTTCCCTCACATCGGCATCCTGAAGATAGGCAAGCCAGTACGAGCTGTCCACGGCCTGGAATGCGATCTCAACCGAATCGTAGAACGAGGAAGTCGCTCGGTCGACATATCGGCAATCATCCGAAAACATGTCGGTGAATCGAGGCCATGGCACTTCAGGCTTCACGCCGACAAATGTCCCCCATACGGTCTGGTTGACTGAATCAGCAAGTTCCAGCAGTTCACGCCAAGTTAACTCAACGCCATTCTCCGAGCTCTCGACTTGCTTGGCAAATTCATCAACAGCATTGAGCGCAGTTAATTGCCCGAGGAACCAAGTGGTCTCGCCGCCTGGGATCACATGCCAAGTCAGATCGGCACCGACGGTATCGACGAGCGGTAAGAGATGCTTTAGATCAAACGCCAGCACGCCGCGGCCGTCGTAGTCGGAGATTTTGAGAACCATGGGCATTGGACGGCTGTTGAGGAGAAGTGGGACGAAGCAACTCATCGAGGTCGAATGTCGATTTCGGTCAGTTTTGCTGTCGGTGAGAATACCGAGTCCCTAATCGCTCTAATGACTGGGCAGGCACACTACTCGAAGTACAGCATTTCGGCCGGCGCTAGCGCCGACCGAAATGCTGGTGGTATGAGGGGTCCCAGCTCTGCGCTTCGCGGAGACAGTTAGGCTGACGTAACCGCTCGTTACGCCTTCTTCAGCAACTCCTCCTGAATTTCAAACGCTAACCCGATCCTGTCCGTAAGCTTTTGCACCAACTCGTCAGGCTTTGACCGCCGATACATATATACGTTGAGCGTTGCGATATCGAATGGAACGCCGCTTTGGTTTCGCGAATGGAAAACAGATTCGAATGACAGAGATTGGGTTCTTTGCCCGTAGTCTTTACATTATCAAGCAACGCGCTTACACAACCCCCGCTTAAGACGAGATCACCGAAGCCGTCTACCGTCGAGTGATGGTATCGCATCACGTTGGTCGACTGGACCTCGATTCCTTAGGGTGATGGGCGAAGTCATCATATGGGTCCAGCTTATAACCTCTGTCACAAGATCGGTTGTGTCGAGGCGCGTTTGCCCATGATGACTCGACCGATCCTGAAGTTCAATGAAACTCGTGTAGGTGGGCATCTCCATCCCTGCGAAAGAGCCTCCATGGCTTCAAGAGTTCGAATCACGCCCCTCGACGGTATTGGCCGCGTCGGCGGTGCCACATGGCTCATCCAGCAAGGCAGATCTGCTTTTCTCATCGATTTTGGCTCGGATCTCCAGGCATCTGGCCGAATGCTTGGCGGCCGACTGAGACCGCGAGCAAGTCGGGGCATCGAGGATTATTTAGGAATCGGATTGCTGCAGCCGTTCGACGGGCTCTATAGGACGGATCTCGTCATCGACGATGATGTTTTTGAGGATGCCCAGGACGTCTCTGTTACGGATTTATTGCTTTCACACGCCCACCACGATCACTCTGGAAACCTTTTTGCCCTGGATCCGCTCACTAGAATTCACACGTCTTCGATCACGGCAGCGATGCTCTTTGCCGAGATGACGACCAGCGGGGGTTTGTTCTCGGAATCGACTCATTACCAACTACGTGAGCCTCATCCCACCGAGCAGGGCATCCTGACGCTGCAGAAAAAGGCACTTACAATGTCGAGGCCGTGTTCGTTGACGGATGGCGATCCATCGGCAGCGATGAGAGACCTTTGGAAGCAGGCTGGCTCCGATGAGGGGTTACAGCGCTCTGACCTAGTTGTCGCAGGGATGCCCTTTGAGTCTTGGGGCGTAGACCATAGTGTTTTCGGGGCCTGCGGTTTTATCGTTCACTCAGATGATCAGGGTGCCATCGCATTTGCAGGTGACTTGAGGGCACATGGATCCGAGGCCGAACTAACTGAAACTTTCATCAATAGGCTGGCAAAGCTAAAGCCGAGAGTTCTGATTCTCGAGGGAACGCGTCTCGGTCGTGAAGACGAACCACGAGTGACGGAAGCTCAATGCCGTGCTGAAATCCTTGAACTGGTTAGGGGAGCACGGCGACGGTTGGTTATTGCGACTGTCAGCCCCAAACATCTGGAACGGTTGGCCTCCTTTCTAAACGCCGCTCAGGAGACTGGGCGCCAGATCGTCGTCCAACCGCGGACGATGTTCTTGTTGGAGGCCGTTGCGGCCGCCAAGCCTTTCTACGATCTAGCGTCGCTCGACGGGATCGCCGTCTATGATCCGCCGATGACAACGAGACCAGGCTGGCATCGCGACCTTCGGGAACGTCATCCCAAGCGATTAGTGCATCCCGACGACATTCAAGCTCGACAAGGGAAGTTCATTTACATGCATGGTTTCTCCAAGACAATGGAGTGGACTGACTTCAAGCCGTTCGGTGCCTTGTACGTTCATTCGGCCAGCGGCGCCTATGACGATTCTGCCAGGAATCGACTGGGGATCCAACGCGAGTGGATCGAGTTATACAAGATCGAGACGGCAGGGATTAAGTTCGGCCCCAAGGGCGGACTGGAATTTGATCAACGCTTGAATCCGTCTGGGCACATGCATCCGCGTGACCTTAAGGAACTGCTCCACCGAGTGCAGCCAGCTAGTGTCCTGGTTTGTCATAGCGATCAGCCCGAACTCATGCGGGACCTTCTACCCCAAGGGACTCGATTGGTTCTTCCCGAGAACGGCAAGACATTTCGGCTGTGATTGACTCCACCTATCAACCGCATTTGGTCGTAATGCCAAGTAACGTCACGTGCTCGCTTGTTGTCAAGTCTCATTCGGGTGCTGAGCAAGCACAACTTCCAGGAGATCTGTATCAACAGCATGTGCTAATCCCGAAGTCTCGACCCTCGGTATGCCCAGGTGACTAAGCCAGCTTCCGCATCGAGACTTGTCGGAGATCGTAGTTGAGGGGAGAACGACTACCACGTTTCGGTCCGTATATCGACTGGTTTGAATATCAGAATCGCCAAGATCAATTAGGCCCGAGATTGACGTCCGATTTCCCACAGCCCACGAGCAAGGCTCAGCTACTTGGCGAATTCGCTGTCGGCTGCCAACGGCAGCGTCAACCATGCCGACATGTCTTCGCTCTACAACTGATGCTTCTTGCCTGTTCATATGACCGCTTTCGTATTTCGCGAGAAGGGCACCTACTAGGTTTTTAAAAGAATTGATGTAGGTGGAGTACTTCGGCGCCGAGAAAAGGCTCTTCGACACAGCCTTTTTGAACTCATCGCAGTCGCCAAATCGAAGAGTATGACTGTGTAACGTTACACTTATTCAATAGTACATAATCATAATCATGAGCAAGAAGAAGAAAGATCCGCCGCCATCAGACGGTCGGCGAGTTGCAATATACGCAAGAAAGTCTGATCTCAAGTCCGAATCCCGAGGCAAATCGGTATCTCAGCAGGTCGAGCAGTGTTTGCTCGCCGCACGTTCCCTTGGGTATGAGGTGAGCGAGCGCCTGATCTTCAGAGAAGAAGACGGCAACAAAGGGTGGTACTACTGGCAAGACTCAGAGGGCCGCAACCCGCCTCCATTCCGCGTGGAACTCACCCGCCTCGTGCAGGAAGTTGAAGCTGGAAACATCGATATCGTCATGTGCTGGCGAACCGATCGTATCTTCCGTGATGAAATCGTCGCATCACTCTTCATCCGAAAGCTTCGATCTCATGGTGTCAGGCTCTTCTCGCGATCTCAAGATTATGCAATTCACACGGCTAGTGGCTATCAGCGGGCGATCGCCGAAGCCTGCGAAAACAGAGCTTACAGTGACAAGATTTCTGAAGATATCATTCGAGCGCACGCGACGCTCGCCAGCGTCGGCATGCTCACTCGAGATCCATCCTGCCTTGGGTTTCGGAGCGCAGGTCGTGGAACAGGCGGTGTTGTCGCTGTGCCTGAAGAACTGGCCACAGTCAGGCAAGTATTTCATTGGTATACGATCGGAGATGGCGAGGGGCCCCTTACTGCGCGAAGAATTGCCATCCGACTTATGGATTCAGGCATTCGCGTAGCCGTTGGCGCCAAGGGCCATAAAGCCATCGATCCGAGCCGCGTCTTTCCAGGCCAGATCACGAACATTCTCCGCAACGTCCAGTACGTGGGATTCATCAAGCACGATGAGACTCTCTATCCAACGAAGCTCTTTCATGTGCCGAAAGCAGACGGCTCAGGCGAACTCGATACTGTCGTTTCGCAGGCCATGTTCGATGAAGCAAACCGTTTGCTTGACGAGCAGGATTGGCACTTGCGCGAC
>Ga0302320_10003160_pt1 | contig 38434 bp, 30 predicted proteins | sample Bog_T0_3_FD_202130 | JGI IMG/M metagenome (GOLD analysis project Ga0302320, IMG submission 202130) | Peat permafrost microbial communities from Stordalen Mire near Abisko, Sweden - Bog_T0_3 | ecosystem: Environmental > Terrestrial > Soil > Wetlands > Peat | place: Sweden: Abisko, Stordalen Mire... | reverse complement strand
GCCGCCCGGGACGCCTCCGGGAGTGTCCAGCCGCTCGGGGCGGTGACCCTCCAGGCCTTCGAACTGGCCGATGGAACCCGCTGCCTCAAGGCCTATCTTTCCTGGACCGCCAGCCAAAGCGAAGCGATCCACGCGGTCTACGCCAAGCCGGACCTCAATTGGGCCGCGGAAGCGCGCCGCGTGGCCGCCGGCTGGCTGAATGCGCCGGCCCGGTCGGAATCCGAGGTCGCCGCGCCCCGGGCCGCCTTGGTGGCCACGGGCTAAGTTCCCGCCCCCATCCGCCCGGGTCAAACCGCGGCGTTGAGCTGCGGCCGGGGCCGCCGTCCGCCCATCGCGCCGGCATAGGCAGGCGCCACCGCGCGCAAGCGGGAGCGAATCCCCGCCATGCGCTCCCGCTCGGCCAGCAAAGCTTCGCGCCGCCGGGCCAAAACGGCCCGGCTTTCCCGGCGTTTGGCCAGGACCGCCTCGACCTTCCGGCCGAGCGCCGCCGACCACCAGGCGGGACGGCCCGAGGCCAGCCGGCAAAGGTGCGCAACCAGCGGCCCTGCCCGCCCTTGGATCGCCAGGGCCCGCCGGCTGTCCCCGGCCCGCAGGGCGAGGCATTCCTGCTCGGCAAAGTGCTCGAGTGCTCCGAGGAGCCGCGCCGCGGTCTGGGCCGGATTCATCAGGAACGCCCGACGGCGTCTCGCTCCGGCTGGTCGGCGCCCAGTTTGCTCAGCATTTCCACCCAGGCATCGCGCAGCTCCCCCAGCAGCTTCTCGACTTCGGCGATCGGTGCCGGATCTTTGCGCAAGTTCGCCTCCAGGAGGCGCCGGGCATAATATTCGTACAACTGCTCCATCAGCGAGGCGAAATCCCCGCCTTCCTTGAAATTCAAGGATCCGCGCAATTCGGCGATGATCCGCCGGGCCTTGGTCAGCTGGTGGTTGACGATCTCATACCGACGCAAGTCGGTGGCTGGCCGGCCCAGCGCCTCGCGGGCCGTGGCCATGGCCTGGAGGGCGCCGTCGAAGAGCAGGACCACCAATTGGCCGGGACTGGCGGTCAGGATGGAATTGGCGCGGTAGACCCGGGCGTAATCTTTTGCGACCATGGACGACAAATGCGTCAGGATTGATCTTCAGAGAGATCCGGGGAATTCACAATCTGGGCGGCAATCTGGCTGATGACTCCGGCCGGCGGATAGCTGGGATCGGCCGCCAGGGCCATGCCCCGTGCCACCACGTCGGGCCGGATCGCCGGCTGGGCGGTCAGCGCCGCCCGCAATTGCTCGGCTTTGGCGGTGGAGAGGCGGTCGGAGCCTCCGCCCGTCCGGTAGGACGGGGATTTCAGCTGCTCGCTGGGGAGCGCGGGCGCGCGAGCGGCCCGGTCAGGAGAGGACGTGGAGTCGATCATGGGCTTTGGTTCTAGGACGGTCAGCCTCTGATTGCCTTACAGGGAACGCCGTTGGTTGAATATCCGCTATATCGTCCCGGCTCGGTCGAACTTTAGGGCGAAGGCGCGGCATTTGGGGGCAAATCGAAGCGTAGTTTTACGCAGGCCACGGACGCGCTCAGCGCGGCGGCAGCGTGCGAAACATCGCGTCGGCGGCATAGGCCGCGACGCGGTTGGGGCTCTGCAGGGCGTCGGTCGACAGGTCGAACGGCACGGAACCCAGTTCGGTGTGCAAGTAGAAGCGGCGCACGCTGTTCACGATCGTCGGGTTCTCCAGGGTGAAGACCTCGTCGAAGCTCCAGATCATCCGCTGGTCGGTGACAAGCGCGAGCTTGGCGCGCAGGCCGATCGCCAGCGGCCGGTAAGGGATGTAGTCGGTCAGATCGACAAACAGCACCGCCTGCGCGTCGAACTTCTCGGCCAGGATCCGCAGGAAATCGTGCGGGAGCGGATCGGCCGAGCCGAGATCGGGCAAGCCGAAGCTCTTGGCGCACTCGTCCCGCGAAAGGGTGACGACCTCGAAGCGCCCCTGGTGCTCCAGCGCCTCCGCCACGATCGGATCGAGATTTTCAGCGGTCTGCGCCGACGCGACGGCGCCGCCGTGCACGGGCAGCAGGACCACGCGGAGGACCCAGGGCGGAAGCAGATGGTCCGCCCGCACATTGCGCGGCGTGAAGAACGGCCCCACCCGCGCCGAATCGATGGGAGCCGGATGGGAAGCGCAGCCGGCCAACGCGCCGAGGGCGGCCATGGCCCAGAAGCGGCGGAACAGGCGATTCATCAGCCGGTGCTCCCGCTGCTTGAACTGCTCGAACTGGTGCTGCTCGACGACCCGTTGATGCTTTGGCCGCCGATCGAAATGTTCGAGGTGCTGATTGGATTTGCCGCCGCTGAACTCGAGGATCCCGTGCCGGAAAGCCCATTCAGGGCCGATTCCTCGCTTTGGTATTGAGCTTGCAGGGTCTCCATGGCCGAGAATTCGGCCTCCAGCGAGGCCTGCTCGGCGGCCAGCTGGTTTTGCATCGTCGTGATCTGGTCGCCCAGATCCTTGGCTTCGCTCGTCAGGCTGGACGTCTCGTTCGTCTCCTGGGAGATCGTGTCGGTGATCGCCTTGTTCATGATCGAGCCGAACCCGGTGGTGGCCGTCTGGAAAAACGCGGCCACCCCGCTCGGGTTGTTCGTGAGCGCCGCCGTGAGCGCTCCCTGGTCGGAAATCTGCAGCTGGCCGGTGGTGCCGTTGAAGTCGATCCCGAGCGAGTCCAGGCTTTTGATCGGGCCGGGCAACGCACTTCCGGCCGAGAAAGCGTCCAGCTGAAGGGAACTGGCCCAATCCGAGATTTCGTAATTGGCGGAAAGGATGGAGGTGACGATCGTGCCGGAGGGGCTCACGGACACGGCCGTGTCGCTGGTGATGTCGGATTGAAGCTGGTTGAAGCTGGTGATGAAATTTTGGATCGCGGTCTGGATTCCCGAGGTGTTGGTGGCGACCTCGATCGTCTGGGTATCCAGCGTGTCCACGGTGACGCTCAGGCCCGGAACCCCCAGGGCGGTCGGCGACAGGGTATTGCTGGCGCTGGTCTGGACCGGACCGCCATTGACGCTGTACTTGGCATTGGCGCCCGTCGCGAGCGCCGCCCCGGTCGCGCTGGTGAGCCCGAGCGCGGCCATGAGATTGTTGCCCGCCGAGTCGCTGACCCCCATGCCGGTGTCGCCCGTCGACGAATTCGTGAGCATGACCTGGTTGTTCGTCGCGTTGTACGTGGCGAGGACCCCGGCATCGGAATTGGTGATGCGGCTCAGCAAGGTGCCCAGGGTGTCCTTGTTGGCGTTGTAGTCGATCGTAACCCCATTGATCACGAGCGAACCGTTGCCCGAGGAATCGAGCCCGGTCAGCGGCGTAAGCAGGCCGCAGGTGGCCAGCGAATTATTCGCATCGAGCGAGCCGACGCGCGCCGAGCTGTGGATCAAATCGGTGCCGTTATTCTGCAACTTCATCTCTTGGAGAAAGTTGCTGGTATCATTGTCGGCGCCAAGGACAATCGGGCCGCCCGTGCTGGTCAGGGTGACCTGGTCCGAGCCCGAATCGTAGCCCGCGGTGACCGTGCCGCCGGTCGCATTGCTGATCGCGGTGAAGACATCGGCGAGCGATTCGCTGGTGGTGACGGTCACCGGCTCGCCGTTCACCGTGAAAGTCCCCGCCGTGACCGGCTGCGCCGTGGTCAGATTGGCGATCGTAAGCCCCGCCACATCGCTGCTGGAATTGAGGGGCTGGCTGATCCCCGTCGCGCCGGTGAGCACCGAAGCGGTGGCCAGTCCGGTCACGGCGATCGTGTAGTTTCCCGGCGTCGTGCCGGATGGGGCGCTGCCCTGCCAGGTTGAGCTCGGATTGTTGGAGGTGACGGTGACTCCGGAGTAAAGCGACGGATCCTCGAGCGCAAAAACCGAATTGGTCAGGTTCGTCAGATCGGTGTTGATCGCTCCCAGGGCCGAAACCTGACTGTTGACGTGGTTTTGCTGCGCCTGCACCTGATTCATCCCGGCGCTATCGGCCGTAATCAGGTCATTGATGATGAGCTGCCAGTTAAAGCCCGAGGCGAGCCCTGCGATTTGTACGCCAGCCATGATTAGTGCGCGAGTGGAGAATTAGCGTTAGCCCTATCGGCACGGACCGGGGGAAGTTTAGCCCAAAACGGCTCAACTGAATTGGGGAACGGCTGATCGGCCGCGTCGCGGCGCCGGCAAGTTGGGCCTTCGTCATGCTTCCAGGGCGGGCGGGAAGGCCGACGCAGCGATGGTTTGGAGCTGAATCCTTCCGGACGGCGGGCCCCTCGCCCACCGAGTAGGCAACGGCGCAGCCCAAATTTCCCGGCGCCGCTTCAGGGCCGATTGGGAATCGGATTATCGTCTTTCCCCTCTGACGGGCTCCCGGATTTTCCCGCCGGCGGCGCGCCGCCTCCCGCACTTTAGCAAAATCCGTCAAGCGCAAAATAATTTATTCGGCGGAACCGCGTAAAGTTTCCGGCGCCCCGCGACGATACCCATTTCGCCGCAGGTTGGACCAGCGGCCGGCGCGATCCGAAGCCGCCTCCCTCGGATCCGAATGCGACACGGACGTCGCGCTTACATATCAAGGAAGATAACATGTCTGTAGTCATCAATACCAATACCGCGGCGGAAATCGCTGCGAACAACCTAGCTAACTCGACCATGCAGCTGCAGGAGAGCATGAACAAGCTCTCCAGCGGCTCGAAAATCGTCAACCCGTCCAACGACGCGGGCGGACTTGCGGTTTCCATGAAGCTCACGGCCACCGTCGATCGGGAGACCGCCCTCCAAAACAACATCGGCGACGCCACCTCCTACCTGCAGACGCAGGACGGCGCGCTCCAGGTCGCCGGTTCGATCCTCGATCGCATCAGCCAATTGGAGACCCTGTATCAGGATCCGACCAAGAACAGCTCGGACCTCTCCAATTACGACGACGAGTTCACCCAGCTCCAGTCCGAACTCACCGCGCTGCAGGGCGGCTCGTTCAACGGCGTCAGCCTCTTCGGGAGCACCGGGTTCAACGTGGCGGTCACCGACGACCTGTCGACGACTTCCGGGGTGACGGTCATGGGCCAGACCCTGGCCAGCACCGCGACCGGGATCGGCGCGATCACCGCCAGCGGGGTGACCAGCCTCGGCAGCACCGCGCTCGGCGGCCTGGCGACGATCACGACCGCGATCCAGAACGTGGCGACCATGCGCGCCAACAACGGCGCGGAGCAGAGCCGCCTCAACTTCGCCAGCACCCTGCTGACGACCAATGCCACCAACCTGCAAAGCGCCATCAGCCGGATCTCCGACGTCGATGTCGCCCAGGAAACCACCAACCTGGCCAAGTGGAACGTCCTCGTGCAAGCGGGCACTTCCATGCTCACGCAGGCCAATCAGAGCGCCCAAGTAGCCCTGAAACTCATCACCGGGTAGCCGAGCCCAAGCCTGATGGCCCCGCGCGGGGCGGAGTGATTGCCGGTCCGCGCGCTTTTCCGCGGTTGTCTCCACGCGGTCATCAGGCTGGGGCCGGTCCCAGTCCCCCCCGACGCGCACCCCGCGCGTCCGTTCTTTGAGGTCAGTCCCTCAATCGGCGCGGTCCGGCGCCAACCCTCCGGACCCGTGGCGACGACGGATCGTCGCACTTATCAAGGATCGATACCATGTCAGTCGTGATTGGCACTAATACCGCAGCGAGTGTTGCCGCAAACAACCTCGCTTACTCGACATCAATGCTGCAGGACAGCCTCAACAAGCTGTCCAGCGGCTCCAAGATCAACAACCCTTCCGATGACGCCGGCGGTCTCGCAGTTTCCATGAAACTGACGGCCACGGCCAACCGGGACGGGGACCTGATCAACAACGTCGCCGACGTCAACTCGTTCCTGCAGACGCAGGACGGAGCGCTGCAGGTGGCGGGTTCGATCCTGGACCGCATGTCTCAGCTCGAGACGTTGTACCAGGACCCGACCAAGAACTCGTCCGATCTGGCGAACTACGACAGTGAGTTCACCCAGCTCCAGAGCGAACTCACCACCCTCACGAACCAGGCGTTCAACGGGGTGTCGCTCTTCAGCACGGGGACCAGCTCGCTCACCGTCTACACGACCAACGATCTGTCGACCACCAACGCGGTGTCCGTGAGCCAGCAACAGCTGTCCAGCACCTCGACCGGCATCGGCGCGATTGTGGCCTCGGGGGTCAGCAGCCTCGGCAGCTCCTCCCTGGGAGGGCTGGCGACGATCACCACCGCGATCCAGAACGTTGCGACCATGCGCGCCGTCAATGGCGCCGAACAGAGCCGCCTCAACTTCGCCAACACCCTGTTGACGACGAACGAGACGAATCTGCAGGCCGCCAACAGCGCGATCTCGGACGTGGACGTGGCCAAGGAAACCACGAACCTGGCCAAATGGAATGTGCTCGTCCAAGCGGGCACCTCCATGTTGACCCAGGCCAACCAAAGCGCCCAGGTAGCCCTGAAACTGATCACCGGCTAAATGGTCCCGCGGTTGTTCTAATTCGCCCAACCCCGGCCGCCTCACGGCGGCCGGGGTCAGCGAAAAGGGAACTGCGGCCGCAGCGGAGGTCCCGGGCCGGCAATCCCGGCCAGGCAGTCAGGATAGGTACAGTCCCAGGTTCAGCAAGGCCCCGGCAAGTCCGGGGCCTTCGCTTTTTAGCGTTCCGCGCGCGTCGCTCCCAGTTCGCTCGCCGACATCCCCGGCCAGATCCGCACCCCGGGGTTCGCCGCGGCCGGAGTCCCGACCTCCCAGCAGCGGCGCGCCCAGAGCGAGCGCACGGCGGTCTCCAGCCGCCGGACAAAGCCCGGGCCATCCGCGAGCGGGCTGCGGCGGAACCGCTCCCGCAGTCCGGCGCGGATCGCCGCCAGGCGCGGCAGGTCGGCGCCCAGCCGGCGGCAGATCGTCCGGTAGCCCTCCGCCGATTCGGCGATCCACTCGGGACAGCCAACCTGGGTGAGGAAGCTGGCGCTGACCCGCGCCGCGTGGGTTTCGCCGGCCCGCGTCACCACCGGCACGCCCATCCAGAGCGCCTCGCAGGTGGTGGTCGTCCCGTTGTAGGGAAACGTGTCGAGCGCCACGTCGATGCGGTGGTAGAGGCGCAGATGGTCGTGGACCGAGCGATCCTGGCCGTCGAGGCTGAGGCGATCCCCGGTCACGCCGGCCCGGGCGAAGCCCTCGCGCACGCGCTGGGCGGTGGCGGCGTCCGCGAGCCCGCGGGACTTGAGCAGGAGCCGGGAGCCCGGGTGGTCGCCAAGCACGGCCGCCCACCAGCCGATCATCGCGGGCGTGACCTTCGCAAAATTGTTGCAGCTGCCGAAAGTCAGGTGGCCGGCGGCCGCCGCCGGCAAGGGCCCGACCGGCGGAGCGTCCGCCGGGGGCGAGTAGCAGGAGAATCCTCCCGGCAGGCGCACCAGCGTTTCGCTGTGCCAGGCTTCGGAGCGGGCCGCCGGATCGCACACCGCGTCCGTCAGGCGGTAGTCGACCTCCGCCAGTCCCGTGGTATTCGGGTAGCCCAGCCAGGTGACCTGCACCGGTGCCGGTCGGGCGGCGAAAACCAGCAGACGGTGGCGCGCGGTATGCCCCGCCAGGTCGAACAGCACGTCGATCCGGTCGCCGCGGATCAGCTCGGCGGCGGCCGCGTCGCCGAGCCTGGCGATGTCGCGCCAATGCTCGGCCTGGCCGCGGAAGCGCTCCGTCACTTCGTCGGGCACCAGGGCATTGGAGTAGCAGAAGGTCTCAAACTGCCCCCGATCGAGGTGGGCGAGGACCGGAGCGAAGAAATACGAGACGGCGTGATGGACGAAGTCCGGCGAAACAAAGCCGATCCGGAGGCGCCGGCCCGGCGAAAAGTCCCATTCCGGAAAGGCGGCGCGCGCGCTGGCCGCGCCGGCGTGGCGCTCCGCCCACTGCCGATGCTCCAGGTAGACCGCCGCCGGAGAGAGTCCTTCGAGCAGGTTGAGCGAATAGAGCAGATTGCTGTGCGTATTGGGGTCCGGCTTGATCGCCAGCGCCGCGCGGTGCTGGATGATCGCCTCGGCGGTGCGGCCCTGCGCCTTGTACGCGCGGCCGAGATTGTCGTGCGCCGCGGCGTAGCCCGGCCGCAGCCGCAGGGCCGAATCGAGCGCGGCGATCGCCTCCGTGCAGCGGCCTGCCGCCAGCAGGGCGTGGCCGAGGATGTTGTGGGCCTCCGGACGGCCCGGTTCGAGGCGCAGGGCCCGCTGAAAGCAGGCGATGGCCTCGTCAAGGGCGGGCAGCTCCAGGCAGGCTACCCCCAGGTTGAGATGGATCGCAGCCTCGTTTGGCGCCAGACGGGCGGCCTCCTGCAGGCTGGCCACGGCGGCGAGATACCGCCCCTGGCTCTTGAGCAGGTTGCCGAGCTGGTGGTGCGCCTCGGCGCAGTTCGGCTCGGCCCCGATCGCCGCCTGCAGCACGGCGCGGGCCTCCTCAAGTCGGCCCTGGCGGCGCAATTGGCCGGCGCGCTCCAACGGCGCGCCCGGCTCCGCAAGTTCAGGGGTTGCGGGCATCGGCTGGACCGCGGTTCGACGGATCGGGACGCGCGATCGCGGCGGACGAAAATGGGCTCAATCCGGAAAGAGACATCGCAAGGCTCCCACAAAGCAGATCTTGGGCCCCCGGTCGCGGTTGCTCTATTTGTCTTTCCTAATCAGCAACTAAATCAAGATTTAATTGCGGATTGCCCCGATCAGCTCGCTGCCAGACGACGCGGCGGCGAGCGCGGAAAAAAATGCCTCCCAGAACCCGGCGCGGCTTAGGCGATGGCGGCGGCGAGCGGCGCGATCAGGGCACGGGCAGGAGGGAAAGCGGCTTCGCAGCAAGCTTCCAAGGCCGCCCCAAAGCGCTCCGCCTGCCCACGGTGGTCCATCAGCGGCGAGCCCAACAGCTCCGCGCGCAGTCCGGTCCGCAGACTCCGGAGCCGCTCCTGGTCGGCCGCGAGTCCGGCGGCGATCCGGACATAATCGGCCGGCGACCGGGCGATCCACTCCGGATGCCCGATCGCGGTGAGCAAGCTCGCCCCGACCCGGGCCGCGTGCCGGTCGCCCAGGAGGGTGACCAGCGGGACCCCCATCCAGAGGGCTTCGACGCTGGTGGTCGTGCCATTGTAGGGAAACGGGTCGAGCGCCACGTCCACCTGGGCGTAGAGCGCCAGATGATCGGCAACCGCGGCGGTTTCCCGCCGCAATTCGACGCGCGCCGGATCGAGCCCGGCCGCCGCCAGGGTCCGGCTCCACCGCTCCGGCACCAGGCCGACGGATTTCACCAGCAGCCGCGAGGCGGGCACCGCCTCCAGCAGCTCCCGCCAGAGACGGATGGTCGCGGGGCTCAACTTCGAAAGCGCGTTGAACGAGCCGAAGGTGATCGGGGCGCCCGCCCCGCCCGGCGCCGGCGCCGGGACCGGGGCCTCCGCCGGGGGCGCATACGCCCAGGCGGTCGGCGCAAAGCGGACCAGCCGCTCGGTGTGCAGTTGATCCGCGGCCCCGAGCGGATCGGCGATCGCATCGGTGAACCGGTAGTCGACGGCGCGCAGCCCGGTGGTGTTCGGGTAGCCGAGATAGGAGATCTGGACCGGCGCCGCACGCTGGGCGAACAGGTCGAGGCGGTTGAAGCCGGTGTGGCCCGCCAGGTCCACCAGCACGTCCGGATCGTCCTCCCGCAGCACGCCCTCGACCACCCGGGATGCCTGGCCGGCGAACTGGCGCCACACGTCGGCGAGCCCGCGCAGCCGCTCGGTCATCGCATCCTGCGCGAAATGGTCGTGGTAGAGCAGGATCTCGAAGCGCGTCCGATCGAGATGGCGCAGGATCGGCTCGATGAAAAAGGCGACCGAATGCACCCGGAAATCGGGCGAGAGGAATGCGATCCGAAGCTTGCCGGGCCGGCGCACGCGGCCGGCGAAATTCCGGGGGCCGCCGCTGCGGGCGACTTCGGCCTCGATGGCCCGCCCGTAAACCAGGTGCTCGGCGAACAAGGCCTCGGGGGAGAGCTCCGCGCTGTAATTGAGCAGAAAAAGACGGAAGCTGCGCGCCTGGTGGTGGTCGGGGTTGATTCGCAGCTGGGCGTCAAAATCGGCGACCGCCTCGGCGACGCAGTGGCAGGCCTGGTAAGCCTGGCCTCGCGCAAAATGCGCGCGGATCTGCCGCGGCTCCAGCTCGATCGCGCGCGTATGGCAGACGACCCCTTCCTCCGGCCGGCCGGACAGATGCAGGGCGGTGCCTAGCCCGGTCCAGGCGTGGGCATAATCGGGCTTCAGCGCGATCGAGCGCTTGAAGGCGTCGATCGCTTCCGGCATGCGGCCGACGATCACATAGTGGGCCGCCAGGTTTCCCCAGAGATCGAAATTGTTCGGATCCATGCCGACCGCGGCGCGCAAAGATCTTTCGGCATCTGCGTGCCGCCCGAGCGAGTCGAGCGCCAGGCCGCGGCACATGAATGTCGGCGCGGACAGGGGGCGCAGCCGGCAGGCCTTCTCGAGCAGTTCGAGGGCCTCGCCTGGGCGCCCCTGCTCCTGGCGCAGGGCGCCGAGCAGGTGGTTGAGCTGGAAATCGTACGGCTTGGCCCGCAGCAGGCGCTCGTAGATCGCCTGCGCCTTCGTGAATTGCCGGGCGAGGTGGAAGTCCATGCCGACTTCCACTTCCGTCCGGTGGGAGGGATGCGAGGACCGCGCGTGAAGCCGGGGGGAAGCCATGTCGATCAGAATGCCGGCTGGGCTCCGAGGCCCCCACCGGATGCAGGCGGGTAACGGCACGCCCGCGGAAAAATTGAGCGCGAAAGCAATGCGCCAAGCCCAAGCGCCGGACTGAACCGGCCCCGGAAGTTCTGCCAACCGGGCCCCTGGGCCGCGTTCGGGCAAATTTTGCCGCGTCCATTCCGGGTCTTGCATGCAGCGGCCCATATTGATTTCCCTGCGGCGCTTATAGCTGTATATAATGTTTTGCTGTATTGTGTTAGGATTTCATTGAAACAGCTGGCATGGGTCTTGCCTAACGGCGTTCGACAATGAGCGTCCCGATCCTCCGCCTCGGCGCATGAACAAGCTTCGGCATTTCACGGCAGTGGTCCTCGCCGGTGGAGCGGGCATGCGCCTGCGTTCCGTCGTGGCCGACCGCCCCAAGGTCTTGGCGCCCATCGATCGCAAGCCGTTTCTGGCGCACCTCCTTGACCAACTGGCGGCTCAGGGTCTCAGGCGAGTGGTGCTCTGCACCGGCTACCTGGGAGAGCAGGTGCAGGCGTGCTTTGGGCATGAGTATCGAGGGATGCGCCTGTCGTACTCCCGCGAAAGCCGGCCGCTCGGCACCGGCGGAGCGCTCCGCCAGGCCTTGCCGCTCCTGGCCTCGGAAACGGTTTTGGTCCTCAACGGCGACTCGTACTGCCGAGCGGACCTGGCCCGCGCCCTCGATTTTCACCGGACCCGGCGCGCGCGGGCGACCGTGGTGCTCGCGCACGTCGACCAGGGGAAGCGCTACGGCCGCGTGCAACTGGCGGCCGACGGCCGCATCCTGGCGTTTTGCGAGAAGGGCGGCGACGAGGGCGCCGGCTGGATCAACAGCGGGATTTATTGGTTCGAGCACTCCGTCCTCGCCGCCCTGCCCACGCGGGAGCCCCTTTCCCTCGAGCGGGAGATCCTCGCCGCCGGGCCGGACCAGGGCCTGTACGGCTTCCCGCAATCGGGCCCCTTTCTCGACATTGGCATTCCGGAAGACTACGCGCGGGCGGAACGCTTCCTGGAGGAAATCCACGAGGCGCCGTTCGCGGTGGCCTGAATCGCCCCTGACTTGCCCGACCATGAGACACCTCAATCACGCCGAACGGCTCTTCTACCAATCCCTGCGCATCCGTCTGGTCGAGGAGCGCCTGATCGAGCTGTATCCTGAGGACAAGATCCAAAGCCCGGTCCATCTGTCGATCGGCCAGGAGGCCGTCGCCAGCGGGCTGTGCGCCAATCTGCGGTCGACCGATCTGCTCTTCGCCACCTACCGCAGCCATGCGTTCTATCTGGCCAAGGGCGGGGACTTGAAGCAGATGATGGCGGAGCTCTACGGCAAGCAAGCCGGCGGCTGCGGCGGCAAGGCCGGCTCGATGCACCTGGCGGCCCCGGAAGTGGGCTTCATGGGCTCCTCGGCGGTCGTCGCGAGCTCGATTCCCCATGCCGTGGGCGCAGCCCTGGCGGCGAAGCGCCTGCGCAAGGACCAGGTGATCGTCGCGGTCTTCGGGGACGGGGCGACCGAAGAGGGCGTCTTCCACGAGTCGCTGAACTTCGCCGCCAAGCACCAGCTGCCCGTCCTGCTGGTCTGCGAGAACAACGGGCTGGCGGTGCACTCGCGCCAGGGCGCGCGGCAGGCGTATGACATTTTGGAGTTGGCGAAAGTCTACGGACTGCCCGTGACCCGGATCGAGGAGGGCGCCGACGACCAGGAGGTGTTTCAGAAGACAAAATCGATCGTGGCCCGCGTGCGCGCGGCCTCCGAGCCGCAGTTTGTCGAGATCAAGACCGTCCGCTACAAGGAGCACGTCGGGCCCGGCGAGGACTGGGAGGCCGGCTACCGCAGCCGGGACGACCTCGTCCGCTGGCAGCAGCTGGACCCCCTCGTCCGCCGAGCCGACTGGGTCGACCGGTTCAAGGATCAGATTATGCAGGAAATCGACGCGGCCGTGGCGTTCGCCGAGGCCGCGCCCTGGCCGGAAGAATCCGAACTGCTCACCGACGTCATCTAGACCCCTCCCATGGCCCTCACCCAAGAAATTTCCCCCGTGATGAAGGCGACGCAGCGGCGCGTCCTGACCTACCGGCAGGCGCTGGCGGCGGCGATGCGCGAAGCCCTGGAGGTCCATCCCCATGTCATCATCATGGGCCAGGGCGTGGACGACCATAAGGGCATTTTCGGGACGACGCTGGGACTGCCCGAGGAATTTGGCTCCGAGCGGGTCTTCGACGTGCCGCTGGCCGAGGAAGCGACCACGGGGATCGGAGTGGGCGCCGCGTTGAACGGCCTTTACCCGATCCAGACCCACATCCGGGCCGACTTCGCCTTGCTGGCGATGAACCAGATCGTGAATCTGGCCGCGAAATACCGATACATGTTCGGCGGCCGCTTCTCCGTGCCGATGCTGATCCGGATGGTGGTGGGCCGCAGTTGGGGCCAGGGCGCGCAGCACTCGCAGAGCCTGCAGTCGCTCTTCGCCCACATCCCGGGCCTGACGGTGATCATGCCGTCCCACCCCAACAGCATCCTCGATTCCTACCGTCACGCCATCGCCCAGTACCCCAATCCGGTGATCAGCATCGAACACCGGCTCATGTACGACCTGCAATTCGACCTGGATCTCCATCCGGCGCAGCCGGCGGCCGCCCCGTTTGGCTCGCGCCTGGTCCGCCGCGGCGACGCGGTGACGATCGTGGCGACGTCCATCATGGTGCTGGAGGCCCTGCGGGCCGCCGACCATCTGCAGGAACAGGCGGGGATCGAGTGTGAGGTCATCGACCTGCATTGCATCTCCCACCCCGATCGCCAGCTGGTGCTGGCCAGCTTGGCGAAGACCGGCCGGCTGGTGGTGGCGGACACGAGCTGGAAGGCTTTCGGGGTCTCCGCGGAAGTGTGCCGCTGGGTGTGCGAAAGCGCCCCGAACCTCCTGCGGGTGCCGGCGATCACGCTGGGCATGGCCCCGGCCCCGTGCCCGACCGCGAAATCGCTCGAGGACTGCTTCTACCCGAACCTCGGGACCCTCGCCGACGCCGTGGCCAGGCTGGTCACCGGCCGGGACGATCACGGCATCGCCCTGCCGACCGAGGTTTCGATGGCGGACGTCTACAAGAAATTCAAGGGACCGTTCTGATGGAGGCCCTCATCACAGGCGTCACCGGCATGGTCGGCTCGCATCTGGTCGATTACCTGCTGGAGCACACCGACTGGAAGATCTTCGGCCTGTGCCGGTGGCGCAGCCCGCTGGACAATATCCAGCACCTGCTGCCCCGGATCGAGCGCAAGGACCGCGTCGAACTGTTGTACGGCGATCTCAACGACGCGGTCTCGCTGCAGCACGCGGTGGCGGCCGCCCGGCCGGACTACGTGTTTCACCTGGCGGCTCAGAGCTACCCGCAGACCAGCTTTACGGCGCCGCTCGACACGCTGGAAACCAACATTCTGGGCACGGCGCGCCTCCTCGAGGTGCTGCGCGCCGACCGCGGGAAGGATCCGGTCATCCACGTCTGCGCGTCGTCGGAGGTGTTCGGCCGGGTGCCCCGGGAGAAGCTGCCGATCGCCGAGGAGTGCACCTTCCATCCGGCGTCCCCGTATGCGATCTCGAAGGTCGGCACCGACCTGGTCGGCCGGTTCTACGGGGAGGCGTACGGGATGAAGACGCTGACCACCCGCATGTTCACTCACACGGGGCCGCGCCGCGGCGATGTCTTTGCGGAGTCCAGCTTCGCCAAGCAGATCGCGCTGATCGAGGCGGGCCTGATTCCGCCCGTGCTCCGCACCGGCAATCTCCAGTCCCTGCGGACCTGGGCCGATGTCCGCGACGCCGTCCGCGCCTATCATCTGCTCGTGACGGTGAATCCGGTGGCCGGCTCGTACTACAACATCGGCGGTTCTTTCACCTGCAGCGTCGGCGACATGCTGAACACGCTGCTCTCGCTCTCGCCGCTGCGCGAGCGCATCGTCGTGCAGACCGATCCGGCGCGCCTGCGCCCGATCGACGCGGACCTCCAGGTCCCGGACACCGAGAAATTCCGCCGCCACACGGGGTGGGAACCCAGGATCCCGTTCGAACGGACGATGGGCGACCTCCTCGAATACTGGCGGGGCCGGGTGGCGGGCGGAAAAGCATTCTTAAGCCGATAACCATGGTCATCTCCCGCACCCCCTTCCGCATGTCCTTCTTCGGCGGCGGCACCGATTATCCCGCCTGGTACCGCAAGGAAGGCGGCAGCGTCCTTTCCGCCACGATCAACAAGTACTGCTACATCACGTGCCGCCACCTGCCGCCGTTCTTCGACACGAAGCACCGGATCGTCTGGTCGCACATCGAGTGCGCGAACAGCCCGGCGGAGATTCTGCATCCGGCGATCCGCGAAGCCCTGCGGGCCTTCGAGCTGGATCCCGACGACGGCCTGGAAATTCATCATCAGGGCGACCTGCCCGCCCGCAGCGGCATCGGCTCGAGCTCCTCCTTTTCGGTGGGCATGATCCATGCCCTCCTGGGGTACCGCGGAAAGATGATCAGCAAGAAGGAGCTGGCCCTCAAGGCGATCGACTTCGAGCAGAACGTGCTCAAGGAATGCGTCGGCTGCCAGGACCAGCTCGCCGTCTCCTATGGCGGGATCAATCGGTTCAATTTCTTCCAAAATGGCGACATCCAGCGCCACCCCGTGCTGATGGAGGAGCAGAAGCGGAGCGATCTGGAGAAGCGCCTGCTGCTGTTCTACCTCGGCACCAACCGCCTGGGTTCGGAGCTCGCCGCGCGGCTGGTCGCCAACATGTCTGCCAAGACCGCCGTGCTGCGCCGGATGCATGAGATGGTCGACGAGGCCAACCACATCCTGCAAAACGGCAAGAGCCTCGACTGCTTCGGCGAATTGCTGCACGAAGCCTGGCTCCTCAAGCAGTCGCTGGCCGAAGGCATCACCACCCCGGCGGTGCAGGCCGCCTACGAGACGGCGCGCGCCCACGGCGCCGTGGGCGGCAAGCTCATGGGCGCCGGAGGCACGGGATTCATGTACTTCTACGTGCCGCCGGAGAAGCAGCCGTCCGTCCGGGAAGCCCTCGGGCATCTGCTGCACGTGCCCTTCACGTTCGAGCGCGAAGGCAGCACCATCATCCACTATGATCGGGACTGATCCAGGATCCGCCGCCGCTGCGCCCGCCGCCCCCCACCCCGCCGCTCCCGCCTTGGCGGCGAAGGCGGCCTGGGTGCGCTTCCAGATTCTCGAAATGATCGCCGCGGCCGGCAAAGGCCACGTCGGCGGCTCGCTGTCGTGCGCCGACATTCTGGTCGCGCTCTACGCCGGCGGCGTCCTCCGCCACGACTGCTCCCGGCCGCAGTGGCCCGGCCGCGATCGCTTCATCTTCAGCAAAGGCCACGCCGTCGAGGCCCTCTACGCGGTCCTGGCGCAGGCCGGCTTTCTGTCGCCCGATTCCCTGCGCAGCTACGGGACCGACGGGAGCAGCCTGGGCGGGCATCCCGACCGGCTGGTCCCGGGCGTGGAGGTGAGCACCGGCTCGCTCGGCCACGGCCTGGGGATCGGCGCCGGCCTGGCCGTCGCCGCCCGCCGCCAGCGCCAGGCCCATCTGACGTTCGTCCTCCTCGGCGATGGCGAATGCTACGAAGGTTCGGTCTGGGAGGCCGCCCAGTTCGCCGCGCACCATCGCCTCTCCAACCTGGTGGCGATCGTCGATCGCAACCGCCAGATCACGGTGGACGACACCGAGGACTGCAACGCCTTCGAGCCGTTTGCCGCCAAGTGGCGGGCCTTCGGCTGGGAGGTCCGCGAGGTGGACGGCCATTCCTTCCCGGCGCTCCTGGAAGCTCTGGCGGACGTCCGCACCCGCAAGGGCGGCCCGCCCCTGGCGGTGATCGCCCAGACCCGCAAGGGCCGTGGCGTCTCGTTCATGGAAACGACAGTCGGGTGGCATCATCGCGTGCCCAAAGGTGAGCTGCTCGCCCAGGCCCGGCGCGAACTGGCCCTGTCCTGATCCCCGCCGACCCAGCCCCCCATGCCCTCCGCCACCACCACCCCGCCGCCCGTCACTGATATCCGCGATGCCTTTTTCGGCGAATTGCATCGCCTGGCGCAGAACGACCGGCGAGTGATGGTTCTGACCGACGACCAGAGCGCCTTCGCCCTCGACCGGATGAGGACGGAATTGCCGGCGCAGTACATCAATATCGGCATCGCCGAGCAAAATCTGATCAATGTCGCCGCCGGGCTCGCGCTGGGCGGCCTGCGGCCGTTTGTCTGCGGGATCAGCAACTTCCTCAGCCTGCGCGGCTGCGAACAGATCAGCGTCAATCTCTGCGCGATGAATCTGCCGGTGACGATCGTGGCCTCGGGCGGCGGTCTGACCTACGCGTCCGACGGCCCCACGCATCATTCCGTGCAGGACGTCGCCATCATGCGCTCGATGCCGAATCTGACGGTGTTCAATCCGCCGGATGCGACGGCGACGGCGGCCTGCGCCGCCCTTTGCCGGGAGTGCGAGGGACCGGCCTACGTCCGGATCGAGAAGGGCGTGATGCCGAGCCTGTATGCCGCGCCTGCCGATTTCAGCTCGGGGGTCGGCCGCCTGCGGCCGGGCTCCGAGGTGCTGCTGATCAGCACGGGGTTTTTGACCCATGCCGCCGTCCACGCCGCCACGCTGCTGGAAGCCAGCGGCATCGAGTGCGGCGTCCTCGACTTGTACCGGCTCAAGCCGGTGAATGCCGAGGCGATCCTGGAGCAGCTCAAAGGCGTGGGACGGGTCGCCGTCCTGGAGGAGCAAACCCCGATCGGGGGCGTGGGCAGTCTCGTCTGCGAGCTCCTCGCCGAGCAGGGCGCGGGGATCCCCCTGCGCCGTTTCCATCTGCCGGATGGCCCCTGCTACCGCTACGGCTCGCGCGAATGGCTGCACCGGCAGTTCGGGCTCGACGCGGCCACGGTCGCCGGCGACATCGCCCGGTGGATCGGCCCGGCCAAGCTCCGGGCCACCGCCTGAAGGCTCCCGGCAGCACCGCCATGCGCCATCTTCCACTCGACCACCTCCAAAAGCCCGTTCCGGCGATCGGCCAGGGATGCGGCGGCGGAATCCTCCGCGATGCTGAAGACGTCGCGCGCCGGGCAGACGCGCTGCGCCAGGGCATCGATTGCGGGCTCACCCTGCTCGACACCGCGGAGGCCTATCACGACGGCCGGAGCGAAGAGGCCGTCGGCCGGGCGGCCAAGGGTCAGCGCGAAAACGTGTTCATCGCCTCCAAGGTTTCCCCGGATCATCTGCGGCCCGGCGACTTGGTCGCCGCCGCCGAGCGCTCCCTGCGGCGGCTGCAGACCGACTACCTCGATCTCTACCAGATCCATTGGTCGAATCCCAAGCTCCCGATCGCCGACACCATGGCGGCGCTGGCCGGACTGGTCGCGGCCGGGAAGGTGCGGCACGTGGGGGTCTGCAATTTTTCGGCGAAGGAAATCGCCGCCGCCGAAGCGGCCTTTCGGCCCCTCCGGCTGTTTTCGCTCCAGGCCGAGTACAACCTCTTCGATCGCAGCGCGGAAGAGTCCCTCTTCCCCCATTGGCAGGCGCCCGGCCGGATCTTCCTCGCCTACAGCCCGCTCGAGCAGGGCAGCCTGGCCGGGGGGGAGGCTCAGCGGATCAAATTACAGGCCATCGCGGCGCGGTCTGGGGCGACCCCGGCGCAGCTGGCGCTGGCCTGGATCGTCTCGCATCCGGGCGTCGTCGCCATTCCCAAGGCCTCCAGTCCGGAGCACATCCGGGAAAACGCCGACGCCGCCAAGCTGGAGTTGTCGGCCGAGGACCGGACGCTCATCGGCGACACGCTGGCCTGCCGGCCGCGCTCGGTGCCGGTGAACCGGATCCGGGTAGTTCTCGACGGCCAGGAGAACCGCCCCGCCTATCGGACCGTCTCCGAAGCCCTGGCCAACGGGCTCGGCCTCGTCCCGAGCCCGCGCGAGCTGGCCGAGGACATCCTCGGGGGCGAGTTTCTCAAGCCCGTCCGGGTCCGGCCGTCCCAGGACCGATCGGGAAATCATGACTACGAGCTGATCGAGGGCCGCCTGCGCTACTGGGCGTGGGTGATCGCCTACAAGGGCGAGCGCCCGATCAACGTCCTGGTGAGGGAGAATTGACCATGACCACCACTGGATTCAGCCCGGGCTTCTACCAGGGCAAACGCATCTTGGTGACCGGCGGCACCGGAACCATCGGCCCGCTCATCGTCCGGCTGCTGCTCGAGGCGGGCGCGGATGTCTCCGTGGTCTCGCTCGACTCCGAAGCGCGCGCCCGGTCGGTGCTCCCCGATTCGGCGATCTTCCGCCGGGCGGATCTGCGCAACTACGACACCTGCGTCGAGATCGCCCGCGGGAAGGACATGGTCCTGCATCTGATGGCCATCAAGGGCAGCACGCAACTGGGCGTCAGCCGGGTGGCCAGCGCGTATGTTCCCTTTCTGCTCTGCAATACGAACATGATGGACGCAGCCTTCCGCAGCGGGGTGCAGCGCTACCTGTTCGTCGGCAGCATCGGCCAGTATCCGGCCAAGCCGATCCGGCACGAGGATGAGGTCTGGGACGGTCCGCCCCAGGCCAACGACCGCTTTATGGGCGTGGCCAAGCGGGCGGGCGAGACCCAGGCCGAGGCCTATCTGCTGGAGCATCAGTGGCAGGCGCCCCGGATCGTGCGCCTGGCCAATGTCTACGGCCCCTACGACGATTTCGATCAAACCACCGGCCACGTCATCCCGGCCCTCATCCGCCGCATGGCCGACGGCGAGAATCCGGTGAAGATCGCCGGCGACGGCTCGGCCCAGCGGGACTTCATCTACTCCGAGGATGCCGCCGCCGGGATGCTGACCGCGTTGGAAAAAGCGCCCCCGTGTTTGCCCATCAACCTCGGCAGCGGAATCGGCACCAGCATCCGCCATCTCGCCGAAACCATCGCCCGGCAGATGCCGGCGCCGCCGCAACTGCAGTTCGACCCCGCCGGAGCAACCGGCGACGCCGTCCGCGTCCTGGCCGTGGAGCGGGCCCGCCAAGTGCTGGGTTTCACCGCTCCCACGCCTCTGGCCGAAGGGGTGCGCAAGACCATCGCCTGGTACCGGAGCCACCGGGAATTGGCCCAAAACCGTCACATCTATGGTTAACCTCCTCCATTCGCAGCCGTCCGTCGGCGAACTGATGGATCGGCTCGCGATCAACCAGCTCAAGCAGCTGATGCGTCCGGCCACCACCGCCGAACTCGAGCGCGACATTCAGGACGTCCAGCACGACCTGAACGTCCACCTCCGGCAGGGCGGCGCGCGGCTGGACGCCCGGACCCTCCGCCTGGCGGTCGCCGGGGCGCAGCTCAACTGGCATATCTGGGTCAGCAAGGAGCGCATGCAGGACGGAGAGCATGACGCCCAGCTGAAGCTCGGACATCAGCTCAACGGCCTGCGCAACCAAGTGAAGAATGCCCTCGCCGTCGCCGGCGGCCGCAGCCGCCCCGACCTCAAGACCAACACCGGGGTCGACGGCCTCTCGGGCTGGACGGTCAGCGCGCTTGAGCCCGCGGCCGGGGCCGCCCCGGTCCCGGCGCCGGCTTCCCCGTCGTTCCGGGCGGCGGTGAATGTCGCGGAATCGATCGACGCCCTCGCCATCGCCCAGCTCAAGGAGACCCTTTTCACGGGTCCGGCGGTCGCCGCCTGCACCCGGCGCCTAGCCGAACTCACCCACGATCTGCAGACCCAGCTCGACCATCACGAAGCGCTCGATGGCGCCCGGGTCATCCGCCTCACCATCCTGCTGGCGCAGCTCCACGGCGTCATCTGGCAAAACAAGGACCGGATGCAAACGGAAGACGCCGCCTATGCCGGCTTGCTCAACGAGGCCCAGGAGATGAATGGGCTGCGCAACGAGTGCCGCAATCAGCTGCTGCGGGAGTTCGGGGAGCTTTCCGCCGTGACCGAACGGGCCACCTTCCTCCAGGACCACGACCGGACCTGGTACGGGGAGCTGCGGGCGGCCATCCGGGCCGAAGCGGTCGGCGCCCCCGACTTTCGGCCGGTCAGTTTCGCCGACCTGGAACAGGCGTTTGGCTTGGAATTCGCCGGCGCCGACGCGGACCGGGCCGTCCCCTCGGAAGGCGACCTGGGCTACCGGGTGTTGCCGAAGGCCGAGCGCGACCAAATCCTCCGCCAGATCGTCCAGGCGATCGGTGACAACCAGTTTTGGGTCTCGGGCAGCGATCAGCAGGGAAAATGGGAAGACGGCTGGGCGGAGAATCTCCGCCGCTTTGAGGCCACGCAGGACTTGAAGGCCCTGATCCCGGTCTTCCTGAAGAAGCGCAAGATCTTCCGCTTCAAACGCGACTTCATCGAGGCACGGGACGCGGATTTTGAGTTTAACCTGATCGACATCTACCGGCGGCGGGTTTTCCAACGGCACTTCGCCGCGGTGGACTCGATCTACGAGTTCGGCTGCGGCTCCGGCCAGCACCTCCCCGCCCTGGCGCAGCTCTTCCCCGCCAAGCAGATTCACGGAGCGGACTGGGCCGAATCCTCGCTCCAGATCATCGCGGCGCTGCGGCGCAGCTTCCAGTGGAAACTCCATGGCTTCCGGTTCAACATGTTCGAGCCCGACCAGCGCGAGTCGCTGGCGCCCTCGGCCGGAGTCCTGACGGTGGGCGCGATGGAGCAGCTCGGCTCCCGGTTTGAGGCCTTTCTCGACTATCTGCTGGCCCAGGCGCCCCAGGTCGTCGTGCACCTGGAGACGATCCACGAACTCTACGACGACGCCAATCTGCTCGACCATCTGGCCCTCAAGTACGATGAAAAGCGCAACTATCTGCGCGGTTATCTCGCCCGGCTGAAGGCCCTGGAAGCTGAAAGGCGCGTCGAGATCCTGCAAGTGCAGCGGGCCTATTTTGGCAGCGTCCACCACGACGGCTATTCGCTCGTCGCCTGGCGGCCGGTCGCCGCCCGCACCTGAGCCCCCCACACCATGCTCACCCCCGAAATCCTGGCCCCCTTTGCGGGCAAGAAAATCCTCGTCACGGGCGGCACCGGCCTCATCGGCCGGCAAGTCGTCCAGCTGGTTGAAGGAGCCGGCGCCCGCGTGCGCATCGTCTCCCTAGACCGCGTCCAAGTCAGCGCCCGAGCGGAGCATGTCCAGGCGGACCTCTGCAGCTTCGAGACCTGCCTGGAGATCACCGCCGGAGTCGATTTTGTGTTTCACCTGGCGGGGATCAAAGGGTCGGTGGACGTCACCAAGGCCAAGCCGGCGAGTTTCTTCGTCCCTTTGCTGATGATGAACACCAATCTGCTCGAGGCCTGCCGGCGTAACGCCGTCCGCAAGGTCGTGTACACCAGCTCGATCGGGGCCTACGCGAGCGCCGAGGTGTTCAAGGAAGGGGAGAACGAGAACGGGGCGCCGATGGACCAGTTTCCGGGCTGGGCCAAGCGCATGGCCGAGCTGCAGATCCAGGCCTACAAAATCCAGTATGGCGCCGACAATTTCGCCGTCGTCCGCCCGTGCAACGTCTATGGCCCCGGGGACAATTTCGACCCCGCCAACGCGATGGTCATCCCCTCGCTGATGGCGCGCATCGCCGCCGGCGAGGATCCCCTCGTGGTCTGGGGCGACGGCTCCGCGGTGCGGGATTTCGCCTACAGCGAAGACGTGGCCGCGGGGATCCTGCTAGCGCTGCTGCGCGGCACGCAGGGACGCTATGTCAATCTCGGCAGCGGCCAAGGGGTCACCATCCGCCAGCTGGTCGAGACGCTGAGCACGGTCACGCCGTTCGCCTTCGAGTTCGACGCCGCCAAATCGAGCGGCTTTCCCAAGCGGGTCATGGACATTTCGCTCGCCCGCAGGCAGCTCGGCTACGAACCGCGCACTTCGCTCGCCGAGGGCCTGAGAAAGACCTGGGAGTGGTACCAGGGCCACCGGGAGGAGTTCAAGCTGCGCAAGAATTACTTCGCCGAAAGCGCCGCCGCCGCGGGCTGAGGCGCGGACAAGCCTTTTGCCGCCATGAAACCACTCGGAATGGAAAGAACCGCCCTCGAGGGAGTGTGGAAGATCACGCCGCCAACCGTCTACGAGGATTTTCGCGGCTGGTACGTGGAGACCTACAACCGGGAGATCTACCGGGAGGCGGGAATCACGACGGAGTTTGTGCAGGACGACATTTCCGTCTCCCACCGGCACGTCCTGCGCGGCATCCACGGGGACCAGAAAACCTGGAAGCTCATCAGCTGCCTCAGCGGCCAGTTTTATCTGGTCGTGATCAACTGGGATCCGCAGTCGCCCCAATACCGCCGGTGGGAAGGCTTCACCCTTTCGGAGCAGAACCGGACCCAGATCCTGATCCCGCCGAAGTTCGGCAACGGGCATGTCGTGATCAGCGAGCGCGCCATCTTTCACTACAAGCAGAACACCGCCTACGACCGGGCCGGCCAATTCACCCTGCAGTGGAACGACCCCGACCTGAAGATCTGGTGGCCGATCAAGACCCCGATCCTCTCGGTGCGCGACGAATGCGCCGGGGTCCCGCGGGCGACCTGACGGCATGGACCTCGCGGGCAAGAAGATCCTGGTCACCGGAGGCGCGGGCTTCGTCGGATCGAACCTGATTCCGCGGCTGGTCGCCGCAGGCGCCACGGTCCGGGCGACGCTGTTTCAGCGCGACCCCGCCGAACCGGCGCCCGGCGTCGAATACCTTCGCGTCAATCTGGAGAATCCGGCCGACTGCGCCCGCGTTTGCGCCGGAATGGAATGGGTCGTGCTGGCGGCGGCCAACAGCAGCGGCGCCGCCGTCATGGCCTCCACCCCGCTCGTGCATCTGACCCCCAACCTGGTGATGAACGCCCGGATGCTCGAGGCGGCGCATGCCGCGGGGGTCAAAAAGCTGCTCTTTCTCAGCAGCAACACGGTTTATCCCCTCACCGATTTTGCCGTCAAGGAGACCGACGCCGGCTATGAGTTTTACGAGAGCTACCATATCGTCGGCTGGATGAAACGCTTCTCCGAGGTGATGTGCGAAATGTACGCGGCGCATATCCGCCAGCCGATGGCCACCATCGTGCTGCGGCCGGGCAATATCTTCGGGCCGCACGACAAATTCGACCCCCAGAAATCCAAGGTCATCGCCGCGCTGATCCGCCGCATCGTCGAGCGCCAGAATCCGCTCGAGGTGTGGGGCGACGGCCACGACCTCAAGGACTTCATCTATGTGGACGATATTGTCGACGCCATCGTCCTTGCGCTGGCCCGGCTCGATGCGTTCACCACGCTCAACATCGCCTCGGGACGGCCGGTGACCATCCGCGAGACCCTCGCCACGATGCTCCGGCTCGAGGGCCAGACCCACACCGAAGTTCTTTACGACGCCACCAAGCCGACCATGATTCCCCGCCGGCTGATCGACATCAGCCACGCGGAGGCGACGATCGGCTTCTCGCCCCGGGTTTCCCTGGAGGAGGGGCTTCGGCGGACGTTCGCCTGGTACCGCCGGGCCTTGGCCGCGGCCCGGTGAGCCAGCCGGCGCTCAGAACGCCTTCAATTCGCCCTTCCACTGGGCCAGCAGGATCGTGCCCAGGGTGGCGAGCTGCTCAAATTCGCCCGCCGCCACCAGGGCGCGGAAGGATTCCGGAGAGTGGAGCCTGACCTCGATCGGTTCCCGGGGCGTGAACTGCGGGTCGCGGACCGCATCGCGGCCGAAGAAGCAGTGCTCGCGGGCGGCCACTCGATTCATCATGATGCGGCCGAGGCCGACCGGCACGAAGGAGCAGCGGTAACCGGTCTCCTCGTAGAATTCGCGCCGGGCCGCCTCGAGCGGCGACTCGCCCGGATCGACGGCGCCGCAGGGCAGTTCCAACGTGAATCGCCGCAGGGCCGGCCGGAACTGGCGCACAAGGATGATTTCGCCCGCGGGCGTCAAACCCAGCATGATGGTCCCATCCGGACGATCGAGTTTGTAATAGTCGAACCGCGCGCCGGAATCGGCCGCGGCAAAGACGTCCCGGGCGATGGAAAAGTAAGGCGTGCGAAACACGGTCTCGCTGTCCAGGAAACGGGGTTCCGGCAGGGAACCGGCGGAGGCGGATTCGTCGGCAGACATCGTTGGGTGAGGTGGAGTTAGGCAATTCTTGCCGTCGGCGCGGGGGTCCCAAGGGCTCGGCAGAGTCCATGAAACCGGGGGAATTACTATGTCCTATTCATCTTGAGTGCAAGGGTTAACGTCATCGATCCGCGCCCTGGCGCAGAATTTGCATCAAGGCGGCCGATGTCCCTTGCCGCCAATGGTTCCCGCGTTCCGAACCCTGTATCCCCCCCAATGAGCGATCCAGCGCCCCTGATTTCAATCTTCACCAACGTCAAAAACGGCGCCAAGACCATCCGGCGTTGCCTGGACAGCGTCCAGGCTTTGAATTATCCCAACTTCGAGCATGTGATCCAGGACGGCGCTTCGACGGACGGCACCCTGGAGATCCTCCGGGAATACGCGGCCCAGCATCCGCAGGTGGTCAAGCTGGTCTCCGCGCCGGATTCCTGCGCCGAGGAGGCCATGTTTCGGGCCCTGCAGAGGTGCCGGGGAGAGTGGATTGGTTCCTGCCTCGCCGACGAGGCGCTCCTGCCCGAGGCCGGCAATTGGGCCCGGGAAGCGTTCCGGCTTCATCCCGAAGCTGGGGCGATCTACGGCGATCTCCACCTCACCGACGCGGAGGGCCGGATCCAAAGCGAATTCAAGGCGCCCCACCCCTTTTCCGTGGAGAAGTACCTGCTGCACGAGGTGAATCCACCCTTCGCGTCCACCTTCTTTCAACGCCGGGCCCTCGAGGACATCGGGCTCAAAACTCGTCCCTGGGCCTATGATATGGGCGAATTCGAGCTCTGGATCCAGCTCGGCCTGAAGCATCCGGTTCACTATGTGCCAGGCGTGGTGGCCACCTACGCCGTCCACGCGGACCAGCGCAGTTCCCGCAAAGACATTCTGCTCAAGCTGTTTGAAACCCGCTGCGCGTACCTGCCGCGGCTCTTTGCCGCGCCGGACCTGCAGCGCCGGTTCGCGCCCATCCTGGCGCCGGTCCTCGGCGGCCTCCACCTGTTCGTCGCCGAGGTCCTGCGCGACAGCGGAAGCTACGCGGACGCCGCGGACCTGCTCTTCAAGGGAATGACCCATTCCCCGAACGCCGAGCGCTCGAAGCAGGTGATGATCGGCTTCTTCAATCAGGGGAGGCAACTGGCCGCCCAGAAGCGCTGGCAGGACGCGCTGACCTGCTGGGAGCCGCTGGAAAAACTGGGCATTGTCTTTCCCGAGCTTGCGCAGGTCCGCCGGCAGTTGGAGCCGCTGGCCGACCACCGCGCCCTCTGGAATCAGGGGATCGGTTCGGAAATCCGGTTCTGGGAGGAATGGATCGGGAAGCTGGCCCAAGACCGCTCGATCACGGACCGCCTGGATGAAAGCCGGCCCCTGCAGCCGACCCTTTGCCGCCTGCTGGCGCAGGCCAGCCCGACTCCGGCCGCCGCGCCGCTCGAGGTCCTCGACCTGGGTTCGGGGCCGCTCACGAGCCTGGGGCGGAGCTGGCCCGGGCGTTCGGTCCGGATCACCGCCGCCGATCCGCTGGCGCCGCACTATAACGCCGCCTTGGACAAGGGCCGCATCGTGCCCCTGTCCCGGCCCATTGAGGCCCAGGCCGAGAAGCTCGACGCGGTCTTCCGGGAGTCCTCCTTCGATCTGGTCACGGCCATCAATTCCCTGGACCACTCCTATGATCCCCTCCGCGCCATCCGCCAGGCGGTGCGGGTGGTCAAGCCGGGGCATTATGTCCTGCTGGCAAACGAGCGCAACGAGGGCGAAAACGAAGCCTACGCCGGCCTGCACCAGTGGAACTTCGCGCTTGAGCAGGGTGACTTCATCCTTTGGAGCAAGGCGGCCCGCCACAATGTGACGCAGGCCCTGAAGGGGGTCGCCGAGGTCGCCTGCGAGCTCTCCGCCACGCGCGAGTTCGTGGACTCCGAGGACGTACTGATCGTGCGGATCCGCAAGCTCGGGACGGCGGCCGTCCCGGCCCGCCCGGCCGCCGCGCCCCTGGTCTCGGTGCTCGTGCTCTGCCACAACTATGCAGCCCATTTGCGCACCGCGGTCGCCAGCGTGCTCGCCCAGACCTTCACGGATTACGAGCTGCTCATCATCGACGACGGCAGCACGGACGACTCGCTGCAGGTCGCCCAGGCTCTGGCCGAGGAGCACCGCGCGACCACCTCGATCCGCGTCCTCCACCGGGACGACGTCGGCCCGTCCGCCGCCCGGCGGCACGGCGTCGAGCACGCGCGCGGGCGGTACTTCGTGCCCCTGGATGCGGACGACAAGCTGGCGCCCGCCTTCTTGGAACAGACCGTGCCCGTCCTCGAGGCCGACGGGAAGCTGGGCTTCGCGTACACGGATTCGCGCTATTTCGGCGACCAGGAGCAGGAAATCTTTCACCCCGAATACGATTTCGCCCGGCTGTGCGCGGGGAACTTCGTCAGCTATTGCTCGCTCGTGCGCCGCGCCGCCTTCGACGCCGTGGACGGCTACGACCGCGCCAACTGGGGCTACTATGAAGACTGGGACTTGTGGATCCGCCTCGGCCAGGCCGGCTGGCAGGGCCGGCACGTGGCCGAGCCCCTGTTTTTCTACCATCAGCATTTCGGGTCCTCCCTGAGCTTTTATGCGCAGCGGCTCGATCCCATTTACAAGGCGTACGTCCTCAGCCAGCATCCCGATCTTTATCCGCCGGCGGTGGTGGCGCAGGCGCGGACGCTGCTGGCCGAGATGCCGCCGGGCTGGCACGCCCGTCCGCCGCTGAAAGCGGTGGCGCCCGTCCGGGAACTGCTCGCCCAGCACCCGGGCAACCGCCACCTGCAGTACTTTCTGGCGCTCGCGCAGTTCCGGGACGGCCTGGCCGGCGAGGCCGTGGCCACCCTGAACACGCTGCTCTCGGCCCATCCGGACGACCAGCAGGCGCGCGCGGCCCTGGAAAAATTCAGCATCGAGATGCTGCGGGCGCCTGAGCCCGCGGATCCTGAGCCCGCGCCCAGACCCGCCGCCCGGCCCGAAGCCGCCCCGGGCGCCGAGGCGCTCAAGGCCCGCGCGCAGGAGCTGTTCGCCCTCGGGCAATGGAAGGGCGCGGCCGAAGCCTGCGCCCAGGTCATCGTCCGCTCGCCCAACGACGCTCCGATCCTGTTCATCCTGGCGCAGGCGCTCTTGAATCTCGGTGCGCAGCCGGACGCCGCGAAAATCGCCCGGCACCTGACGGCCCTGGCGCCCGGCCACCCGGAGTACGCCGCCTTCCTCGGTCAGTTCGAAAGGCAGGCCGGGGGGCTCCCCGCCCCCGCCGCACCTGCCGCCACCGCGACTCCCCCGGCCCCCGCCCAGCGGCCGGTCCGCCGGATCGTGGCGTTGGTCTCCGCCTACAACGAAGCCGATGTGATCTCGCACGTGGTCGGCGACCTGATCGCCAACGGGGTGGAGGTTTACCTGTTGGACAACAATTCCACCGACCGGACAATCGCCGAGGCGGAGAAGTGGCTCGGCAAGGGTTTGCTCAAGATCGAACGCTTTCCCCAGGACGCCGGCTATGCCGCCCAGTGCGGCACCGAGTACGTGTGGCGGGAGGTGCTCCGGCGCAAGGAGGAGCTCGCGCTGGAACTGGGAGCCGACTGGTACCTGCACGCCGATGCCGACGAATTCCGCGAATCGCCCTGGCCGGGCATGACCCTGGCCGAGGCCATCCGCGAAGTCGATCTCCTCGGCTACAACGCCATCAATTTCGCCGTCTATAATTTCCGGCCGACCGACAACGCCTTCGTCCCGGGCTCCGATGTGCGCCGGCACCTGACCGCCTACGAGCCGGGCGACTGGTTCGACTCGGTCCAGATCAAGGCGTGGAAGAATCCCGGCCAGCGGGTGGACATCGTGCGCAGCGGCGGCCATTCCATCGCCTTTCCGGGCCGGAAGGTCTGCCCGCTCCCCTTCATCCTCCGGCACTATCCGATCCGCAGCGAGGATCACGGTCGGCGCAAGGTCTTCCAGGAGCGCCTGCCGCGCTTCAACAAGGAGGAAAGGGCGGCCGGCTGGCACGTGCAGTACAACGCCTATGCGAGCGGCGAAACACGCTTTCTCCACGATCCGGCCAAGCTGATCGCGTACGACGGCAACGCGGTGAGGGCGGACCTGCTCGGCCGCGGCAATCTAGACCTGTTGCTCGCCTCGACCCTTTCCAATCGGCCGGCCGCCTCCCAACTCCCGGAGTCCGCCGCCCTTTGCACCTGGGTCGGACGCAAGCTTGGCTTGGGCGAACCGCTCGCCGCCTCGATGGGCCAGCAGGCCAATCAAGTGCTCGAATCCCTGCTGCAGACCCAAGCCTTCGGGGAGAAGGAGCTGCCGGTCAATCTGGATGCCCAGCTGGCCGGCCTGCTGCTCGCCCTCAATCAGGTCAAATCGGCCTACGCGCGCCTGCAGGGAGACTCCCGGCTGGCGCTCGCCGCCCATTCCCTTGCGAACCAACTGGAGCGGATTTGCGCCGGGGGCGCCCGGGCCGAGCCCGCTCCGGCCGAGCAGCCGGTCTCCCAAGCGGCCTAGGCGCAGGCGGGAGCGGGCCGGGCCGCTTCGAGGCGGCCCAGCTTCTCGAGCGTCGGGCGGTCCTGCGGCTTAACCCCCAGCAGGAGCCGGTAGTACCGCGCGGCATCGGCGCCGCGATTGGCCATGCTCGCCAAGTCGCCGAGATTCGACAGGTATTCCGGATTGCCCGGGTCGATCCGATGCAGCTCCTGCATCGCCTGGGTCAGCAGCCACTTGCGATTGGAGCGGAAGGCGGCGACCGAAAGCATCTTCAGGGCGTGCGTCTGGTTGGGGGTGAAATCCAGCACCCGGCCGGCCAGCCAGATCGCCTCTTCATAGCGCTTTTGCCGCAGGTACTCCTGCAAGAGTTCCAGCGTCTCCACGTAAGCAATCGTGCTGGGCTGCAGCAGCAGGAACAATTCTTGCAGGTCGGCCGGTGAAAGCACGCGCCCCATGTTAAAAAGTCCGTGAAAACCGAAGGGCAGGCCCGGGCCGGCCGGCGGATTGCGCTCGAAGGCGAACTGGTCGGCCACCGCTTCGCTGGCAAAGCGGATGCCGTGCTTGGTCTCCAGCGTCCGGCGGGCGGTGCGGCAGATCATGTCGTCCTCGTTGCTCGTGCAGTCGGTCAGGTTCAGCGCCCGGACCGCGGCGAGCAGTTTCTTCGAACGCAGCGAAAAGCCTCCATTGCCGACGTTGCAGCCGTCCTGGTGCCACCACTTGGCGCCGATGTAATCGCAGTGGAGAAAGTCGCTGCGCCAGGCCGCCGGATTGACGACATAGCCGTCCCACTGGATCACGAGCGCGTGCTCGGTCGCGACAAACCGCCCGAGTTCGTTGAGCATGAACTGCGAATAGGCCCCCCGGGAGGCCAGGCGGGGGATCAGCACTACCTCGACGCCCGCGGCGCCCGCGGGGGGAACCTCGTGGGTCAGCAGAATGGCGCGCGCGAATTGGGCCTGCGCCAGGCTCCGCCGCAGGGCGAGCAACGCGGCGGCCGGATTGACGCAATCGACGCAGACGAGGGTGACTGTCGGCAGGGCGAGCATCACGCGGGGGCCAGTTCCGCGCCCGCCACCGCGGCGACCGCGGGCGCCGGCTTGGCCGCGGACCAGTCCCGCAGGGGACTGGCCTCGCCGGAGTACTGCCAGTTCGAGCGCAGGACCGGCGTGAATTGGATCTGGGAGCGGAGGATGAACATCTTTTCGTTCGGAAATCCCAGCTGCTCGACCAGGTTGGCAAAGCAGCTGTCGAGCAGCAGCAGGAATCTCGCCCGCTCCAGGATCAGCAGCCAATCGAAGATGCAGTCAGTCCGCTCGTCGATTTCGATCACCTGCAAGCCGGCAAATCGCGGTGGAATCGCCGCCGGGCGCTGCGCGTCGGAGCCCTGCCGGTGCACCACGATGTACTCGCCATTGCGCACCAGCCGGTCGTAAAGCGCCTGTTCGCGCTGGGCGTTGCGGCGGATCGACAGGTTCCATTTTTCAGCGAAGGGAACGCCGGCCGCCGCATACTTGTACTCGTCAAATTTCAGCGTCGCAAAAAACGCCGGATGGTCGACGGCCGTGTTCGAAAGAAAGCTGTACAACGGCACCACCCGGTCGCAGTGCATCGCCTTGAGCAGGCGCTTCGGATCGTTCAGAAATCCATCCAGGGTCGGAGTGAACGGAAAGGGCAGGAAGCGGACGTAGTCGACCGCCGAACTGAACGAGCTGAGAAAGCGGCTGTCGATCGGCCAGTACACTTCCACGCCCCGGTCGTGGTACCATTTTGCGATCGGCAGCGCGATGACGATGTCGCCGATGCCGCGCGATTGAATCAGGCCAAGTTTCTTGGGCATGGTGCGGATGGGATCCGGAGGAGGAGTGGAAAAGTCAGGGAGGCGGCTGGGGATCGGTGCTCTAGAAGCAAGGTCCGCACCAACCGGCTCATATCAATCATTATAGATTGATAGAAAATTAGTTACGTTTCCAATTTTCGCCGCAATTCATGCAGCATCCCAGCGGGGCTCCCCCGGAAAAAACTGCCTAGGGAGAGGGCATCGGGTCCACCAGGGCCGCCAGGCTTCGCGCGACCCCGGCGCGGGCCTTGAATCCCAGTTCCCGCCGGGCGGCCCGCGTGCTCCCCGCCGAATGGCGGATCTCGCCGGGCCGCGCGGCCGCGAAGCGAGGCTGGGGCGCGCCAACTCGGCGGCCGAGGATCCGCACCAGGTGCAGCAGGCTGATCGGCCGGCCGGTGCAAATGTTGGCGACCCCGGTCTGCACCCGGGCCTTGGTTGCCGCGAGCAAATTGGCCCGCGCGACCTCCGCCACCGGGACAAAGTCCCGGCTCTGGCGGCCGTCGCCGAAAATCGTGATCGGCAAGCCCCGGCCGAGCCGGTCCGCGAAAATCGAGACCACCCCGGAATACGGCGAGGCCGGATCCTGCCGCGGCCCGAAGACATTGAAGTACCTTTGAATCCGCACCGTCAGGCCGTAAGCCCCGGCATACGCCAGCAGCAGCTGCTCGGAGGCGAGCTTGGCCGCGCCATAGGGACTGATGGGAGCGGCCGGAGATGTCTCGGCGACGGGAAGCTGCCGCGCGTCGCCGTAGACGGCGGCCGACGAGGCAAAGACCAGGCGCGGCACGCCGTGCCGCCGGGCGGCCTCCGCCACCCGGAAGGTGGCTTCCACATTCAAACGGAAATTAAGGTCCGGACACCGGAAGCTCTCGACCACGCTCACCAGCGCCGCCAAATGGACGATGGCGTCGGGCCGGATCTGCCGCACCAGGCGATCGAAACGCGGTTGATCCAAAAGGTCGAAGACCCGCAGGCTGAGTCCCGCGCGGACCGCCGCCGCGACATTCTCCCGCCGGCCCGTGCGAAGGTTGTCCACGCCCCACACCCGGTGGCCGGCCGCGAGCAGCTGATCGGCGGTGTGGCTGCCGATAAACCCAGCCGCGCCGGTGACTAGGATTTTCGCCATGGCCAGCGAGGCTCGGGCGCCGGTCCGGCGGCGTCAAGCGCCGGCGGCCACGATCGCGGCCGCCACCACCGAGCCGACGGTCTCGTGCCGATTGAAATGTTCGTAAATCCGGCGGCGCTCGGCCGCCGGCGCCGCCAATGCCCGTTCGCAGGCCGCCTCGAGGGCGTGCAAATCGCCGCGCGCATACCGCTGGATCAGGCCGGCGCGGTGCAGCGTCTCCAGCCTCCCGCCGGCGGCGGAGTCCTCGCTGACCGGCACCAGGCCGAGGCAGCCCGACCAGAACGGCCGGTCCGTGTGGGTCTCGCTCATCGCCGCAGCGGCGAATTTCCGGCCTTCGGGACAAAGGCTCACCTTGAATCGGGCCAGGTTGGTCCGGTCCCCGACCGCCAGCGAATGGTCGCAGCTGGCGTGGAAACGCTCGCCATAGCGCCGCCGGAGAAAATCGATCTGCCGCTGACGGTGCGGCGTCAGGCCCAGCTTGGAACCCAGGAAGAGGATCTTTGGCTCGGGCTCCTCGACGAACGGCGCCGCGAACGGCACCAGATTGGCCACCCAGCTCCGATGGATGACCTGGCAGCCGGGCCGCAGCTGCGCCGCCGTCCGCGTGTCAAGCGGCCGCTCGTCGTGGATCAGGGCTGCCAGGTGCGGCGCGATCTCGCCGAAGCAGGGCATGGTCCGGCTGGCCTCATCGAACGCATAGAAGAGTGTACGCACGCCATGGCGCGCGTAGGCGGCGAAGAGCCGGCCGGCGAGCGCGCCGAGCAGTTGCGGATGCTGGCCGGTGATCACCAGCCACCATTCCTCGTCCGCCGGTTTCCGCACGGCCAGGACGTCGCCGGCGCCGGTCGCCCCGAACACCCTGGCCGGCAGGAATTCGAGCCCGGCCTGGCGCATCGCGCCGAAAGCGCGCGCATGCTCGGCGTGCCAGTCGCAGTCGAGCCGGGCCATCCGCATCAGCGCCGGGTCGGCGGGATTGCTCACCCGGGAGGCCAGGTCGAGCTGGGGCAGCTCGGTCAGGAACTCGGATGCGTCCTGCAGCCGCGCGGCCCACGGGCAGAAATGCAGGACGCGGATGCGGCGCGCCGGCGCCGCCGGGTTGCCGGTTGGCCGCTCTCGCGGCGGCGCGGCCAAGGTTGGGATGGGGGTCATGCGAATTTCCGGGTGGTCAGGCGGCGGCCTGTGCTTGTGCGCACCACGTCCGCCACATGGCCCGCAGGGCCGAGCCGAAGCGCCGCGCCTGCGCCGGGTGGTCGCACAGCGCGCTCCGCCGGACGGCGGCCCGCAGCTCCTCCCGCGCCGCCCGCGTCCGCGGCCGACTGGCCGCGACCTCGGCGGCGATGCGCACGTAGTCCGCGGCGTCGGAAGCGATCCATTCCGGATGGCCGACGGCGGCGAGCAGGCTCGCGCCGACCCGGCTGGCGTGCCGGTCCCCCGCGAGCGCGACGACCGGGACGCCCATCCAAAGGGCTTCGCAGGTCGTGGTCGTGCCGTGGTAGGGGAAAGTGTCGAGCGCCAGATCGATCCCCCCGTACGCCGCCAGGTGCGCCTCCAGGGTCTCCGTGCGCTCCAGCAGTTCCACCCGATCGCCGGCGATGCCCGCGGCGGTCAGCCGCCCCCGGACCGCGGCCGCCAGTTCCGGCGCCGCGAAGCCGGCGCCCTTGAGGGCGAGCCGCGAGCCCGGCACGGCCGCCAGCAGGCGGCTCCAGCTCGAGAGCGCGGAGTCGGTCACTTTGGCAAAGTTATTGAAGCAGCCAAACGCGACCGGCCCGCTTCGGTCTGCGGCCGGCTCGGGCGCCGTCGGCGGCGGGCAGTAGCTCCACGCGGTCGGGGCGAACCGGACCAGCCGTTCGGAGCAGAGGGCGTCGGCGGCCGGGGCGGGATCGGTCACCGCGTCCACGAGGCGATAGTCCATCGCCGCCAGCCCGGTCGTATCCGGGTAGCCGAGGTAAGTCGCCTGGACCGGCGCCAGGCGCCGGGCGAACAGGGGCAGGCGATTGAAGCCGGTGTGGCCGGCCAGATCGACCAGGAGATCCGGGCCGTCCGCCCGGATCAGCCGCTCGAGCGCCGCGTTGGTCTGGCCGGCGACGCTGATCCAGCGATCGGCCAGACTTCGCAGCCGGTCCGACATGGCGTCGGTGACGGCGTGGTCGTGATAGAGCACGACTTCAAACTGGCCCCGGTCCAGATGCGCGAGGATCGGCTCCAGGAAATACGCCACGGCGTGCCGGTGCAGGTCGGGCGAAAGGAAGCCGACCCGCAGCCGCCGCTCCGGCTCGCGGACATTGGCGAAGGCGGCCCGGCCGCCCGCCCGGGCGGCCCCCTCGATCGCCCGCCCAAACTCCCGGTGCTCGCGCGCCATCGCCTCCCTGGGAAGGCCCATATACTGCAGCCCCATGAGACGGGAACTCCAAGCCTCCGCGTTGGCCGGCTGCAGGCGCAGGGCGCAGGTGTAGGCCTCGACCGCCTCGGCAAGGCGGTAGCAGCGCTCGAGGGCGAGGCCCCGGGCCGTGTGGGCATGGGCCAGGGCCGGGTCCAGCTGCAGGGCCCGCGCGAAACAATCCAGCGCCTCCCCCAGCCTCCCGCGGTACAGCAGGCAGACGCCAAGGTTGCACCAGGCCGTCGCCCGCCTGGGGTCGGCTTGGACGGCGCGGCGAAAGCACGGCTCGGCCGCCGCGTGACCTTTCCATCCGGTGAGCAGCGCCCCCAGCCGGTCGTGGGCCTCCGCATAGTCCGGGCGCAGCGCGATCGCGCGCTGGAACGCGGCCGCTCCATCGTCCAAACGGCCCGCCGCCCCCAGCACCGCTCCCAGGTGGAGCCAGGCCTCGGGCAGGTCCTGGGACAGCGCCAACGCCTCCCGGAGCGCCGCCTCCGCCTCCCCGAGGAGGCCGAGCGCGGCCAGGGCGATGCCGTGGCGCATGGCGCACACGGCGGAAGCTGGGCCGAGACGGCGGGCTTGGTTCAGGGCCTTGGCCGCCTCGGCGTGGCGCCCCAATTGGAGCGCCAGAGTGCCGGAAAGATGGACGAGATCGAAGTTGTTCGGGACGGAACGGCGCAGGCGGGCGTACCGGCGCTCCGCTTCGGCCAGGCGTCCAGCTTGGTGGTGCGCAAGCGCGCGTTGCAGCTCCTCTTGGAAGACGCTCGGATTCATGCGTTTGCTCCATTCGGGGCAACAAGCCGCCGATCCGGGGCCGCCGGCCTATTTTGGCGCGGGCGCACGGTCATTGCCGGAGGGCCGGCCCCATCGAAAGTTGGTGGTGAGGCGTCATCGCGAAGGTTCAAGTCGGGTGACCGCGTCACGCTGCAGGCTCCCAATTCGGCACTTAGGAGCCGAACTTGAATAAATGCCCTTAATTCGGGGCCCCGGTAGCCGATCTACCCCCCCAGAGCGGCGCTCCCTGGATTCCTTTCCGGATCCCGCGCAGACAGATCGCCCTTGTTTCCATGCCGAACCTGCTCCTTTCCCGCGCGGCTCCGGCCGCCCCCTACCGCGACGATGAAATCCGCCGGCGCCTAGACGCCTGCCCCAAGCTGGCCTCCCTGCAAAGCATCAACCAGGCCCTGACCAGCCTGGTGAATTCGGAGCAGAGCCTGACTTCCCAAATCGCGGACATCATCCGGCGCGACCCCTCCCTGTCCGCCCGACTCCTGCGGATGGTCAATTCGGTGTATTTCGGCCTGTCGGCGAACATCAACAATATCGAGGAGGCGATTTTTTTCCTGGGCCTGCGGCAGATCCGCGAGCTTTCCCGGGCGACCCCGGTGATCGAGGACCTGGCCAAGCTGCAGAACTCGCGGTTCGCCCCGGCCCTCTGGAAGAGTTTGTGGTCCCATAGCATCGGCACCGCCATCCTGACCCGGGAAATCCTGGGCTCGGCGCCGATCACCGTGGACGACGAGACCGATTACCTGGTCGGCCTGCTGCACAATCTCGGCAAGATCATCATGGCCCATGCTTTTCCCGAAGAGCTGATGGTCGTGGCCAACACCCCCCTGCGCACGCCGGCCGAGGTGTGCGCCCTCGAGCGCGAACTGATCGGCTGGGATCACGCCCAGATCGGCGGCTATTTCCTCGAGCGCCACCACCTCAATGAGGAGATCGTCTTTTCCGTCCGCTACCACAACGAGCCGGAGCACGCGCCCCGCCAGCAGTATTTCGCGGCCGCCGTGCAGGTGGCCGACTACCTGGTCCGCCACATCGGCATCGCCTCCGGCTTCGAACAGGTCGAGGCCGTCGACGAGGATTCCTGGACCAGCCTCTCGGGTTGGAAGATCCTCTACGGCGACGACCAGACCGAGTCCAAGATCGCCCGGGCCTCGCTTGCCAACACCCTCCAGCGCCTGCCCGCCATGCTGAGCGGCCTGGTGTAGAAACCAGCGGCGCCTTTCCGGCCCCATGAGCGAAGCAGCGACCCTTGCCCGCGCCGACCGTCCGGCCAGCCCGAACTCGCTGCGCGAAAGCTGGCTGGCCGAATGGGCCCTCAGCCAGGCGCCGGTGTACTGCCGCGATTTCCAAGGCCGGATCCTCATCGGCAACTCCGCTTTCGCCCGAAAATTCGGCCGGCCCAGCGTCGAGCTGGAGGGCCTGCCCGTAACCCAATGCCTGCATCCGGACGATGTGGCCGCGTTCAAGACCGGATCCTCCCGGGCCGGCGGGCCCGCGCCGGAATCCGCCCGCACCCACCGCTGGCTCACCCCCCAAGGCTGGCGCTGGTTCACCTGGGAAGAAACGCCGCTGCCGGCGGGCGAGGGCGAGTCTCCCGGGATCCGCGCCGTCGGCCGGGACATCACCCGGCAACGGCTGGCCGAAGAGCTCTATGTGAAGCTGTCCCGGGCGATCGACCAGTCGCCGGTGTCCATCGTCATCACCGACGCCGATGGCCGGGTGCAGTATGTGAATCCGCGCTTCATCACGACTTCCGGCTGCTCCCTCGAGGACATCCTCGACCGCAACCTCCCGGTCCTGCGCGACGGGCACCCCGACGAGGAGTCGTACCAGCAGTTCTGGGCCACGGTCAGCGCGGGCAAGGAGTGGCAGGGGGACCTTTCCCGCCTCGGCTGCGACGGGAACGTGATCTGGGAATCGGTCCAGGTCTCCTGCATGCGCAATCCGGCCGGCGAGATCACCAATCTGCTCTGCATGCGGGAGGACATCACCGCCCGCCGCCGCCTGGAGGACGAGCTGCGCCAGGCCCAGAAGATGGAGAGCCTGGGCACCCTGGCCGGCGGCATTGCGCACGATTTCAACAACCTGCTCGCGGTGATGAACGGCTACGCCGACATCAGCCTGCTCCATCTCGAGGACGGGGAACTGCTGCAAAAGAGCCTGCGGGAGATCAAGCGGGCGGTCCAGCGCGCGGGCGGCCTGGTCCGCCAGATCCTCACCTTCAGCCGGAAGGCGGAGGTGCATTTCGCCCCGATGGATCTCAACCAGCTGGTGCGCGAACTGGTCGCCCTGCTGGCCGAGACCTTTCCGCGGACGGTCAACTTCGGCATGGTGCTGCATTCCGGCCTGCCTCCCCTGGTCGCCGACCACAACCAGCTCCAGCAGATCGTCCTCAACCTTTGCGTCAATGCGCGCGATGCCATGCCGGCCGGCGGCACGATCACGCTCACCACGACCTGCATCCCCGCCAACACGCTCGCCCGTCCCGACGCCGTGCGCGACCAGCCCTATGCGTGCCTGCAGGTGAACGACACGGGCACCGGGATGACCCCGGAGGTCCGCGCCCGCATCTTCGAGCCGTTCTTCACCACCAAGCAGGTCAATCAGGGCACCGGACTGGGCCTGGCGGTCGTCTATGGGATTGTGGCGAGCCACCACGGTTTCATCGAGGTGGACAGCGCCCCGGGCGAGGGCAGCACCTTCAAAATCTATCTGCCCGTCAGCGAGACGGCCGAGATCATCAACCCGGCGGCGGCGGCCGAGGAGTTTCCCAGCGGAACCGAAGCTTTGCTGGTGGTGGATGACGAAGACCCGCTGCGCCGGCTCCTGCAGGCGGCGCTGACCCGCAAGGGCTACCGGGTGACGTGCGCCTGCGATGGGCTCGAGGCGATCGATTTCATCAGCAATCCGGATTGCCCGATCGACGCGGTGCTCCTGGATCTCAACATGCCTGGGGCTTCCGGCCTGTCGGTGCTCAAGGTCATCAAGGCCATCCGGCCCAATCTCAAGGTG
>Ga0302320_10003158_pt1 | contig 38442 bp, 28 predicted proteins | sample Bog_T0_3_FD_202130 | JGI IMG/M metagenome (GOLD analysis project Ga0302320, IMG submission 202130) | Peat permafrost microbial communities from Stordalen Mire near Abisko, Sweden - Bog_T0_3 | ecosystem: Environmental > Terrestrial > Soil > Wetlands > Peat | place: Sweden: Abisko, Stordalen Mire... | reverse complement strand
CGATGCCCTGCGCAGAAAGCCCAGATCCACCACCAGCACCAGCAGCGCCGCCAGTTCCAGCGCCGTCTCCGGCAGCGTAACGCGGAACAGATCTGCGTAGTTCATCCGCGCCCCTTTGGTATCGATCAGCTAATTTTTTTCAATGGCCTCAACGTCCTATGAAGTTGGCAAAGCCGCGCTCTTGGGCCTGCCGTCTGTGCAAGGGGACTGCGTGCGAACGCTTCTCCCCGGTTTTCTCGGCGCTTGCCGGGCGGATCATGGGTCAACTGCCGAATGGGTGTGGTTGGATTCTCTTTTCTCCCCGGTCAACCAGCAGAATATCAGGTTCACCGCGCCAGGGGCTGGGGATGAAGTTGCAGAATCTGAACTGCTTGACGAGCAGGGCCATGGAGCAGCGAAAGCCGCCCAGGGAGAGTTTGGCCTGCCTTCAGCCGGGACTCTCGGCAACAGGATAGTTCACCTTGCTCCAGAACGGCTGGTTGTGGGCCTCTTTACGCGGCGGTTGCATCTGGCCTGCGGCTGATTGCGGTCGAGGGCCCTTCAGGAGTTGACGGGCTTAATGGCTGGCCGGCGGAGTTGCGGGGCCGGTTGGAGCAGGAATACGGTCCTGGCCCCCTAGAGCGCCTGGCCAGTTTGAACGCGGAGTCCTTCGCGAGCCACCCGGTAAGAGACAAAAGCGCCGTGACCGCCAGCCTGCTGCGAAGCGAGAACAGCCCGCAGCGCAGCGGCTGCGTCCGGGTCGCGCGCCAGCAACATCAGAAATCCGCCGCCACCCGCTCCTGCGAGCTTGGCGCCATGGATCCATGGCCGGGCCTGATCGAGAATCGCATTGATGGGTGCGTTGGCGGTATTCGGGTCCAATACTTTATTCAGCTTCCAATGCCGGTCAAGCAGCGCACCCAGATGCGGCCAATCCCCTTCGGCCAGGGCATAGGACATCTCGACCGCCAGCGTCTTGATGCTGTGCAGAACCTGGATGGCTGCCGTTTCGCGGGCAAGATAGCGCGCGACCACCTGCTGGAGCAGTCCCTTGGCCATGCGCTGAATGCCGGTATCGAAGAGCAACAGGCGATCGCAGAACTCCTGTTGCCGCTGTTCGGTCCAGGCGACGGGTTGCACGCGAATGCGCTGCACGAGGCCCGGGCCGGTGATGAGCAGCTTGGCGCCGGGAAAGATGCCGCCGGCCTGATCTTGCCAGCCGCCGCCGGTCGTCATGCGCTGCTCAAGCTGCATCACCGCTTCAGACAAGGCATGGTCGCTCTGTTGCTCGCCTGAGATCACCGCCAGTGCGCGAATCATCGTGGCGGCAAGAATGCTGCTGGTTCCAAGGCCGGAGCCGATGGGCAGGCGTACCTGGGAACGGATTTCAAGGCCGCCGCCGAGGCCGCGGAGCGTATCGGAAAGAGGTTGGCCCTTGACCGCGAGGCCATGCAGTTGGAGCGCGGCGCGGGGAATGGAGAACAGCGAACCGGGGCCGCACAGCTCAAGCAACTCTTCGCTGGTGCGGTATTCAACTACTGCATCATGGCCGTCGACGCGGCAGCGAATCAGCGGCTCGGCGATGCGCCGGATCTCAGTTTCAATCGGGTAGCTGCCGTTGATTTCAAGGGCACAGTTGAGCACCGTGCCGCCCCAGTCGAAACAAAACGGAGGCGTGTCTGACCAGCCGCCGCCAAGATCGATCCGTGGAGGCGCCGAAACATGAACACGGTCGAAACGCCAGGGCGCGGGCGCTGACGCCTGCGGAGCGGCAGCCCCTTCGCGAACCGCATCCTGGATGCGCCGGAAGGCATCGGCTTCGGCGGCGGCGGCTTCCTGCTCAAAGCTGGCGCAGGCGAGCAGGCGGGCTGCCTGCATCAGGTGGCTGGCCGCTTGCGTAAGGTTCTCCGAACTGGCTTTACTGAGCTCCCCGGCACGGGCGATGAGGGAGCGGCCCACGGCAGCGGCGGACGCCAGGCCGGGCAGGTTTGCCAGCAGCGGGCGCAGATCTGCGCCTTGCTCAGCCAGCTCAACGGCTGTGTCTTGCCAGATGCCCTGCAATCGGTGGTTGCGTGCCTCGGCTTGAACTTTGGCGTCGGCGCACTGGGCGCTGCCGGCCAGGGACATGCGGCGAGCAGAGCGCCAGCGCGCCGCATCGTAGCCGCTGGCGTAGCCCATCATCCAGCGCGCGCAGGCCCAGGCCTGGTCAGGAGTGGTGACGGGAAAGAGCGCGGCGCTCCACAGGGTGGGCTCTTCGCCGGAAGGCCACACCTCTTCCCTGCTCAATCCGAGGCGCGACAGCGTTTCAAGAATCGGGCGGTTGAACCAGGTGGCGTTTTTCAGGGTGTGCTTTGGGTCGTCCTCGACACCATAGGCACGAATCACCCAGCCGTTGATGCCGGCATCGTCAACGGGCAGCTGATGAACGACCGTGTCTTCAGGCACTTCAATGGGCCCGCTCAAGCCGGTGAGGCCATGCAGAATGGCGCCGCGACTGGCGTAGACAGATCCGCTGAGATCGCATTCGAGGATGACCGATTGATGGCCGGCCTTGCACTCGCCGCCGATGGCGCTGTCGAGCACGCCGCCCAGGCCGGTTGCCAGCTCGCGAAAGGCGCGCGTTGTGCCGGCATGAATGAACTCCCCATCGACCACAGAACAGTGGAACGGAGTTGGCCGCTCGGGATCGTGCAGGATTACCGCGAGCTTTCGCCAGAAAGGACCCGCGTCGAGGTCAGGCCTCCACTCGCCCGTGAGCCCGCGCGTGAACTGATCGTAAATGTCGAGCGCAGGCAGCGGCTTGCATTCTGCGAGCTCCGTGAGCGATGCAGTCAAATCGGCGTCAAAGCGCAGCAGGCCGATATCGACAGCAACGCGACCATCCGGGAGCATGCCGCCCGCGGACTTTACCTCTGCCGCTGTGGGCTTCTGGAGGAATGTGTAGACCTGGCCGCCGGCGCCAACCACGTAGACGCCGTGATGGCTGCCGATCTCCATGGCCAGGCGCATGGCGACACCGGTGACGCCGGGGCGGTCCCACTGCACCTGGCCTGCATCGAAGCGCAACACAACATCGCCGGCGGCGACAAGTAGCCCGTTGGGAATCTTCTCGGCCCACGCGGCGGAGAGCTGCATGGTCTCGTCAAAGACGGTGGTGGTTGCGCGCGGGCGCGTGCGGCTGGGCAAGACGCCAAACAGCTTGCCGCCGGGCGAGTACTGCGGCAGGCGGCGGGAATCACCGCCGGAGTGAATCAGCAGAGTGCGATGCGCGCTCCACCACCGTCGGTCTTTGCCCAGGACGCCCAGTGCATGAATGGTGGCGCCGCCGCTGCCCGCTCTGCGATAGCCGGGATCGGGGACAACCAGGAACTCCGTCTCTGCGGGGACCATCCCGGAGAGACGGCGGCGCTGGATCTCATCGCGATACACCTCTGCCTGCCGCTCAGAAGAGGCGGTAATGATCACCACATCCCAGGGTTTCACCATGGCTGCCTCGAGCGGGGAGAGTTGATATACCAGTCGATAGTCTTGCGCAGTCCGGCTTCAAACGGCGTTGCGGCGCGAAAACCAAACTCCCGCTCGGCGCGGCTGACTTCAAGGCAGCGCCGCGGCTGGCCGTTGGGCTTGGTCGTGTCCCACACCATGCGTCCCTTGAAGCCGGTGAGGGATGCAATCAAAGTGGCGAGGTCGCGGATCGAGATCTCCATGCCGCTGCCGAGATTCACCGGCTCCGGTTTGTCGTAGTTCTGCGTGGCCAGAAGGATGCCTTCAACCGCGTCTTCGGCGTAGAGGAACTCGCGCGTAGCCGAGCCGTCGCCCCACAGAACAATCTCTTCGCGTCCGGCTTCGACGGCTTCAACGCATTTGCGAATCAGGGCAGGAATCACATGCGACGACTCGATATCGAAGTTGTCGCCCGGTCCGTAGAGGTTCACCGGCAACAGAAAGATGGCATTCATTCCGTACTGTTCGCGATAAGCCTGGCATTGCACCAGCAGCATCTTCTTTGCCAGCCCGTAAGGGGCGTTGGTCTCCTCGGGATATCCAGTCCACAGGTCCTCTTCGCGAAATGGAACTGGCGTGAACTTGGGATAGGCGCAGATGGTTCCCAGCACGACCGTCTTTTCAACACCGAAGCGGCGAGCCGCCTCAATCAGTTGGATGCCCATAATCGCGTTGTCATGGAAGAACTTTCCGGGATTGAGGCGATTGGCGCCGATGCCGCCCACCACCGCGGCCATGTGGATCAGCACCTGGGGCTGATGTTCTTCAAGGAGTCGCTCGATGTCGTCGCTGCGGGTCAGGTCAAATTCCCGGCGAGATGGTGCCAGAACGTCAGCGCAGCCCAGCGCCTCGAGCCCGGCAATCAGATGCCTGCCAAGAAAGCCGCCGCCACCCGTGACCAGGATCTTCTTTTCAGGCAATGGAATCATGAATGCGGCCCCTCGGGAACAACGCCTTCGCGAAGAGCCGCAGCGCCGCCTTTGAGGCGGGCTTGCAACTGATTGATGTCGGCATCGACCATGATGTTGACCAACTGGCTGAAGGTGACGGCCGGCTCCCAACCAAGTACCTGCCGGGCCTTGGAGGCATCCGCACAGAGAAAATCGACTTCAGAGGGACGGAAATAGAGCGGGTCAATCTCCACGAACTCATGCCAATCCATGTCGGCATGGGCAAACGCAAGCTCAACAAACTCACGCACCGTGTGCGCCTCGCCGGTGCCGATGACATAATCGTCGGGCGTCTCCTGCTGAAGCATCAGCCACATGGCGCGCACGTAATCGGGCGCGTAGCCCCAATCGCGGCGCGCATCCAGGTTGCCCAGATACAGCTTTTTCTGAACACCGTGCTTGATGGCGGCCACCGCGCGCGTTATTTTGCGCGTGACAAATGTTTCTCCGCGGCGCGGGGACTCGTGGTTGAAGAGGATTCCGCTGGAAGCGTGTATCCCGTAGCTCTCGCGATAGTTCACCGTGATGTTGTGGCCGAAAACCTTGGCGCAGGCATAGGGGCTGCGAGGATGAAAGACCGTGCTCTCGTTTTGCGGAGGCGAAGTGCTGCCGTACATCTCGCTGGATGAGGCCTGATAGAAACGGCAGTTGACGCCGGTGATCCGCATCGCCTCAGGCAGGCGCAAAGTGCCGGTGGCCACCACGTTGGTGGTGAACTCGGGAACCTCAAAACTCACCTTCACATGGCTCTGAGCGCCGAGGTTATAGATTTCGTCGGGAACCAGATCGTGAAGCAACGCGGCCAGCGAACTGCCATCCGTGAGGTCGGCGTAGTGGAGAAAAAAGCGAGTTCCTGCTTCGTGGAAATCGCGAAAGATGGGATCGACACGGTCCGTGTTGAAGCTGGAAGCACGGCGCTTGAGGCCATGCACTTCGTATCCTTTATCTAGGAGGAACTCGGCCAGATAGGATCCGTCCTGGCCGGTGCAGCCGGTTATGAGGGCTTTTCTCATCTGGATCTCTCCTCCTCCAAAGAATGAATGCCGAATAATCCCTATTCTAACTTGCGGGCATTTCCGCGATGTGAACCATGCCGGCCGCGCAGCCAGATCAGGCGGGCGCCAGTTCACGCCAGGAGCACAAGGTCTCAACATGGCGGGCACTGCCGTCGCGCAACCACGCATCCAGCTGGGCAGGCTCCTTGAGCTGCTGCCCGCGTACCCGGGGCACGGCGATGAAACTGCATTCCAACTCGGGCAGGGCTGTCATGTCGCCCCAGAGCTTTTCAAACTGGGCAACGGGGAAGATGTCTTCCTGCCCCTTGCCCCAGCGTTTTTTCACGTCCTTGAGCGTGATGTAAGTGGGCATGCGCGCGGCCACTGCGCGCACGGCCTCGCTGATGCGCTTCTGGTCGCCGAGTCCATCGCGATAGAGGCCGAAGACAGCGAGCAGGCGATCGATATCGATCCAGTAGGTGGCGCTGTTGTAGTAACGGAGTTGGCTTTCCAGTTCCTCGCTGGGCAGCGCCAGGCCTTCAATCAGGCGCACACGGCCATCCACTCGGGCCAGGCCGCCGCCGCGGTCTTCAAGATGGCGGGCAATCACCTCGGTAGTCATGGCGGCGCCGCTGTGGATGTGCGCGCCGAGAACGGCGGCGTCTGCATTGGCGCCCACCGTATCGATGTTGTGAACCATGAGGGTTTTGAGCTGCGGGCGCATCTCGAGCAACTGTTGCAGCGTACCGTTGCGCAGCAGGTTGGCAATCTCATACCAGTGCCCCACCGGGTGCAGGCACTGCATGGGCACATTGGCAGTGTAGTCGGAACCCTCGCCCGCGCCTTTGGCCCACGCGATCAGCGCCGCATGCAGGCCTTCGCGCACCTTCTGCGCCTGGGCATCGAGCATTTGCTGCGGCATCTCTTCCCAGGCAAAACGCAGATCCCGCTCCATGGGAACCATGCGCAAGCCAATGCTGCGGCCGGGCGAGAGCAGCAAGGGCCCAGGGTAGCCATGGTTTTGCTCGGCGGCAAGATGAGCGGCGATTGCATCGTGCGTGAGATAGCTTGTGGTGACAACATGCGGAATTTGCGCGCCGCACTGTTGACTCACTCTCAGGCTTTTGGCCAGGTGAACTTCAATGAAATTACGATAGCGTCCATCGAGCCGGCAGAAGGGATTGAGCGCTTTGACGACGCCGGCGCCGCGCGTCCAGCGCGTGCCCACGCCGCCGGCGAGCGACACCACGGCGACACGGCCCGCGGCCAGCGCGGCCAGCCCCGCATCGCGATGGCGATCGTCAATCGGAGTTGCGTTCGCGTCTTCAATAAGGCTGGTTGCCGACAGGCGGTTCTGCGCCAGGCCGATGCGGCCGGAGAGCAGGTCGGCGCGAATCTGATCGTGCTGCACGCGATCGAAGCCAAAACTCTCAAGCAGCGCGCGGAGGGTGCGCGTTTGATCCCCTTCCGTGTCCTGGTTGGCGGGCAACATGCGATCAAATAGAGCGTGGATCATTCCGGCGTAATCTGCGTTGCTGCGGCAGGCATCGGTGAAGCGCTCCAGCTCTGCGCGGCGCACCGGCGAAAGCCGCGCCACCTCGGTCCGGATGAGCGCAGGCACCTGGAGCGTGTAGTAGCCGGCGGGCATCAGGGCATCGCTGCCCGAGAGCAGCCTGGCCTGCGTACCGTCTTCGTTGATGGCAAAATCGTAAACAACCGGCTCCATTGCGAAGGGAACGCTGCGCTCCATCTGACGCCGGGTTTCGCTCATGATCGCCTGCATGCGCTGCTGGGCCTCGGCCTTGCGATGCGGGCTGAAGAGAAAACCCATGCCGCCGCCGCTCATGCCGCCCAGCATCCAGAAGCCCCAGAAGTCATCGCCGAACTCCTGGCGCGCGCGCTCGATCAGCGTGCAGGTGTAGAGGTTGGCTGCCCACGGGATGATGGTCTGCACGGGCCCGTCGAAGTTGCGCTGCAAACAGGCGCCCAGGGAGCGGATGTCACCCCGTTCCAGATGCCCTGCAATCTCATCGAGCAGCGCGATTGCCTGGCGGCGGCCAAGCCATTCGTTTTCGCTGCGCAGCAGATATTTCTCGGTGACCATCTCGAGGATGGGACCCACATCCTGAGCCATGCCGCCGTGGACCAGAACCAGGCTCTGTTGAAGCTGCTCTCGAGCGGCAGGCGGAATTTCGCTTTGGCTGAAGATCTTGTGATTGGGAAGCAGGCGGCCGCGGCTGATGCCGAATTCAGGATCGCCCTCGGCAGCGCGCACGCCATGAATGAGCTTGATGCCGGGCCAAACGCCGCCGGAGTCTTGCCACCCTCCGCCGCTTCCTCCCAGCCATTCGCCGAGAATGGCGCGCGCCGCGACCAGCCGCCGATCCGCTTCATCCATGCCGCCGGTGAGCGCATGAATCTGGCCGGTGGCGCGCATGCAGACGGCGATGATGCTGGCCAGCAGGCTGGTGGAAACAGCCAGGCGCGAGCCTTTGGGGATATCGTTGACGCGGCTGACAATCTCAATGCCGTAGCCGGGCCTTCCTGTGAGATGCGCCAGCAGATCGGCCAGTGGCTGGGTAGCGCCTTCAATGCCGGGAGGCACAATGCCACTGGCAATGACGCCCGCCTTGAGCAGGCCCAGGTAATCGCGAGGAAAATCGAAGACTTCGGCGATGGAGCCGATGTCGGCAGAGGTCTGCAGGTCTACGCTGGTCAAACGGATGACAGGCTGATCAATGACGCGGAACCACGCCTCGACCGGAGGCTTGGGCAAAGCGGAACCCTGGCCCGTGCCGCGCACCGCCAGATCGATCGAGACGTTGAGTACGCGCGCGCCCTCGGGAAAATCCATTCCGAGAAAGAAGATGTCGCTCCATCCGCTGTGGGTCAGGTCCATGCGGACCGGCGTGGCTTCACGCAGAATGGGAAACACCGGATCGCCGGCAAAGAGCTCGCTGCGCAGGCGCAACGGATAGTCGTCTGTGTGGCCGGCGCGGAACATCCACTGGTTGCCGCGGACACTGCGCACGCTGCGCCGCACCTGGTCGGCAAGCGTTTGAAAGCCAAGAGCGCGGTAGGCTGAGGCCAGCGCGCTGGAGATGGCGGCGCTGGGGCCGTGCTGCTGCTGAGCGGCAAGAAAGACCTCGATTGCTTCCTCAAAGCGGCGCTCGAGAAGGTTCTCAAAACCAGCAAAGGGAATGAGCGCGGGCGCCGCGCCGGCAGCGAGCCGAGGCATGTGGAAGCGATGGATGGCGTAAAGAAAAAAGAGCGCTCGAACCCGCTCGTAGAGGTTGTCGTAGCTTCTGCGAAAACTTTCCAGTTCCCTGGTTTCGGCCAGCAGCGCGTCGAGTTGCAACTCCTGGCACAAGCCATCCAGGGGAAGATTGCGCTCTTCCCCACCGCTCGCGATCACACTGGTAAGGCGGCTCACAGGGCTGCGCCTCCGCCGTTGCCGGCCAATTCGCGGTCGGCCAGCAGTTCGAGCATCTGGGTAAGGATGGCATTGCGATCGCGGCCGTTCAGCGCCAACGCGAGCTGGGCAATCAGGAGCCCGTACGGCACGCCGAGATCGTAGCGGCGGCCATCGTCTTCGACCGCAAGGTACTGCTCCTGACGCGCCAACTCTGAAAGAGCGTCAACCAGCGTGACTGGCTTGCCGCTGGAAGCCGGCAGCATCCGGCCCAGGATCTCCATCACCGCCGGCGTCAAAACGTGAATGCCAAAGAAGCAGAGATAGTATCCAGTGCGGATGCCGGGGATGAGCAACCGCTGCTCCGCCTCAGTGGGAGTGGGCTTCTCAATGACCGTGTCAACACGATATAGATCGCTGCGCGGGGGCATACGGCGCCCGCCCACGGTGCCATAACGCGAAAGCAGGCTCTCCCGTGTAGCCTGTACCCCGCTGACCGAGCAGCGTTCCTTCTGCGCAAGCTCTACGAGCCGCTGCGCGGAAGGCTGCGGAGCCGTGCTCACATACAGATGATCACCGACCATGTGCAGGAAAGGGTCGTCCTTGGTGAAGGTGCGGGCGCAATAAAGGGCGTGCGCATAACCGCGCGGTTCAGTCTGAGGAATGAAGTGGACCGACCCGGCGTGCGGCCCCGCCGACTGCGCATACGATGCCTCGTCGCCCGGCCAGACGACCACCGCGATTTCCTCGACTCCCGCGGATACCGACTGTTCAATCAGAATTTGCAGCAGGGACTTCTTGTTGCCGTCGCTGTCGATGAGAGTCTGCAAAGGCAGCGCGCGCTGCGACTGCGCCGCGGCGGTGATGATGGCCTTTCGAACGAACATGCGAAGTTCTCCTTATGCGAGCAAGAGGGAACTGCCTGCGGCCAGTCTTTACGTGCGCCGGGTTGCTCAACCCGGACTTTTCGCGAATGACGATGACTGGCAATGCGAGCATTGTATGTCCCATCCCCGATGGCGTCTCGAAAATAAAACGCCTCACCGTCAGCGCCGCAGCGGACGGGTAATTTACTGCACTCCGCCGGCAAGCAGTGCCTTCACAGCCGGTTCAATCGAGTCCAGCAGAATGCGCGGATACAACCCAACCGCGAGGCTCACCCCGGCCAGCAACACCACGCCGGTAACCTCCGGCCATGTGATTGCGGCAAAGCCATGCGCATGCTCGTGCTCCAGCACGTGCACATTCGGCGCAGTGTCGCTGAAGAATGCCTTCTGCAAGGCCCGCCAGGTGTAGGCAACGCCCACCACGATCCCCACGCCGGCCGCCGCAGCCCACCAGGGAGCTACCTTCCAGGCGCCCACCAGCACCTGCAACTCGGCGACAAAGCCTGAAAAGCCCGGCAGCCCCATCGAGGCCATGCCTGCAATCACAAAGGCCCATGCCGCAAACGGCAAGCGCTTGGAGAGATGCATCGTCTCCAACTCCGCCAACTGGCGCGTGTGGGTACGATCGTAGACAATACGCCCCACGATCGCGAAGAGGAGGCCCGCGATGATGCCGTGCGAAAACATCTGCAGCACCGCGCCGGTCACGCCGATCTGGTTGAGGGTGACGAGGCCGAGCAGCACGAACCCCATGTGACTGACGCTGGAGTAGCCGATGACGAATTTGAAATCCGTTTGCGCCAGGGCCACCAGGGCGCCGTAGACAATGCCGATGATGGCCAGCACGGCAAAAACATCGCGCCAGGAAGCAAGGCCGGCAAAGGTGAATCCCCAGGGATCGAGGCCGTGCGGAAACAGCGCAATGGCGACCCGCAGGCAGCCATATGCGCCCAGCTTCATCACCACGCCGGCAAGCAGCATGGAGGCAGCCGTGGGGGCGGCCACGTGGCCGGTGGGCGCCCAGGTGTGGAAGGGCCACATGCCCGCCAGAATGGCAAAGCCGGTGAAGACCAGGGGAAAGACCCACATCTGAAAACTCACCGGAAGGCCGGCGTGGGCCAGCGCCACCAGTCCCGTGGAGTGGCTGCCGGAGGTAGCGTAGGCCGCCAGCAGGCCAACCAGCACCATGGCCGAGCCGGCAAACGAGTAGAGGGCCAGCTTCATGGCCGCGTACTCCCGCCGCGTGGAGCCCCAGATGGCGATCAAAAAATACTTGGGAACAATGGCGATCTCGTAGAAGACAAAAAGCAGGAACAGATCAAAGCTGAGGAAGACGCCGTAGACTCCGCCAATCAGCGCCAGGAAGAAAGCGAAGAACTGGTTGGTGCGCAGCTCGATGTTCCAACTGAAGAGCACCCCGGCAACAGCGGCCAGGCCGGTGAGCAACACCAGTACGCGGCTGATGCCGTCGGCGGCCAGCAGGTAGTGGACGCCCATGGACGGAACCCAGACAGCATCCACAATGGTGACGCGCCCCTGGCCCATGCCGGCCACAAAGCCCTGCACGGCCAGCGCCAGCCCGGCCACGGCCACGCCCAAAGCCACCCAGCGCGCCAGCGCTGCCTTGCCGCTGGGCAACAGCGCCAGCACCAGCGCCCCTGCAAACGAGAGATAAATCGTCCAAGCCAACATCAATCAAAATCTCCAGTGCGCCAGCAGGTTCACGACGGTTGGGTTCACGTTGTCCAGAATCAGTTGCGGCAGCAGGCCCACCAGCAGCATGAGGCCAATGATGGGAGCCAGGGCCAGCCGCTCGCCGTGGTGTAAATCAGGGAAGCTGGCGCAGTGTTCCGGCACGGGGCCGGAAAACACCTTTTGAATCACGGTAAGAATCACGGCAGCGGTAACCAGCAATCCGAGAACACTTACGGTAGCCGCGACCCAGGCCAGCGAAAACACTCCGCGGAAGATGAGGAACTCGCCGACAAAGCCGTTCAGCCCCGGCAGCCCCAGCGACGAGAACAGCGCAATGCCCATCAACCCGGCCAGCACCGGCGCCGGCTTGCGCAGTCCGCCAAAATCATCAATGCCGCGATGCCCGCCCGTTCTCTGCTGCATCATCGCGACAAACCAGAACAGCGCCGCGGCCGTGACGCCGTGATTGAACATTTGCAGAATCACGCCATTCAAGGCAGCCGCCTGGCTGGCGAGCCGCCCGGCGTCTCCCACCGCCACCGGAACCGCCAACGCAAAGATGCCCAGCAGGCAATAGCCCAGGTGATTCACGCTGGAGTACGCAAACACGCGCTTCAGATCCTTCTGCGCCGCCGCTGCCCACGCGCCCATCACCACGGTCACAACCGCCAAAACCAGCAGCGGTGTCCGCATCTGGTAGATCTGCGGCCCAAACAGCGGCAGCGCAATCCGCAGCAGGCCGTAGACGCCCATCTTGGACATGGCGCCAGTGAGCAGCATGGTGATGGGCGAAGGCGCCTCAGCATAGGCCGCGGGCAGCCAGGTGTGGAAAGGCGCCATCGGCACCTTGACTGAGAAGCCGGCCAACACGCCGACCGCCAGCCATAGCATCACCGGCGCTCCCAGGAACCCTGAGCCCAGGTGCGCCGCCACCATCGGCTCCAGCTCGCCAGTGGAGGAGAGCAGCGTCAGATGCGGGAAGTCCATGCTGCCGGTGGAGAGAAAGACGGCCAGGAACGCGACCAGCAAGGCGACGCTGCCGGCCATCGTGTAAACGAAAAACTGCGTGGCCGCAGGCCCACGCCGCGCCCCGCCCCACAGCTTGATCAGGAAGAAAGCCGGAATCAGGCTCAGCTCCCAGTAGAGGAACCAGTGGAAGAAGTTCAACGCCGTAAACGAGCCGAAGAGACCCGACTCCAGCACCAGCACCAGCGCAAAGTAGAGCCCCGGCTTGTGATGCGCGCGGTGCGCCGCATCCACTGACATCAGTGTGACAATGGCCGACAGCACCAGCATCAACGCGCCCAGCGCGTCCACGCCAAGGTGGTATTCAATCCCCAGCGACGGCGCCCACACCGCGCGTTCCACCAGGCCAATCGTCCCGTTGGCAGGCAGTTCGCTCCACACCAGCAATGCCAGCGCCAGGCACGCGAGCGTGGTCCCCAGCGCAACCTGCCGCGCGCGCTTGCCTGAGAACAGCGCCATCGCCGCCCCAACCAGCGGCAGCACAGTCAACAGAGACAATATCGGAAATCCGCTCATGGCCGGCTGCTCCAAATCAGAATTGCCACCAGCGCCACAACCGCCAGCGCCAGGATCCTCAGGTAAGTCTGCACGCGTCCATTCTGCACCCGCGCCAGCAGCCCTCCGCCTGACACCAGTTCCTCGCAGCCCTTGTCAAAGCCGCCGTTGACCCAGTTGTTATCGAGGAAGCGATTGAACTGAGCAAACAATCCAAAGGCCCAGGCAACGCCGGCCACCAGCCCACCCCATACTCGCCTGTCGAGCCAGTCAGAAACACGCGCCCACCAGCCGTAAAAGGCGATAACCGTCACTCCGTACAACTCATCGATATACAAACGGTCGTGGAGCCATCCCCAGATCAGCGGAACCGACTTCTCCAGCACATCCGCGTCTTCCGGCGCGGGGCCGTCGCCGCTATACAGCTTCCAACCCAGGCCCAGGCCGAGGAGGACGACCACCGTCGAAGTCCCCATCAGTACCAACAGGCCCGGCTCGGCAAACCGATGGAAGCTGAACTCCGCGGCGTGGCCTTCAAGAAACGCCCTGAACCAGGGCCACGCAGGCGTCCCGATCAATCCCAGCGCCACGGCAAAGAAAGCCAGAATCACCAGGGGCAGCGTCATCACCGCCGGACTCTCATGCGCCGTCTTGCCGCCTCTCCAGTGGCCAAAGAAGACATAAGCCACCTGCCGCGTCATGTAGAAGGCGGTGAGCAGCGCGCCAAAGACGAGCATGTAAAACGGCGCCTTTGCCACCGACCAGTGCTGCGCGGCTTCGAGAATACCGTCCTTGCTCCAGAAGCCGGAGAACAACAGCGGGAACCCGCACAGCGCCAGCATGCCCACCGCGTAGGTGATGAAGGTTAACGGCATATCGGCCTTCAGCCCGCCCATCTTGCGAATATCCTGCTCCTCATGGCAGCCGTGAATTACCGAGCCCGCGCCCATGAACAAGAGCGCTTTGAAAAACGCGTGCGTGATCAGGTGGAACATGCCCACCGCAACGCCGCCCATACCCAGGCCAGCCATCATGTAGCCGAGTTGAGAAACCGTCGAGTAAGCCAGGATGCGCTTGATGTCGTTTTGCGCCACCGCAATCAACGCCGCGAACACCGCCGTGAAAGCGCCCACCCATGTCACCACGGTCAGCGCCGTCGTTGTACCCCCGGCAAGTGCGCCGGCCTGCATCAGCGGATAAACGCGAGCCACAAGGTAGACACCGGCAGCCACCATCGTCGCCGCGTGAATCAGCGCCGACACCGGCGTGGGGCCTTCCATCGCATCGGGCAGCCACACATGCAGCGGAAACTGGCCGCTCTTGCCCGCTGCTCCGGCAAAGATCAGCAAACCAATCGCGCCCGCCGCCGTCAGCCCAAACGCCGCAGGCTGCGCCAGCAGCGCGGTCAGCGCTGCTCTTTCCATCGAGCCGCCGCCGTGGTTATAAAACAGCAGCGTTCCGCTCTGCGCGAACAGCCACACAATCCCGAGCAAAAAGAAAACATCGCCCACGCGCGTGGTCAGGAAAGCCTTCTTCGCCGCCGCCGCCGCCGCGGGCTTCTGGTACCAGAAACCAATCAATAAGTAGGAGGTAAGTCCCACTAACTCCCAGCCCATGAACAGCAGCAGCAAGCTATTGGCAATCACCACCGCCAGCATGGCTCCTGCAAACAAACTCATGAAGCAGAAAAAGCGCGTGAAGTTCTCGTCGTGCTCCATGTAGCCTACGGAGTAGATAAAGATCAGCAGCCCCACCAGGCTCACCATCGCCAGCATCACCGCAGACAGCGGATCCAGCACCCAGCCCAGGTCCACGCTCGTCGCGCCGGCGTGCATCCACGCAAAGTTCACCGTCTCGCGCACCGCCACGCCCTGCGTCCATCCGCCCACCACGTGAGCCAGTGCAACCTGTGACAGCAACAGCGAAACACTCATCGCCCCAATCGCGAGCGTTGCCGCGGTCTTGCGCCTCGGCTGCTTCAGCAGCGCCGCCAGCCCCGCGGCCACAATGGGCAACGCGGGAATCAGCCACAGTATCTCCGCGATCGGAGAAGCTGCCAACTGCGGAGTGAATGAAATCGATTCCTGCATCAACCCCTCACCCCTTCATCCTGTTCATCTGGTCAAGGTCCGTTGTGCGAGCATGGCGATAGATGCTGATCACCAGCCCCAGTCCCACCGCCGCTTCAGCCGCTGCCACGGCGATCGAGAAAATGGCAAACATCATCCCCGTCAGCAGCTCCGGGTGCGGCCCGTAGCGCCAGAAAGCGATCAAATTCAAATTGGCCGCGTTCAGCATCAGCTCAATCCCGATCAGCACCAGGATCGCATTGCGGCGCGTCAGCGCGCCGGCCAGGCCGATCGAAAACAGCAAGGCCGCAACCAGAAGAAACCCTCCCAGCGGAGTGGAACCCACCATCACCTGGCCCTCTCTTTCTCGTCCATGGCCACAATCACCGCGCCAATCAGCGCGGCAGTCAGCAGCAAGGCAACAATCTCCAGCGGCAGCACGTAGCGGCCGATGAGCGCCTGCCCAATCTGGGCCACGGTCACCTCCGGTGTCGCCGCTGGGGTGCCCTCTGGGCCCGGCAGTGCCTTCGCGCTGGCCAGCACTGCCCAGGCAAACACGGCAAACACCCCGGCAGCAATCACCAGGCCGACAAACCAGTTCTTGCTGAACACGCCGTCTTTGGGTGTCTCTGAGCCGCGCGTCAGCAGAATCGCAAACACCACCAGAATCGCAACCGCGCCAATGTAAACCAGAATCTGGGCAAAGCCGGCAAACTGCGCATCCAGATCAAGGAACAGCAGCGCCAGCCCCGCAAAGGCCACGGTCAGAGCCAGCGCGCAGTGCACGGTGTTCTTCAGCAGCACGGCAGCCAGCGCGCCGGCAACTGTAAGCACCGCAAACACCCAAAACACAAAGCTCATCGGCGGCTGCTCCTTTCGCGCGCGTTCAAAAACAAAAAACCAAACCGGCCATTCCGGCAGCGCTTACTCCGCATAACGATACTTCCTCGGGCCAAAGTGCTCGCGGCGCATTCCCATGCGGGCCATCGCGATATAGGCAAAGATCAGAATCGCCGAGCAGTAAACCCACTGCTGCCATCCCGGACCCAGGAAACGCCACAGCGCAGTCACCATCAGGATGAGCAGCGTGTAGGGCAAAACAAACTTCCAGGCAAAGTTCATCAATTGGTCTTGTCTGAGCCTGGGCAGTGTTCCGCGCAGCCAGATAAACACGCAGATGGAGAGCATCAACTTCGAGAAAAACCAGATCCACGACGGAACCCAGTTCAGCGCTTCCAGCGGCGCGGACCATCCGCCCAGAAACAGCGTCGTGCCCAGCCCGGAGATGGAGAGCATGGCCAGGTACTCGCCGAGAAAGAAGAGCGCGAACTTGAAGCCCGAATACTCCGTGTGATACCCGGCCACCAGTTCTGACTCGCCCTCAGGCAGATCGAAGGGCGAGCGATTGGTCTCAGCCGTGGCGGCAATGGCATACATCAGAAAGCCCGCCAAACCCCACGGCGTAAAGATGTACCAGTGCGGCAGTCCCCAAGAGTAGTGGTTCTGCGCTTCGACGATCTTGCCCAGCGAGAGCGACCCGGTAATCATCACCACGGCCACGCTCGACATCAGCAGCGGCACCTCGTAGCTGATCATCTGCGCCACCGCGCGCATCGCGCCCAGCAGCGAATATTTGTTGCGGCTCGACCACCCGGCCATGAAAACACTCAGTTCAGTGGACGCGCCGATGGCAAAGAAGAACAAGAGCCCGGCGTCCATCTGAACCAGCGTCATGTTGCGGCCCATGGGCAGCACGGCAAAGCCCATGAAGACGGCAACCACCAACACGATTGGCGCCAGAAAGTGAACCGCTCCGTCGGCGCTCGATGGAACAATATCTTCCTTGGTGAGCGACTTGATGCCGTCGGCGATGGGCTGCAAAATGCCGAACGGGCCGGTGCGATTGGGGCCGATGCGATTTTGAATGCGCCCCAGGCCCTTGCGCTCAAGCACCGTGGTCAGCGCAAACAATGCCGGGAACAGGCAGATGATCACCACCACGCTGATGAGCACACTCACCACCGGCTGCATCCACAGCGGGAAGAAGCCCACCAGCGAGTGCTTGAGAAGAACGAATATCTGGTCCAAAAAATCGAACATGGGCTAGTTTCCTTCTCCTGGCTTCGGGGCAGTGACAGACTGCAGCGCGGCAGCAGCCGCAGCCTTCGCCGCCGTTGCATCCACCGCGGCCTTTGCCTTGGCGTCCGACTTCACTTTGTCCGCCGCCAGCCGCGCGTCCACCACGCCCGCGTCGGTGGGATGGATCTGCTGGAAATAGCGGTTCGGCCGAGCCAGTTGCCGGCGGTCGAGCAGCAGTCCCTGGAAGCGGTCTTCCGTGCTCAACTCATACACCGTATCCATCTTGATCGCTTCAAACGGGCAGACCTCAACGCAAATCTGGCAACTCATGCAGACGGAAATATCAATGTCGAACTCGGCGGGATAAAACTGCTGCTTGCCCAGCGCGTCCGGCTTCTTGTCTTTCGACTTCTCAATGAAAATGCACTTGGGCGGGCACTCCTTCTCGCAGATCTGGCAGGCCACGCAGCGCAGCCCAGCCTCCCAGTCGAGCCCGTCGTAGATCAGGATGGGAAACACGCGCGCCGCCTCGATGGGAGCGATCCGATCTTCCGGATACTGCACCGTGGTCAACCGCTCGGCAGAGAAAAAACTGCCGGCAAAGTTCTTTGCCGTCTCCGCCAGCCCCTTCAGTATTCCCTCACCTAACAATCAACCCTCCCAAAACAGTGATCACTGATCCCTGTCATCGATCTACCTCACCCAGCACAATATCCACACTGCCGAAGATCAGCACCACATCCGCGATATCGCTGCCCAGGCACATATCTTCAAGCACCGTGAGGTTGATCAAACTCGGCGGCCTCACACGATAGCGATACGGATTCGTCCCGCCATCGCTGATGAGGTAAAAGCCCAGCTCGCCCTTGGGCGCTTCAATGCGGCCATACGCCTCGCCCGGCTTGGGCCGGAAGCCGCGAATCTTTGCCTTGGGGTCCATCACCGGCCCGCCCGGGATCTCCTTCAGCGCCTGCTCCAGAATCTTGATGGACTCCCGCATCTCCAACATGCGAATCATGAACCGGTCATAAACGTCCCAGTGATCGCCAAGCGGCACGCGGAAGTTGAAGCGGTTGTAGATGCCGTAGCTGTCTACCTTGCGAATGTCGTAGTTGACGCCCGAGGCGCGCAGCATGGGGCCGGTCACCCCTGCATTCACGGCCAACTGCGGCGGCAGAATGCCCACGCCCTGCGTGCGCGCCATCAAAATCTCATTCGAGCGCAGCAACTGCTCGAACTCGTCAACAAACGCCGGCAGGCCCACCACCACCTTGCGCGTCGCATCCAGCCAGGCCGGCGTAGCGTCCACCCGGCAACCGCCGAAGCGCATATAGTTGCACATCATGCGTGCCCCGGTGAGCGCCTCAAAGAGATCCAGAATCTTTTCCCGCTCGCGGAAGGCATACATCAGCGGCGTGCCGCTGGCGCCCATCTCCTGGATCAAAAACCCTATCGACGAAGCATGGTTCTGAATCCTCGTCAGCTCGCCCAGAATCACCCGCAGGTACTCGGCGCGCTCGGGAACCTCCTGGCCGGTCAGCTTCTCCACCGCCAGCGCATAGGCCCAGTTATTCGTCAGCGGACAGATGTAATCCAGCCGGTCCGTGTAGGGCATGGAGCCCAGGTAACTGATGCCCTCGGCAATCTTCTCGTGGTTGCGGTGCAGATAGCCAAACACCGGCTTGAGCCGGATCACCCGCTCGCCGTCCAGGGCCACATCCATGCGGAAGACGCCATGGGTCGAGGGATGGTGCGGGCCCATGGCCACTTCAAGCAACTCGCCGTCGCCGGAGGGCAAAATCACCGGCGGGCGATTCCAATCGTCCAGCTTGCTCTTGCGTCTTGCCAGTCCGGGAGTGGTCATTCGCTGCCCTTCCCTTCCTGGGTTTGGTGCGCGGCCTGGTGCGCCGCGGCCCGCGCCAGCACCGCATCATGGGCCGTGGGCTCGTACTCAAAGTCATCCGGTTCAACGTAATCGCGGCGCATGGGATGGTCTTTGAATGCGTCCCACATCAACAGGCGGCGCAGGTCAGGATGCCCCGTAAACACAACCCCGTAGAGGTCAAAGACTTCGCGCTCCTGGAACTCGGCCGAGCGCCAGACGGGCGTCAGCGAGGGCAACTCCACCTGGTCTGTTCGGTTCACGGTGCGCATGCGCAGCACCACCGGGCCATGTTTCTTAGCGACAGAAAACAGGTGATAGACCACTTCAAGACAACCCGGCTCGACCCGCTTGCGGGTCTCTTCAACGGTCTCTTCCGCTGTCTGCTCCACGCCGTCCCCTTTTTTGGTGACGGGGCGGATCACCTTCACCTTTTCGGCGACTTCCTTGTCAGGCCAATCGATGCCGGTGACGTTGGAAAGAAAGTCGAGGGCCAAATCTTCGTTGTCGCGCAGAAAGCGAGCCACGGCTGCGGCATGCCGCGGGTCCAGCCGAAGCGAGTGCTGCGCGCTGGGGCTGGAGTTGGGCACAATCTCAACCCCCGCGCCCGGCACGGCCGCCTCAATCGCCGCCTTGATTTCTTCAACTGTCTTCAATCCCTTTTCCCTCACAAATGCGCGTTGTTCACCGTCATCTGTTCACTGTCATGTGTCACCTGATCACCACCGGCACGGTCCAGACGCCGGGATTGGATGTGGGCTCAAGATCGTGCTCTCCCTGCACCGGCACGGGAAACTCGCCCTGCGCGGCAGAATCGAGGTGCCGCGGCCGGCCCTGGCCGGTCAAATGCTGGGCGTCAATCTTTTTCTGCAGCGTGACGAAGGCCTGCAGCAACGCCTCGGGGCGGGGCGGGCAGCCCGGAATATGCACATCCACCGGAATGTAGCGATCAATCCCCTTCAGCACGTTGTAACCCTGCTTGAACGGACCGCCGGAGATGGCGCAGGCGCCCATGGCAATCACATACTTGGGTTCGGCCATCTGGTTGTAGAGCCGCACCACCTGCGGCGCCATCTTCTTGGTCACTGTGCCGGAGATGATCATCAGATCGGCCTGGCGGGGCGAGGGGCGAAACACCTCGGCGCCGAAGCGGGCCAGATCGTAACGGGCCATGGTGGTGGCAATCATCTCGATCGCGCAGCAGGCCAGCCCAAACTGCATGGGCCACACTGAGCTGCGGCGTCCCCAGTTATAAAGCTCCTCGATGGTCGTTACGAAGACGCCCTGCTTTCCCAGTTCGACCTTCAGTCCATCCTCTACAGCCATCGTCGCTCCCATTCAGTGGTCAGTGATCAGTTGTCAGTGATCAGTTTTCCGTTCCCCGTCTTTTGTTCTTTGCGTCAATTCCCGCGCGTTCCAAGTCTGCTCCTCAGCCGTTCGGGGAAACTGACCACTGATCACTGACCACTGACCACTGATCACTGACCACTAGGCCGCCTTCGGCGGCCTCACGCCCAGGTCAGCACTCCCTTGGCCCAGGCCCAGGCCAGCCCTTCAATCAGCAGCAGCACAAACACCAGCATGGCCCCGCAGGCCGCCGCCCCTAACCCGGTAAACGCCACCGCAAAGGGCAGCAGGAAGACCGCCTCGACGTCGAAGATCAGAAAAATGATTGCATACAGGTAATAGGCCGACCGGAACTGCATCCACGCATCGCCTTTAGACTCCAGTCCGCACTCATAAATGGCGTTCTTGATGGGGTTTGGCTTGGCCGGGGAAAAGATCCTGGCCCACACCCACGCCAGGCCCAGCGGAGTCAACCCAAAACTCAGCGCCGCCACAAACAGAACTGCCAAAGAAAAATAGGGATTTGAGGCCATGGTCGAAAAAGGATTCCTTCTCATTGAACGTACCAGTTCGAGCCCTGTTTTGGCTAAGAAAGTGCTCCGTTCCAGCCTCCGTTCCCGCCATTTTTCCCTGCCCATCCCACCCTTTGAACCGCCTTCAGCGCCTTTGCCCGCTTGCCCATCCCTCCATCTTTCGGTGGACGACAGTGCGTGCCTCCTCCCTGTTACCGTTTATGTGTCCCCCCGGCCCTCCCCACAGCGCCGGAATTGGGGCGTCACCGTTCCCGGAGATCGCCAGAGATGTTGCATGATGGCTTGAAGGCCGCGTTCCTGTCCGGAGTCAATCCCGTGCCGCGCCGCCGCCTGATCACAGCGTCGCTCGCGCTTGCGCCGCTGCTTTTTGCCTGCGCCGCGCGCGGGGCCGCGGAGCCTGAATCCGGCTCTGCCCCGGCCGCCGCGCCGGCCGCCGACACCCCAGGCTACCCATCCTCCTCAGCCATCGTCGGCCCCACCACAGCCTTCCACGATTCCGTAGCTGCCCGCTACAACTACGCCTTCGGAAAAGACACTCCGTTTCTGCCCTCCAATGCAACCACGACGACGGGCCAATTCGTAAGCCCCAGGAGCTTTCCCACCGCCCAATATTGCGGCCATTGTCACCAGGAGGCTTACCGGCAGTGGCGCCAGTCGGTCCACTCCAACAGCTTCCGCTCTCCCTGGTATCTGAAGAACGTCAACCTGCTGATCGACGAGAAGGGCGTTCAGTTCTCGCGCCATTGCGAGGGTTGCCACAACCCCGTTGCGCTGCTCTCGGGCGACCTCTCGCAAGGGATGCCGAAAAAGCGACCCTTCGAGGACGAAGGCGTCACCTGCTCCACCTGCCACTCCATTGTTTCAACTGACACAACGGGCACCGGCAGCTACGTGATGGGCGTTCCAGCCGTGCTGGTTGACGACAAGGGCGCGCCGGTCACCGGCCCCGTCTCCGACGCCGAAATCCTCGCCCATCTTGACCGCCATTCCAAAGCCGTGATGCGCCCCATTTACCAGACTGCCGAGTTCTGCGCCGCCTGCCACAAGGCCGCCATCCCCCGCGCCCTCGACGACTACAAATGGCTGCGCGCCTTTACCGTTTACGACGAATGGCAGGCAGCCAGCTTCACCAAACAGTCTCCCCTGCCCTTCTATCGCAAAGACACAGTCTCCACCTGCCAAACCTGCCACATGCCCCGCGAGGCCCTGGCCGAGAGCGCCATTGACCCCGGCGCCAAAGACGGCAAGCTGGTCAGCCACCGCTGGCTCGGCGGCAACACCCTCGTGCCGCAGTACTTCAAGTTCGACGAGCAGGCAGAAAAACTCGTGGCTTTTCTGAAAAACGGACCCGATGGCAAGGGCGTATTGAGCGTAGACATCTTCGGCCTGGAAAAAGAGGGAGCCGCGGCCACGGAGACAGACCAGGCTCTGGTGGCGCCCCTCGGCCTCACCAGCTTCTCCCTCGCCCCCGGCGAAACCCTGGTTGCCGACGTAGTTGTCCAGAACAAAGGCATCGCCCACTCCTTCGTCCCCGAGCTGCGAGACTTCTACGAGGCCTGGGTCGACTTCACCGTCAAAGACAGCTCCGGCAAAACGCTCGCCGAGAGCGGATTCATCCAGCCCGACGGAAACCTCGACCCCTCCGCCCACTCCTTCACCAACCGCCTCGTCAACGTCAAAGGCGAACTCAACGACCTCCACCAGATCTGGCACAACCGCGTCCTGGCCTACAACAACGCCTTCCAGTCCGGCCGCTCGCAGTTAGTCCGCTACCGCTTCCGCCTGCCCCCCAAAAGCGAGTCAGGCCCAATCACCGGCCAAATCTCGCTCACCGCCGCCGTCCGCTACCGCCGCTTCAACCAGCACTTCATTGACTACGCGATGGACGAGAAGCACTACCCCATGCCCATCGTCGAAATGGCGTCAGAGACAAGAACAATCAACATTGGCGAAAACGCCCCTCTTCCACTGGAGTCTCAAGAACATCCGCCGGGCGCGCAGCTCTGGCAGCGCTGGAACAACTACGGCATCTCGCTGCTCGACGCGCAGCAATACCAGGCCGCCGTGCACGCCTTCGAGCGCGTAGCCGCCCTGCGCCCCGGCTACGCTGACGCCTTCACCAACATGGCCGTGGTTCAAGTCTCCTGGGAAAAATACGACGACGCCCGCGCCAACCTCTCCAAGGCTCTTGCCCTCTTGCCCGGCGACGAGCGCGCCCTCTACTATCGCGCCCTGGTCGAGCGCAATCAGGGCCAGATCAAGGCCGCCATCGCCGACCTTCAGACCGTCCTTGAAAAATACCCCCGCGCCAAAGACGCCCTCCGCGAACTCGGCTTTTCGTATTACCAACAACACCAATACACAGAAGCACGGAGTGCCTACGAGCAATTGCAAGCCATCGACCCCGACGACCTGGCCGCGCATTACCAGCTCGCCATCATTTATCGCCGCACCGGTGACAAGCAAAAGGCCGCCATCGAGGCAGCCAGATTCGCCGACCAGAAAGACGACCCCACCGCTTCAACCTACGCCCTCCAGTTCCTCGCCAACCACCCTGAAGTAGCCGCCGAAAGCGTAGTCTGGCACACCCACGACCTCACCGGCGATCCCGTCAAGCAGCCCGCAAAGATCGAGTACAAGTACATTCCCGGCGCTGGAATCTAGCCCTCCCCGGAATCATCCCCGCGCCGCCGCGTAGTGAGCAAAGAAAGACACTCTCGCCGCGTTCGCGAGGATTACAATATTCGGGCAGCGTGGATAACATGTTCCCCCGATTATTTCCTCAGGGGCAACTACTTCCGCTTTTTTCAAAACTAGACATTGGGCGGTTCAGCGTGGTCACGGTCATTTCCCGATTCAAAGTTCGCAACGGTCTGGAAAAGGAGGTCCGCGAGGCTTTCCTCAACCGGCCTCGGCTGGTAGAGGCTGCGCCGGGGTTCTGTGGAATCGACGTGCTGACAGACGCCGCTGACCCTTCGATCTTTATGCTGGTCACGCACTGGACAGACGAAGCCTCGTTTCAGACCTGGCACAAAAGCGAGGCACACCACGCGTCGCACGTATTCATCCCCAAAGGCCTGAAGCTGGACGCCTCGTTTACCTCGGTCACGGTCAGCGAGAACCTGCGGCCTGCGGCGGGGCCGCAGAGCCTGGCAGATGCCGTGGCCGAACGCCCGGCCATGCTTTCGCATTGGCTGGCTGACTCCGACACCGTGTTTGCTTTGCTGCTTGCGCCCGACGGCCTGATCCGCGCACGCAATCGCGCAGCAGAGCGGATCTTCCCTGCCGAAGCTGGCTCGACCATCTGGGACCATGCCGTGGAATGGGACGCCAAAAGCCTGCGCCACCACATGGCGGAGTCGCCAGGCGGCGAGCAGATATCCTTTCTGTTGAATGTGGCGGACGGAGACAGGAGCCCGACTACCTGGGAAGCGCAACTATTGCATTTCGATGGGGCGTTCCTGCTGCTGGGAAGCGAGGAACACCGTCACGATGCCCAGGTGAATGGCGAGATTCTGAAGCTGACCAACGATCTGGTCATGAGCATGCGCGAAATCGCGCAGAAGAACCGGGATCTGGAGAAGGCCAATGAGACGATTGAGTTGCTTGTCCGTACCGATGTCCTCACCGGGCTGGCCAACCGGCGGATGCTGGAAGAAACCTTGCCGCGCGAGGTTGCCCGCGCTGGGCGGCTCGGAGAGAGCCTCTCCGTAATCTTTGTCGACATCGATGATTTCAAGCGCATCAACGATCAATTCGGCCACAAGGCCGGCGACGAGGTGCTCTCAGCCTTTGGTCCGATCATGAAAAAACACATGCGCTCCTATGCCCTGGCGACTCGATTCGGCGGCGATGAGTTTGTGCTTCTTCTGCCCGGAACCGAAAGAGACGGAGCCGCTACCGTTGCGGAGCGCATTCGCAAGGTAGTTGCGGATTTCAAATTGCCCGAAAGGCCCGTGCGAGTCACGGTCTCCCTCGGTGTCGCCTGTTTGGGAATCTCAGAGTCCGGCGAGAAACTGGTGGCCCGCGCCGACCAGGCGCTTTACCGGGCCAAGCAAAAGGGTGGAAACCGGGTTGAAGTTGCTTGAGCTTCGCAGGTGCATGGCAGCACTGAGAAAGGTCGACCATGACGATTGTTTCCATCTCTGACCGCGTAAAACTGGCACAGAAACTGCTCTCGTTGAAACAGTCCGTCGCCCAGGCCACCACCAACGAGTTTTTCCGCATTCATCCCGAATGGGAAGCCCGCTACGGAGAGCGGGGCCGCCGCTTCTGCACTGAAGATTGCTGCTTCCACATCGAGTTTCTCGCCGGAGCCATCGAAGCAGATGCGCCCAGAGCCTTTGCCGACTATGTGCAATGGACGGTCAGAATGCTGGGTGCGCGCAACATGGACGCACACTCGATGGAAGAGAACCTCGCGCAAATTGAAAACCACATCTCTCCGCTGTTGCAGCCGGCAGACCGGGAAGTCGTGGCCGCGTTTCTTGCCGCGGGCCGGCAGGCTTGCGCACAACCGGAACCGGTCTCTGCCGCGCAAGCCGAGCACAGCCCCCTCGGCCTCACCCAACGCGCCTTTCTTGCTGCCATCCTGAGCGGCCATCGCAGAGCCGCACTGACCGTCGTTGAAGAAGCTCTGCGCAACGGCGCTCTGCATATAGACATCTACGTCGATGTCATCTCTGAGGCGCTGCACGCCATCGGTTCACTTTGGGAGCAGAACAAGATCAGTGTTGCCCAGGAACACATGGCCACGGCGATTGCGCAGTATGTTGTCGCCATGATTTATCCGCGCATCGCTTCAGCAGGCGAAACGCGAGGCAGCATGGTGGTCACCGGCGTTTGCGGAGAGTTGCACCAGATTGGTCCCAACCTGGTTGCCGACGCGATGGAGGCAAACGGGTGGTCAGTGCGCTTTCTGGGCACCAACCTTCCCAATACCACCATCCTTGCCACCATCGAAGACGTTGTGCCCAAGGTGCTCTGCATCTCCACCACGCTGGTTGCCAACCTTCCTTCCGCGGCCGAGTTGATTCGGGATATCCGCACCAAGATGGAAGAGCGCGCGCCAAGAATTGTGCTGGGCGGAGCGGCCTATCGGTTTACCCCCCAATTTGCACAGGACATCGGGGCGGCGGAGGTCATCCTCGATCTCAGACAGGCGCTTCAGACGGTCTAGTACCGCGACCACGTGATTTTGTAACCCTCCGCATGAATTTGGGTGCCCCCGGTCCCGCCTTTGGGACCGGGGAAACCACAAACCCACGCTGTCAGTCCACTAACTGCCCAGCGCAAACTCCCGTGCCGACTCCAGCAACCGCGCCACCGCTTCCTTCGAGCACGACTCCGTATAAATCCGCATCAGCGGCTCCGTCCCGCTGGCCCGCAGCAGCAGCCACGTCTCTGCCGCGTTCGGCTTGTTTGCTGCTTCGGGATTGTCGAGATAGAGCTTGACGCCGTCCAGAGTGTCCACGCGCAGAATCGGCATTCCGGCAAACACCGGATCGCCGGGAGCAAGGGCGCGGGCTCTTGCAATGGCGGCGTTCTTCTGCTGGTCAGGGATGTGCAGATCGATGCGTCCATACTGGTGCTCGCCGTACTCAGCCTGCAAGTCGGCCACCAACTGGCCCAGCGTCTTGCCTTCCTCGGCCATCACGTTCGCCAGCAGCAGCGCGTTCAGCAGCCCGTCGCGCTCCGGCAGGTGGCGCTGGAAGCCGATGCCGCCCGACTCCTCGCCGCCCATCACAATCTCCCGCTCCAGCATCAGATCCACAACGTACTTGAATCCGATCCCGTGCTCAATCAACTCCCGCCCATGCTTCCGGCAGATGCGGTCCAGCATCTTGGTGGTGTTGAAGGCGCGGCTCACGGCTCCCGGCCAGCCCTTGCGCCTCAGCACCCAACTCAGCAGAACCGAGAAGATCTTGTGCGGATCAACAAACTCGCCCTGCTCATCGGTCGCGCCAATGCGGTCCGCATCCCCATCCGTGCAAAGCCCGGCCTGGCAGCCGTTGGCCACCACCGCTTCACCCAGCGCCCGGATATGCGGCTCAATCGGCTCCGGGTTGATCCCCGGAAACAACGGATCCACTTGCCCCCTGATCTGCACGTGCGCCACGCCGATCCGCGTAAAGATGTCAGACAAAATCGTCAGCCCGCACCCATACATCGAGTCGATGCCAAACTTCATCCCCGACCGCGCAATCAAATCCAGATCCGCAAAGCTCTCAATCGCCTTCAGGTAACCGGGAAGAAAATCCACTTCCTCAATCGCCGCCCCATGCGCTGCCTTACTTACCGGCCGCCCCAGGTGCGACTCAATCTCCGCGATGATCGACGGCTTCCCCGACCCGCCATACCACGCCTTGTACTTCACCCCATTCCACTCCGCCGGATTGTGCGACGACGTAATCATGATGCCGCCCGCGGCCCCGCGCTCGCGCACGCCATAGCTCAGCGCCGGCGTCGGCGTAATGGCATTGGCCAGCAGCACCTTGATCCCTCTCGCAGCCACCACCTCCGCGCAGGCCCGCGCAAACGCCTTCGACCCAAAGCGCGTATCAAAGCCGATGCAAAGCCCCTTCGCTGGATCTTCTTTCGAGTGAATGTAGCCCGCCACGGCTTCAGCCACAATGCGCACGTTGGCGAACGTATAGTCGTCGGCAATCACCGCGCGCCATCCATCGGTGCCGAACTTGATTTGAGCCTGCGACATGTGCGGTTCTCGATCTCCTTGCGAACCCAGGTCCAGCCGCCGGCGCGTGTGCATGCAAACAAGCCGGCAGTTCGGGTTGCGTGGTCTCCCACATTAAATGAACGCGCGCGCCTGCTGCAACGCGCCGCACTCAGCTGTCCTCCAGAAGCAGCAAGGCGGCCCACCCTCCCACAAGGAGTAGACCGCCCGGTTGCATTCCGACTTCGTTCGATTGCCCGCCGGAAATCCTGTTTACCCAATCCCGCAGCGCCTAAGAAAGGGCACGGCTTCAGACGTGCCGTACGTCGCAACTAAATCAACTTGGGCTGTACTGTCTGCGTGAGAACTGGATTTTAGCGCTGACTTGCTGACTTGCTAGGCCCGCCGCGGCGGGCGCTGACTTGCTGCTTTTCCATAAAACCCCTCTTCCACCCAACCTCCACTGTTGCGTTCGGTGGCTACAAAATCCTGGTTCTCACGCACGCACTTTAGCCCCTGAGGGAACGCTGAATCGTCACTGCAACTTTTTCCGCAATTCCCTCACAGCGTCCGCTTGAACAGCGGCGTCGCCACCAGCAGACAGCCAATTCCAAAGATGAAAAGAAACGCCAGGTCAAACCAGATGGCCGTAAACCCGCCGTCCTTCAGAATGATCGCCTTGAACCCATGAACGCAGTACGTGAACGGGTCAATGATCGCCAGCGCTCGCAGCCACGCCGGAAACGCCGACACCGGGTACATCGCCCCCGAAGGATAAAACAGCAGCAGGTTCAGCACGCCAAACATCGCCCTCGGCGTCAGCGGGTCTTCAACCCGAACCATCAGCAGAAACATCATCCCGTTGAACGCGATCGCCGTGCCCAGAATCAGGCACAGCAACTCCAGCAGCGCCTCCGGATGGAAGATGATCCCCAGCCCCGCCATCAGCGAACCGATCACCGTCAGGCAAATCCCCGAGAGCGTTGCCTTGATGGCGCTTGCCGTGTTCAGGCCCAGCACCAGCTCCAGCCGCGTAATCGGTGTCACCAGGTAGCCCTCGTGCACCCCGCGCGCCTTGTCGTCGATGTACAGCATCCCGCCGCCGATCATGACCGAGATGTACATGGCCAGGGCGATGCAGGCGGGCAGCAGGAACTTCATGTAGTTCACATACGGATAAAGCTCCACAATCTCCAGCGCGATGGAGTTGGCCAGCCGCGGCTGAATCACCGGCGCATTCAGCGCGCTCACCACCAGCCCCAGTTCGCCCTCCAGCGATCCCGAAGTGAACTGGTCCGAGTTGTCGGTCACGAAGCCGATGCGCGGCGCATCCTGCGCTGAAACACGCCGCGAGTACTGCTTGGGAATAATGACCGCGCCGTCCACCTTGCCCGTGCGCACGTCTTCCCGCGCCTTGTTTTCATCCGTGTAGTTGATGGTCGTGAAGGTCTTGATGTTCACCGCGATGGCATCAAACGCCTCGCGCAGCTTCACCGCCTCGGGGCCGTGGTCGTAATCAACCACCGCCACATGCGCGCCCACAATCTTGCCCCCGAACGCATTGCCCATGATCAGCAGTTGCAGTATGGGCATCATCAGCGACATGATCATCAGCATGGGAGAGCGAAAGAACTTGCGCATCTCGCGCTCGACTATGGCGAACATTCGGTTCATCGCTGCTCTCCTGGCCGCGGCGGCAGCATAAACGCCGCCGGCTTCACTTGCTCGTCGCGCAACTGCCGGCCGGTGTAGTGCACAAACACATCGTCCAGCGTGGTGTTCTGCACGCTGAGAGAGGTAATGGTTTCGCCCAGGGCCGTTGCCATCTCCACCAGTTGCATCGTCGTCCGTGAACCCGACGACGTCAGAACGCGATAGAACCCCGCGCTTTCCGCCTGCACGCTGGTCACGCCCTCAAGGCTCTCCAAACGCCCCTTCCACTCTTCCGTCTCGCGATTGAAATGCACCTCAACCACGTTGGCGCCGGGAACGCTGTGCTTCAGTTCCATGGGCGTGCCCAGGGCCACCAGCTTGCCGTGATCCACAATCGCGATGCGGTCGCAGAGCTTGTCGGCCTCCTCCATGTAATGCGTCGTAATCAGCATCGTCAGGTTGCGTGTCCGCCGCAGATTGTCCAGCATCTCCCACACCGCAATGCGCGACACCGGGTCCAGGCCGGTGGTGGGCTCATCGAGAAAAAAGATATGCGGGTTGTGCACCAGGCCTCGCGCAATCTCAAGCCGCCGCCGCATGCCGCCGCTCAGCGTCTTAGTCTGCGCCCCACGCCACTTGGTCAGGTCAACCGCTTCAAGAACCTCGGCGATATTCTTTTCCCGCTGCACCCTCGGCACGCTGTAGAGCTTGGCATAGATGCTCAAATTCTCTTCCACCGTCAGATCCGGATCGCTCGTCAGCGCCTGCGGAATCACCCCGATCTTCCGCCGCACCGCATCCGGATCCTTCTCCACATCGAACCCCGCCACCATCGCCTTGCCCGCGGTGATGGGCACCAGCGTCGTCATCATGCGGATCAGCGTGCTCTTGCCCGCCCCGTTCGGCCCCAGCAGCCCGAAGATCTCGCCCTCTACCACGGAGAAGCTCACATCCTTCACCGCTTCAAAATCGCCGTAGCGCTTCACAATGTGCTCCACGGCAATGGCAGTGGGAGCGCCCCGATCTGCATTTTGGTCAGGATAGAAAGCCGGCTCGCTCATTGCTTCACCAGTTTGACCTTCGGAATGTAGACCTCAGCGGTCATGCCCGGTACCCAGCGTTCCCCGGGATTGTCGATGAGCAGCTTCAACTGGATGGTCTTGATGTCGCGCTTGCGGGAGCTCACATCGCGCTGGGTGGCAAAGTCTGCCTCGGCCGCTTTGTTGATCACCTTGCCCTGCAAAGTCTCTCCGCTCGGCATCACCACCCGAAGGCTGTCGCCCAGTTGCACGGCATCGGCCTGCGTCTCCGGCAGCGGCGTGTAGATCCACGTTTCGGTCAAATCCATGATCGTCACAATCGGCGCGCCCGGCGCCACCACTTCGCCCTGCCGCGCCGCCCGCACATTCACCTTGCCGCTCACCGGCGCAAACACCTGCGAGTAGCCCAGTTGCACCTGCGCCTGCTCCGCCAGCGCCTTCGCATTGGCCACTGCATCCCGCGTCGAGTCCACCGTCCGCGCTGCCACCGTGGTCAGCAGCTCGTGCGCCCGCGCCTGCCGTAGCGATGCCTCCGCCGCCGCCACATTTTCCCGCGCCGAGTCAACCGCCGCCTTGGCTGCTTGCAGGCTCGTCACCGCATCGTCCTTCGACTGCGCGCTCATAATCCCCTGCTGCGCCAGCGCCACCGTGCGGCTGGTGTCGGCCTGCTGGTGCTCATAGTTGGCCTGCGCCTGCTCCAGCGTCGCCCGCGCCGCCTTCACCATGGCCTCGGCATTCACCGTCGCGCTGCTGGTCTCGCCGCTGGTCTGGCGCTCCGTTTCCACAGTCTCATTCAGCTTCCACTTCTGGCTCGCGGCCGTCGCCTCGGCAGCCTTGCGCGCCGCTTGCAGATCGTCACTCTCTATAACCGCAATCAACTGGCCAGCTTTGACCGTCGAACCTTCGTCCACCAGCAGCGCCTGAATCCGACCCTGGATCTTCGAGCTCACCACCACTTCGTTCGCGTCCACTGTCCCGATCATCTGCATGTCGCCGGTCGGGCGCACGGTCACGAAATACCAGATCAGCGAGCCCACCGTCAGCAGGCCCAGAATCAGAAAAACTCGATTGCGCGCATTCATTTTGTCTCGATTCCTCGCCCCATCGTCGGGGTAGATGCGGTTTCGCTACTTCCAGCACTATGGGATAGGGGTATGGGCGGTTGAATCGTCTCCGGCATCGGCGACCCAGCGAGCACTCCGGCCGCCACCCGTGCGCCATGCTCGCGATCGATAAACAGCGCCTGCCCCAGAAACTCGATCGCCACCTTGCGGCGGAAGGCCAATGCTGCCGGTTCCAGCGGATCCCAGCCCTGCGACCATTTCGTCATCGGCGCCGACAGAAAATAGAAAACGTTAGCCCCAAGCCCCGCGTAAATCAGCTGTGTCCACTCCGCGGGAATCAGCTCGCCCGCCGCAATTCCCTCGTTCACCACCGCCTGCACCCTGGCCCAAAGCGGACGCATCAGCTTCTCTGAGATCGGCCCCATCACATTCGACTCCCCGCGATGCAAGCGAATCATCTCCTGCTGCATCAGGCTCTGGAACTCGCGGTTGGTATACAGGCGGTCAAAGTGATTCAGCACAATGCCCAGAAACCTCTCGCCCGCCGGGACATCTGCTTCCAGCACCGCGAAACTCCTCGCCCGCACGTCCTCCACCACCGCCTCAAGCGCGGCCGTGTATAAATCGTCCTTGCTGCGAAAGTAGTAGTAGAGCAGCGCCTTGTTCACCCCTGCCGCCTCGGCAATCTGCTCCGTTCGCGCCCCGGCAAGGCCATGCTCGCTGAATTCGCGAATGGCCGCGTCAAGAATCCGCGCACGTGTCTGGTCAGCGCGATCGGTCTGAGTTCGGGGTTGGGTCGGCTCTGTCATTTTGTTTACTAACCAGTTAGTTTAACTAACCAGTTAGTAAAATAACCCGACTCCAAAGAATATGCAAGTCCTTCCCCTTGGGAGACGAACAAGCTAACCAAATATTTGAGATCGGCGGGGGCCGGCTCGAACAGGATCGGAAGGTACATCCTCTACAGCGGTTCCCGAATTGGTGTAAACCGAAACCGTCACTGTCGAGTGGCATTTTCCCGCCGGGGTCCCCGGCGATAGGTCTTCGTCGCTGGGGTGGAAGAAAATGCCACCTTCCGCTGCATCGAAGAGGCCACGTGAATTCGGGAACCGCTCTAAATGTGGGCCAGACCGGCAGATTTACGCAAAAAAGCTGATCTTGCGCCCATTCCCGTCCTCTGCGGTGCGCAGCCGGGCTTCCGCCTCGTCTTCCTCGATCGGGTCGTCAAACTCATCCTCACGCCCGCCTGCCGACTTGCCGGCGCTCGGCGTGTAGGTCTCGTCCCCGCTGCGGGCAAAGTTCTCGATATCAAACACCCCGCTCAAGCCCGGTTCGGCCGGCGGCGCCTTGATCATAGGCACGGCGCGAATTCCGCTAACAGGCCCGATCTCCATATTCACTCCGTCTGGAACTCCCCTTGACGGCGTATATCGGCCCTGTGCCACAGAACTTTACCCTCTGTCCCAACCTGCGACAGTCGGCCCGCAGGCCGCCCTCCGGCCCAGACACCTACCATGCCCCGTAACGCTACAGATTCCCCCGATTTTGCTTCTGGAAAAAAGCTCTGCGGACCAGGGCTATAGTGAAGGCTGGCGAATTCTCACGACCTTGCTCAGGCGTGACGACACAACGAAGCAACAAATTCCGTTCCCAGGGTTGGGAAGACCAGGCGCCCGAGGAAATCCCTCAACGGCGCGTGCAGCAGCCTGTGCCCGCTCCCGGGCGCGCGGCAGCCGCCACGACCGAAGAGAAGGCCGAAGCCGGCCCGGCGCCTCGCCTCAGCTCTTCCTACGACCCGCCCTCACACCCAGCCGGCGGCTGGGTCCGTGTGCTCAAAACCCTCGCCGCCCTGCTGCTCCTCGGCGCTTTGTCCGCCGGCGCCTACCTGCTCAAAAGCGCTCTGGAACGCGACAACCGCTTCCGCATTGCCGGAGCCGGCAACATTCAAGCCAGCGGACTCACTGAAGTCACCCGCGCTGAGATGCTGCCCGTCTTCGGCGAGGACATCGGCCGCAACATATTTTTCGTCCCCCTGGCCGAGCGGCGCAGGCAACTGGAACAGATCCCCTGGATCGAACACGCCACGGTCATGCGCCTGCTCCCCGATCAGATTCGCGTCTCCATTGTCGAGCGCCAGCCGGTGGCCTTTGTGCGCCAGGGCGGCCAGGTGGGCCTCGTGGACTCGAACGGCGTGCTGCTGACCATGCGGGCCGCCATGATGGCCCAGCACCACTACTCGTTCCCGGTGCTGACCGGGATTGCCGCGCAGGACTCGCCCGCCGCGGCCAAGATGCGGATGGGGGTTTATCAGCGGCTCCTGGCAGAGCTCGACGGCAACGGCAGGCGCCTGTCTGAGCAGATCTCCGAGATCGACCTCACCGACCCTGAAGATGCCCGCGTGCTGATGGCCGAGCAGGGCGGCGATGTGCTGGCTCACATGGGCGAAGACCACTTTCTCGATCGCTACCAGCACTACCGCGCGCACATTGCCGAGTGGCGGCAGCAGTATCCCAAACTGGCAAGCGTGGATCTTCGCTATGAGCAGCAGGCAGTCTTGCAGATGGGCCAGGGCGCGGATGACCAGCAAGCTGCCTCACAAGAGGTCGCTGCAACCGGCGGCAGCCCGGCCAAGCCCAACGCCAGCAAGCCGGCACTGGAGACCCAGGCCAATGCCGGCCAGCCGGCCAAACTCGTCCACGCCCGCAACACACCGCAGGACAAGAACTCAGCCAGCAAGAGAACCGCAAAGCAAAGCAGAACCGCGGCAAGAAACAAGGTAAAGCGCGCGGCAGAAAAACGCTCTGCCCGCGAAATCAGCCAGCAAAGAAAGCCCCAGCCGGCCCCAGTGCCCGGACAGGGTCAGTGAGTCCCAGACCATGAGCCAGAAGCAGGACAACCTGATCGTAGTGCTCGACATGGGCAGCGCCTACACGCGCCTGCTGGCGGCCGACCTGAATGAGGGTTCGCTGCGCTATCGCGGTCACGGCATGGTCGAGTCGGGGGGAATGCGTAAAGGCCTCATTGGCGAGCTGGCCCCGGCCATCAAATCGGTCAAAGCCGTCAACGATCAGGCCGAGCGCATGGCCCGCGCCAACATCGGCGACTGCGTAATCGGCGTGGGCGGCCCGCACATTCGAGGGCTCAACACCACCGGCGGCGTCGAACTGGGCGCGCGCCTGCGCGAGATCACCAAAGACGATGTCCGCAACGTCGTCGAGCGCGCCCGCGCCGTCGAGCGGCCTCCGGATCGCGAGATTCTTCACCTCCTGCCCCGCCAGTTCATCCTTGACGATCAGCCCGGCATCTTTGACCCCATCGGCATGGTCGGCGCGCGCCTTGAGGTTGACCTGCACATCGCCACCTGCTCCGGCTCTGCGCTGCAAAGCACGGTCACCTGCGCCAACCGCGCCGGCCTTGAAGTCACTGAGGCGGTTCTGGAGTCCATCGCCGCCGCCGAGGCCACCCTCACCTCCGACGAGCGCGAGCTGGGGGTCTGCCTGCTCAACATCGGCTCCCATTCCACCGATCTGGCCGTCTTCCATGAGGGCGCCGTAGCGCACACCGCGTCGGTGCCCATCGGCGGCGCGCACTTTACCAGCGATCTGGCCGTGGGCCTGCAGATGCCCGTAGCCCAGGCCGAGCAACTGAAGCGCGAGTTCGGAAACGCCGTCGTAACCGACGTGCCGCAGAACGCTGAGATTGAGATTGCCAACCCCCATCCGCAGATGCTGCGCCTGCGCACCATTGCCGAAATCCTCGAGCCGCGCGCCCGCGAGCTTTTCTACTTTGTCAAGCAGAACCTGCGCCAGAGCGACCTGATGGAAGCCCTCCACCTTGAAGACGTGATGGACCTGTTGGGCGCAGGCTGCGTGCTCACCGGCGGCGGAGCCATGCTGCCGGGATTGCTCGACGTGGCCCAGAGCCAATTGCGGGTGCCCGCTCGAACCGGCCTGCCCGTCCGTTTATCTCACATGCCCGGCGAGCTGGTTCATCCCGGCTTCTCCACCGCCATCGGCATGCTCCTCTACGCTCACCGCACCCGCATCACCCGCGCGGCAGAAAACAACTCTTTGCGCGCCAAGTTGCGCGCCATCTTCGCAGCCAGTTTTTAACCACCCAGTTCTTAACCATTAGGAGCCAAATCATGAATCCCGAATCCAATGAAGCCAAAGAGATGCGCATCCAGTATTCCGACGATAGCCTGCGCGGCGCCCGTATCAAAGTCATCGGCGTCGGCGGCGGCGGCGGCAACGCCGTCAATCGCATGATTGCTGCCCGCATGGAAGGCGTCGAGTTCATCGCCGCCAATACCGACGTGCAGGCGCTGAAGATGTCTCAGGCTCCGGTCAAGCTGCAACTGGGTGTGCGCCTCACCGCTGGCCTGGGCGCCGGCGCCAACCCTGACAAGGGACGCCAGGCCGCCCTCGAAGACTCTGAAAAAATCATCGAGGCCCTCGAAGGCGCTGACATGGTCTTCGTCACCGCCGGCCTCGGCGGCGGCACCGGCACCGGCGCCGCTCCCGTCATCGCCTCCCTGGCCGCCGAGATGGGCATCCTCACCGTCGCAGTCGTCACCCGCCCCTTCGCCTTCGAGGGCAAGCGCCGCCTCCAGCAGGCCGAGCGGGGCTTGAGCGAACTCATCGAGTGCGTTGACACATTAATCGTCATCCCCAATGAAAAACTCCTGGCCGTCGCCCGCGACGCCGGATTCTTTGAGTCCTTCCGCATCGCCGACGACGTGCTGCGCCAGGGCGTCCAGGGAATTTCTGACATCATCACCATCCCCGGCATCATCAACCGCGACTTTGCCGATGTCAAAACCACCATGGCCGGCATGGGCCAGGCAGTCATGGGCACCGCCGTCCGCTCCGGCAGCAACCGCGCCATCGAGGCCGCGCAGGCCGCCATGGCTTCGCCGCTGCTCGAGGCCGGCGCCATCGACGGCGCGCGCGGCATCCTCATCAACATCACCGGATCCAGTTCGCTCAAGCTCTCCGAGGTCTATGACGCTTCTTCGCTCATTCAGTCGGCCGCGCATGAAGACGCAAACATCATCTTCGGCGCGGTCCTCGACGAGAATATGGGCGACGAAGTCAAGATCACCGTCATCGCCACCGGTTTTCGCGACCAGATGCCCGAGCGCCGCAAGCGCATGCTCGACCTTGAAGAGGCCCCCATTGCCGTGGTGCCTGTGACTTCGGTGCCATTTGTCGACACCGATAAATGGATGGATGAACCAGCCCTCGAGCCAGCCTTGGAACCCGTGGCCGCCCTCGCCCCGCCGCGCTTCAAAAGCCAGGAAGACCAGCCCGAATCCGAGTTCGTTGAAGAGGATGAGCCGATCTTCATCTCCGCATCAGGCCAGGTCGCGGTCAGCGTCGCCGTCCCTTCCATCGGCATGGTTGAGGACGATGAACTGGAGCGGAAAATGATGGCCATGCCCGCCCCGCCCCGCTTTGCTGAAATGTCTGAAGAGCCGTCCTACACTCCGCTTCCCAGAGACTACGCCTCAGACTTCGCCAGCAGTGTGCGCAGTCCCGCTCCCCGCGCGGCCCAGCAGTTCGACGACGTTCATCCGCAACCGGAATTCGCCGAGACCAGCGAAGAGTCGGAACGCGACCTCGATGTCCCGGCCTTCATGCGCAGGCTGCCCTTTTAGGGCGGCCTCCCGCTTTAGGATCATTTGCAACCGGCCGTCTGCGCTGTATAGTGCAATATAGACCAGAAAATCAGGCGGCCAGGTCATACTTGCATGAGGGCCCTGTCGTCTGTTGGCCGATTCTTTCAACCTCATCGCATCGAGGTTGCGAACTCTAAACTCGACATCCGCGCATCACGACAGCAAGCAAATCGCGGGTCGACCGAAACGCTGACGATGCCCCATACCAGGGCAGGCTCGCGGAACTCAACTCCGTAGCTGAGGGGATGCTGACTGGATGACGGACATTCGCCGTTGGGCAATTGGATTGGCCTTCGCCGGCCTTGGTTTCAGTGCAGGCGCAGCAGCCTTGGACGCGCCGCACACCATGCATCGCGCCAAGCCTGCAGAGCGTCATGTCGTTGAGCCCCACCGCGCCGCCCATCGTGCCGCGGCCCGCTCAACGGCCCGGCCCGCGGCTGCAAAGCCCCAATCGGCCGCAAAGCCTTCAGCCCATGCGGTCGCCAGATCCAACGCCAAGGCCGGCCCGCGCCAGGTATCGCTCCACGGCCGCCGTCATCGCTGGCATGAGCGCTTCACCGCCAGCTCCTTTGCCAACGGAAACATCTTCGAGGGCGACGTCACCGCCGGCGAAGACCCCGTCGTCCGCCAGGCCGCCATTGACGCACTCGGCGACATGAACGGAACCGCCGTCGTCATCGACCCCTCCAACGGCCGCATCCTCGCCATGGTCAACCAGAAGCTCGCCCTTTCCCCCGGCGCAGAGCCCTGCTCCACCATCAAGATCACCGTCGCCATGGCCGCACTCTCTGAGGGCCTCGTCACCCGCGACACCCCCGTCCAGCTTGCCGGCTTCCGCATGAACATGACCCAGGCGCTGGCCAAGAGCAACAACCTCTACTTCGAGGAACTGGGCCGCGAGCTCGGCTTCGACCGCGTCCGCCACTACGCCACGCAATTTGGCCTCGGCGAGCTCGCCGGCTATCACATCGACGGCGAACAGCTCGGCGTATATCCTGACAAGGAGATCCCCGCTGCCGAAGGCGGCGTAGCCCGCATGTGCAGCTTCGGCCAGGGCGTCTCCCTCACCCCGCTCCAGCTCGGCGCCTATGTCGCCGCCATCGCCAATGGCGGAACCCTCTATTACCTCCAGCACCCCACCACCGCCGACCAGGCCGCGAAGCTCGAGCCCAAGGTCAAGCGCACCCTCGACATCGCCAAATACGTTCCCGACCTGCAAGACGGCATGGCCGGCGCAGTCGAGTACGGCACCGCCCGCAGCCTCCGCGCCAACTTCCATGAGCTGCCCGTCTTCGGCAAAACCGGAACCTGCTCTGACAAGGGAACCCGATTCGGCTGGTTCGTCTCTTACTCCGATTCGCCCCAGGGCAGCCTCGTCACGGTCTTCTTCCTTGAGGGCGGCCGCCCCACCTTCGGCCCCCGCGCCGCCGAGCTAACCGGCGAGTTCTACAAAAATCTCTGGGACCGCAACTACTTCGC
>Ga0302320_10003157_pt1 | contig 38447 bp, 26 predicted proteins | sample Bog_T0_3_FD_202130 | JGI IMG/M metagenome (GOLD analysis project Ga0302320, IMG submission 202130) | Peat permafrost microbial communities from Stordalen Mire near Abisko, Sweden - Bog_T0_3 | ecosystem: Environmental > Terrestrial > Soil > Wetlands > Peat | place: Sweden: Abisko, Stordalen Mire... | reverse complement strand
TCCACAAACTGCGCCAAACTCTCTTCGGTAAACCTCGAAGTTGTCATACAAACAACTTCGAGCATGAGCGAGGACAGGAAAAGTACCTTCAGTGGTTCAATCGACTTTCAAATGCGTTTGCCCTGGCAAAAACCGGCTTTCATGTTTACTGATAAGCCAACACACTTGTAAAATAAACTGTTTATTATGTTTGGTTTGGAGAGAAATCCGGCGCTCCAGGACGCGGTTTGGAGGCGGACGGGGGTGGGGGTAGGCGGCTTTTTACTTGTTTCCAGCCGGTGTCCGACACCGATTCCTGCTCCCATTCTACCGAGCGGATGGGAAATGATCTGCAACCACCCGCGGTGGGGCCAGACGCCTTCGGCTTGAGGTTCGTGGTCTTCTAAGCGAGCCAACTCTGCGCGGGAGATTCTTGATTCACGCTAACAACCCGAGGCACGATTCCGACGCCGGCCTGCCCGGTTCCAATCGCCCTTTCAATGAGTGCATCGGCGAATTTGCCCGAGTCAGGCAGCTACGGGTGTTCGAATCGCGGGCGCTGGCCGTCGCCCGGAAAACCGGAGGCGCTGGCCCTACTTCGCTTGAATTGTCTTCAGGTAATCCACCAGATTATTGATCCTTATCTGCTTGTCCATCGGGTTGGTGTTGCTCATACTGCCAAGGACCGGCCCCCATACCGGCATCGTGGTCGAGCCATGGGAAGGAACATCAGCCCCAAACTGCAGCACCGCAATCACGTGCTTCTCCGGAAATTGACCGCCGTTCTTCCGACTCAACATCGTCAAGTCAAGAGGAGACGTCTTCAGCGACGAGGCAACCGGGCCATGGCCTTGGCCGTCGACACCGTGACAAGGCGCGCAATAACTCGCGAACATCTTCTTGCCGCTGGTAGCTTCGGTTTTCTTGACCGGAATGGTCACTGTTGCATTGGATTGGGCGTGGGCGAAGCTTATCGCAATTGCCGCCACCATAGCTGCACTTACTGGAAACTTCAACATGTATCCTCCTTGATGAGTATTCTCGATGAGAAACCGTGGGTGACAAAGTTGAGTTCTTCTCAGTGCTTGGCCTCCAGCGGCTTGGCTTCCAAATTCCTGGCCAGCCAGGGAAGAATCACTTCTTTGAAGATGCGTGGATCGGGCCAGACTCCAACCTGACGGCCTAGATGACCACCTTGTGGATTGATCCATGCATCTTTGGGAACATCTCCACTGTCAAGCAGTTTATAGATGTCGGAGATCGGCACTTGTGTGTCGTGCGTGCCAGCGAGAATGAGCATGGGCGCTGTGGGTTGGCCGAGAAGATGCTGATTCACGAGCGACATCTTCTGGAATTCGTCGACGACTTCATCCAATGTGGTGACGTTGTCAAAAATGGCCATGATCGCCGGGATCTGATCGAAGAGATACTCGCGGTTGCCGAGCAGCGAGTTCATTACAAACTCCTTTTGAAAAAAGAGGTCCGTCGGCGGCGACTGAACGCTCACGCCCTTGAGCCGAGCCTTTTCAAGAATTGCCATCTTGGTTCCCCAATAGGCTCCCCAGCTTACGCCGTGCATTGCGATTCGCGATTTGTCTACCTCGGGCCGCGTGCCGAGGTAGTCGAGGACCGTGGATAACATGCCGTCGGCGGTTGGGCTGGCCTTGATGGGAGACTGCCCTGTTCCCGGACCATCCACAGCCAGGTAGCCGATGCCATAGGGAAGGATCGCGGAGAAGCTTTCAGTTAAATCCTCTTTGCGGCTGTCCAGCCCATTCACCGCAATCACCATCGGCACTGGCCCGGCCGCTCTCTTGGGGAGCCGCATGTAACCGATAATCTCCTTGCCTTCGAAAGGGATATGGACTACTTCCAGGGGCGGATTCATAAAGCGTGCGTGGGTCAGGAACGCATCGATGGCCTTGGCGTAGGATATCTTCTTTTTTGGCGAGGACTCCGTGGGCCAGCGCCCGAAGGAGTAAAGATGCCAGGCGCGCACAAAGTCGGCGTCCGCTTTTTTGGGGTCGCTTGACTCCAGAGCTTTGCCTTCCGTCATGTAGCGGTCGGCAACCCCCATGAAGCCCGAGGCCCACTCGTCCTTATCACGGGTGTGAATGGACTGGAAGGCTTCGCGTACGTCATTCGGGTCAAGCCCAATGAGTGGATAACCGCCCACCTCGGCGCGGTGAATCGCTTCGGCTTTGATTTCGTCGAGGGTTCTTTCCGTGTGCTCCTGCGCAAGACAGTGCACTGGGATCATGACAGCGCAAGCGACGAGGAGAGATACAGCTTTGGCTGCAACCATTTTGTGGAATTGGGTCGCTGCTCTTCGACGAATTGTTTTCAGGAAGAAATGTGAAGTCAATTGAAAATCCTCGGGGGCATTGGATCGCCCGCCAGGTAATGGAGGCATTCCGAGTAATGCCAGGTCTCCTCCATCCCTTCAGGTTTTTCCAGAGAGATGGAGGAGAGACTGGCATCGATTTGCGCGAACGGCGGCTAGAATGCGAGTTTGAGGCCCAATTGCACGGCGCGGCTGCCACCTGAGCCAATGACCGGATTTGAGGCGGCAACGTCAGGCGTCGCGCATCCGCAGCCGAAGCTGCCGATTGCGGATGGATCGTTGTGCGCCCAGCCGTTCTGGCCGCCAAAGGGGTTTGCAAAGTTCGGGTGATTGAGGATGTTGAAGAACTCTCCGCGAAACTGCGCGGAGTAGCGCTCGCGCCATTTCCAGGTCTTGTCGAGCGAGAAGTCCCAGTTCTTGAAGCCTGCGTCGCGGAAGATATTTCTTCCCATCAGGCCAAATGTGCCTGCCGCGGGTGGGGTCATGACGGAACCCGAATTGCGATAGCAGCCACCCAGCAGTAACGTGTCAGTTGAGCGAGCGTGAGCGGTACAAAGTGGATCGTTGATCGCGTACGCAGGATCCGTGGGGCCATTTGGATCGTTGGGCGGAGGCGTGCCCGCAAGGAGAAAGGGAGTTGGATTCGCGCCCGATTTGAAGTCAGAGGGTTTGCCGAAGAAGTCCCAGCGGTCGGTTGCCTCTCCAGTATGGCTGAAGTCGTTTCCGGCGTCCATCGGTCCCCAGGGCTGCGCGCCATAGAGACTCACGATCGAGGTAACTTGCCAGCCTTCCATCATCTGGAAAAGTCCCTCTCTCCCCGGAATGTTGTAGGTGGGAGAAAGAGTAAGCCGATGGCGTATGTCATAGTCGCTGCTCGCGTACTCGCGCTGCGGGTTGGCGCTGTCTTGCGGAATGCCGCTGCCCGCGCCGAAGTCCCAGTTTGCGCCCACGTCATCGAGAGAGTGCGAGTAGGTGTAACCTGCGACGAGGCTGAGGTGGTGATAGTTGCGTGCGTTGAAGGTCACCTGCAGGCCGTTGTAATTGGATTTGTAGATGTTGCCCATCTGGTAGATGAAACTCAGGAAGGGGAACTGCGCGTTGAAAGGCCGGCCCGACTGCTCATCGCCAAGCGTATCCAGCGATGGCGCGTTCTGGTTGATGTCATGAATCCCCACCAGCTTGGAGCCATGCGAGGCAACGTAGGCAGCTTCAAGCGTGAGGTTGGTCGTGAAGGCATGTTGGACATTCAGATTCCAGCTGAAGACCTCCGGCGTGCGGAGATTCTGCACCATGCCCAGGATGCTGCAAGGGTTTGCGCCGCAGTCGATGGTGCCCGTCGGAAACACGGTGGTAGGGCCGGAGTTATAGCCGGCATTCCAGTTCAGGTCAGACCCAACAAAGTTGACGGTGCCCACGGCGATTGACCCTGTCCCGGCCGATCCTCCTGGGCCGACACCAAGCGCCCCGGTGGGAATGGTGCTGATGCCGAGCGAATTGTTGAGCGCCAGGAAGGATTCCCAGTTCAGCGTCTCGTAGATCAGCGAGGCGCCGCCGCGCAATACAGTCCGGTCGTTGCCGAGCACGTCCCAGGCAAAGCCCAGGCGCGGCGCAAACCCTGTACGGTCGCTGTTGTAGGGGCCGCTGATGCCTTGCCCTACTTGCACAAGACCGCGAATTGGGTCGAAATTCCCGAGCAGGTTGTGCGCATCCTTCACCACAGTATTCAACTCGTAGCGTAGACCCAGGTTGATGGTGAGGTTCTTGGCCGCCAGCCAGTCGTCTTGGGCAAACCCTGCGATGCCCCAGTTATGGATATGGCGGGTGGGATCGCCGACAAGCTGGCTGCCAGATGTGGGAACTCCTGCAAAGTAGTCCTCCAGCGACGTCGCGTTAGGGAATGCATCGGCTCCAAAGCCAAATTTGATACGCCCTCGGACGCCTCCATAGGCGGCGCCCGTGAAACTGTCGTGGTGCAGCTCGCCGCCGAACCTGAGAGCGTGCTTGCCGACTGTGTAGGAAACGTGATCGATGAACTGGAAGCGGGTGTCTGGCCCTTGCACCTTTGGCCAGTTGAAACCGCCCAGTTCCTGCGGAAAGATGTAGAAGGGGTTGATGTTGATGCGCGGCAAGCCGCCATACATGGGATTGGTGATGCCGGTATTGAGGCCATAGCCCGAGGCCGCCGTCGCGCTATGGTCGTTGACGTAGGTGGGCTGGTACAGCGTGTTGTAACCGAAGCGCGCCTCATTCACCAGCCGCTCGGTCGGTATCCAGGTCCAGGTCACCCCGGCAACCTGTGCGCGAGTGTGAATCAGAGTAAGCCATTTTGTCTGCAACTGGTTTGCGTCGGATACAGTGCCATTGTTGTTGCCGAAGAAATACATTCCATTCAAGCTGTTCTTCTGGCTGAATTGATAATCAATCTTGGCAACCGCATTGTCGCTTGTCACGTCGTTGGGGAGCCCGAAGTTGATGGTATTGCCGTTAGCGCCGGTGCCGTTGTTGGTCGGGAAGCCGCTTCCATCGCAGGAAATGGGCGGGCCGACAGTGCAGCCGGCGATCTTCAAGCTGGGCACGCTGGGGGTGATGCCTGCCGCGATCACCCCGGCAATGGCATCGGTTACGCTATTGGACGGATCTCCGCCCGGCACTACATTGGCCAGCGACACCGTGGCCGGGGTGATGAGCTGGCTGATGCTGGTCACCGAGTAGCGCTGGCCTTCATACCCGCCAAAGTAGAACATGCGGTCCTTGCGGACGGGACCCCCAGCCGTGCCGCCATACTGCTCCAGGTTGCGGGGATTCTTGGGTCCCAAAGCAACCGTGTTGAAGTAATTGCGCGCGTCCATCGGCGTGTCGCGGCCGAATGCATAGGCCGTGCCGTGGAGCGTGTTGGTGCCGGATTTGAGCGCTACGTTCACCATGGCGCCAGGCTTCCAGCCATAATCCGCGGGGGGATTCTCAATCAGATGGAACTCCTCAATGGCATCGACAGGGAGGATGGTTGCGGAGTCGCCCGCAATTCCCGCTCCGTTGATGATGCTCTGCCCGGAGAAGGGCTCGCTGTTGAAGAGGCCATCGACGATGTAGGCGTTGTCTTCGGCGCGCAACCCATTTGTGCTGGTCGTAGAAAAGCCGCCGCCGGGATAGCGCACGACACCGGGGCGCAACTGCAGCAGGTTTTCGTAGTTGCGGCCGTTCAGCGGAAGCTCGTTGATCTCTTCGTTGTTCAGCGTTCCACCCAGGGTTGAAGAAGTGGTATCGATGAGTGGTTCCTGTTCGGTGACGACCACAGTTTCCGTGGTCTCTCCGGTTTGCAGGGAAAAGTCGATCTGGGAGTCGGATGCAACGGCCACTTCAATAGCGGTTCGCTCGGCGCTTTTGAAGCCCTTGGCCTCCACCCGAATTTTGTACATGCCTGGCACCAGATTGGGGGCTACGTATTCACCAGCCTGGGTGGTGATAAGGGAACGCGAGGTTCCCCGCTGCTCATCGGTGACGGAGACCGATGCTCCGGCGACAGCCGCACCCGAGGGGTCGGTTACGGTTCCGAGGATTCGGCCAGTATTGTTTTGGCCGTTCGCCAGTTGACAGGAAAACACACAAACGAAAACGGCCACGGGGAAAGTGGCCATCCTTCGCACCGTCGAAATTGACCGGGCGATCTCACCAATCCTGATTTTTTTCACAGCAAGCCTGAACCTCCGTTTTCTGACACTGCCACCTGGTCTGACAGCTTTACCACGCTCGGGAAATGACAGTCAAGTGGTTTGTGCAAAGATCTTTTTAAAGATTCTGATTGACAAGTCACCAGTCCTTTGCGGTATATATGTCAGACCACAGCGTTCACCCGATTCGGGCGCGGCGCGGACGTACAGCGAAGAGGACTGATCATCGATGGGCATTGCAAGCGTGAATCCCGCAACCGGGGAACTGCTGAAGACCTTTGCGCCGCTCACAGACAATCAACTGGCCGCAAAGCTCGATCTCGCAGCTGAGGCCTTTGCGAGCTACCGAAGGACCACCTTTGCCTACCGGGCAGAACGGATGTTGCGAGCTGCGCAGATTCTGGAGCAGGAAAAGGACACGTGCGGACGCCTTATGACTCTGGAAATGGGCAAGCCCATTCAGGCCGCAATCGATGAGGCGGTAAAGTCTGCAGGTGCCTGCCGGTACTATGCCGAACATGCGGAACAATTTCTGGCCGACGAGCCGATCGAGACGACCGCCAGCAGCAGCTACATTCGCTATCAGCCCCTGGGGCCGGTACTGGCAATCATGCCCTGGAACTATCCCTTCTGGCAGGTGATTCGCTTTGCGGCGCCGGCCCTGATGGCGGGAAATGTCGGCCTTCTCAAGCACGCTTCGAATGTTCCGCAGAGCGCCCTGGCGATTGAAGAGGTGTTTCTGCGTGCGGGGTTTCCAGAGGGCGCATTTCAGACACTGCTGATCGGCGCGGACAAGGTGGATACGGTTCTCGGGGATCCGCGCATCGTTGCCGCAACGCTGACCGGCAGCGAAGGCGCCGGCATTCAGGTCGGAGTCTCCGCGGCAAAAAGGATCAAGAAAGTGGTCCTGGAATTGGGCGGAAGCGATCCGTTCATTGTGATGTCAAGCGCCAACCTGGAGGAGGCGGTGGTGACGGCCGTAAAGGCTCGTGTGGCAAACAACGGGCAGTCGTGCATCGCAGCAAAGCGCTTCATTGTGGAAGAGTCCGTTGCCGACGATTTCGAGCAGGAGTTGGTGCGCCGCATGAATGCGCTGCGGGTCGGCGATCCGCTTGACCCGAAGACCGAGCTAGGCCCGCTGGCCTCGGCAGAGGCAGTGCGAGATCTCCATGAGAATGTGCAGAAGTCCGTTGACGCCGGTGCGAGACTCCTTGCCGGCGGCAAGCCGCTTCCAGGGCCAGGTTGCTTTTACCCGCCAACGGTCCTGACCGGCATCCCCAGAAACTCACCTGCTTATAGCGAAGAGTTCTTTGGTCCGGTGGCCTCGGTATTCCGCGTGAAAGATGCCGACGAGGCCTTACGGATCGCCAACGACACACGATTTGGATTGGGCGCGAGCGTTTGGACGCGAAACCCAGCGGAGCGCGATCGCTTCGTTGAGGCATTGGAGGTCGGCATGGTCTTCATCAACAAGATGGTCGCTTCGGACCCGAGGGTACCGTTCGGCGGCGTCAAGCAGTCGGGCTTTGGCCGCGAACTTGGAGCGTTTGGTATACGCGAATTCACCAACGTGAAGACGGTGTGGGTAGAGGAATAGCCCACTCTAAACGGCGACGGCAATCTGTGCTTGCCGAAAAAATGGAGCATTGGTATGATGACTCAACCTTCAATATCAAGCCGACCGAAGGGGAAGTCGATTGTTTGGTATGACAACATGCCAATCCAGCTGAGAGGGCCGAGTTCTATGACTGGTTCTACCCATGGCATCCTGTATAGTGTTTCGACCAGGACAAATCTCAAGGTTGGCCCATCACAGGAGATGCCGATGCAAATGTACAAGGCGGTACGCACTTCGCGCCTCTATGAGCAGATAGTGCAACAAATCGAGGATTCGATTCTGACGGGCAGGTTAAAGCCGGCGGACCAGTTGCCGACAGAGCGCGAACTCGCGCTGCAATTTGGCGTGAGCCGTACCGCGGTACGTGAGGCCGTAAAGACCCTCGCCGAAAAGGGACTTGTGGAGTCGCACTCCGGGAGAGGCACGTTCGTAACATCCGGCACTTCGCGCTCCATGCGGCAGTCGCTTGACTCGTTTTTCAAGAGCGGCGATCTGAAGAATCCAAACTATTTGGTCGAATTGCGCGGGATCATTGAGCCTGAAGTGACGATTCTTGCCGCTCAACGCATCGAAGAACAACAGTTGACGATGATGCGAGAGGCTGTAGCCGTAATGGATCGCAGCATGCTGAATCCTGAGGCCTATATCGAGGCGGATCTGGATTTCCACCTCGCCCTGGCTGAAGCTGCGGGCAATCCGCTCGTGCTCTCTTTGCTGGATTCGATTGTGGGTGTGCTTCGTGAGCAGCGTCTTGGCATCTTCGGAGTGAGGGGCGGACCGGAAAGGGGACAGATCCATCACAAGCGGATTCTGGAGGCCATGGAGCAGCGCGATCCGGCCAAGGCCCACGAGGCGATGCGGGCTCACCTTCATCAGATCCGTGAGGATTCCGCAGCGGCGGCGGCTGTTGTTGACTTCAAAGATCAGGCAGGTCATCTCACTTAGAAAAGGCGGAACGAATGGCGAATCTCGGTTTTGTAGGCCTCGGCGTGATGGGAGGCCAAATGGTAAGCAGGTTGCTGAGCAAGGGGCACACAGTAACCGGCTATAACCGTACGCCAGCCAAGGCGGAGTGGCTAGTCAAGCAGGGGATGAAGCTCGCGAACTCGCCCCGCGAGGTCGCGGAGTCGGTCGATGTTGTTTTTGCCATGGTGACAAATGGCGCAGCGCTCAAAGTCATCGCCGAAGGCCCCGATGGATTGCTCGCTGGCCTCAGTGCCGGAAAGGTCTTCGTCGATATCAGCACCATCAATCCTGATCTGAGCCGCGAGATGGCCGAAAGAGTGCGGGCCACCGGCGCCGACATGGTGGACGCCCCGGTGTCAGGCAGCGTAATCACGCTCCAGCAGGGAAAGCTATCTGTGATGGTGGGCGGGCGAAAAGAGACCTTTGAGCGCGTTCGGCCAGTGCTCGAAGATATTGGCCCCAAAGTGACCCATGTGGGGGACAACGGCCTCGCGCTCTCAATGAAAATCGCCATCAACCTCAGCCTTGCCGTGCAGATGCTGGCCTTTTCCGAAGGAGTGTTGCTGGCCGAGAAGAGCGGTATTCCGCGGGAAACAGCAGTGGACGTGCTCATCAACAGCGCCATCGCTTCCCCCGTGCTCAAATACCGAGGTCCATTTGTGCTTGAACAGCCGGAAGAAGCCTGGTTCAACGTGAACATGATGCAGAAGGACATGTTGCTGGCGATGGAAATGGGACGGAATCTCGATGTCCCGCTGCCCACCACCGCCGTGACCAACGAGTTTCTCACCGCGGCCAGGGGCATGAACTGGACCAGGCTGGACTACGCCGTCATCTTCGACGTGCTGGCGCGGATGTCCGGTATTGAAACAGGGGTAGGAAAATGAGTACCGTGACGAGCCAGGCCGCCAACTCCCCCAAACTTCCGACGGATCGCTGGATGCACGTCTATCGGCAGATGGTACGGATCAGGCTCTTTGAAGAGCAGGTGAATGAACTCTACAAAGGGGCGATCATGCCCGGCCTTGCGCATCTCTACATCGGGCAGGAAGCAGTCGCAGTGGGTATTTGCGAGGCGCTCCACAGCGATGACTACATTACGAGTACACATCGAGGACACGGGCATTGCCTGGCCAAAGGCGCCGAGCCGAAGCTGATGTTTGCCGAATTGCTCGGCAAAGAGGCCGGCTATTGCCGCGGCAAGGGCGGATCAATGCATATCGCCGACCCGGCAACCGGCAACCTCGGCGCAAATGCCATCGTGGGTGGCAGCATGGGTATTGCAACGGGCGCGGCCTTCAGCTCAAAACAGCTAAAGAATGGTCGCGTTGCGGTTTGCTTTTTCGGCGAGGGCGCTCTTGGCCAAGGCATCTTGTATGAAGAGTTGAATATTGCTGAGCTCTGGAAGCTGCCGGTCGTTTATGTTTGCGAAAACAACCTCTATAGCGAATACACGCATTTCACCGAGATAACGGCGGGGGATATCTGCGCACGGGCGGCCGCCTTCGGCGTGCTGGCGGAAGCCGTAGACGGGCAAGACTTGCAAGCCGTCTATTCCGTTGCCAAGCGGTTAATCGACCGTGCTCGCGCGGGCGATGGCCCGGCCTTTCTGCTTTGCAATACCTATCGCTACACCGGCCATCATGTAGGAGATATCAATCGCGAGTACTACCGCTCCAAGCAGGAAGAAGAGGAATGGAAGACCAAGCGTGACCCCATTAAGATCCTGGCCGGCCTTCTGCTCGATGAAAAGCTGGCGGATGAAGCCACACTCGCCGCGCTCGCAGATGATGTCCGCATAGAGATGAAGTCCGCCGTGGATTTCGCCGTCGCCGCGCCGTATCCGGGACCAGAGGAAGTGGAGATGCACGTATATGCCTGACGCCACCATGCGGGAACTGAGTTTTGCGCAGGCCGTTCGGGAAGCTCTCGCCGAAGAGATGCGGCGCGACGCGAGCGTCTGCATCCTCGGTGAGGATGTGGCCGAAGCTGGAACACCGTTCAAGGTTCTCTCCGGTTTAGTAGAGGAGTTTGGGACCGAGCGTGTGCTCGATACGCCGATCTCTGAAGCGGGTTTCACTGGCATCGCTGTCGGCGCTGCGATGACTGGGCTGCGCCCTGTGGTCGACATCATGTTCGGGGACTTTCTAACACTGACGATGGATCAGATGGTGAACCAGGCAGCGAAGGTCCATTACATGTCTGGAGGCAAGTGGCGGGTCCCGATGGTCCTGCGCACGACACTCGGAGCCACGCGCCGCTCTGCCGCCCAGCACTCGCAGTCCCTGCAGGCGTGGTTCTGTCACGCGCCCGGCCTCAAGGTCGTCATTCCATCCACTCCCTACGACGCGAAAGGCCTGCTCAAGACCGCAATCCGCGACGACAATCCGGTCGTTTTCTTCGAAGACAAAATGATGCACCACAAGCTAAAAGGCCCCGTGCCGGCCGGGGAGTACACAATCCCATTCGGCGTTGCGGACATCAAGCGAGTGGGTGAGGACATTACGCTGGTAGGCACCAGCAGCATGGTGCAGGTAGCGCTCGGCGCGGCGGATTTGCTGGCCGAAATTGGCATCAGCGCCGAGGTGATCGATCCACGCACGCTGTGGCCGCTCGATGAACACACGCTGATCGAGTCGGCAAAGAAAACTTCGCGCGCCATTGTGCTCGATGAGGGCTACGGCCGCTATGGGGTTACAGCGGAGTTGGCCTCGACCATCTCCGAGGGCGCCTTCTTCAGCCTGGACGGACCCGTTCTTCGCCTGGGCGCGATGCACGTCCCCATTCCATTTTCCCCGCCACTCGAGGACTTGACCGTGGCCACGCCGCAGTTGGTCTTTGAGGCGGCTCGTAAACTCTGCGGAAAATAGCGCAGAACAAATCAGGAGAGTCACAATGGCACTGCCAACAACGGGAACCATGGCGGTCGATTGGGAGCAACGAATCGATTTCGAGCGCCTGCGCACAGAGAGATTGCAGCGCGCCAAGGACCTGCTGGCGAAGTCCGAGATGGGCGCGCTGCTGTGCTTCGACATGAACAATGTGCGTTACTTGACGGCCACTCACATCGGCACATGGGCCCAGGACAAGGCCAACCGGTTCACGCTGCTGCCGCAAAACGACGAGCCTATCCTGTGGGACTTCGGCTCCGCGGCGCGTCACCACCAACTGCATTGCCCTTGGCTGGGCGAGCGTTCGAGGCCCGGCATTTCGATGCTCCGCGGCACGATGTCTCCCGAGCACGGCCGTGCTGAAGACGTCGCCAAAAAGATCCGCATCGAACTTGAGATGCGCGGCCTGCACAAAGAGCCGGTCGGCATCGACATTATCGAGTTACCGGTTCTGTTCGCGCTGCAACGCGAAGGCATCACCGTAGTGGACGGCCAGCAGCTGATGTCTGAGGCGCGCGTGATCAAGACGCGGGACGAGATATCCCTGCTCAACACTTCCGCAGCAATGGTGGACGCCGCCTATCACGAGCTCTACACTGCCATGAAGCCGGGCATGCGCGAAAACGAAGCCGTGGGCCTGGTGAGCAAGGTTTTATACGACCTCGGCTCGGAGTACGTTGAAGCTGTCAACGCCATCTCCGGTGAACGCTGCAATCCTCATCCGCATGTTTTCTCTGACCGCATGCTGCGCCCCGGCGATCCGGTCTACTACGACATTCTCCACTCCTATATGGGGTACCGGACCTGCTATTACCGCACCTTCACCATCGGTTCAGCCTCACAGGCCATGACGGATGCTTACAAACGCTGTCGCGATTATCTCGACGCATCCATCGAACTCATTCGGCCAGGCCGTACGACGGCTGAGGTCGCTGCAGTGTGGCCAAAGGCGACTGACTTCGGATTCCCCAATGAAGAAGCCGCTTTCGCGCTTCAATACGGTCATGGTATCGGCCTTGCCATCTGGGAAAAACCGGTCATTAGCCGCCTTGTCTCCCCCGATCATCCGCAGGAAATCAAGCCGGGTATGGTCTTCGCGCTGGAGACTTTCTGGCCCTCTACCGATGGCTGGAGCGCGGCCCGCATCGAGGAAGAGATCGTCGTCACCGAGACCGGCCACGAAGTCATCACGCGCTTCCCGGCCGAAAAGCTGCTGGTCGCCGGCGCGCAATACTACACAGTAGGCGGGCCTCTGCCGACCATACGCGAGACAGAGACCGCTCCCAGCCAGGATGTCCTTAGCTTGATTGCAGCCAGTGCCCAAACAGAAAAAGTAAGGAGTTAGGCAGGAAGACTTAGGTCTTCGCTGCACGACAATTTATGGCGATCCGTGTGATCATGCCCGCGCTTGAAGTGGCCCAGGAGACAGCTAAGCTGGTTGCCTGGCTCAGAAAAGAAGGCGACAGCATCCGTAAAGGCGAGCTGCTGCTGGAAATCGAAACCGACAAGGCCACCATGGAAGTGGAAGCCGAGGCCGATGGAGTTCTTGCCGGAGTCACCGCTCAGGTGGGCGAAGACATCCCTGTTGGGCAGGTGATCGCCTGGATCCTGGCTCCGGGAGAGAGCTTGCCGGAAGCAGGCGGTACGGTCAACCCGGCGGCGGAGGCTGTCGAGGCGTCGCCAGTTGTCGAAGCGGCGAGTCCAACTGCAGCTAGCGCGGCCGAGCAGCCTGTTCGGGGCATCGGACAAATCTCGCCAAAGGCCCGGAGGCTTGCAAAGGAAGCTGGAATCGATCCTGGCACTGTGCAAGGCACGGGACCCGGCGGCGAGATTCTGGCGTCAGACATACGGGCTGTAGTCGAGGCCAAAGCGAATCAGGCTCCCGCTAGCGTGCCGTTAGCGCCTGCCCCTGCGCAATTTGAGCCGCTCAGTTCCATCGGCCGCCTGATGGCCGAACGCACTACGCAAAGCTGGACGACGGTTCCGCATTTTTTTGTCCAGCGTGAGATAGACGCCATTGCATTGAATCGGGCGCGCGCAGCATTTGGACCGGCCATTGAGCAGTCGCATGGCGTCAAGCTCACGCATACGGATTTGCTGGTAGCACTCGTCGCACGCATCCTCACAAAGCATCCCCGCCTCAATGCCAGTTGGATTGACGGCGGCATCCGCCTGAATCCCGATGTCAATATTTCAATAGCCATGGCGGTGGACGAAGGCGTCGTGGCGCCGGTTGTGGCCAACGCGCACACCGCCACCCTAGCCAATATCGCACGCCAGCGCCACGATCTGGCTGAGCGCGCCCGCGGTGGCCGCCTGCGTCTCGCCGACCTGACCGGGGGAACCTTCACCATCAGCAACCTGGGCATGTTCCAGGTGGACTCCTTCAGCGCCATCATCACAGCGCCGCAGGCTGCCATTCTGGCTGTCGGAGCCATCAAAGACCGCGTCGTTCCCATCGAAGGCGGCTTCGGAGTGCGGCCCACGCTTCGCTTGACCATCTCAGTCGACCACCGAGTTGCCGACGGCGCAAAGGCCGCGGCATTCTTGCGCGATCTGGCTCAAGCAATCGAAGAACCGGAAAAGTGGCTCGCATAGCATGACAACTTCAGTTCCCCAACAAACGCCTGCACCTGTCATGAAAAAACGGCGCGGGCCTTTGTACACCCGTCTCTGGTTTCATGTCAGCATCGCAATTGCCGCCGCCGTTGCCCTGGGCTACTTCAGCCCTGCACGCGCTGTTGCAATGAAGCCTCTGGGCGACGGTTTTATACGGCTTATCATGATGATCGTCACACCGATCATTTTTTGCACCGTGGTCACGGGCATCGCCGGAATGCAGGATATGAAAAGAGTCGGCCGGGTCGGCGGAAAGGCCCTGCTCTACTTTGAAGTTGTCTCTACGTTCGCTCTTCTGATTGGTCTTGTCGTGGGGAACGTAATTCAATCTGGCGCCAGCTTCCACGTTAGCCCCGCAAGCCTCGACGCCAAGGCCGTCGAGAGTTATGCAGGACAAGCCAAGGCTCAAAGCGTTCCCGACTTTCTACTGCACATTATCCCTACAACGGCAGTGGATGCCTTTGCAAAGGGCGACATCCTGCAAGTTCTGCTTGTGGCCATACTGTTTGGATTTGCCCTGTCCATCATGGGCGAACGATCGAAGCCGCTGCTTGCTCTGCTCGACATCGTGACCCGAGCCATCTTCGCAGTCGTCAATATTCTCATGCGTCTGGCCCCGATCGGTGCGTTTGGAGCCATGGCTTTCACCGTCGGCAAATACGGCGTTGCCTCACTGGGCCCACTCGTCAATCTCATTATCACGTTCTGGCTTACCTCGATCTTCTTTGTTGTGGCTGTGCTGGGCACTATAGCCTACTTTGCCGGCTTCAACATTTTCAAGTTTCTGCTCTATATCAAAGAGGAGATTCTGCTCGTTCTGGCAATCAGTTCCTGTGAGCCAGCGTTGCCCACGCTCATGGCAAAACTTGAAGCGCTGGGTTGCTCGACCGCATTGGTTGGACTGGTGGTTCCGACGGGCTACACGTTCAACACCGACGGGACCAGTCTGTACATGACGCTGGCCGCGCTGTTCGTCGCTCAGGCAACCGGAACTCACCTGACGCTGATGCAGCAACTGACCATCTTCGCTGTGGCTGTTCTCACGTCCAAGGGCGCAAGCGGCGTGCAAGGTGCAGCCTTCGTTGCCCTGGTCGGTACTCTCTCTGTGGTGCCCGCAATTCCCGTCGCCGGAATGGCGCTGATCCTCGGCATTGACCGGTTCATGAGCATGTTCCGCGCGCTAGTCAACATGATCGGCAACGGCGTAGCCACCTTGGTTGTCGCACGATGGGAGGGTGAGATCGGCAAGATCAAGGTCTTTCCGAAAGCGGCGCAATAGCTTCGGACTCTCCTGGGACCAAAGTTGCGAACTGGAGTGATCGAAGCGCCTATATCGATGCAGGACGGGGTTGAATGGAATCGATGAGGGAACGTGAAGCGATCAAGCCGCATTCGCGTGAGTGGCCGAATGGCGACCGCATGGGCTAACCTGAGAATTCCAGTCGTGCAGCATGGACAGATTGTGGGCATCTCTTGTTTTTTAGCATTCCAGCCAGCAGGTTCGGATCAGAAATCAACTAGCGATTGTCTAAATCCATTTCATCTTCAGCAACCAGACCTTAACTCCTTGAGTAAGTCCCGTGTAGGCAAGCAGCGTGAGCAGCAGGATCGGCCAGTACAGCCCCGGCAAGTGTGTCAGGCCCAACGAAGAAGCCAGTGGCGAAAACGGCAGCCACGCTCCAAAGGCCATGATGGCCAGGGTTGTGAGCGTCAACGGCCAGCTCGCACGGCTCTGAAAGAAGGGAATCTTATTGGTGCGAATGACATGAATGATGAGTGTCTGCGTCATCAGCGACTCGACAAACCATCCCGTTTGAAATACGGAGGCGCGTGCTGGGTTCCAGCAATTGAAGATCCATAACATCACAAAGAATGTCGAGTAATCGAAGAGCGAGCTGATAGGTCCAACACAGAGAATGAACCGTCTTATCTCGCCGATGTTCCATGGCCGCGGGCGTGCTACTTGTTCTTCGTCCACGGCGTCGTTGGGAATTGGCACCTGAGAAAAGTCATACAGCATATTGTTTGTCAGAATCTGAATCGGCGCCATTGGAAGAAACGGCAAAAAGGCACTCGCCCCCAACACGCTGAACATGTTGCCGAAGTTGGAACTGGCTCCCATGCGGATGTATTTGAGAATGTTGGCGAATACCTTTCGTCCCTCAATGACGCCGCCTTCGAGCACCATGAGATCTTTCTCGAGCAGGATCAGATCTGCCGACTCCTTCGCAATGTCGGCCGCGGTGTCCACCGAAATGCCAATGTCGGCTGCGCGCAATGCGGGAGAATCGTTGATACCGTCTCCCATGAATCCAACAACGTGTCCCTTGCCGCGCAGCAAGCGAACGATTCGTTCTTTGTGAGCGGGAGAGAGGCGGGCAAAGAGAGTTGCCTTCTCGGCAGCGTCCGCCAGTTCGATGTCGGACATTTTCTCGACCTCGTCGCCCAGCAGCATCGGGTCGGCGACGAGTCCCACGTCCCTGCACACCTTGCGGCTGATCAGATCATTGTCGCCGGTGAGAATCTTCACCACGACACCATGTTTGTGCAGCGCCTCGATCGCAGTTGCCGCGGTGCGCTTGGGCGGGTCGAGAAAGGCTACATACCCTTTCAACACCAGATCGTGTTCGTCCTCCTTGGCGCAGGTAAGCTTTCCAGGCAATTCTTTGACGGCGACCGCCAAAACACGGAATCCATCATTGCTGAGGCTCGCATATTCGTCCTTCAATCCCTTCATCAGGGCGGGGTCCATGGGCGACAGTTTGCCATCTAACTCGAATTGAGAGCACTGATGGAAGATCTCTTCCGGCGCGCCCTTGGTCAGCAGGATAGCCTTGCCTTCAGGACTCTGGATGAGTACCGACATCATGCGACGCGTGAAGTCGAAGGGGATCTCGTCCAGCTTCTTGAACTTCTCGACAAGGGCTTGCTCGTGAAAGTCAGAGCTATTCAGAATCGCCGTGTCTAAAAGATTCTTCAGGCCTGTCTGGAAATGACTGATGAGGTAGCCATCTCGCAAGACTTCGTCGGTTTCGCGCCCCGCGACATTGCAATGCCGCTGAAGGACGACCCTATCTTCCGTGAGTGTACCGGTCTTGTCGGTGCAGAGCACATCCATACCGCCGAAGTTCTGGATAGCATTGAGGCGCTTGACGATCACCTTTTTGCGGCTCATGGCCAGAGCGCCTTTGGAGAGACAGACGGAAACAATCATCGGCAGCATCTCCGGGGTTAGTCCCACAGCCACCGCCATCGCGAAGAAGAAAGCACCTTTCCAATCGTGCTTGGTAAAGCCGTTGATGAAAAAAACGAGAGGCACCATGACGGCCATGATCTGAATCATGAGCCAGGTAAAGCGACTGAGTCCTTGATCGAAACTTGTAGGCACCCCCTCCTGTGTGATGGAACTGGCCATCGTGCCGAGATAGGTGTGGACTCCTGTTACGACAATGACTGCGGTCGCCGTGCCGCTTTGGACACTGGTGCCCATGAAGCATATGTTCTTCAACTCTGTCGGCGAGTTTAGAGGCTTGGGGTCGGCATCGTGGAACTTCTCCACGGGAAGAGACTCGCCCGTCAGCGTTCCCTGGCTGACAAACAGATCCTTTGCTGAGATGATGCGTACGTCGCCAGGGATCATGTCTCCCGCGGAGAGATTGATGATGTCGCCCGGAACAAGGTCGCGAAGCGGAAGTTCACGGGCTTGACCATCGCGAACCACTGTGGCGGTTACATGGATCATGGCCTTGAGTTTCGCCGCAGCAGCGCCCGCTCTGGCCTCCTGCAAGAATCGAAGCGTCACGCTGAGTACCACCATGCCGGCCATAACACTTCCAGCGCGCGCATCGCCGGTAGCGAATGAGATCGACGATAGAATTGCCAGCAGAATGACCAGCGGATTTCGCAGAATGATCAAGAGGCTGATAAACCAGCCGCGCTGTCGCTCCTGCGCGACCTCATTCGGTCCCGATGTCCGCGCCCGATCTTCGGCTTCGGATTGAACCAGGCCCGCGGGAGCCGTGCGAAGCGACTGAAGCAGTGCATCGACGTCCTTCCCCGCCGCTTCGAGGACGGCAGGAGAGACGTGAATGCTATGTTCCTTTGTCTTCGCGGGAGGAGTTTCGCTCTCTACAACTGGGCTTGTCACCGCTGAATTGTAAACAGTTTGGGACTGTATTTAAGGTTCAATATTGCTCACATCGGTTGCCGGCTTGCTTTGAACGCAGGTGTGGCGCAGCAATCGGAGATCATGAGACATGCGTCGAAAGCGGATCCAGCGTGCTGGACCCACTTTCGCGTATCAGTTCTGTTGTTAGACCTGCCTTCGCTTCATCATCCAGCTAATTGCCGCTCCAAATGCGATGCCTGCCGCGAAGGTTGCCACTACTGTTTCAACCGGGTGCCGTTGTACGCGTTTTTTTGTGTCATCGAAAAGCTCCGCAGCAGCCTGGCCGCCATGTCTTGCCGCGCGCCGCGCCGCACCTACGCCATCCTCAAGAGCATCCGCAACCGCGGATGCTGCCCGAGAAGCCTTGCGCGCTGTCTCATCAAACTGTTCGCCCACCTGTTCCAATACTGATTGCGCCATTGTTGTGACCTCTCTCTTCTTTGAATTCGATGTCGATTACGCCGACTTCTTATCACCAAGCCGCTATGCGACCAGTATCTAACGATCTGCTAACTGAAGGATGGTCGCAATTGCTCGCTCCGTTATACGCGCCCGGCGACTCGCAAAAGTTAATCTCCGCGTCGCCCGGGAATGAGCAAGAAAGACCATACAATTGTCACGAGATTCGACGATTCTGCGATAGGTATGTTGTACAATTCGCTTGAATACGGAGTATTGAATGTCTGGAATCGGAGGCAGGCCAGGAGCTCAGCACATCGGCGCCGATCATCAACTGTCCCCGCCTGATCCCTGGTATCGAAGGCGCTGGTTCCTTTGGACGAGCGCGCTCTTGTTGCTGCTTTTGGCCGTGATCGGCATTTTTATCATCCACAAGAATAGTGTCAAAGCGGCGGCTGCGAAGCGCGCACTGGCTGCGGTCAAACCTTCTGTAACCATCACTGCCGCCACTGCCACAAAGGGCCAGATCGGGGTCTACCTTGATGCAATCGGTACAGTAACTCCGGTCTACACAACCTCCATTACCGCGCAGGCCAGCGGTGTCCTGGCCGCTGTTCATTACAGCGAAGGCCAATCCGTTAATAAAGGCGAATCTCTGATCGACATCGATCCGCGGCCCTACCATGCGCAACTATTGCAGGCTGAGGGCACGCTGGAGCGCGATACAAATGTGCTGGCACAGGCCCGGATGGACCTGGACCGCTATCGCACGGCGTGGGCAGGAAACGGAATCCCCAAGCAGTTACTGGATGACCAGGAAAAGATTGTGTCCGCGGACCAGGGCACGGTGAAAAACGATCAAGGCACAGTGAATTACGACCAGGTCCAGCTCAGTTATTGCCACATTACCGCTCCGATCGCCGGCCGAGTTGGTCTTCGCCTTGTGGACCCCGGAAACGTGGTGCAGGCGGGCGGGAACACGACACTGGCGGTCATCACGCAGATGCAACCCACCACGGTGATCTTTACGGTGTCGGAGGACAGCCTGGAGCAGGTGCAGGCGCGGATGCGGAAACTGCATACGCTGCCAGTGGATGCGATGGATAGGGCACAGACCACAACAATCGCATCGGGTAAGTTGTTCACCATCGACAATCAAATCGACACAACGACGGGAACGGTAAAGTTGCGCGCTCTCTTCGCAAACAAGAACGGAGCTTTGTTTCCCAACCAGTTTGTCAACACTCGGTTGCTGGTGAATACACTCGATGGCGTTACGCTGGTACCTACCGCCGCCGTTCAGCACAATGGACAGGTAGCCTTCCTCTATGTGATTGCGAACGGATTAGCTAGCATCCGCAACATCACACCGGGGGTCGCGGACGGCGGCATGACTTCCGTGGAGGGAATCAATCCCGGCGAAGTCGTCGCGACCAGCAGCTTCGACAAGTTACAGAACGGGAGCAAAGTCGTTCTAGCCAAGCAATCGCCCCAGGCCAACCGCGTCGCCAGCGGTACCCCGTGAATCCCTCCGGGCCTTTCATCCAGCGACCTGTTGCAACTTCGCTGCTGATGGCCGCAATCCTGCTGGTGGGTATCGTCGCGTATACCCAGTTGCCAATCTCCGCCTTGCCGGAGGTTGACTATCCTACTATCCAGATACTTACGTTCTATCCAGGCGCCAGCCCCGATGTGATGGCCACTACAGTTACCGCCCCGCTGGAGCGCCAGTTTGGACAACTTCAGGGGCTGAGCCAGATGACTTCGACAAGCTCCGGCGGCTCCTCTGTCATCGTGCTGCAGTTTGCCCTGAGTTTGAATATTGATATTGCCGAAGAAGAAGTTCAGTCATCCATCAACGCGGCGCAGAGTTTTCTGCCGTCGAATCTTCCCTCGCCGCCGGTCTATAGCAAGACTAACCCGGCGGATGCTCCCGTACTTACGCTGGCTATAACTTCTAACTCCATTCCGCTCTCGCAGGTCGAGGATCTGGTGGATACGCGCCTTGCGCCCAAGCTCTCGCAGTTGAGCGGGGTTGGCCTCGTCAGCATCAGCGGCGGTCAAAAGCCGGCAGTGCGCATTCAGGCCAACCCGACGGAGCTGTCGTCTTACGGACTCAACCTCGAAGACCTGCGCACGGCGCTTGTCCAGACCAGCGTCAATGCCGCAAAAGGAAACTTCGACGGACCTCATCAGGATTATCAGATCAATGCCAACGATCAATTGGTGACCAGCGACGACTATCGAAAGGTCGTGGTGGCCTACCGCAATGGCGCTCCCATCATGCTGCGGGATGTGGCGCAGGTGGTGGACGGCATTGAAAACAACAAGCAGGCTGCGTGGATGAACGAGACCCCGGCGGTCATTCTCAACATTCAAAGGCAGCCCGGAGCCAACACCATCAGCGTGGTGAAGGCCATCAAGGCGATTCTTCCGCAGCTCGAGGCGAACCTGCCGGCATCGATTCAAGTAACGCCTCTGACCGATCTCACCACGGCGATCAACGCCTCTGTCTCCGATGTCGAGTTTGAATTGATGTTGACCGTTGCGCTGGTGGTGATGGTCATCTTCCTCTTCCTGCGCAACCTATACGCCACCATCATCCCCAGCATTGCAGTGCCGGTTTCCTTGGTGGGAACCTTCGGCGTGATGTATGCGCTGGGCTATAGTCTGGACAACCTTTCGTTGATGGCCCTCACCATCTCCACGGGCTTTGTGGTGGATGACGCGATCGTGATGATTGAGAACATCACGCGCTATCTTGAGGCCGGAGACACGCCCATGGAAGCGGCCATGAAGGGCGCGGAACAGATCGGCTTCACGATCATCTCACTCACCGTCTCGCTTATCGCGGTGCTTATTCCGCTGCTCTTCATGGGCGATGTCGTCGGCCGCCTCTTTCGCGAGTTCGCGGTTACCCTGGCCGTCACCATCATCTTGTCCGCGGTTGTCTCCCTCACGTTGACGCCGATGATGTGCTCGCGCATTCTGCGGCATACGCCCCCCAAAGAGCAGCAGGGCCGTTTCTACAAGGCTTCTGAGCGTGTCTTCGAGAACATGATTGCGTTTTACGGGCGCACGCTCAAGTTCGTTCTTGGATACCAGACCATCACGCTGCTCGTGGCTGCCGCAACGCTGGTGCTGACTGTTGTGCTCTACATCTTCATCCCCAAGGGATTCTTTCCCACTCAGGATACGGGCGAAATTCAGGGTATCTCGCAGGCGCCGGCGACCATCTCCTTTGCTGCCATGGAGCAGAAGCAGCAGCAACTGGCAGCCATCATCCTTCAGGATCCAGCGGTCGAAAGTCTGTCTTCATTTATCGGCGCGGATGGAACCAACACCACGCTCAATAGCGGACGGATGTCCATCAACCTGAAGCCGCTGAACGCACGCGACATGAGCGCATCCGACGTGATTCGCAGGCTGCAGAAGAGCCTCAAGCCGGTTGAGGGGATTGAGCTCTTCATGGAGCCGGTGCAGAACATTACGGTGGACGATCGCGTCAGCCGCACCCAGTACCAATACACGCTGGAGGATCCCGACCCGAATGAGTTGAACCTGTGGACAGGACGGCTCGTGGACAAGATGAAGCAATTGCCTCAACTGGCCGATGTGGCCACTGACCAACAGACGGGGGGCCTGGCTGTATCGCTGGTGATCGATCGAGTGACCGCATCGCGGCTGGGTATTGCGCCGTCCACGGTCGACACCACTCTCTATGACGCCTACGGGCAGCGTCAGATCAGCACCATGTACACGCAACTGAACCAGTACCACGTGATCCTTGAAGCGGCTCCAAATACTCAGCAAGGTCCAGGCAAGCTCCAGGATTTGTATATCCAGACAAACGCTTCGGCTGGAGGTTCTGGGCCGGGTGCGTCTTCGTCCTTCGCATCCTCCGGATCTTCGTCGGCCGGTTCCAATGCAACGACGACCTCTGTGAAATACACGCCGTCGTCGATGGCACTCAGCGCTCCATCGAATGCCATCAAGTCCAGCGTGGGCGCAAGCAGCACTGCGTCAACTGCGAATGCAGCGACCGGCGTCGCGGTGCCCGGCGCCGTGCCGCTGAGCGCGTTTACGCATATTGAGAAAGCCTTCGAGCCGCTCTCGATCAATCATCAGGGCCAGTTCCCGGCCGTGACCGTGTCCTTCAATCTCGCCCCCGATGCCGCGCTGGGAGGCGCAATCACGGCTATCGAGAAGGCTCAGAAAGACCTGAACATGCCGGCCAGCGTTCAGTATGGATTTCAAGGCACAGCGGCGTCTTTTGAGGGCTCGCTCTCCAATGAGGGCCTGCTGATTCTCGCCGCGCTCGCCGCTGTTTACATCGTGCTCGGCGTCCTCTATGAGAGCTTCATTCACCCGATCACGATTCTTTCTACATTGCCCTCCGCCGGCGTTGGCGCATTGCTGGCTCTCATCCTCTTCAAGCAGGACCTCAGCGTCGTCGCGATTATCGGCATCATCCTGCTGATCGGCATTGTGAAGAAGAATGGAATCATGATGGTCGACTTTGCGATGGAGGGAGAACGCGAGCACGGAAAAAACGCGACGGACGCGATCTACGATGCCTGCCTGCTGCGCTTCCGTCCCATCATGATGACGACGATGGCTGCGCTGCTGGCGGGCATTCCTCTGGCACTGGGTCAGGGCATGGGTTCTGAGCTAAGGCGTCCTTTGGGCATCGCCATGGTGGGCGGACTGCTGCTTAGCCAGGTGCTCACGCTCTACACCACACCGGTTATCTATATCTTCTTCGATCGCATCGGCCAGCGTTTCAGCCATGCGCCGAAAGCGATCGAGACGGACGGCGAGCCACAACCGGCGGAGGGAATATGAATATCTCCGCCCCCTTCATCCGGCGGCCCGTAGCCACCACCTTGCTTACGGCGGGCGTCATGCTTGTTGGGGCCATCGCCTTCAATGTCTTGCCCGTTTCTCCATTGCCACAGGTCGATTTCCCGACGATCTCTGTTTCGGCCGGTTTGCCTGGCGGAAGTCCAGAGATCACTGCCTCTTCCATTGCGACACCGCTGGAGCGCCAGTTCAGCCACATCGCCGGCGTGACCGAGATGACCTCATCGAGTTCGCTGGGCAGCACCTCCATCACGTTGCAATTCGACCTGAGCCGCGACATCGACGGAGCGGCGCGAGATGTGGAGGCGGCCATCAACGCCGCGCGCACTTACCTGCCGGCAAACCTTCCCGCCAATCCGACTTATCGCAAAGTTAACCCCGCGGATGCGCCGATTCTGATTTTGGGCCTCACCTCAGACAAGTACGACAAGCCGACACTCTACGACGAGGCGTCGTCCATCATTGCGCAGAGGCTTTCTCAGATCTCGGGTGTCGGGCAGGTGTCGGTCGGCGGTGGCTCCGGTCCTTCGGTGCGCGTTGAAGTGAATCCGACTCTGCTCAACAGCCATGGACTCACGATCCAGAATATTCAGGCGATGCTGACGCAGGAGAATGCACACGAGCCGGCCGGTCAAATCTCAGACGGGACTACGACGGCGGACGTCGTGACGAACGACCAGATGAACCGCGCGGACGACTACAAGCAGCTCATCATCGGCCATAACAACGGAGCCGCAGTCAGACTGTCTGACGTGGCTGACGTAACGGAAGGGCAGTCGAACATCCGCAACGCAGGATATCTGAATGGCGTGCCCTCGATAACTGTGTTGATTTTTCGCCAGCCGGGCGCGAATATCATCGATACCGTCGATCGCATCATTGCACAATTGCCGGCGATTGAAGCGTCCATTCCGCAAGGCATAAAAACCACAATTGTCGTTGACCGCACAACAACTATTCGCGCTTCGGTCAGCGATGTGGAGCGCACCCTGATTCTATCGGTCGTTCTGGTGATTCTTGTCGTCTTTATCTTCCTGCGCAACTGGCGAGCCACGCTCATTCCCACAGTCGCGGTTCCTGTCTCGCTGGTTGGTACTTTTGCCGTGATGTATCTATTCGGCTTCAGCATCGACAATCTCTCGCTCATGGCTTTAACAATCGCGACCGGTTTTGTTGTCGACGATGCGATTGTGGTGATGGAGAATATTTCACGCCTCCGCGAAGAGGGCATGCCCCCGATGAAGGCGGCCTTTGAGGGCTCCAAGGAGATTGGTTTTACTATCTTGTCCATCAGCATGTCGCTGATTGCGGTGTTCATTCCCATCCTTTTCATGGCAGGGATCGTGGGCCGGCTGTTCCGCGAATTCGCGATCACGCTGGCGACGGCCATTCTTGTTTCGATGGTCATCTCGCTGACGACCACACCCATGATGTGCGCCTATTTGCTCAAGGATGAGCGTACGATGCGGCATGGCCGTGCATTTCGCGTGACCGAAAAGGGATTTGCATGGACTGTCTCTGTTTACAGCCGCTCTCTGGCGTGGGTTCTGAAGCATCCGGGCCCCATGTTGGCGATATTGCTGCTCACGATCGGGTTGAATTTCTATCTTATCGACATCATCCCGAAAGGATTCTTCCCGCAGCAGGACACCGGAGTCATCACAGGCAATGCGCGAGGCCCGCAGGATGCATCGTTTCCGGTGATGGATAATTCGATTCTACAAATTGAAAAGGTCATCCAGGCGGACCCGGCTGTCGCGAATGTTATCGCCCATACGGGTTCCGGAAACACTGGCAGTATCAATATCGCGTTGAAGCCGCTGAATGTGCGAAAGATTTCCGCGGCGGAGGTTATCAATCGCTTGCGGCCTAAGTTGAATCGGCTTCCGGTCGCTTCGGCTTTCCTCCAGCCGGCGCAGGATTTGCGCATCGGAGGGCGATCCAGCAATGCGATGTACCAATACACCATTCAGTCGGACAACGTGCAGGATTTGTCGCAATGGGGCCCCATTCTACTCGCGGGTATGCAGAAGATTCCCGGATTCCAGGATGTGAGCAGCGATGCGCAGAATAGCGGCCTGGAAGAGCTGCTCAGTTACGATCGCCCCACTGCGGCCCGGTTTGGCATTACACCGTCGTCTTTGGACAGCGCCCTCTCCGGCGCTTTTGGGCAGTCGCAGGTATCTCTTATCTATACCCAATTGAATCAGTATTACGTGGTGTTAGAGGTCGCGCCTCCCTACTGGCAGAGTCCCGAAGGGCTCAATAATATCTATCTCAATACCGCAGGGAACGGCGTCATTCCGCTTTCCGCGGTCACCTCGGCGAAGGCAACCACTACTCCGCTGACAATCAATCACACCAGTTCATTCCCATCCGTCACGGTATCGTTCAACCTTGCCTCGGACATGTCGTTGAGCGACGCGACTCGCCTGGTAAGCCAGATGCAGGAACGGCTGAATATGCCGCAAACCGTCCGCGGCTCTTTTTCCGGAACAGCATCGGCGTATCAAACCTCGCTGGCCAGTGAGCCGCTTCTCATTGGCACGGCTCTGCTTGCCGTTTACATTGTTCTCGGCATCCTGTACGAAAGCCTGGTTCATCCTCTCACCATCATCTCCACTCTGCCTTCGGCAAGCGTTGGAGCCATGCTCGCACTGATGCTCTTCAAGGTAGACCTCAACGTCATCTCGATTATCGGCATCATATTGCTGATCGGCATTGTGAAGAAGAACGCGATTATGATGATCGACTTTGCTCTGGTTGCGGAGCGCGAGCATGGCAAGAGTACAACCGAGGCCATCTTTGAAGCATGCCAGCTTCGCTTCCGCCCCATTCTCATGACGACGATGGCCGCCTTGTTTGGCGCGCTGCCGCTGGCCTTTGGAACAGGAACCGGATCCGAACTCCGGCGTCCGCTGGGTATCACCATCGTCGGCGGATTAATTGTGAGCCAGATGCTGACGCTTTACACCACGCCCGTTGTCTATCTGTTCTTCGATCGCCTCCGTCTCCGGTTCAAAGGCAAACAACCGGCGGTCCTCTACCCTGGAACCGCGGAGGCCTCCTGACGTTTGTTGTTTTTGGAGTGTTCGTTATGAAGAAGTCGATCCTGCAATCACGGAGGCCCTTCGCGGCGTTGTCCGCGCTAGCTGTCGCTGCGTGCTGTGCGATGCTGGCTGGATGCAACGTTGGGCCAAAGTATCTTCCGCCCACGATGACGGCGCCGCCGGCTTTCAACGAATCTACCGCGCAGTCCAATGAGGCGGGGGTGTGGACTGTGGCGCAGCCCCAGGACGCGGCACTTCGCGGCAAATGGTGGGAGATCTACAATGAGCCGGATCTGAATTCACTTGAAGACGAACTCAATATCGACAACCAGAGTATTCGCCAGTCCTTTGAAAACTTCATGGAGGCGCGAGCTCTGGTGCGCGAGGCACGGTCGCAGTATTTCCCGACAGTGAGTGTCGGCGGTTCCTATACACGGTCGCAGAGTTCCGCCAACCTATCGTCTTCGACAAGCAGCGGCACATCAGGCGGCAAACAGACGCAGGTGTTTTCTCTTCCCGCCGATGTTTCCTGGGAGCCTGACCTTTGGGGGAAGGTGCGCAACGCTGTCCGAGCCAGCCAATATACTGCTCAACTGACCGCGGCCGATCTTGAAAATGAGCGGCTGACGGAGCAGGCCAGCCTTACTGAGTACTTCTTTGAGATTCGCGGTCAGGACGCACTGCAAAAGCTACTCAATGAAACGGTCGAAGCCGACAAGAAAGCACTCGAAGCTGTGCGGGCTGCCTACGATACCGGCGTTGGCGATCAGATCTCGGTTGTCGAAGCGCAGACAACTTATGAGAGTGCGCAATCGGCGGCCATCAATCTCGGGATTGCGCGAGCACAGTATGAGCATGCGATTGCGCTGCTCGTTGGGAAACCTGCCTCTACATTCTCGATTCCAGTGGAACCGAAGACGAGCGCGCCTCCACCGATACCCGTTGGCTTGCCCTCCCAACTGCTTGAACGACGTCCAGACATTGCTGCCGCGGAACGAAACATGGCCGCCGCGAATGCGCAGATTGGAGTCGCGCGCGCCGCCTTTTATCCTGCTCTGACACTCTCCGCCACAGGAGGGGTGGAGAGCGAAGCCATCAAGAACCTCCTCGATTGGCCCAGCCGTTTCTGGTCCGTCGGCCCATCGATCTCTGAGACCGTCTACGATGGGGGTCTGCGCCGCGCGACAGTCAATCAGTACACGGCAACGTACAACGCAAACGTTGCTGCGTATCGCCAATCGGTGCTGGTTGCCTTCGAGCAGGTGGAAGACTCACTGGCGGCGGTTCGCATCCTGTCGCAACAAATCCTGCGCCAGCAGGAAGCAGTAGAGTCATCCCGCACGTTTCTGCGACTTGAGTCGACACGCTATGAAGCAGGCATCGATCCTTACATCGACGTGGTCACAGCGCAAACCACCTTGCTGTCCAATCGCCAGTCGCTTACGAATCTGCAAGTGCAGGAGATGACCGCGTCGGTCCAGCTGATTGAAGCCCTGGGCGGAGGTTGGGACCGGTCGCAGTTGCCTACGCCAGCTCAGATTACTCAACGGCCAACGAAATTGGAGACAGCGATTCAGCATTAGTTCGCGAAAGCAATCCCACGCAGATGTGACCCACCCCGGAAATCTCAGGTAGAGCATTGTCGGGAACTGTGTAGACAGAAATTTTGAAGGTATCCCGCCCATTCCGCAGAAAAGCGCGGAATGGATGGGGCACGGAAGTCTACAGCAAATCCAAAAACGATCTAAACGGCATTAGATCTTCGCTTTCCCGGCAACACCCTGCGGAACTCATACTTGATGGGCGATCGGTACGCCCTGATAGGCCCCGGGGTATTCGGAAATGAATTGGGGCCTGGGAGCAGTGTTCAGTATTGAGCAGACCGCGCCTAATGGGAGGCGTCAACTTGGTCTTGATTCGGTGAGAACGATTGGGCGCAAGAACTGCCCAAGGATAGGGTGACTGATATGGATGACCCCCGATGCAAGATTGCGGCGATTGAGATGGATGACTCCCGGTGCAACGGACTGCTGAATGGCATGGTCGTTGAGATGGAAGATCTCCGATGCAAAAACCTGCACTATCGCGCGGCGAAAGAAATGGAAGACCCGCGCTGCAAGAGCACTGCGAATGAAATGGATGATCCTCGATGCAGGAGTCTGTCCAGGGCGTGGTAGCCGAGAATTGCGATGAGCTATCGATACGAAGCAATCTTCGGGATCTACCATCGTTCTAGCATCGCGCACTTTGATGGACCTGCGCCAGGCAACGCGTACGGTGCAACCAAGCAGGCGGCATAACTCTGGGGTCGCCATCCAGTACAAAGGAGATATGAAATGCTCATCGTCATCATCATTGTTTTGATTCTCGTCTTCGGCGGGGGCGGAGGATACTACGGCTACGGCCGCTGGGGTTCGGGAGGAGGAGCAGGGATAGGGCTAGGCACAGTGCTTCTTATCCTGCTGGTGTGCTATCTCCTGGGGCTCTTCAGATAGAGCGGTCTGCGGCAAGTTCGGCTCGCTTGCAGCAGATTGGCGGCGGACGATAATCTGCCGGTCGCCAGTGTGAAGAGGGCAATGAAACCGATGCCCAGTGACACGTAGACACGGAGGCACGGAGGGAAGAGATGCGGATCGCAACGAGTAATTCGCTGGCGCTGATGCGCTGGCACGATGTTCGATTCCTACAGGACTTCAGCAGCCGTGACTTCGCCTGGTTGCTGATCGGGGTATTGCTGGCCGTGGTAACGATCGCGGTGATCTTACGACGGAGAAGGCGCTGGTTTTAGAGACACAGCTATAGGCACGCATAACGATTGGGACTCGATGGCCTGCAAAGCGGCAGTCTGTACGGCGGCGAAATGTCGCGTCTCGACTGACGTTACTATCGCGTTAATGTCTAATTCAGCTCATGAATGCAGATTATTTTTTTGGAGTTTCAAACGGATTGTGAGCGATCTTGCACAGTCAACCTCTCTGAAAACTCATTAAGTTGTATCCATCGTGTGTGCTCCGCGTTCTCAACTTATCTGGAGAATGACGAGTGTTTAACACTGCGGCACCAAAGCCGGACGAAAGGTTACAAATGCGCACAAACAGGTTTGGTTTCACGTATTGGCTGGCGGTTCTATCAGTCATCTTTGTCGCCGGTTGCGGCCAGGAAACGGTTACAGTTCCTTCAGTGGTGTCCACAATCCCTGCGAATGGCGCCCTGAATGTGGCTGTTAACACTCCCATCAGCGCGACCTTCAGCATGGCGATGAAGGCGGCCACAATCACCGGCTCGACCTTTACGGTGACGGGGCCAGGCGGCGCCGTCACTGGAGCCGTGACGTACAGCGGGCTGACCGCGACGTTCACGCCGTCCGCCGCTCTTGCAAACACAACCACCTACACGGGCACCATTACAACTGGAGCTGCGAGCGCGGGTGGTACGCCCCTAATGGCCAGCTATGTGTGGACCTTTACGACGATTACGCCACCTCCCGCAGTGACAGCCACGATGCCAGCAAACGCGGCCACAGGTGTCCCGATCGGCCTGCCCATCACCGCGATCTTCAATGAAGCAATCCAATGCTCGACTATCGCTTCTCCCGCTACCACATTTACCGTTACAGGCCCTGGTGGGGCAGCCGTAGCAGGCACAGCGAGTTGTGCAGGCAGCCTCGCGACTTTTAAGCCTGCGGCGGACTTGGCCATCAACACCGTATATACCGCAACGCTCACAACTGGAGCTTTGGATCTGGCGGGCACTCCGCTGGCAAGTAATTATGTATGGACCTTCAGAACCCTGCCAGCCCTGACACCACCGACAAAGATCTCCACCGTGCCCGCCAACGGAGCCACGGCCGTGGCTATCAACCATGCCCTTTCGGCGACCTTCAGTGAGGCGATGGATGCCTCCTCAATCAACGCGGCAACCTTCAGGCTAACAGCGACGGGCGGAGAAGCCGTTACCGGAGTCGTCACCTATGCTGCTGCCGGTTCAGTAGCGACCTTCATGCCGGCAGCCGCCTTGGCGCCGAGCACGGCCTATACGGCGGAGATTATTGGTCCAATGGATCTCGAAGGCACCGCCTTGGCCGGCAACTATACATGGAGCTTCACCACCGCTGCCGCCTCAAGTGGTACGCCGCCGACGGTGAGTTCAACCATGCCCTCCAACGCTGCAACGGAAGTGCCTCTCAATCAAGTGGTCAACGCCTCTTTCAATGAGCCGATGAATCCTTCCACAATCAACTCAGCGACCTTTACCCTGACGGGACCAGGCGGCACTGTCGTCCCCGGCCTGGTTGCATACGCCGCGATTGCAGATTCGCTGACGTTCACACCAACATCGAATCTTGCCCCCAGCACCCTGTTCACAGCCACGATCACAACAGGGGTTACGGATTTGTCCGGCAAGGCAATGGCCGCCAACTACGTCTGGACCTTCACCACGGGTACTGCCTTGGCCACCATCGCGCCGGAGTTGGTTTCGGCGGTTCCGGTGAGTGAGGCTACCGGCGTGCCCTTGAATCAGGCAGTCAGCGCAACCTTCAGCGAGGCGATGAATCCACTCTCTATCACCACCGCAACCTTCCAGCTTTATTCGGGCACAGGATTGGGCGGAACTCCGATAGCAGGAACAGTTTCTTATGACCCGATCAATCTCATTGCCACATTCACGCCTATCGAGCCGCTGATCGCCAGCACCACCTACACCGCTACGGTGACCAGTGGAGCAACCGACCTGGACGGCAACCCACTAGGGACAACCGGCGCACAGAATCCCTGGAGCTTCACCACTGGCACGTCTGTGGTTCAAGCGCCAATCGTTCTTGGGTCAACCATATCGCAGTTTGGCGGCCTTGGCGGTGGCGCTGGCATGACCAACCAGGGAATCCACACCGTGATCAATGGAGATATCGCGACCACGGGGGCATCTTCCATCATCACCGGATTCCACGATACCAGTCTTCCGATCGTTGGCGCCGTATGGCCATGCTCGTATACAGAGACGCCGCTCAACATGGGGCAAGTGAACGGAGTCATTGACACCGCGGCGCCGCCTCCGACCGTTAATTGTCCCAATGAAGGAACCGCTCTAACAATGGCGCTTGCAACCGAAGCTGCGTTGGAGGCTCGCACCGCTTACACCACTCTTCAAGGCCTTCCCTCAGACGGGGTTCTCGCAGCGGAGGTGGGCGGCACAACCATTTACCCCGGCGTCTACACAAACGGAAGCTCCGTGAGCATCCTGAATGGGGATCTCACGCTCGACGCTCGCGGCGATCCCAATGCATTCTGGGTCTTCCAGATCGGATCATCTCTCACCGTAGGAGATCCGGTCGGACCTCAGACTCGAAGTGTCATCCTGGCCGGCGGCGCCAAGGCGAGCAACATCTTCTGGGCGGTTGGGGGCCTCCCCGGCGCGATCATCAATTATGGGGGAGGGGGTACGATGGTCGGAACGATCATCTCTCAACCGGGGATCACGATTTCAAGTCCAGGGCAGTCCACCTCGTCGACTGTAACGACGATCAACGGCAGAGTGCTGGCTTTGGATGCGTCGGTCACCATGGTGAACACGGTGATCAATGTGCCTGCTCAATAAGGGTGTACTGAGACCGCCTCCAGGGGCGGTCTCAGCCGATTTCGGACGATGGTGTGTCCGGTAGTTCAGTTTGCGATAGGTTAACCCGCCGCTGCGGTCTTCCGATCATGGCGAACCGCAGTGCAGGAGACGAAAATGAAATCAAGTGTAAGAATGATTGCCACAGCGGCATTTGCCATCTTCCTGATGCCGGCGTTCCTGGTTCAGGCGCAGGATCCGACACCGATGCCGTATTCGAATGGCCCGGACCTGGGCACTCCCAAGGTTGAGCTCTTCTTGGGCTACTCGTATCTGCGCGCTGTGCCGGCGCCGGCCGATGGGAACCGAATGGTGTGGCTCAATGGCGGCAGCACGTCCATCGCCTACAACTTCAATCGTCACCTCGGCCTTGTTGGCGACTTCGGCGGCTTCGATGACTCGGAGGTCCGGCTCGCAGGAACAGGCACGAATCCCTCCAGCACGGTGGACTCAAGCGGAACCGCCTACACATATCTCTTTGGCCCGCGCCTTTCCTTCCGGAACCACGAGAGAATCACTCCCTTTGCACAGGTTCTGTTTGGGGGAATCCATGCCAGTGAGGTAACACTCGACTCCGGTTGCATGAGCACCGGTTGCGCGATTCTCCCAGCAGAAAACTCATTTGCCATGACCGCCGGCGGCGGCCTCGATATCACGGTTCACCGCCATTTCGCCATCCGCATCATTCAAGCTGAGTACATGATGACGAGGTTTGAGAATTCCTCGACCGGGGCAAGTGCGTCGCAGAATGACATGCGCCTCTCTTCAGGAGTCGTCTTTCGTCTCGGCGGAGGCGGCGCTCCGCTGCCAGTGACCGTGGCATGCTCCGCAAGTCCCGCTTCGGTCTTCCCCGGCGATCCCGTCACAGTGACCGCGACGGCCGGCGATCTGGAACCCAAGATGAATGTGATTTACAGCTTGACGGGTCCGGGCATGACGGCGAACGGCGCAACGGCCACAGTGGCTACAGCGGCGCTTGCACCCGGCTCCTATACGGTGAATTGCGGCGTGAAGGAAGGCAGACCCGGCAAGGAAGGCCTGAAACCGTGGGAGTCTGCAACCGCGACGGCAAACTTCACGGTGAGAGCGTTTGATCCGCCGACAATCGGTTGCTCAGCCAGCCCCGGCGACATCAAGCCGGGAGAGACCAGCACCGTGACAGCCAGCGGCATGAGCCCGCAGAACCGTCCGCTGACTTACAACTACTCGGCTGCATCCGGTACGGTGAACGGCAGTGGCGCTTCGGCGGTCTTCAATTCGACAGGCGCTCCGACTGGCACGGCCGCGATCACATGCAGCGTATCCGACGATAAGGGTCAGACAGCAACGGCGAACACCAGCGTGACCATCACGGCTCCGCCTCCTCCGGCTCCCCCCGCGGAGCAAGTCAGACTCGAAGCGCGCCTGGCGTTGCATAGTGTCTTCTTCCCGACCGCTCAGCCCAGGGCCGAGCATCCCGAAGGAGGCCTGGTAGCCAGCCAGCAGGGAACTCTCACCACACTAGCGACGGACTTCAAGAGTTACCTGACATTCAAACCGGATGCCCACCTGACCCTGAGCGGACATTGCGATGTGCGCGGATCGGTCGAGTACAACCAGGCGCTTTCAGATCGCCGTGTCGCTCGCACAAAGCAGTTCCTGGTTGAGCAGGGTGTTCCCGAAGCCAGCATTGAAACGCGCGGGCTGGGCAAAGATGAAGAGCTGACAGCTGACCAGGTGAAGGCGTTGGTCGAAGAGAATCCCGACCTGGCTTCTGCGGAGCGAGACAAGATTCTTCGCGACCTGAGCGTCATTGTGCTGGCTCAAAACCGCCGTGTGGACGTCACTTTGAGTACCACAGGACAACAATCGGTGCGCCTGTATCCGTTCAACGCTGCCGATGCCCTGACGCTACTCGACAAGAAAGCTCCGGCACCCCACAAGAAGGCTGCGGCAGCGAGCAAGAAGTAGCCACATCAACCGCCGGAGCAGGTCGGTTGGCCTGTTCCGGCGGCGAATCTGAGTATTGAAATTCGTGATCGCCAGCCGCGCATCTTTCCAAAGAGGGCTCCATGAACGCGCTGTTGATCTACCCCGAGTTACCAGACACCTATTGGAGCTTCAAACACGCACTCAAGTTCCTCGGCAAACGGGCGGCGCAGCCCCCTCTCGGACTGATGACGGTGGCTGCCTTGCTTCCGGCAAACTGGAAGAAGAAACTGGTAGACACGAACGTGGAGCGGCTCCTCGACCGCGATCTGGCCTGGGCCGACGTGGTGCTGGTGAGCGCAATGCATATTCAGCGCAACTCGCTTGCGGCCATCGTCGAGCGATGCCGCGCACGCGGGCTGCGGACCGTCGTCGGCGGTCCCATCGCGAGCAGCATTTCAGCTTCCGATCTGAAAGCGGATCACGTGGTAATCGGCGAAGCCGAAAGCCTGATGAGCGGCCTGGCGCGGGATCTGGAGCAGGGGGCTGCCAAGCCCATTTATCAGGCTGCTGAAAGGCCGGAGATGGGGACCAGTCCGCTTCCCGACCTGAGCCTGATCAAGATGCACCGCTACTCGACCATGGCTGTGCAATACTCGCGCGGATGTCCCTTCAACTGTGAGTTCTGCGACATCATCGAGATCTATGGCCGGCGGCCACGCACCAAGGCCGTGGCGCAGGTGCTGGCAGAGCTGGACCAACTGCGTGCTGCAGGCTGGCGCGAGGCTGTGTTTATCGTCGACGATAACTTCATCGGCAATAAGGCGCGCGCCAAGGAGTTATGCATGGCCTTAGCTGAATGGCGCAGTCAGTATAAGACCAGCTTCGACTTCAATACAGAGGCTTCACTCAACCTGGCCGACGATCCGGAGCTGATGCAACTGATGAAAGACGCCGGCTTCGTTTCGGTCTTCATGGGCATCGAGACGCCGGATGAGTCAGGGCTCATCGCCAGCAACAAGTTACAGAACACGCGCCGCAGCCTGCTGGACAGCGTGGCTACAATCCAGAGCTACGGAATGCAGGTCATGGGCGGCTTCATTCTGGGCTTCGATACCGATCGCGACGACATCTTCGACCGCATGGTGGAGTTCATCCAGAAGAGCGGCATCCCGGTGGCCATGGTGGGTTTGCTGCAAGCCATGCCTGGAACCCAGTTATTTCGGCGCCTGGGTAAAGAAGGCAGGATTCTGGACACGGGCCACGGCGATAATACATGCGACAAGCTGAACTTTCTTCCTCGAATGGATGCGACCCGGTTGATTGAAGGCTATCGATCTGTCCTGACGCGGATCTACTCCTGCGAGGCCTACTATGAGCGCGTCAAGCTTTACCTGAGCCGCACGCAACCGCGCAATGGAGACCGAAGAACCAGGCAGCGGTGGTTGACTGCGGGCAATGCGCGTGCATTCGTCACGTCGATCGTCCGTCAGGGAGTCGTCGGCCGGCAGCGCTGGAGTTACTGGAAGTTCTTGTTGACCGTGGCGGCACACTACCGCCATTGTGTCGGAGCCGCGATGACCCTGGCGGTGATGGGCTATCACTTTCAGGTCATGACGCGGAAGCTGTCAGGGAGCAAAGGATCGACGGACGGCCTGACAGTGTCAAAAAACAAAATCACGCTCCAGAAGTCCGGCGAAGTTCGCGCATAAAGTCATTCGAATGACTCGCACAAAACATCTCCAGCCCGTCGAGTTTGTTTTATTCATGCTCCAGAATCTTCAAAATGTGAGCAAAATAGAGCAGACACCATCCTCTTCTTTCGGCGAATATCTCTAAAGGTGTAAGCTACTCGGGCAAGCGGCTGCGGTATCGCGCCAACCCGTAACATTGCGACCCTGGATAACGTTGCCTGCACAGATTGTCAGAAGTTCTTCACTCTTACCCTCTGACGTGTTTCCTTCCTTGATCTTTGATTCGCTCTTAACAATTGTCGATACGTCCACTTGTAACGTGAACGCTTGCAGAACAGGAACCGGGCACGCTGAGCAAACGGCCCGCGATGGGGGCTATATGCTGATGATCAGTAGCGATAACTCGACATTTGATCCTTCGGTATTCCTTGCCCATGCCGGGCTCGGCCGGCAAATCATTGAATTGAAGCCGAAGGAGACCTTCTTTTGCCAGGGAGACAAGGCTGACTCGGTCTTCTACCTGCAGAAGGGCAGAGCCAAACTCACTGTCGTATCGCAAATCGGCAAAGAAGCCACGATCACTCTTCTGGCGACCGGCGAATTTGTCGGAGAAGAGTCGTTGGCGGCGATCGTGGGGCTGCGTTTGGCAACGGCCACTGCCGCAACTGCCTGCATGGCCCTCAGAATTGGAAGAGATGAAATGGTTCGCGTGATGCACGATGAGCCTGCATTCGCAGACCTGTTCTTGAAGTTTTTGCTTGCCCGCAGCATGAGAACCCAGGCCGATCTAGTCGATCAGCTCTTCAACTCCAGCGAAAAACGCCTGGCGCGGATTCTCCTTTTGATGGCGGAATTCGGCAAGCCGGGTGAACCGGAGAAGCTCATTCCTCCCGTTACACAGGAAACCTTGGCGGAGATGATCGGCACAACCCGGTCTCGCGTCAGCTTCTTCATGAATCGCTTCCGCAAGCTCGGTTTTATCGAGTACAACGGCCGCATCCGGGTGCATAAGTCGCTGCTCAATGTGGTGCTGCTCGATCAATTGCCCGAGCACAACTCAGAGAAGCCCAAGCTCGTCGCCATTGCGTAAACGATTCCCGGATGACAATTGTCAAGTGCGCCGGCTCTTTCCAGTTCGGCGACCGAACCGAAGGTCGGCGGAGGCCACGCCGAGATTCCATGGGCGGAGTTCCCGAGTTCAGGTCGAGTTACGGGGAGACTTGCGCTGTCATTGCGGCATTCTCGCGTGAATCGAGAACATTGAGCAGCGCCCAGGGAATGCCGGCCAGATCATAGTGAAACTCTCCCTGCTGGTCGATCACGAGCTTGCTTGCCGGATAGAGGAATCCTTTGCTCTTGGCCGGGTCGGTGTCGTTCAGGTCGAATTGGCCAACGGCCAGGTCAAAGCTCTGGGAGGAGGCAGGCGGGTCGGCTTCCTCGGGCGAACGCGGGCGGCTGGCGATAAAGATGATCTTCCGTCCGGTTGGCGTGGGAACCATCTGGATGAAGGCGACCTCATAGCTGAGACCGCCTGCAATCGAGCAATGACCGACCGATTTGGTTTTGGAAAGCGCGGTGGCCAATCCGCGATCCTGGCCGTCCTGGAATGCCCTGGAAAGAAACTGTAGATCCGCAGCGGTGGAGTAGTTGTAAACGATCAAGGTCAGGCTGATCGTGTTTCCGGGTTGAGAGTAAGTTGCCTGAATCGTCTCGGGGTTTGGGTCGCTTGCGAACCCTGGAGCGGTTCCCACCATGAATGCGCCCGCCAGGAGCAGGGTGGATATTCCTGACTTGCGGGCACATCGAAATCCGTTCGCGAGTGATGTCATTTTTGCGATCCTCCAGGGCGCCCGCATCGAGCCGGACCCCTTCGTGCCGCAAGCATCGAGTTATGCGGCGACCAATGTTTCGCTAGGTTTTTGTGGCTGAACGAGCTCATCGAAGATGGCGCGATATTGAATCATTGCTGTGCGCAGCTCTTCGGTGGTGGCTTCGACCCGGCCGGTGCGGACGGCGACGGCGTGCGCCAGGCGGTAGTTTTCCATGACGCGGGGATAGGTGACGGAGACATCCGCGGCGCGCTGCTCAAACCCGGCCAAAGGATAGCCGCGGGCCTCAAGGAGCTCGTTGACCAAGTCGTCGGCTTCTGTGACTGCGGGTTTGGGGTGATCGACGAAGCGAGATTGAACGATCTGCCACTCGTCCACAAAGCGCGTCCGTTCGGTGGCGCCGAGATCGCGGACTTGAAAGGCTTCAACACGGGTTTTGCGGTCGGCCAGCTTGGCTTCGGCCTCCTTCGTCGACCCATGGGTCAGAACGGCGCGGTCGTACTCCGTGCCGAAGCGGTTGCGAAGGGCCAGGGTTTTGGCTTTGCGGTGTTCGAGGTAGGCGCCAATGGCGACGAGCAGGACGACCACGAGCACAACCGCGGCCACGATGAGTTGGGTATTCGTGAAGTGATAGAACACTCCGTTGAATTGAAACTGCATTGCATTCTCCTGTGCGGGGTTTCCGCGACGGCATGGGGTGGAAGGGTGGAAAAAACCTAGCCAAAGATATTTGAAATTTGCCGCCACCGGTCGTCTGTCCGATGATCTTGTTGTCAGGACGAGAACACAGGAGGGCGACCGGTGGAGACATTCACAAGGCTGTTTGGCAGCCTGCTGC